>ERZ869936.1653-NODE-1653-length-15289-cov-5.468557_pt1 | contig 15289 bp, 13 predicted proteins | sample MGYA00520876_ERZ869936 | MGnify/ENA primary metagenome ERZ869936 (study PRJEB32218, sample SAMN09650985) | biofilter metagenome | isolation source: enrty point of leading RO module | place: Saudi Arabia: Thuwal, RO plant located on Red Sea | collected 2016-02-17 ...
CGATCACATGATTGGCGAGGGTGTCGAGGGCGTCGAGTTCATTTGCGCCAACACGGATTCGCAGGCGCTCAAGCGCAATCGCGCGAAGACACTGCTGCAACTCGGCGCCGGCGTGACCAAGGGGCTGGGCGCGGGTGCCAATCCCGATATCGGGCGCCAGGCGGCGATCGAAGACTGGGAGAGCAACATGGAAGGCAACGGCGGAGCAGACATGCTGTTCGTGCGCGCCGGGAGGGGGGGCGGCGGCGGCGTCGGTGCCGCGCCGATCGTCGCGGAGGCGGCGAGGGAACTCGGAATTCTGACGGTGGCGGTTGTCACGAAGCCGTTTGCTTTCGAGGGCAAGCGGCAGAAGGTTGCGACCCAGGGGCTGGAGGATCTCTCGCGTCATGTCGATTCGCTGATCGTGATTCCCAACGACAAGCTGATGCAGGTACTGGGCGAGGATGTGTCGATGCTCGACGCATTCAAGGCGGCCAACTCGGTCCTGCATGGCGCAGTAGCCGGCATTGCGGAGGTCATCAAGTGCCCGGGGTTGGTGAATGTCGACTTCGCCGACGTGAGAACCGTGATGTCGGAAATGGGCATGGCTATGATGGGTTCTGCGAGCGCCGGCGGCGCCGAGCGGGCGCGGCAGGCGGCCGAACAAGCCGTCGCAAGTCCGCTGCTGGAGGACGTTAATCTCGCCGGGGCGCGCGGCGTGCTGGTGAACATTACCGCGAGCAACAGCCTCAGAATGAAGGAAGTGCACGAGGTGATGAACACGATCAAGTCGTTCACCGCGGAAGACGCTACCGTGATCGTGGGTACCGTGATCGATGAGGGCCTCGAGGATCGTTTGCGGGTGACGATGGTGGCTACCGGACTCGGAAACAGCGTCAACCGCCAGCAGCAGAAGCCGTTGACCGTGGTCCGGACCGGCACCGATGGGGCCGCAACCGATGCCGGCTACGGCGATCTGGATGCGCCGGCGGTCATGCGCCGCCGGAGCCGCAATGCAGCGGTGGAGGCGATGAGGCAGTCCGGGGTGGATATGCTCGACATCCCTGCCTTCCTGCGAAAACAGGCGGATTGATGCGCTGCGGCATAAATATTGCATAATGCGCACTTCCCGACCGGCTACGTTGAGCGGACATCAGATTCATCAATCAGTTATGTGTGCCTATGCTGAACCGTGAACAGGCGGAGGCACACAGAAGGCGCCAATCATGATTAGGCAACGCACTCTAAAGAACATCGTTCGCGCAACTGGCGTGGGGCTGCACACCGGCGAAAAGGTGTTCCTGACCCTGCGCCCCGCTGCGGTCAATACCGGCATCGTCTTCCGGCGGGTCGACCTGGATCCGGTGGTCGAGATCAAGGCGGATCCGTATGCGGTCAGAGACACCCGGCTGTCATCTTGCCTTGAGAAGGATGGCGCGCGAGTCCAGACCGTCGAGCATCTGATGTCGGCGCTGGCGGGACTGGGAATCGACAACATCTACGTCGAATTGAGTGCCGGCGAGGTTCCGATCATGGACGGGTCGGCATCCCCGTTCGTCTTTCTTCTGCAGTCGGCCGGCATTGAGGAACAGGCGGCGGCCAAGCGCTTTATTCGCATTCTGAAGCCGATAGAGGTGAGGGCGGGCGACAAGTGGGTCAAGTTCGAGCCCTATCACGGCTTTCGCATTGACTTCAGCATTGATTTTCGCCACCCGGTGTTTGCCGCCGCCAACAAGCGGGTCTTGGTCGACTTCGAGCACACCTCTTTAGTCAAGGAAGTCAGCCGGGCCCGCACCTTTGGGTTCATGCAGGATGTGGAACAAATGCGGGCGCAGGGTCTTGCCTTGGGCGGAAGCCTCGACAACGCCATCGTGATGGACGAGTTCCGGGTGCTGAATGCGGAGGGCTTGCGCTACGAAGATGAGTTCGTCAAGCATAAGGCGCTCGATGCCATCGGGGATCTGTATCTACTCGGCCACCCGTTGATAGGCGCATTTACCGCTTTCAAGTCGGGCCATGCGCTGAACAATCAGTTGCTCAGACACTTGCTGGAAGACAAAGCCGCCTGGGAGTTCGTAAGCTTTCACACGTCGGAAGAGGCGCCGGCTTTTCTGCGTCTCCAGGCGCAAGCCGCCTGACTCGGGTAGCGACTACGCCCCGACGATGGTGGGCGGTCCGGAGCGCCGCGCTCCCTGTCCTCCGCCGCAGGCCCGTGGCGGGCGCCATGCTTCGGGGTCGAAACAAAACCGACTGCCGCCTCGGGCCAACTGGGTTACGCCGCCGATTGCAACCGGCAGGAGGGCTATAGCTTAATGATCCTGGCCCGGTTTTGCCGGATCGAACGATTCTTGCTCGGATTTATGTGCCGGCCCTGTACGATTGCGGAGCCGGTTCAGTACCTGACGCAGCGGTGTTTCTGGCAGCTTGGAGATTAGGGCATCGAGGGCCCGCCGTGCCGGGTGTGTAAGAGAAATTTGCTTGTTGCGCAAAGGCTTAACGAAGGCAGGTGCTTGCACTCGGATGTCGATTGCGTTAAGTTCCGGCTCCAATTGCCGAAGTTCATTGAGCAAGCGGGGTTTCAGGTGACGCAATTTGGCGGCTACGGACCCATTTTCGGTCAGAACGGTCGCCACGCAGCCGTGTTCATCCGCGAGGATCACATGGGCATGGCGGGCGATGGCAGCCGGCAGGCATCGCTCGAGTCGCTGCTGTAGCGCATTCAGGCGTCGGGTCCGGGCGAGAATTTCCCGCAAGTCGGCGGACGACGAAAGCACCGAACCTACGCTTTTACCGGGTAACAAGGACATCGGGTCAGCCAGCAGGGGAGCAGATGGACATTATTCTGGTTTCCAACCGATTCGCTCAAGCGCGCAGCTTCACGCTGAGTACGCCGCAGGTCGTGTTTCTGCTGCTGCTTATGCTGTTGCTGGTGGTATCGCTGGCTGTTCTCATGAATTACTTCTCGCTGCGCTATGCAGTGACGAATCAGAGCCCCTACCTTCAGTCGTTGCTCGAGGCGGTCCAGGCCGAGCAGACCCGCCGAACCCAGAACTATGTGAGAGAAAGCCTCAATACAATGGCTGCCCGCATAGGCGAGATGCAGGCCAAATTGCTGCGCCTGGACACGCTCGGAGAGCGGTTGACGAAGCTTGCGGGTTTCAATCCCAAGGAATTCATGTTCGACCAGGCACCCGCCAGGGGCGGACCGGAAGCCACCGCTGGAGCCAGCGAACTTTCGATGGCCGAATTGACTAAACAGCTTGAGACCCTGGGACAGCAGCTCGACGATCGCGCCGACAAGCTGGGCGTATTGGAGTCACGGCTGACGCTCGACCATGCAAAGAAACAACTCCTGCCCACGCAGCTGCCGGTGAACACCGGCTGGTTTTCATCGAATTTTGGATGGCGTATCGATCCGTTCACAGGGTTAAACGCATTTCACGAGGGAATGGATTTCATGGCGCCGGAAGGCTCGCCCATCCTGGCCGCTGCCGGTGGCGTAGTCGTCTACGCTGATCTGCATCCGCAGTATGGTAATATGGTCGAGATCGACCACGGCAACGGTCTAATTTCCCGTTACGCTCACGCATCAAAGCTGCTCGCGAAAGTCGGTGATGTTGTGTTGCGCGGCCAGAAGGTTGCGGAAGTGGGCAGCACGGGCCGCTCGACCGGGACACACCTGCACTTCGAGGTGCGCCAATGGGGAGCTCCACAGAATCCAGCGCGGTTCCTGCAGGTGCCCAGCTGAGCTTCGCGCCGGTCTAGAGCGTCCGGATTTCCGAGGGGTGGGGGCGTAATGTCCCCACCCCTCTTGCATTCAGGGTACTGAACAGAATGATCTCGAACGTCCTGAAGAAAATCTTTGGCAGCCGAAATGACCGGTTGCTCCGCGCATACTCAGCATACGTTCATCGAATAAACGCGCTCGAGCCCGAGCTCGAGAAACTTTCTGATTCGGAGCTGCGCGAGCGTACCGGCAAGTACAAGGAAAGGGTCAAGGCCGGGGAGACTCTGGAGGCATTGTTGCCGGAGGCCTTTGCGACAGTGCGCGAGGCAAGCAAGCGCACGCTGAACATGCGCCACTTCGACGTTCAGCTTGTCGGAGGAATTGCCCTGCACAACGGCAAGATCGCGGAAATGCGAACCGGTGAGGGCAAGACACTGGTCGCCACGCTGCCTGCCTATCTGAACGCGTTGACCGGGTCTGGTGTGCACGTTGTGACGGTAAACGACTATCTTGCTAACCGCGACGCCGAGTGGATGGGGAGAATCTACCGGTTCCTCGGCCTGGACGTGGGTGTCAACCTGTCGCAGATGGAGCACCAGCTGAAACAGCAGGCCTATGCAGCAGACATTACCTACGGCACCAACAACGAATTCGGCTTCGACTACCTGCGGGACAACATGGTGTTCCACCCGTCGGAGCGGGTGCAGCGCCCGCTGACCTATGCGATTGTCGATGAGGTCGACTCAATACTTATAGACGAGGCCAGAACGCCGCTCATCATATCGGGACAGGCGGACGACAGCACCGAACTTTACTATCGCATGAATGACGTTGCGCCGAAACTCGTGCGGGCCGCAAAGGAGGGCGAGCCGGGAGACTACCTCGTCGACGAGAAAGCGCATCAGGTACTGTTGACCGAGCAGGGACACGAACGTGCCGAAGAGCTGCTGACTAAAGCCGGGCTCCTTCCAGAGAACGGGAGCCTTTACGACGCCGCGAATATCGGCCTCATGCACCACTTGTACGCAGCGCTCCGGGCGCACAATCTTTTCAATCGAGACCAGCACTACGTTGTCAATAACGGCGAGATCGTCATCGTCGACGAGTTCACCGGACGACTCATGCCAGGACGTCGCTGGTCGGATGGGCTGCACCAGGCGGTGGAGGCGAAGGAGGGGGTAAAGATTCAGCGGGAGAATCAGACGTTGGCGTCGATAACCTTCCAGAACTACTTCCGGATGTATCGAAAGCTCGCCGGCATGACCGGCACGGCCGACACTGAGGCCTACGAGTTCCAGCAGATCTATGGTCTCGAGACCGTCATCATTCCGACGCACATGAGGATGATCCGGGACGATCGCATGGACAAGGTCTACAGGACCAGTCGCGAAAAGTACCAGGCGGTGATCGACGAAGTAAGAGAGTGCAACGGAAAAGATCAACCCGTGCTTGTGGGTACGACGTCGATTGAGAACTCCGAACTGCTCTCCGCACAGCTGACGAAGGCTGGTCTGAAGCATCAAGTGCTTAATGCCAAGCAACACGCTCGCGAGGCTGAGATTATTGCGCAAGCCGGCCGGCCGAAGATGGTGACCATTGCCACAAACATGGCCGGCCGCGGAACGGACATTGTCCTTGGCGGCAATCCTGATCCGGAGATCAACAAGGTCAGCAACGACTCCTCCTTGTCCGACGACGAGAAGGAGAAGCGGGTCGCGCAGATCCGTTCCGAATGGAACGAGCTGCACGAGCGAGTTGTAGCGGCGGGCGGGCTGCATATCATCGGCACTGAGCGACATGAATCGCGGCGTGTCGACAATCAGCTTCGCGGACGGGCGGGGCGCCAAGGCGACCCAGGTTCAAGCCGTTTCTTCCTGTCACTCGAAGATCCGCTGCTGCGGATATTTGCCTCGGACCGCGTCTCCTGGATCATGGAGCGTCTGAAGATGCCGGACGGCGAGGCTATCGAACACCCATGGGTTACCCGGGCCATAGAGAACGCCCAGCGCAAGGTCGAGGCGCGAAACTTCGACATTCGAAAGCAGTTGCTCGAGTTCGACGATGTCGCCAACGACCAGCGAAAGGTTATCTACCAGCAGAGGAACGAACTGCTGGAAAGCGAAAACGTCGGCGACACGCTCACGTCGATGCGCGAAGGGGCTGTCGACTCGATCATTTCGGCTCATGTTCCGCCGGACAGCGTCGAAGAGCAGTGGGATATCCCCGGCCTTGAGGCTGCGTTGAGTTCGGAGCTCACGCTCGAAGTTCCGATTCAGAAGTGGCTTGAGGAGGATGCAAACCTCGACGAAGCAGAACTGCGCAAGCGGATAGTCGCGGCAGCCCATGCCCACTATGAGGCCAAGGTGCAGACGGTTCAGGCAGAGGCGATGCGCCACTACGAACGGGCCATCATGCTGCAGAGCCTGGACAGTCATTGGCGAGAGCACTTGTCTGCGCTCGATCATCTCCGCCAGGGCATTCATCTTCGGGGTTACGCGCAGAAGAACCCGAAGCAGGAATACAAGCGCGAGGCGTTCGAACTGTTTTCGATGATGCTCGAAACGGTGAGGGACGAAGTCACCCGCATACTGATGACGGTTCGCATCCGGAGCGCGGACGAAGCGGAGCAGGCTGCCGAAGAACAGCCGGAACTGAGGAACGTTCGCTACCAGCACGCTGGATACGACGAGGCGCTTAAGTCTTCTGACGGCGACACAGCGACCAAGGTGCAGCCGTTCGTCCGCGCCGGAGAAAAGGTTGGGCGAAACGACCCCTGTCCGTGCGGGTCCGGAAAGAAGTACAAGCACTGCCATGGCAGGCTGAACTGAGCAGCTCCGCGAGCCGGCAGCATGCCCGTTGGATTGAGCAAACCGGATCCGGCCTCACTTCACCCGGTCGCAGGCGTGAAGCTGGGTACGGCTGTCGCCGGGATCAGAAAGAAATCGCGCAAGGACCTGCTGCTTGTGTCACTGGCGGAGGGAAGCCGGGTGGGCGCCGTGTTCACCCGCAACCGATTTTGCGCAGCACCCGTTGTCGTCGCGAAGGAGCATCTGTTGCTTGGGGCGCCGGCCGCACTGTTGGTGAACACGGGATGCGCGAATGCAGGCACCGGAGCCGACGGAATAGAACGCGCCAAGCGGTGCTGCGACATAGCGGCGAGGCGGCTGGCCTTGCGCGCCGAACAGGTGCTGCCATTTTCGACGGGCGTCATCATGGAACCGTTGCCGGTCGAGCGTATCGAGGCAGGACTCCAGGACTGCGTGGCGTCGCTCGATGAATCGAATTGGTTGGACGCTGCAGAGGCGATCATGACCACCGATTCGACTCCCAAGGCAAGATCAAGGCGCGTCGACATCGAGGGGCACACGGTCACTGTAACCGGAATTGCCAAAGGCTCCGGCATGATTCGACCGGATATGGCGACGATGCTGGCCTTTGTGGCCACCGATGCAAGCCTCGCGGATGAACTGCTGCAGGGCCTGGTCGGGTATGTAGCCAGCAAGAGCTTCAACTGCGTTACCGTTGACGGCGATACGTCGACCAATGACAGCCTGGTGGTGGTCGCGACCGGCCGCTCGTTGCTGCCGAAAATTGAAACATCGGATTCCGCCGCGTTTGCGGCCTTGCTTGAGGCAATCACCGGGGTGTGCATGGAGCTCGCGCATGCGCTGGTGCGGGATGGTGAAGGCGCCACTAAATTCATAGAGATTGCGGTGGAGGGCGGCCTTAATGAAGGTGAATGCCGCAAGGTGGCGTACTCGATAGCGCATTCGCCGCTCGTCAAGACCGCTTTCTTTGCGTCAGACCCCAACCTGGGTCGGATTCTTGCTGCCGTTGGATATGCCGGGATAGGGGATCTCGACGTTGGCGGCGTTTCAATGTATCTGGACGAGGTGCTAGTGGTTGCCCAAGGGGGGCGCGCTGCAGACTATCGAGAGGAAGACGGGCAGCACGTGATGCAGCGGGACGAGATAACCGTTCGAATCCTGTTGAACCGCGGAACCGCCGTCGCCAGGATCTGGACTTGTGATCTATCCCACCAGTACGTCAGCATCAATGCTGACTACCGGAGTTGATAAGCGTGAGTGATCTCGAAAGATTCATTACGCGCCTACACGAATTGGTGGACAGGATCGAGACGCTCCTGCCGAAGCCTGCCGAAAGTCCGCGATGGGACAGCGTAGTCGCTTACCGCTGGCGAAAGCGCAGTGGCGTTGGATCTCTGGTGCCAGTGATCAATCCCCATGGAATCAGACTTGAAGACCTTCAGGGAATCGACGAGCAGAAGCAACTCGTCGATCAGAACACGCAGCAGTTCGTCAACGGGTACACCGCGAACAACGTCCTGCTCACCGGGGCGCGAGGCACAGGTAAGTCATCGCTCGTGAAGGCGGTTCTGAAAAGGTACGCAAGCCAGGGACTGAGACTTATCGAGGTGGAGAAGCAAGACCTCGTGGATCTTCCGGAAATCGTGGACCTTGTCTCCGGCGTTCAGAGCCGGTTTATCATCTTCTGTGACGATCTCTCGTTCGACGCTGATGAACCAGGCTACAAAGCCCTGAAAGTGGTGCTCGACGGATCGATCGCGACCACTTCGGACAATATTCTTGTCTACGCGACATCGAATCGCCGGCATTTGATGCCGGAGTACATGAGCGAGAATCTGGAGACCAAGTACGTCGGCGATGAGATTCATCCCGGCGAAACAGTGGAAGAGAAGATATCCCTGTCGGAGCGTTTCGGACTGTGGGTCTCGTTTTATCCGTTCGACCAGGACGAGTATCTCAGGATTGTTCGTCATTGGCTCGAGCAGCTGGAGGCGGGCCCGGACGACGCGACGGAGGTAAAGCAGGCAGCGCTTCAATGGGCGCTGCTGAGAGGGTCGCGCAGCGGCAGGGTTGCCTGGCAGTTCGCGCGGGGCTGGGCGGGCAGGCACAAGGCCGCAACGCGAAAGAGCGGCCGTAGTCGTTGAATTTTCCTCAAACGCGCACCGTCCACGTAGTGGCGGCGGTAATTCTGCGACCGGACGGCGCGTTTCTGCTTGCCCAAAGACCGTGCGGCAAGGTTTACGAAGGGTACTGGGAGTTTCCCGGGGGAAAAATAGAGCCGGGCGAGCTTCCCGCCGAAGCCTTGGCGCGCGAACTTAGCGAGGAACTTGGGATCGAGGTCCTACGCTCCTCACCCTGGATCAGTCGCACTTACCGATACCCTCACGCTTCAGTGCACCTTGCGTTCATGCGAGTCGACCTGTGGCGAGGGGAGCCCCAACCAAGAGAGCAGCAAGCGCTTGTCTGGCAGCATCCAGGCAATATTTCCGTTGCCCCGCTCTTGCCGGCGAACGCGCCTATCCTCAAGGCGCTGCGACTGCCGCCTTTGTATGCGATCAGTTGTGCAGGCTTGCTCGGTATGAAGGAATTTCTCGAGCGCCTTGACGTCGCGTTGACCGGTGGAGTGAGGTTGGTGCAGGTGCGTGACAAGGAACTGCATCAAGGGGCGCGCCGGGAGCTCGCACGTGCGGTCTGTGACCGCTGTCATGAGGCCGGTGCCCATGTGCTCATAAACGACGACGAGGAGCTTGCCATTGCGGTAGGCGCCGACGGCGTGCACTTTTCGGCGCGGCGGCTGCGAGAAGTCATCCGGCGTCCGCCGCTGGAATGGTGCGGCGCGTCCTGTCATGACGCAGAGGAGCTGGCGCGTGCTGCAGCCTTGGGGATGGACTTCGCAGTGCTCGGCCCTGTCACTCGAACGCCGTCGCATCCGACCGCAATACCATTGGGATGGCAACGATTCTCCGAACTTGTCGCTGACAGCCCGCTGCCGGTGTACGCGCTCGGAGGGCAGCGACCGGAAGATCTCCAGCTCGCGCGATCGTATGGCGCCCACGGCCTTGCGATGATGCGGGCGGCTTGGCCTGCGAAAGGAACCTTACCCTGAATCGTTATTGCCGCCTGCGTCGTGCCCTGCGTCCGAAGTGGGGATTCGGTACCCCTCCGACGCCCACTGGCCCAGGTCGATGAGCTTGCATCGCTCGCAGCAAAACGGTCGGTAGGGATTCGAGCTGTCCCATCGGCTGGCGCTGCCGCAGCTCGGGCAGGTGACGAGCCGTCCGCCGGATTGCTCAGGCACCGTTGACGCCGGCTAGAGGCTGCAAAACGTGACATCGAAACTCACGTCCGCATCGCTTTGTCGTCGCGTACTGCCGGCTGCCGAGGTAAAGCGGACGTTCAGAGCGTATTTATTGGCGCTGACTTCGGGTACGACGCCATAAGTCTTGTCGACCTTGATCCGGATCATCTGCGCGAGCCTGCCTGCGAGCATCTGCTGGTACGCTCCGTGCGCCGCCGTCTGTGCGCTGGTCTTGCCGCCCTCGCGCAGAAGCTTCAGGACAATCGTTACTCCGCGTCGAATCGGCGCAAACGGCTCAAGCCAGCTCGCAAGGTCCGCCTGCCGTGCCTCGGCGTTTTGGTTGAGCCAGAAATGATAGGAGGGCAGGTCGAATTCGCACACCCCTCCCGGAATCCCAGTGCGCTGTTTGATGCTCATGAGCCAGTCGTTTTCCCGCAACTCCTGGCCGGTCTTGCCGGAGGCGGCGTAGAGATCGGCGATCGCTTTCTCGATCTCGCTGAGCACCCCTGAGAGAGCGCCCTGCTCGACCGACGGATTGCTCTTGAGCGTTTCCAGATGCTGCTTCTGACGTTCCAACTCCTGCATCAACTCAGATTTCAGGTCTGCGCGGCTCGCGACCTCGAGTATCTCGAAGATCGAAATGAGGGCTACGTGGTGCTCGGTAGGCCCAACTCTCGCCGCAAAATAATGGGCACGCTCGTACAGGCTTTCCAGGCGGAGCAGGGTGCGAACCCTCTCGTTGAGCGGAAACTCGTAGGTAATCACGGCAGCATTGCCGAGGAACGGGACATGTGGAGTATTGCCGAATCAGCCCTCATGATAAACCCCTCGCCCGGCCTTCGCGCCCGCAAGCCGCAAATAGCGCTGATGCAACTCTTCGACCCGGGAAACCAGCATCTCTGGATCACCATCATTGGGCAGCACATCGTCTGCACCGGCGAGCCGTGCCGAGCGGCTTGACTGCGAGGCCATTATGGCCTCGACCTGTGCTCTGCTCATGCCGTTGCGACGCATCACGCGCTCGATCTGCAGATCTTCTGGACAGTCCACTAGAAGAATACGGTCTGCAAAACGATAGCCGCCAGTTTCGAATAGCAAAGGTACGACCAGTATTATGTAAGCTGCCTTAGAGCTTGCGATTCGCTGCACAACCTGTTCCTGAATGACAGGATGCAGAATTCCTTCCAGCTGCCTTCGGGATCTCTCCTCAGCGAATACCCTCTCCCTGAGCCTGTCCCTGGAGAGGCTGCCGTCGGGCTCGAGCATCTCTGTGCCGAATACCTGGACGATCTGATCAAAGGTCTTGGTGCCGGGCATCGACAGCTCCCGGGCGATCACGTCCGTGTCGACAATCTCGACGCCTCGCTCAAGGAAAAGATTCGCCACCGTACTTTTCCCTGAGCCGATCCCGCCTGTCAACGCAATAACCAGAGCCATAATTCAGCGGAACAGCTGAAGATACGTCTCGTTGATACTTGCCCCCCAGTACACTGCAATCAAGCCGGCCGCCGCAAGGTAAGGTCCAAACGGAATAGGTATACCGCGGTCCCTCCCCTGGAAGAGGATCATCGCAATGCCTACGACGGCGCCAACGAGCGACGAGAGCAGAATCACCATGGGCAGCAGCTTCCAGCCCAGCCACGCGCCCAGTGCGGCAAGCAGCTTGAAGTCGCCAAATCCCATTCCTTCCTTGCCGGTTGCCAGCCTGAATAACCAGTACACCGTCCAGAGAGAAAGATATCCTGCGGCTGCGCCGATGACTGCGTCCTGGAGTGGCGCAAAAACGCCGAACACGTTTGCAAGCAGGCCGCACCACAATAGCGGCAATGTGATGTCATCCGGCAGAAGCTGTCGCTCGATATCTATTGCGGTGAGCGCGATCAGTGCCCACGCTAGCAGTGCGGCGCCGAGAGCTGCAAGTGTGAAGCCGAAATGCCACGCGGCAAATCCCGTCAGCAGGCCGGTCGCGGCCTCTATCAGGGGATAACGCGAAGAAATCTGCGCCTTGCACGCCCTGCACCGACCTCGTAAAGCCAGATAACTGATCACCGGGATGTTTTCCAGTGCCGATAGCACGTGTCCGCAGTGCGGGCAGGCAGATCGGGGAACGATAAGATTGTAGGCCTTGGTGTCGGGGGAGGGTTCCCGGAGCTTCTTGGCGCAGTCTTCGAGCTTGGCTTCCTCAAGAACAGTTGCGGCCTGGTCCCGCCATTCCCGCTCCATCATGCGGGGCAGCCGGTGTATGACCACATTGAGAAAGCTGCCGACCAGAAGGCCGAAGCCGGACGCGATTGCCGCCAGCAAGACCGGGTGGCGGGTGAGCAGTAGACCGATATCGTTCATTTAGCCATCTCGAGAATCCGTCCGGGTCGGTGCGCCCGACGGAACATTCATCAAAAAAAAGCGCCCGAGGACCTCGGGCGCTTGGCTGTTGCAGGGACGATCAGACGGCCTGTCCCATCTTGAAAATCGGAAGATACATGGCGATCACCATGCCGCCAATCAGTACGCCGAGAACGACCATGATCATCGGCTCCATCAGGCTGGAGAGTGCTTCAACGGCGTCATCGACCTCACGCTCAAAGAAGTCAGCAACTTTGCCCAGCATTCCATCCAGCGATCCGGATTCCTCTCCAATGGACACCATCTGGATGACCATGTTCGGGAAGACTTCAGTGCTTTGCATGGCGACGGTGAGGCTGGTGCCTGTGCTGACATCCGCCTGAATCTTGCGCGTGGCCTCGTAATAGACGTAATTCCCCGATGCGCCCCCAACCGACTCGAGTGCTTCTACCAGGGGAACGCCTGCGGCGAACATCGTAGACAGCGTTCGTGTCCATCTAGCAATAGTTGCCTTGCGGATCACGGCGCCGAAAATCGGGAGCTTCAGCATCAGTCTGTCCATCACCTGCTGCATGCGCACCGAACGCTTCCAGGTGAAGAAGAAGAACCAAACCGTCAGTCCGATGCCTCCGAAGATTGCCCACCACCACTCGACAAAGAAATCCGATATCCCCATGACCATGAGGGTCGGCGCGGGGAGATCGGCACCGAAACTGGTGAATAGCTCCTTGAAGGCGGGGATCACGAAAATCATGATGATGGCCGTGATGACGAACGCCACGACGATAATTGACACCGGATAAAAAAGCGCAGACTTGATCTTGCTCTTGATCGCGAGGATCTTCTCTTTGTAGGTTGCCAAGCGGTCGAGCAGGTTGTCGAGAATACCCGCGGCCTCGCCGGCAGCTACGAGGTTGCAGAAAAGCGCGTCAAAGTACAGCGGGTATTTTCTGAAAGCCACGCTCAGGCTGGTGCCGGTCTCCACGTCGCCTCGGATATCCATGAGCAGTTTCGCCACGGCGGGGTTCGAGTGTCCTTTGCCAACGATGTCGAAGGCCTGGAGCAAGGGCACTCCCGCCTTCATCATGGTTGCGAGTTGCCGGGTAAAGAACGTGACGTCTTTGTCCGTCACTTTGCCGCCTATGCCGGCGCGCTGCCGCTTTACCTTGAGTACAGTGATTCCCTGGCGGCGTAGAGTGGAGGTCACTACGTTCTCGCCGCCGGCCCGCATTTCTCCCTTGAGGAGCTTGCCGGCTTTGTCCTTGCCTTCCCAAGTGAAGCTGTATTCCTTGAAGTCCTTCTTGGCGGCCGCCGCTGCAGTTGCCATTTGGAATCCTTTCTAAGCTGATGCTGGCAGAGTCGGTACTGCCCACCAGAGCCGGGCCGGCGCCAGCGACAGGTTTGCTGGCAAAGCCATCGCGCGTACCGCAGGATGCGCCGGTTCACTGGCTGGGACCAATCTAGGGGGCCAGAGCAAACAAAGTGCCGGGTTGTAGGGCTTGCCGCGACGACTGCCGCCGCGGAGGACGATGGACCCACCAATCGCGCCGGATGCGCGAAGGAGGCACGTCGCGAGGGTCTGAGTAACGGACGCTACCATTAACTGCCCGATGGCTCGAACTGCATCATCATGCACCCTAAATGTACCCATTGTAAAGGCGGAAGTCATTGATTATTGGGTCTGATTGGGGGGCATCAGGCGTACGGACTTCACTACCCGATCCTGTGTCTGAAGGATCTCTACGGTGTGGCCGCCCAATCTCAGCGACGTACCGGGTTCGGGTATGTCCTCGAGATGTTCGAGTATCAGTCCATTGAGGGTTTTCGGCCCGCCTAATGGAAAGTTGAACCCAAGCTGCCGGTTTATGTCACGCAGCAGACTGCCTCCTTCCGCCACGATGGTGCCATCCTCCTGCGGCTTGAACTGGGCGGTGCGCAACGGTGACTGCGTAGTGAACTCGCCGATAATCTCCTCGAGTATGTCCTCCAGTGTCAGCAGCCCCATTAACTCACCGTACTCATCCACGACCAACCCGATGCGGTCCTGCTGATCCTGGAAGTTCTGCAGCTGGGTCAGAAGGGGCGTCCCCATCGGGATGAAGTACGGCGCCCGCATGATTTCCTGAAGCGTGCCGGCATCGATTTCGTCACCCTCTGAAAGATTGAGCACCTTGCGCACGTGAATGATGCCGATGATCTCCTCTGGACGGTCGCGATACACCGGAATGCGAGTGTGATTAGAGGTGGAGATTTGGTGCCGCAGATCCTCGGGCGGTGAACTGATGTTAATTGCCTCGATCTTGCTTCGGGGCGTCATCACATCCTCAACCCGAATCGACTCAAGATCGAAGAGATTGAGAAGAATGTTCTGGTGCTTCTGTGGCAGGAAGTTGCCGCCTTCAAGCACAAGGGTGCGCAGTTCCTCCGGGCTCAACGTGTGCTCTTGAGCGCCCAGATGCTTCAGGCGCGTGAGCCACAACAATCCTGCAACGAAAATGTTTGCAAACCAGACGATCGGATAAGCCAGTCTCAGCAGAGGCGACAAAATGAAGCTGGCTGGGAATGCAATCTTCTCCGGATGGCTGGCCCCAATGACCTTCGGCGTAATCTCACTGAAGATCAGAATTGCGGCGGTTACTACCAGCGTTGCAATCGTTAACGCGAGCTCACCCTGTCCCACCATCCGAATCGAGATCATGGTGACAAGCGCGGCCGCAGCAGTATTCACCAGATTGTTGCCCAGCAGGATGACGCCCAGCAGCCTGTCGGTGCGCTCAAGTAGCCTTGCGGTGCGCTGAGCGCCGCGATGGCCGTTTCGCGCCAGATGCCTCAACTTGTACCGGTTGAGGGCCATCATGCTGGTTTCCGATATGGAAAAGAACGCGGACAGCATTAGGAGTACAACAAACACGATTACCAGCGCATAGATCGGAATGTCTTCCAAGTCTTGTGACTTCCTCCGTGAAAAGTTAAGCGAACCGTCCGCCTGAATCGCGCCGCGCAATCAGCGACCGAGAATTACCTCTAGAACGAGGCGGCTGCCGACGTAAGCGAGAAGCAGTGACAGGAATCCTGCAAGAGTCCATCGTACCGCCACGCGCCCGCGCAAGCCGT
>ERZ869936.1654-NODE-1654-length-15278-cov-4.457663_pt1 | contig 15278 bp, 9 predicted proteins | sample MGYA00520876_ERZ869936 | MGnify/ENA primary metagenome ERZ869936 (study PRJEB32218, sample SAMN09650985) | biofilter metagenome | isolation source: enrty point of leading RO module | place: Saudi Arabia: Thuwal, RO plant located on Red Sea | collected 2016-02-17 ...
ATTTGTATCTCCAAAGCGAACACCCATAACCTCTAAGGTAGACGCAACCATTGGTATGTCGGTCAGTGTTGAAATACCAGAACCAGACAAAAACAGAATATTACTCAACTGCTTAAACTTGTTCTCAAACGTAGCCAGCGTAGAATCTACAGGGTTTTCTAAAATACCCGTAAGCGCATCTACTGTTGCTTTGTATGACTTTGCATTGAACGCGTTCTTACCTCGTCCTGTGCTTAAGCCACCAAGCAGACCAGTCAGCAGCTCATTTGGCTTAGTCCCTGCAAAACTCGCCATTGTAGCCAACGCCGAACGACGCTGTATCTGCTGCAACATTAAGTAGCCTACATTGTCGTAGCCACTAAACTCAAGCATTACTTCTGTAGCATACTCTGGCTTAATGCGAACCATACGACCACCAAAAGATTCCTCTAAGTCAAAAACCTGCACATCCGAATCAATATTTCTGTTCGGGTCTAATGTGTCGTACCACTGTTCTAAGAAAGCATCTACTGTAAAAGGCTGCTCCTTACCGTCAATAAACAATACGCCTGCGTGTGTATTGGACGTAGCTTCTACGTCCATAACCTCTAACATACGAGCCTTAAATTGATTAAAGCCCATGTTATGAATAATTGTGCCATCCCACTTCTGAGACACACCACCGAAGTCAGAAAGCATTTTAATGTCCAAACCTGCAGCATTCAGTTCTTCCAGCAGCCGAACCTCTGTTGCCACTATAACATCAAATAACTCTTTTAGTGCTGGTACTTTTTCCCACTCTTCTGGAAGCTTGCGTGCTAATAATGCCTTGTGTAGCTCGTCGTGAAAAACCTTTGACCGATCTTTACGAGTCTTTCCAAACATCTGCCATTTTGGATCTTCACGATCAATACGGAAAATACCAAAGCTGTTATCTGGCATAAATAACTCATCCAGACCGTGCTTATAAATAACATCAAGAATAGGTACTGCTGCATTCTGAGAGTTAGCAGTCATCTCATTCTCCAAACCTGCAATGCGCGGCATACCCCTACGCTCTTGACCGTCCAGAAGAGTACGTAGATATGCAAGCTTCTGGGCGTCTGTCTTAAAGTTACGCAACCGCTCGTTAATAGCTGCACGCTTCATTGAGTTGTTAACAACAGCCTGCGCCTTATCTTCGTAGTATTCTTTTACAATACGGTTCTTAACCGAGCGGTACTGAGCAGATGTTTGTTCCAAATCCTTCGTACCACGAAGTACCCTACGATAAAGGTCATTATTACGCAGTAACGACTTGTCGTTAACAAGATTCATTGAGTACATCCGAAGATTTTCGTACAACTCGTTGTAATCTGCATCAGATAGTATGTCTGCTCTTGTAAAGTCTTCGTCTATAATCTCACTCGTAAACTCACGAATACGTGCTCTGTATTCGTCAAAACCAATAAACTCCTGCGCGTCGGGGTCTACACCCTCAGCTAACTCATCAAGGTAATTAGTTAATGTTTCAACAAATCGCTGTACATTCTCCCCACGGACATTAGGCATTGTTGTAGCAGCCAACCGATTAAAGGTTTGTCTGCGATGTTCGCGCAACTTAGCATTTTGCGCAGCTACTGTCTTCTCTGGCTTGTGATCTTTAATTACACGATCAGCTTCAGTCCTTACCTTAGTGTCAATAGGCTCTGAATAAACAACATTCCGAATGTTATTGCTGATACTTTGAGACGCATCCAATATCTCATTAAACGGTAAATTTCTTCCACGCCCCTTGTTAATAATTGATGCCAACTGACGAGCAAACTCGGCTGGTGTCATATCCACCAAAAGACTATCTACATCTTTTAAGAAGTCCGTGTTAAGCTTTGACTTACTAAATAATTCCTTAGCTCGTTGAAGCATCTCAACGATTGCCTCTGCAAATTTTTCAAACAGTGTTCTATTTGCTTTAGACAACTCATCCCAAAACTCTGCTTGGGTAATCGCCCACTCAAGTGTAACAGATGGGACCTCCTTCGTTCTCAGATCTCTTCTGTAATTACTTTTAAACTTCACTATCTCAGCTTCAAAGTCTGGATGCTTTCTGATAGCTGCTTGCAGCTCCGCATACACATCTGGCATAGCTGCCTCAATAATGTGCACTGCTTCGTGAAGCATCAGTGAAAAAGGGGATTTACCCATCCCCAAAATAACTTCTGCTCTGTTTAAGAAAATTCTATCTTGGCTTCCAATTGCCTCACCAAACAAAACGCTGCCAGTTTCTTTGACGCCTCTCTTTTCTCGAGAAAGCTTTTCAAAGTTAAACTTACGCCCAAAAATATTGTTAATTACTGCGTTTGCTACACCAATCTCTCTGGAGTATGCTTTCTCATACGCTTTATTAAAATTCGTCAACGCAGCTATTTTCTGCTCTTCGTTGATAACACCCTTTTTAACAAGGTCGTCTAAGCTAGTTACACCTTCATCTTTTATAAGTCTTAAGATATTACCAGCACGGTAGTGTGCTTCTGCTAACGACCCTAAGTTATCCTTGTTATATTTAAGTCTTCCTTTTGTTGACTCTGTTGGCAGGTATCCCTCACCTTCGTCAAAGCGAACACCAACCGAATCGTTGACAACTGAACGTGCAATCTCCTGATCTACTTCGCTAAGCCTGCTAATATCGCCTTCCTGCACAGCTACAAGTATCTCTGAGAAACGTGTGCGCTGCCTAAAGGCAAACTCATTAATACTTACATCTTGATCTGACTCTAACTCCGCGACCAATTGTTTTGACAGCGCGTTAGTAAGAGATGCCTGCAAACCTTCTGTGTGGTAGTAGTTTAATATACCACGGAGAGTTTTTAGCTGATCTGGATTTAGATTTGTAAAGTCAACAACACCGTCTGTCTGTATAGACGTGTTAAGAATTTCTGTAAACTCACCTGTTTTCTTAACTGCTCTACGGAAATCAGGGCTGCCCGCATACAACACATTAGCCGCTTTAGTATACTCACCTGTTTGAAAAAACTGGCTCATATCCTCAAACATCTGAATCTTATTCAGATTGCGACCAGCGTGCCTAAAGTTCTTATACGCGCCGATGGGTCCAAAGAAACCAACACCAACTCCTGTACCTAAAACAATATCAAGGGCAACATCAGCTGCTCCGTAATCAACACCCAAATAGTCCGCGTGAACATAGTGAAAAGGTGACACAGCCACATTACCAACAAAGGCTTCGGCTGTATAGTCCTTAAGCGAATGCTTTGCAGCAGTCCACTTTTTTCCCTGCATTATCGCAGTATTAAGTTGGTTTACTTTTGAAACTTGCCTACCTGCGGAAAAGACCCTGCCAAATGGTACAAGGTTAGCTGGGTCAAAAACTTGTGGTGATAACATACCCACCATATTTGTGATTGGGTACTTTTCATTTATCTTTTGATGGCGTATCTGCTGGGCAAGTTGCTCCTCTGCACGTAGCTCTAACTGTGTCGGTGTTTCGTCTTTAATGTAATCCAGATTAGGTAATCCAAGATCACGATACTTTTTGACATCATCTTCGGTAACCGCAGTCAATCCGTTTTTCTTATCCTGCGTACCTGCATACCAGTTTTTTACTGGATTTGAGATATATCCAACTGCGTTAGTAAACCCTTCTTCCAATGATGCACCAAAAGACTCTTTTCGTCCTGTTAGTTTAACATGGTCACTTAAGTTGGTGGGTACACGCGCAGCTTTCGGTGTGTATGTAAAAGACATTAGTTACTATTATTTACTTACCACGCTCAATTTCACGCAGCACTTGTTCTCTAGCTGTTGCTCCAATAGTTGGAACCCAACCACCTTCGCTATTTAACCTATTCATTGCTGCTGTACTTGTAATCACGACCTGTTCGTTATTTTCATCAATCAGGTTTTAATACAGTCCTGTTGTTCGGTCGTAGTACCTCACAGCAACACCGATTTCGTTATTAGCCCATGACTTGGCACTAAAGTCAAGTAATGGGTAAGAAGTACCGCCAACAAAAACTCTACCGTCTTTTAAAATTTCCTGAATCTCTTCTTTTGTACGAGTAGTTGCTAGACCAAACTCCTCAACCATCTGACGAAATCCTGCTGGGAACTTATCTATGTTTTTAACCATTGCTGGTGTAAAGTTCAAATCGAAGCTCTGAGCTACTTCTGTTGCGTACACCTCTGCTGCACGGTTAGTTGCCTGCTCAGGAAGTACACTGTAGTCTCCATTTCTAAAACGAGCTGAAAGCTGTTGCCGATCGTAGTAGCTTGCTCGACCCAAAAAAGATAATGTTTCTGGGCTGATGCCAAAAACTACATTGGCATCCGTAAACGGCAATGTCGTACTAAGTATACGCTCCAAAATTGGATTCATCGGCTTACGGAACTCTAAGTCAACCGCATCAAGCATTGATGGTAGAAGAGTAACCTTGGTGTCATTGTACGCCACTCTTGTTAGACCTGTTCGCTGTATTAATAACTCACGCTCTTTATCAAAGAATGTGTTTAACATCCTAGCACGAGTAGCTTGGTCCTGACCTGCTAAAATATTTACAGTTGTCTCTGCTGACAAAGCTCTTTCAATCTTGCCTTTTAGCCCGCCTTTTTCAACACCGTATATATCATCTGCAAAAGCATCTGTTACTGAAACAATCAAGCCTTGAAACAATGACAAGTACGCATCAGCTTCCTCAGCATCTCCATTCTGCAAGGCTACCTTGTACATGTTGTATACCTCACTGTCCGTCATCTCAGTTGTTTCTGGAGCCTGTCCTGCTTCACCACCAAGAAATATCTGAGTAATCGGTGTATGCTGAGCATCAACATACCGATCAGACGCCGCCGTTAAGTCTGTAACTACTTTTGTAATCTTAGCAGCTTCTTCTGGGCTTGCAGCCATTGAAGCAAGTTGATAATTTAATCCCATTGCACGATCTGCTTTTGTCGCGTCTGGGTTTTTCATTAGATTATGACCACGCTGAGCTAATGCTGCTGGTGTGTTATCTGTCAACGCCTGCGCAATATGCAACGACGAGGACTCTACATCGTTAGCACTCCATGGGATACTGTTACCAGTAAATAATGGCATATCCCTGTATCCTATATCTCTTAACAACTGAGCCTGCTCTGTTGCGTCAGGTGTCAGCAACCCAAGAACCGAAGTGTCACCGCCCTGTAAGCCTTTGTGGATGCTTAAGGCAATTGTGTTTACATATTGACGCAGCTTACCTGCATCATCTGCTCTCACATTAGGTAGTAACTCATCATCCAACACATACTTTGGTATATCACCGTTTTGTTTTGCTTCTGCGAGTGCAGTCAACAACCCCTGCCTAAAGGGACTGGTTACAATTGCCTCACCAGCAGCATTCTCAACCTGTTGTGGTTGAAAAAACACAGATATTGAAGCTGCTGATCTATATTTCTCTCTATCCGCATCACTTAAAAATGCTGGATCGATATCCATCAGCACATTACTTGTATTTGTCGCTGCTGCAACCATACTCTCAATATCTGATGCCTGACCTAACGTGTTTAAAAATGTCTGTAATGCTTGATCTAACGCAGCTGTATTCTGTGCTATCAAGAGTTTGTTACCATCTGCTGTTAGTGCATCAACTCGCCTTTCGGCGGCATCTGTAAGTGCCTTACGATCTCTTTCACTAACAAACTCAAGCTGATCACCGTACTGCTCAATACCTTTTGAGACATAGTGGTTAATCTCATCAATACTCCTAGCATTTTCAATGTTATGTAAAAAAAGCTGACGAACCATACCACTTGCATCGCCTTTAAACGCAGCAATCGACTCAGGTGATGTTAGACCACCTAAACCTTCGTGATTACCCAAAGCTATAATACCTGTCAGGGCTGTATCAAACGTATCCGTTTGCATTGTCCGACCAAGATTATTCTGACGTGCTTGGTGTAAGCCCACACTTGCTTCACTCCGAGATGTCTTAAGCAAGTTCTTTAATTGATGGTGCGGCTTTAACGCCCGAAGCTTAAGCTGAGCTTTTTGATATAACTCCGTAGCTCTGTCTGTGTACCCATTAGCTTGGTAAAAAGTTGGATCAGAAACTTTTGTTGGAGAAAAATTATCTAAAGTAAAATTTGCAGCAGATGTATCGAATGTTGCCAAAGCCGACTCTGCTTCCGCAATCGCGTCATCGTTCTCCTGTGCATATGCATCTTGAACAGCAGCAACAGCCGTATTTAGCTGCAACCCATACTGGGTGTCTGCGCTATTTGCTGCAGATTTATTTACAGCGAACTGCTTCTTAGCAAACATATCGCCCACAGAGCCTGCTGCTCGTGCTGTTTGGTTCAAAGCATCCGACACAGCGGATAAGGGCGACTCAAACACCTGCTTATATCCAAAAACAGACGCATCTGCTTTTTGTTGTTCTACGACACCTGTTTTTACTCTAATTGCCATTATCCTCCAAAGCCGAATGATTTAATACCTGCTGTCTGATTCGATGAAAGTGCTGAACTTGTCATACTTACACCACCAGCAATTGTTCCTAATGCAGAAGCAATACCAGCAGTCTTTGTAGCACTTGCCTGATTCCTCAAGTTGTTAGACTCATTCTGTGCAGCAAACAGGATGTTACGAGCATTTGTCTCACCACGCTGGTGATACAGCTTACCCATACGTGTATGCTCATTCGCCTGCAAATAGCCTGACAAACTCTCATCTGAAATTTGTGCAGCTACAGAAATCTGTTGCGCATATGCATCATCTTCCAATGAGTCCATGAACGAATTAAATGTACCACCATATCCAAACTTAGCATCAAACCCTGCTAACTCCTGCTGTGTCTTTTTTGCGAAGATTGCTTGCTCCCGCTCAGCTTCATCCATCGCCCGTTGTCGGTTAGCTAAAACAACTGCGCGATCATACTCCGACTGCTGTTGTTGCGCCTGCGCATTACTACGCTCAATTGCTGCATTGTACTTACCCTGCTCTTCGACGGCTTTTGCGTTTGCCTCCAACGCCTTAGCTTGTTGGCGTGAAGACATATAACCAACCGCTGCCGAAGCTGCAGTTGTTGCTGCAATAATAAAGGGTACTGCCTGAGCCATATTAATTTAGGTCGGTTTTTGTCACAAGTGACACGATAGTAAGTGGATACGGTTCACTTTGCTCAATGTCTAGAGTTTTTTCAACCCCAAAATAAGCACCTCTGAGGGTCTTTTCTCTGTCAAAGCCTGTATAACTTGATTGAAGTAATGTAGTACCAGTGTAGTCCAAAAATGATCTTAAATAAAATAAATCAGAGCTTCGCAGACTAAGCGATGCAGAATCCAACAGGTTTGCTGTATACACTGATGGATCTAGTGGTGCTTTATCAGTTGGTGATACATAGTTTGGTAATGTTATTGTCTCCATGTTACCATCCACACCAATATCGTAACGAACAGAATCTATTACATACAGTTTAGATGAAATAATACGGATATTATCTGAGCCATATGCTGGCTTATTCGTACCATCCCAAGTTGGGTACATTGGCTGTACAGCTCCAGAATATTTAAAACCAACAACCCATCGTTCATTCTCCCCAATCAAAACACTAACTGAAACAGAGCCATTGGTCACTGTAAACTTACCCAAGTACACACCGCCAAAAACCACATCCACTTCTAAACCATCTTCAAACACATACCTATTTGTCAGGTTAATTGTATATGTTTTTGTAGTTTGGTTATAATTAGAATCATCTGGGCTCGCAAGACCTGTTTCAGAACTGTCTAAGTAAACAGTTGGTTCATTTTCAAGTTTTGACACAGACGATAACAACTCATGCTGTATAAGACCTCGTCGTTTAACAATAGCGTACACCTGATCCAAGCCAGACGCATACCCCTGCCTAACTACGCCCAAATCAAGGATTGTTGCATCCGACATTTCAAGCTTAGACCAAGCATAGTAGTCTTCTTGTCTCTGGTAAGTTAGTACATAAACCACGCCTGATTTTGTTAAACAGAAAATACGTGGTTGAGGTGTTTCTTCAACAGCTACCCGTACTATGTTGTCTTCAATAAACGTTGGATAAATAAACTTCGATATGTCATTAGCATTGTCCCTCTGAATACTTCCATCATATTTATACTCAAGAAGTTTGTTCTTTGAGTTGTTTGAGAAGAATATGGATGTCCCAACCATATATGCCTCATCGTCGCAATTCAGTTCATCAACCAATTCAAATCGAACAGTCTTGGGACTAACAGCTGCCTCATACTGATTGATTGTAAGCTTAAACACACCTCTAGTTGTACCAACAACCAAATCTTTTGCTGCAATAAGCCAGCGAACAGATGAATTTACATTTGATAATGGGTATGATATTGCATTTGTGTCTAATACCGTTTTGTCATCCTCTGACGGTGCAAACGAATCTTCATCATCCAGCTGACTAAAGAATACGTAGTTTGGATGTGATGGTGTGCCACCGTAAACACGCCGACGCTCAAAATAAGCTACATCTGATGGGTAATTATTTGAATACCAAGCACCAAAACTAAATGTCTCAAACCTACCTGAATTTTCAAAACCACCCGTCACACCACTTCTTGGTACTGGGTTCTTTAATCTAGCACGAACTTCAGTATCTGAGGTTCTATCTATAATCTGCATATACACAACACCTGTTGGCATCACACCTCTAATGTGACGATCGAGAGATGCCCCATCTATAAAAATACCATCAGTAGCTGTTATGGTTACATCATTAGCTATCTCGGTTATGCTTAACGCCCCTGTTGGTTGTATGAGATTTGCGCTAACACCACCAAGAGTATCCGAATGAATCGCATCTACACTCGTATCTACCTTATGGACATCAAACTCCAATCCTGTTGATAAATTACAAATTACATCATCTGCACTTGGGCTATCATCGCCTGTGACTACAAAAATACCACCGACCCAAGTAAATGTTCTTTGACCACCTGTTGTTATCTCAGCTGTCAAAGTACTCGAGCTATGACTTGACGAGGAATGTACCTCAAAAGAAACATCGCCGTAAGACTTGTACACAGCTCCGTATTCATAAAAACCTAAATCATTAGGAGTTACTGCATTATTAGCAGCGTCAACCCCCAGTATACCCTCACCTCTAACAAAGTCTACTGGGTGAGCCTCATTACCTAAATACTTCTCAACCTTTACCCAGCGAGTCATTGAACTACTGCTGTCAACCAACACATCACTTGATGAGTTTTCTTCGTTAACACGAATCCATGAACTAATCTGTGATGAATCAAAAATATCAGTGTCTGTGCGTAAATGCACCTCACCAACTGGAACCGCATCTTTTGTTAACGCATGCTCCTGAACCGAACCTGATGTTGTAACATCATTGTCCAGCAAATACAGTTGAGCAGATGCATCATTGATATCGGTTACAAAATCAGCTTGGTCCACGTAAACAACTGTTGGTGTGGGACCTGTCACTTCTGGGTAGTTTGTGGCTGAATCAACAACCTTACCAAGCAGCCAAACATCGTTTACCTCATACTCAACATACCAGTCTTTTGAAAATGTATTAGCTTGCTTACCACCAGTTGTATCAGTATAGTCATCATAAATGTCTTGGAAGTCAGCAGTTGTACTTTCAACTTTAGCAACTTCCTCACCCTTAGTTATGTCAAGACGTGTTGTTGTATCCTCTTCTTGAAGGAATGGCTCAATGTATGTGTCTATTTCATAGAAATATGATACGTCATCAATTATCTCAAATTTACGAGGTCGGTGATTGGGATGACATATATAAACAACACTTGTCTCAGAACTAAAACGTAAGTCATTTAGCTGATCCCCTGTGTACGGTATACCTAACCATTCATATTGTACGTCACCATTTGTATCAAAGACACGAAGACGTTGATCTGTAAACACAAGTCTATATGACCCATCCTTACCAACTGTTAAATGAACCTGCCTAAACTGAGTACCTGACTCATCCTGATCTACATAGCTAAGCTGAAACCCCTGACGATATGTAGTGGGACCTTGTAAGGATGGGAAAAAGTTTGTAAGTTTACGGCACGAGTTAGCAACGCGATCAATATCCGTCCTACCCGCTAAATTATCGGTGATTAGACCACCAGAAAAATTTGTAGTAACATTACTGTATCGTGCCATAGGTTCGGTGTGTACCTAAAATTCTAGATGCTGAGTCATTCATTAGTGTTTGTGTAGGTCCCTGCCTTGCCTCTACTACTCGTGCACGACGAAGCGCAAGCATGTATTGTTGAAATAGTATCTCGTGTCGATTCTCAGAACCAGAAAGCTCGATACTTAATGCTTGGGCTATATGTAGTACAATTAATCTGTTTAGATAAGGCGGCAAATATTCAGAAGAAGTTGGAGACTCTAAGTCTGGTATGTATGTATAAACCAGACGAATACTCTCCTCGTTTGTATATATCACCCGCTGCTCCAAAGAGTAATCAGTTATCTTATAAAACTCTGTTGGATGCTCAATACGCAGTAGTGTATTAAAGTCGTCTGGGATTACATATGTGTACTTATATGGTGTATTTGTGCTTGGAAATCCCTGATTCTCAGCGGTGTCTGTTATCGATCTTGTGTTAAAACTAAACACATTCTCAGAGAAAATCTCTAAAATTGCGTCAAGATACGCCTGATTAGCAATCTGGTACGTTGTACTCGTTGTATCACTCTCGTCCAGAAAATAACTGCCTACCTTACGCAGAGCAGCGTTCATTATATTTAGCTTTGTAGGCGTAGTTGACATATAAAAAAAGGGAGTAGCCTCCCCCGAATTTACAGGGGAGGCTACGGTTAAGATTAGGATTCGTTACAACGGATCTCTCCAGCAACTTCACCCCACATACGAGAAGCATCTGCGCAGAGCTTAAAGTAGATGTAAGGGATGTTTTTCTTGGAAGGATCGCGCCACATGTCGCCCTTAAGTCCTGTACCAACAGACATCTTAAGTGCCTTGGGTGCTGCAACAATAACACGACGCTCGTCACCGTCAGTACCAGTTGAAAGCGGTAGACGCTCACAGTGGATGAAACGGAATCCGAGGAAGGTTGTTACAGTGCCTTCAACAAGCGACTTGCGTACAGCGTAGTCAGAACTGACCACTTCATCAATACCCAGAAGGTCGTCAATCTGTTTCGCAGTAACGAAGCAGTTAACGATATCATCTTGGTCAATTGCATGAAGACGAAGCATTGTGCGGCGTGCTGCACGCAGCTTCTCAAGTGTCAGACCAGAACTTGCTGTTCCGTAGTCACCACCAATAGAGAAACCTTCGGTGTTACCACCAGCAACAACATAGTCACCAGCTGCAGTAATGTCACCAGCAGAAATAGTACCAACAACAATGTTGCTGCGGTTTTCGTCGCCAGCACCTTCTGCGAAAGTAACAGAAGTTCCGCCACTCTTACCAGTGTATGCAGTACCGAAGTACTTGTCGATGATGATGTCATCAATCTTACGCTTACCCGAAGCAAGAAGTGCCTGCGTGTAAGCATTCATTGGATCAGTAATCACACGCTTAAGATCCTTCTCGTCAATATACTTACCGAGTTCGTAGTCCTTAAAACCGATGCGACGACGATCATTATTAATTTCGCTATTGGGGTGATTACCAAAACGAAAAGTATCTTCCGCCATGTCCTCGGCTTTGCCGATACGATCGAAGTACTGATACTCTTCGTTCTGTGTTTCCTGTTCGAAATACGGCTGAAGCTTCGATTCGGTTTGTTGGAACGCTTGTTCAAAACCTTCACGGAAAGCTGCAACGTATGCTTTTTCAATGTAATCGTTAGCAGAACCACTGCCTGTGGAGTAGCCCTGAGAACCTACTGATGATAATGCCATAATATATAATAATTAGAAGTTATTTTAAGATAGTTTGTTTTTCGACGAGCTACCCTTACGGACTCTTCTAGTTATAACGTGACTAACGGCTTTCCAAAGCTGTCTCTGGACCCAAAAAAGGGCTACCCAGTATGTCCTAGATAGCCCAGTAAAATGGTGTTGTCAAGTACTTTTAACCTTCTCCATACAGCTGAGCATAAAGCTGTGCACGCTTGTCAAGGATTTGCTGACGTTTTGAGCGGTCAGCCATCGGCAGTGACGAAGGATTTGACAAGATTAACTCAGAATGCGTTGCATCCAGATCTTGTATCTGGCTACGAAGACCCTGAACTGAGTTACTGCCAAATGCTGACGGTACGTTGCTACCCGACGGAGGTAGTGTATCACCCATAGTCTGAGATAACTTATGAAACAACTTCATTGTTGCTGGGTGGTTAGCTACAATCGGATCACTAATCAATTCATTAAGCTCTGGAATTTCCTGAGATAATGTGTTAAAAGCCTCAGTGCTACTCTTCATATTAACATCAAAGTCATCCTTCCACTCTGCCTGAAGAGCTGTCTTAAACTCTTTTAGAGTACCAGCTTGATGCTGCGTGACATTTTGATTGCCTTCGGCATACATCTGACCGTAGCGACTGTATAACTGATCGAATTGACGCTGAGTCAGTCCAAGCTCACCTGCAAAATCAACAAGCTCTTGAACTGTGTCGTCGTCAAACTGAGGAGCTTCAACGCCATCAAACCCCTCTGGTAACTGAATCTCTTCAGGAACTGAGTACTCATCATTCTCTGGGCGTAAGTTTCCATAAAACTCCTCCCACTGATCATTACCCCAGTCTTCCTGTGGTGCTTCAAGACGTTTCTTGCCCAAAGCACTTTGAGCATTTAACATCTGGTTCGCAAGAGATGCAAAGTCTTTTGTCTCTTGTAGTGCTTTTGCACCGCGTACATCCTCTGGTAGTGTATCAACAAACTGCCGATACATATCTTCGCTACCAAAATCCACACTAGGTGCAGACTCTGTGACGTTACTCTCAGTCTGGACGGGTGTCTCTGTTAACCCGCTACCCAAACCTTCTGTAGTTTCTTCACTCATCGTTTTGGTTTTCCTGTTCTATTTTACTTATTAACTGCTGAGGATCATCCTCCGCTAGTAGATTCAAAAAACTCATTGCCAAACGACGACGCCCTTCGCTCTCACGAAGCTTGGACTCCTCACTGTGAAACACTGGCTTAGTTACATGACACTCTCGCAGCAGCACAGCAAAAAACCGCTTACCCTCTGGGGTGTTGAGTATCTGAGTCAAATCCTCCCTAAGCTGAGCTTTCTTACGAAGCCGCTTAAGGTTCATCAAATGTAGATTCATATTATATGTTTAAAAGTTGACCAACCCCCTCTGGGTCAATCGACTTAGCTTGTGCAATATCTTTTATTGCGCCCCCAATTTGAGGAGCAGCTTGTGCTGCCTGCATCATCTGTTGTTGCTCGGCAGCTCCTTGTTTCATTTGTTGTAGTTCTTCTTCCGAGCGAATCACCGTTGGGGTTACGTTACGATAACGTGCGTAATCCTCAAATAATTGACGCTCATTAAGTGCCTCCATAAGCTCAGGCTTAACCTGTGCCAGCGGCGCGATGTCACGCATAAATGCGCTCATGTCCGAAAGACGTGTAGAATACTGAGACTGGGCTGCAGGACTTGCATATGCAATCTCAAGCTCAACACCATTCATCGAAGCAGGTGCTTCTGGAAGCTCACCAGCACGCTCCAACATCTCATATGTAATCTCAATCGCTGGTCCGATATACTCAGACTCCATACGGTTAATAAGCGGAGCCAGCTGATTCAGCATCTGACCGCGAGTGTCCTGAATCTCAGTTACACTCTGACGCTCCTTCTTCTCCTGACGGATAATCTGGTCAACAAAGAATGATCGATTAATCGTATCACGATACATGCGAATCATGTCCATCATGTACTGTGGCTGGTTGCCTGCCATAATTGGCGCAGGCTTCTCACTACCTGCCTCATGGAATACAACCTGACGTGAGCCGTACTTCATTGGCAGCATGATGCTGTCCTCTTCGGCTGTCAGTGTTGGGAAGTTCAAATACTCGGATGAAATCAAGACTTCCTTGACCATCTTATTGAGCACACGGATCTGAGACAGGCATGTAAATGCTGGTCCACGTCCGTATACCTCATCCGCTAACTTAGACCACCGAGGTACTAAGAATGTAAAATAACTTGAGCCGTCTACCTTGAGAGGCTCTTTAAATGACGGACACCAGTAAGTAACCGTATATGGACGCTCGGGTCCTACACGACCACCCTTCTTAGCCCGCTTGTCTGTGCTGGGCTGAATCGTGTAGATAAGCTCATACTTAGAGTTAATACCGCGATTCTTGTCATAGCCCTGCATGTCCTCAACCTGCGGGAACATCTGCTTTAATTGACGTGCTGTCTTAAAGCAGCGGTAGAACACAGTGTCCACACGTCCGTGCGAATCTACATCAAAGAATGTATCAGCCAACGGGCGAGTTCGGAAGTTTACCACACCATCCTGATATGATACCTGAACAGGTGATGTGCCGTACGCGCCGATATCTAGGAAGCACTCGTGTGATGCTGAATAGAACTGGGACTCAGGGAGTGCCAGCTCATGCATAATACGATCAGAGACTTGTTGTAAGTATGTAAGCTCTTGGGGATTTAGCTGAGCTGTGGGTACATCCTTTGCTCGCAAATACATCCAACGATCCGACTTCGGAATCATATTCGAAGCCAAACCGTTAGCAAACATCTGATTACACCAGACGGCAGTGTCGTCAAAGATCTCGCGCGAGTCATCTTCTTTTCGCGTTGTGTGGTGATGGTCAAACTCGTTTGAGTTCGGACGAACATACCGTTGAGAGTCTTGAAACATGTGGTCGAGATTCGACCGCAGTAACTTTAACTCCTCATATCTCTGGCGTAAATCATTCATTAAAAATTATACATACCCTTTCGCGCCTGCACGAGCTTTTACGCTAGCCTGTCTCTTGCGAGCGTCCTGAGCTTCTTTCTTCTTCTTCTGAGACGTCTTAATTTTCTTACGCTTAGCTTCTGAAGATGATTTTCGCTTTTGTTGCGCTACATCTTTATTATGTAACGGTGCATCTGACACATAGTCCTTCATTAAGTTGAAGTCCTTCCCTAAAGCCAAAACTCCTAAAATCCCCTTTGGATACTTACCACGATTCATCGACATAATGCGACGAAGCTTATTTGCATCCTTTTTTGATGGGTTAAGTATTCCCAGATTATTTTTGCTCATTGTTAAACAAACCCTTTCGTGCCTGAACGAGCTTTTACGCTAGCTTGCTTCTTGCGAGCATCCTGAGCTTCTTTCTTCTTCTGCTGAGACGTCTTAATTTTCTTACGCTTAGCTT
>ERZ869936.1655-NODE-1655-length-15263-cov-4.432075_pt1 | contig 15263 bp, 27 predicted proteins | sample MGYA00520876_ERZ869936 | MGnify/ENA primary metagenome ERZ869936 (study PRJEB32218, sample SAMN09650985) | biofilter metagenome | isolation source: enrty point of leading RO module | place: Saudi Arabia: Thuwal, RO plant located on Red Sea | collected 2016-02-17 ...
AAACCTCAACCCGCCCCCCAGCCCCGGGTGTCCACCAAACCGGGGCAAGCTCACTTTGGCAGCCTGAAAGAGGCGCAGGTTGTCATCGAGCAGTGGCGCCTTGAGTATAACGCTGAGCGGCCGCACAGTTCGCTGGGTTATAAAACGCCCTAGGAATTTGCGGCGCGCCGATTCGAATGTTTGCCCCTCCGGTCGGGCTACGCCCTCCCTCCGTGGCAAACATTCGAAGGAAAACAAAACATCAAACCAATGGCAGAACTCTACTTTTGATCTGTCCAATGGCTGGGGTCAGGTCATCAGGTCAACACGATTTACGAATAGTGCCAAAAACGAGCGACAATAACACTTCGATTCCGCATTCATCCACTCAAAAAAAAAGCCCGCTCGTATGAGCGGGCTTTGATTGATGAAAAACCTTCAAGTTGCGACAGGTTTAACTTCCTCAGATTTTGCCGCTTTTGCTTTTGACGCCTTCTTTTTCTCCGTCGATACAGATCCTGCGGCACCTTCAGACTGGGTAGTATTTGCCGGCGAAGTTTCCGACTGTTTTAAGGGAAGCTCAGTCCACTCTAAAATAGCCTCTTGCGCCGCATCGCCTTGGCGCTGACCTAATTTGAGTATTCGAGTATATCCACCCAACCGTTCCTTTTGGGATGGGGCAATTTCATTAAACAGAATTTTCACCGCATCCTCATCTTGAAACAGGCGGGCGGAAGCCAGCCTTCGATGATGAAGAGTGCCACTTTTTCCAAGAGTTACCATCTTTTCTGCAATCGGCCTAGCGGCTTTTGCTTTGGCAAGTGTGGTAGTCACACGTTTATGCTTAATCAGGCTGCATACTAAATTGGCCAACATGCGATTACGATGTTCGCCTGTGCGGCCCAGTTTGGCTGTTCTTTTAAGATGACGCATATGCTGATTTTTCTAAGCGGCCCGCGCTTCTTCTTTTGATGCTTCCAACAAGGCCGCGTCAATATTCATTCCCAAACTCAGCCCAAGCGCAGATAATTTATCCTTGATCTCGTTAAGAGATTTTTTACCAAAATTGCGATACTTGAGCATCTCCTGCTCCGTCTTCATTGCCAACTGTCCAACGGTCGTGATATTCGCGTTATTGAGGCAATTGGCTGCACGAACGCTTAACTCGATCTCATTGACACTCATGTTCAGTAATTTCTTTAACTTGGACTTCTCATCGTCCTGTTTGCTAACTTCTTCTTCAAATTGAACAGCATTCTTGTCGTAACCAACAAAAACGTCCAAATGATGTTGAAGGATTGCTGACGCTTGTGTCAGAGCGTCATCGGGAGAGACTCGACCATCTGTCCAAATCTCCAATATCAAACGGTCGTAATCGGTTTTTTGACCGACACGGGCATTTTCCACGGAATAGCGAACACGTGAGACTGGAGAAAAAAGAGAGTCAATTGGTATAACCCCAATGGATTGCTCTGCTTTTTTGTTTTCTTCTCCTGGGCAGAAACCCCTTCCAATTTTGACTTCGAGTTCCATCTCAAACTTCTTCTTTCTATCGAGGGTGCAAATATGCTGCTTGGGATTTACCAACTCGACATTCTGGTTTAATTCAATATCTCCAGCTGTAACTGATCCCTCTTTGTTAACTGAGAGAAGCAAGGTCTGCGGCTCGCGTGAGTGCATCTTAAAAAGCACTTTTTTAAGATTCAACACGATTTCCGTAACATCCTCAACAACACCATCAATCGTGGCAAACTCATGCATCGCTCCGTCAATTTTGACGGAACTAATTGCAGCTCCCTCCAAGGAGGATAACAGAACTCGACGCAATGAATTACCAATTGTGTGACCGTAACCGGTTTCAAACGGTTCGGCGAAAAACTTTGAATAATTTTCCGTCGCAGATTGATCTTCTTTAATCAATCGCTTGGGCATTTCGAATCGTCCTAATCGTACTGGCATATTAATATAACAATTTTAATCTGGTCCTCCGGCCTAATCCCGCAAATCCAGAGCACCCGTATAATTGTTCCCCCTCACTCGAGGAGAATGTTAACTAGCGGGAATAAAACTCTACAACAGCCTGTTCGTTGGCGATAGGCTGGATTTCATCACGGCTTGGAATTCGCATGACTACCCCTTTGAATGCATTCTTATCCAAAGAGAGCCATTCAGGAACTGAACGACTAGTGGAGATCTCCAAGCTTTTAGAAGCCAACTGGCGAGATACGTTCGAATCTTTAACTTCGATTACATCACTCACTTTAAGCGCAAAAGAGGGAATACTTACCTTGCGCCCATTGACTTTTAAATGCCCATGTGAAACCATTTGTCTTGCAGCGGGACGAGTGGAGGCGAACCCTAAATGGTAAACGACATTGTCCAATCGGGTTTCAAGAATCTGAAGCATTTGTTCGCCTGTAACTCCACGCCTGCGTATCGCCTTCTCATAAACGCCTCTGAACTGACGCTCCATTAACCCGTAAAAATAGCGAAACTTTTGCTTCTCAATTAGTCCCAAAGCATAATCAGTGTTCTTACGCCTAGACTTGGGTCCATGAACCCCTGGACCATAATTTCGCCGCTCAAGATACTTTGACGACCCAAATATGGGCGTACCAAATCTTCGACTAATACGTGTGCGTGGACCTTTATAACGAGCCATAATGTTTTAAAGTGAATTTAAACTCGACGTTTTTTGCGGGGCCGACATCCGTTATGAGGGATTGGCGTTACATCCTTTATCGAAGTGATTTCCAATCCAATAGCCTGAAGAGCTCGAATTGCAGACTCTCTACCAGAGCCAGGACCCTTCACTCGAACTTCAACTTCTCTCAACCCATGCGACATTGCTTGACGTGCGGCGTCTTGGGCTACTTGCTGTGCAGCAAAGGCGGTGCTTTTACGAGACCCCTTAAATCCGACTCGACCAGCACTAGACCACCCAACTGTATTACCCTGCATATCAGTGATCGAAACAAGGGTGTTATTAAAAGTAGCAAGAATATTAGCTATACCTGCAACGATATTTTTTGATCCTTTTGCTTTGACGATCTTTTTGGCGCCCAAATCCTCTCCCAGCAACTCCGCAGCAGTTGGCGCTGTCGCTGCAACTGGAACTATTGCAGGTTCAGAAGACTTAGATCCCTCCGGGATGTCAACTGGTTTTAAACCACTCTTAGATTCTTGTGCCCCAGCTCCCTTTTTTTGTTTAATTTCTTCTGCCATACACTTTGAAGTTAATTAATGAATACCAGTCTTGGCGTTTGGATTTCGGGCAACGCCCACTGTTTTACGGGGTCCCTTTCGTGTTCGGGCGTTCGTCGATGTACGCTGCCCACGAACAGGCAAGCCGCGCAAGTGACGAATACCTCGATAGGATTTTATCCCTTGAAGTCGCTTTAGATTCAATCCGATTTCCCTGCGCAAATCACCCTCAATAACGTACTTTCCACTTTGTATTGAATGAACTATTTGGGAAAGCTGTTGCTCTGTTAAATCCTTGGCTCGAATGTCAGAAGATATGCCTGCGGCAGAAAGGATTTTTTTCGAATTTACCGGCCCTATGCCATATATATATCGCAATGCGATCTCAATGCGCTTCTCACCAGGAATTTCTATGCCTAAAATACGTGCCATAATCAGCCTTGACGTTGTTTGTGACGAGAGTTTGTGCAAATGACGCGAATCACGCCCTTGCGCTTGATAATTTTACAATTTTCGCAAAGTTTTTTAACAGACGCACGAACTTTCATAATCATTTCCTTTTAATACAATAAGGCCCTTTGATAAATCAAAAGGCGACATCTCTAAAACCACTTTATCACCGACAAAAATTCGAACAAAATTTAACCGAATTTTACTAGACGTATGCGCCAAGACCCGATGGCCATTGGCAAGAGCAACCTTAAACAGACTGTTTTGTAAAATCTCTTCTACTCGACCTTCAACTTGAATACTTTCTTTTCCGTACATGTTAAAATTTCAGGTTCAGATTCTGTCACTAGTATCGTGTGCTCAAAATGAGCAGACAAAGAACCATCTTTTGTTACGACTGTCCAGCCGTCATTTAAGACACGAACTTCAGGCCGCCCCGCATTAACCATGGGCTCTATTGCTAGAGTCATTCCAGGCCGCAATTTCGGCGTCGCCTTGCCGTCTACAAAATTTGGCACCTGCGGTTCTTCGTGAACTGACCGCCCAACACCATGCCCAACAAATTCTCGAACCACACTAAACCCGTTTTTTTCAACAAAGTGTTGAATTGCTCTTGAGATGTCGGCGACACGATTGCCGGGCAAAGCTTGCTTAATTCCTTCATAAAGCGATTGCTCAGAAACATCCAAAAGCTTTTGTGCCGACACATCGCATCCGCCTACCACCACTGTCCGTGCGTTGTCACCTACAAAGCCATTAAAAAAGACCCCCACATCAATACTAACAATATCACCAAACTCAATACGCCTCTTACCAGAAATTCCATGAACGACCTCATCATTTACAGAAATACAAATATGACAAGGATAACTTCGATAACCTAAAAATGCACTTTTCGCTCCATTTTCTTTGATTCGTTGGGCTCCGAACTCGTCTATATCACCTGTAGTTAAACCAGGAGCAATGAAATTTGCTACCTCATCCAAAACTTTCGCTGCGACCAAACAAGCAGGCCTCATTAGCTCTAGATCTCGCGCAGTCTTTAAAATAATCATTAAAAATGTCTCGAACTAGATTAGCTTTAAAATCTACCTTTCATTTTACCCTTCTTTAAAAAACCGTCATAATGACGCATTAGCAAATGCGATTCCATTTGCCTCATGGTATCAAGCATAACACCAACCATAATCAGCAAGCTAGTTCCGCCGAAAAATTGAGCGACATAAGCGTTTACCCTCATTGCATCCGATAAAATTATCGGGATTACAGCAATAATGGTCAAAAAAATCGCCCCGGCTAATGTTATTCTGCTCATCACCTGGTGAAGAAAATCACTGGTGGCCTGACCCGGTCGAACACCAGGAATATATCCACCTGACTTCTTCATATCATCTGCGATCTGAATTTCATTAAACTCTGTAACTACCCAAAAATATGAAAAAAACAAAATCATAAATCCATACAAAACCAAATGAAGAATAGCCCCCTGCTGTAGCAAAGCCGCTAACTTGTTCAAAAAAGGAACCTCCATGTTTCTGCCCATAAACTGTAAAATTTGGGCAGGAAACATTAGTATAGCCTGAGCAAAAATTACCGGCATTACCCCAGCATAATTTACCCGCAGCGGCATAAATGAACTTCCACCAGAATATACTTTCCGTCCCACAGCTCTCTGGGCGTATTGAACAGGAATTTTTCGTTGAGCTTGAGTGACGGCTATTACCCCAGCAATGACCCCCAACAACAAAGCTAACAAGGCAATCCCTTCAAACAGTCTGAAATTACCGTCTGATGTTGCAGGATTAAACATGTCAAAAAGTCCCTGAGCAGCTTGTGGTAACCTAGCCAAAATCCCAACAGTAATGATCAAAGAAATGCCATTCCCTATTCCTCGATCCGTAATTTGCTCACCCAACCACATCAAGAGCATGGTCCCGGTGGTTAATATGAGAGTCGTCTGAATTCTATACCACCAAACAGTGTCATACATGACGAGTCTTCCAATGCCTTCACCAAAAACCTTTTCTGGATTCTCCCATCCATAGGCCATAACAAATCCCTGACCAAGGCAAAGAATTAATGTCAAATACCGTCCATATTGAATAATTTTTACCCGCCCACCTTCCTCCCTTGCTAATTTGCTGAGTGTAGGAACTACGGCTGTAAGCAATTGGATTATAATAGTCGCACTTATATACGGCATTATTCCCAATGCACCAATAGCACAGTTTTCAAACGCACCACCCGTAAACAAACTGTACATTCCTAAAAGCGTTCCACTGTCCGACGCTGCCGCCTTCTCGAAGAATGCCTTTAACTTCGATGCATCCAAGCCAGGAGCTGGAATCAGCGCAGCTACACGGCAAATAGCCAGAAGTGCTAATGTAAACAAAATCCTCGACTGTAATTCAGGAATTTTGAAACAATTTGAAAATGTTGTGGCTATTTTACCAAACATGAGAGCAAAGTTAGTTTATTACGCTTTCTCTACCGCCGAATAAATCTCCCAAGTCCCACCTAAACTTTCAATCTTGGTCTTTGCCGAGGCGCTGAACGCATGAGCAACGACCTTTAGTTTTTTTGTAAGTTCCCCCTTGGCCAAAATTTTCACCCGATCCTTTTTCCCTTTCACCAGTCCGACCTTCCTCAAAAGAAACTGATCCACGCTCTCTCTATTTTCAAACGCATTCAATGCCCCTAAATTTACTGGCTGATACACATTACGATGCCTCTTGTTATTGAAACCTCGCTTTGGAATCCGCCGAATAAGGGGCATTTGCCCTCCTTCAAAACCAATTCGAATCGAACTTCCAGAGCGTGCAGACTGCCCCTTTCCGCCTCGACCAGAAGTCTTTCCCAATCCACTTGACTCACCCTTGCCCAATCGCTTCTTACGATGCTTTGCACCATGCCTAGGACTTAAATTGTGTAATCTCATAAATCGTCAAACAGTTGTCTCAGATGCTTGTGATAAGCTGGCCCTCTTCGAGTGTGGAATCTCAACACCTCTCGCCCGGAATATATCTTCTCTATGTCTTAGTTTTAAAAGGGCATCCAGCGTGGCTTTAACTACATTGGCCGCATTCTTTGAACCTAAAGACTTGCTAAGAATATCTTTGACTCCAACTGACTCAAGCACTGCCCTCACAGTCTTTCCGGCAATGACTCCTGTCCCTGGAGATGCAGGACGCAGTAAAATTTTGGCGCCGCAATAAGTAGAATAGACTTCATGCGGGATAGTCGTGTCATTTAATGACACACCAACTAAAGATCTTTTTGCAATCTCACCACCTTTACGGATGGCATCGGAAACTTCCCCCGACTTGCCCAAACCAATTCCTACACGTCCCTTTTTGTCTCCCGCTACAACTAAAGCACTAAAGCTAAAGCGACGGCCACCTTTGACTACTTTTGCCGACCGATTGATATAGACAACTTTCTCAGAAATTTCAGGCAGCTTTTGTGAAACTTCTGAATATTCGACATCAGACTGAGATCGATTTCGTCGAGGACCACGACCACGCGCGAATCCTTTCTCCGGTGTAGATTGCTTTAATTCTGCCACAATAAATTCTCCTGATTAAAATTGAAGGCCGGCCTCACGCGCTGCATCAGCCAATGCTTTGATCTTGCCATGATAAAGAGAAGCACCTCTATCGAATACGACGGCGGAAATCCCTTTAGCCTTTGCTGCTTCTGCTGACAATTTACCGACAATTTTTGCGCTGTTGACATTAGCAGTTAAATCATGTCGGCCGGAAAACACCTTATCACGCGTTGATGTTGATGACAAAGTAACTCCGACTGCATCATCAATAAATTGAACGTATATATGTTGATTGGTAAACTTAACACTCATTCTGGGTCTTTGAGATGTTCCAGTAACTTTCTGCCGGACTCGCCAATGTCGTAACTGTGCTAAACGGTGTTTTTTTTGCGTTCTCATAGGGCATCATTACGGTTTATCGCCGTAATGGATTAAATATTATTGAACTGTTTTGCCTTCTTTTCGTACGACTTTCTCATCGGAATACCGAACACCCTTTCCTTTATAAGGTTCAGGCGGATAAAAACTCCTTATCTCTGACGCAACCAACCCAACCAACTGTTTATCAGGACTTTCAATCGTTAGTTTTGTGTTTTCTTCTACTGTAACTTTAACTTGGGCAGGAATTGGATAGTTAATAGGGTGGGAATATCCCAAGCTAAGATTCACTATGTTCCCTTGAACAGATGCCTTGAATCCAACGCCGTGAATTTCTAGTTTTTTGACATAACCGTCAGTTACCCCCCTTACCATGTTATTTAACAATGACCTACTAAGTCCGTGCATCATTTTCGCTTCCACGTCATCGCCGTCTCTTGTCACAATTATTTGATTATTTTCCTGCTTAAGACTTGTGCGACGAGGCAATGTCATGTCGAGCATTCCTTTTGGGCCCTCAACTTGCACTCTTGTCCCTCTAATTTCCACCTTGACTTTAGGGGGTAAATTTATTGGCTGTTTTCCAATTCTTGACATATAGAAATTAATTCCTCACCAAACATAGCAGAGAATCTCTCCGCCAAGGTTTTTTTTACGCGCTTGATTTCCCGTCATAAGTCCTTCTGAAGTAGAAACAATAGCTGTGCCCAAACCGCCCAAAACTCGCGGAATTGATTTTGAAGAGGTATAACAACGCAGTCCAGGACGACTGACTCGCCTCAAACCCTCGATGACTCCCCGCTTGCCTATATATTTAATATTAAGCTTTAAATATTTTATTTTCTCACCGGATACAACTACCTCATTGATGTAACCCTCATCCTTGAGAATGTTGGCGATACTCTCCTTCATTTTGGAATGGGGCATTTCTACAATTGGCAAACGAGCCTTTGCAGCGTTTCGTATGCGAGTCAACATGTCTGAAATAGGATCGTTCATAATTACCAGCTAGCCTTTGTTACTCCAGGAATTAGACCATGTAATGCCAACTCTCTGAACGTGAGACGAGAACAACCAAATTTACGGATATACGCATGCCGACGCCCAGATGTGGTGCACCGGTTTACAACACGAACAGGACTTGCATTTCTGGGCAATTTTGCCAAGCCAGCATAGTCTCCTGCTTGTTTTAATTTAGCACGCAAAGCAGCGTATTTCTTTACAGTGGCTTTTTTGCGATTATTTCTCTCAATCCAAGATTTTTTTGCCATAATTATTTAACTCCAGCAAACGGCATTCCCATTAATCTCAACAGTTCAAGTGCATCCTCGTCTTTCTCAGAGGTGGTCACAATTGTAACATCCATTCCTTGAGTCCTTTTAATTTTATCGAGTTCAATTTCTGGGAAAATTGTTTGATCTGCCAAGCCAATTGAATAATTTCCTCTTCCATCAAATGACCGCTGAGAGACTCCCCGAAAATCACGAATTCGCGGCAATGCAGCTGCAACCAAGCGATCAAAAAATTCATACATAGCATCCTGCCGCAAGGTAACTCTACAACCTATTGGTTGTCCCTGCCGAAGCTTAAAATTAGCGATGCTTTTCTTTGATTTGTTTACCACTGGCTTTCGACCTGTAATCATTGCCAAATCTTTTACGGCGTCCTCCACTGCTCCCTTTTCAAGGGATGCACTAACTCCCATATTGACAACAATTTTTTCAAGCCTTGGAATTTGATGGGTATTCTTATAGCCAAGTTTTTGCACCAAAGCCGGACGCACCTCATTAACGTATTTGTCGTAAAGTCGGGCTCTCATAATAGTGTCAGAGTAATCTCAGATTTAAAATTGACGGGTTTTAAGCAGGCTTAGTCTGTTTAGAAGAATTTCGTGCATCGTAATTCTCAGCATTCATTACATTGGAAATATGAATACTGGCTTCACGCTCGACAATTGCTCCTTGAGGATTTTGCTGGCTGCGCTTAGTGTGTTTTTTTACCAATTTAACCCCTTCAACAATAACGCGATTTTTTTTAGTCAATAATTGTATAATTTTGCCCCGCTTCCCCCTTTCTGAACCAGCAATTACGACAACCTCATCTCCTTTTTTAACGTGAAATCTTGCCATAAATCAAATTACTTCAGGTGCCAGTGAAATTATTTTCATAAACTTCTTATCACGAAGCTCGCGCGCCACGGGCCCGAAAATTCGCGTGCCTCGCGGATTGTTATCTTTATCAATAATGACAACTGCGTTGCTGTCGAACCGTAAGAAAGATCCATCGTTTCTGCCTATTGCCTTTTTGGTTCGGACCACAACAGCGTTAACAACTTCTCCCTTTTTTACTGTTCCGTCAGGCGCGGCCTCCTTGATGTGCACCTTAATCACATCCCCAATTCGCGCGTATCTCTGATTTCTTCCAAGAACGCCAATAGCCGCTGCTCGTTTCGCGCCAGTGTTGTCGGCTACGTCCAATATGGATCTAACTTGCAACATAATTTTATGAATCAAACTTTGACCAGCGAGCTTTATCCACGCTCCACAACTTTAGTCAGTCGCCATCGTTTAAGTTTTGAAAGAGGGCGTGTTTCTTCTATTAAAACCACGTCCCCAACCTTGGCTTCATTTTTCTCATCATGAGCATAAAATTTCTTGAATGTTCTGACTACTTTTCTAAATCTTGGATGCGGAAATCTCCGCTCCACTCTGACCACGATGGTCTTATCCATTTTGTCAGAAACAACCGAGCCAAGCCGCTCTTTCCTATTACCGCGGTTCTCATCGCCCTGAGTCGTCGTATTTTCAATTTCTGCCATAGCGTATTACTTTCCTGGCGTTTGTATGCGAAGCTTGGTTATTTGAGTTTCAATTCTTGCAATATCTTTTCGTAAAGCCCGAATTTTCGCGGGCTTTTCTAGCTGGGAAGCAGCCTGCTGAAGACGCAAGTTGAAAAGTTCCTGTCGCGAATCGCGGCCCTTTGCAACTAACTCTGTAATGGTCAAATCCTTAATTTCAGACATTTTCATAAGTTCTTGCTTAACCCAGTTTGTGACGCGAAATAAATTTTGTCCTTATCGGCAACTTTGTTGCCGCCAAACGCAAAGACTCTCTAGCAATAGCTTCCGGAACTCCGTCTACCTCAAACATAACTGTCGCTGGACGGACTACCGCTACCCAAGACTCGAGAGGTCCCTTTCCTTTCCCCATTCGAGTTTCAAGTGGCTTCTTGGTAAAGGACTTGTCTGGAAAAATTCTAATCCAGACCTTACCTCGGCGTTTCATGTTGCGGTTAATAGCAACGCGTGCCGCCTCTATTTGCTTAGTATCTATCCAAGCACGCTCAAGCGCCTGGAGTCCATATTCACCAAATGACACCGCGTTGCACCGCATCGCAGTGCCCGCCCGGCTGCCACGGTGCATTTTTCTATACTTTACTCTGGATGGCATCAATGGCATAGAGAATCCTAATATTTACGCCGCAGCTAAGGCTGCTTCTTGCTTTTCATCTTTACGCTTTTCAGCTTTCAGTTCGCCCTTGCAAATCCAACATTTAATACCGAGCTTGCCGTAAACTGTGTTGGCTTCGGCAAACCCGTAATCAATATTAGCTCTTAAAGTGTGAAGAGGAACTCGCCCTTCCATGTATTTTTCAACTCGAGCTATCTCTGCTCCACCTAAACGACCAGCACATCTTATACGAATCCCTTCAGCTCCAAAATCCATTGCTGTCTGAACAGCCTTTTTCATTGCCCGCCGGAACGAGACTCGACGCTCAAGCTGCAAAGCCACATTTTCTGCGACTAGCTGCGCATCCGTTTCAGGCTGTTTGACCTCTTGAATGTCGACGTAAACCTCCTTGCCAGTCATGTTGCTGAGTTCTTCCTTAATTTTGTCGATCTCAGCTCCCTTCCGTCCGATAACAACCCCAGGACGCGCTGTATAAATTGTTATTCTGCACCTAGTAGCAGCTCGCTCTATCTGTATTTTTGGCACCGACGCCGACTCGAGCTTCTTTTTAAGAATCTCCCGAATTTTCTGATCTTCAACCAGCAAAGCGCCGAACTCCTTCTTTTCTGCATACCACTTGGACCGCCAGTCTTTATTAACTGCAATCCTTAACCCGATTGGATTTGTTTTTTGACCCATAAAATTATTCGTCTGAAACTACAATCTTGATATGACAATTTCTTTTTATGATTGGGCCTGCTGAACCTCTGGCCTTCGGTGTAAATCTTTTATATGATGTCGCCTGGCCAGCAACAGCTGACTTAACCCGTAACACGTCAGGCTTGATGCCGTTATTGTTTTGTGCGTTTGCAATTGCGGACCGAAGCGTCTTGGCCACCATCCGAGCAGACTTTCGCGGGACCACAGCCAGAACTGCCTGTGCCTGTAAAGCTGGTAATCCCTGAATTTGGCGCACTACCTCCCTCATTTTTTGAGCGGACATGCGAACATTTTTTGAAATGGCTTGAACTTCCATAATATTATTTGGCTTCTGCTTTGGCTGTATGAGCGCCATGCTTCTTAAATGTTCGAGTCAAAGAGAATTCACCCAACCGGTGTCCGACCATGTTTTCAGTGACAAATACAGGATTGAATACTTTACCATTATGAACATTAAATGAGAGGCCGACAAAATCAGGAGTGATCATCGAACGTCTCGACCATGTTTTTATCGGTGCCTTAGATTTGGATTCTTTGGCCTTCTGAATTTTTTTAAGCAAATGAAGGTCTACAAAAGGACCTTTCTTGATTGAGCGTCCCATAAATTTTAACGTTGCTTCATGGAGCGTCCATCACGGCGCACCAGGATAAATCGGTTTGAATATTTTCGCTTATTGCGGGTTTTATACCCTTTAGTAATTACACCCCACGGAGTTACCGGATGTCCGCCTCCCGAAGTCTTTCCCGCTCCCCCTCCCATCGGGTGGTCAACTGGATTTTTTGCAACGGCACGAGAAAGAGGTCGGGTGCCGCGATGACGACTCCTGCCAGCTTTTCCGAGTATAACATTTTCGTGTTCAGCGTTACCAACCTGACCGATAGTGGCATAGCACTCATCGTTTATTCTTCTAATTTCACCCGACGGTAAACGAATCTGAGCATACCCCTCATCCCTTGACATCAAAGTTGCGAACGAACCGGCCGTTCTAGCTAATTGTCCACCCCGTCCTGGAGTAATTTCCACATTATGGACCGACATACCAATTGGAACAGATTTAAGAGGCATTGCATTGCCAATTGAAGGAGCAGCATCTGGCCCACTAACCAACTTTACCCCTACCTCCAGCCCAACAGGGGCAATTATATAAGCTTTTTGACCATCTGCGTACTTTATGAGCGCAAGGCGAGCGCTTCTCAAAGGATCATATTCAATTGCAATAACCTCTGCCTCGACCCCGACCTTCTTTCTCTTAAAATCCACAATTCTGTGAAATTGTTTATGCCCCCCCCCGATTCCACGGCTGGTGACACGCCCATAAGAATTTCTCCCGCCAGTTTTTTTACGAATTAAAACTAGCTTTTTATCAGGCCGACTTTTCGTAACCTCGTCAAAAGAAGCTATGGTGATATAGCGCGTCGACGGCGTCAAAGGTCTGAATGTTTTAACTGGCATACTTTTGATAAAATCGACAACTTCGTAGTGCCATACCATCACTCCTGAGCCCTGTAGGGCAACCAGTTATCGGCATGGCTAAGTTGGCTGTCAAATTGCCTCTTTTCTTAAAGAGGAGCGCGGAATATATCAAATGATTTTTTCAGCGCAACGAATTTCTATGAATTTTTTAAAATTTCCTGCAATCTAAGTCATTTAACCCATTTAAATCGAATAAATCACGCTAAACTGATTTTATCTCCTTCTTTCAAAGTAACAATTGCCTTTTTCCAATCTGGTGCTTGACCCCTTGCTGGGCTGAATTGCCGGCGCATTTTTCCCCGGACATTCAGTGTGTTTACTCCAAGAACTTTTACCTTGAAAAGTTCTTCCACTGCCTTACGAATTTGAATTTTATTCGCCCTGCGATCGGCAACCACTGTGTACTGGTTTAATTTTTCCGACTGCCGTGTGCCCTTTTCTGTAAGACGAATAGTCTTGATAACTTCAAAAGCGTTCATGCGATTATTCCTTGCTTAAGCGTTGTTCAATTATTTCGAAGGCGCTTTTAGTTATTAAAAGTTTGTCCGGCCAAAGCACCTGATATGTGTTAAGCAAATTACTAGTGGTCACACGAACATTGGGAATATTACGAGAGGCCAAAACAAGATTTTTGTCCGGTTCGGAAGAAACGATCAAAGCCGAGCCTTTTAATTCCAATTTACTAAGAATGGAAACCACTTCTTTTGTTTTTGGAACACCCAATTTAAGATCGCTTACTATCACAATATCGCCTGATTTAATTCTTTCGCTCATTGCTTTACGCAAGGCCAATTGTTTTGTTTGGCGATTTACCTTTTTAGAAAATTCTCTCGGCTTCGGACCAAACACCACACCGCCGCCTCTCCAAAGTGGAGACTGAAATGACCCTGCACGGGCTCGCCCAGTTCCCTTTTGCCGCCAAGGCTTCTTACCGGTACCAGCCACTTCACCCATCGTCTTGGTGCATGCAGTACCAGATCTTTGGGAAGCCATGTAAGCTGTCACAACATCGTGAACAGCTTGGGTTCCCTTGCCATTTTCGATGACGGAAAATTTAATATCTAACTCTCCTGCGTTTTGTCCGGAAATTGTTTTAATGGAAAGTCTCATAATATCAGGATTGATATAGTTGATTTACTTATTTCTTCTTATCCTTGCCACCTGATGCTTTTTCAGCCACAGCTGCCGATTTGGCTTTTGACGCAGAGGCCGGTTCCTTGCGCAGCTTCGCAGCTTTAGAACCCTTGGGCAGTTTCTTGGATTCACGAATGATTACGTAGTCATTTTTGGACCCAGGAATCGCCCCTTTAATCAACAATAAGTTTTGTTCCTCGCGAACTTGAATCACCTCAAGATTTTGAGTGGTGCGTCGAACCTGACCCATGTGCCCAGGCATTTTCATGCCCCGCTGAACAGTTCCAGGAAACAAACGTTGACCTATAGCTCCTGGTCGGCGGCGCCAGCCCTTTGCACCATGCGACGCATCACCACCCCTAAAACCATGCCGCTTCATAACGCCCTCAAATCCTCGTCCCTTGGTGATTCCTATGGCGTCAATGAAATCTCCAACCGAAAAAATACTGGCACCCAATACATCACCGGGTTTAACATCCAGCGTAAAATCACGAAACTCCTTAATTCGCCTTACTGTAGCAGCATTATGCTTCTTTAAGTGCGCCAACAAAGGCTTGGCAACACGGTGCTCCTTTTGATCATCAAAGCCAAGTTGGACAGCATTGTAACCGTCACCCTCTGTCTTTTTGACTTGGATGACCCGATTCAGGCCAACAGCAACAACTGTCACTGGGGTGATTAGCCCCTTCGAGTCGTAAACTCGCGTTTGACCAAGTTTTTTTCCTAAAAGTCCGATTGGCATAAATCGTTATATTTTGATGGTGATGTCTACGCCAGCTGGCAGATTGAGCTTCTTCAACTCATCAACAGTTTTAGCCGTGGGCTCAATAATATCCAGAAGACGTTTATGGGTGCGCTGCTCGAACGTCTCCTGAGACTTTTTGTCCGCATGCGGAGAGCGTTGAACGGTAAAACGCTCAATTCTGGT
>ERZ869936.1656-NODE-1656-length-15242-cov-4.152367_pt1 | contig 15242 bp, 10 predicted proteins | sample MGYA00520876_ERZ869936 | MGnify/ENA primary metagenome ERZ869936 (study PRJEB32218, sample SAMN09650985) | biofilter metagenome | isolation source: enrty point of leading RO module | place: Saudi Arabia: Thuwal, RO plant located on Red Sea | collected 2016-02-17 ...
GCTGGCTGTGGAAAGTCCCTATTGCTGCAGTCGACGTTGCGCGGTTTACTCCGCACGCCCGGAAACGCCAAGTGCGCAAGCATCTACATCCTGGCATCCTCATTGATGACCTTAGGCGATGCCTGGGCCCCCGTAGAAGATGCTTCCGACGAGGGTCTCCCCAGCCTGTTCCTCTGCGAAGATCTCCAGGCGTTGCAGGGACACCGCTCCACCCAGCAGTTGCTCGTCGCGTTGATCGACGCCCTCCGCCTGGCGAACATTCGCTGCGTCATCACCTCGACACAGTCACCGACTCAGTTGCACTCGTTTCTACCAAAACTGCTCAACAGGCTGCGCGGTGGTGTGTCTGCCACGATCCGTTCTCCAGGCCCCAGCAGCCGAGCGCGTCTGCTGGAGCACTTCGCCCAGGCCGAACAACTCCCACTCAACCAAGCCGTCATCGAGTTGCTTTCTTCGCGGCTGGCTGTCTCACCGCGGGAATTGAAGGCCGCCTTCCGCCAGTTCGAAACAGCAGCTCGTGTCCGCCGCAGCCCCCTCTCGCCCGAGTTTGCCACGCGTTTTCTGGATGGCGAATTTCCAACGGTCAAAATCAGCCTGACGAGCATCGGCCGGGCAGTGGCCAAGCATTTCGGCGTCACGATGAAACTGCTACGATCGCCAAGTCGTTCGCAGTCTCTCGTCGTTCCGCGACAGGTTGGAATGCTTCTCGCCCGCGAGCTGACCGACTGTTCGCTACAGCAGATCGCCGAGTACTTTGGCCGCAAGAATCACAGCACCGTCGTGCACTCATGTGATAAGCTCGCCGAGATGTCAGCCGGCCAGCCAGAATTGCGTCGCCAAATTGCCCAGCTTCTCACGGAACTTCGTCAGTCTGACATGGGACCACAGTGACCGCGAATCGACATCGAGTCGTCGAAAGAATGTTCAGAACACGTCCACCATCGGAAGCCCATTGAGACCTGATCGGCGAGCGATTTTTTCCCCTGTTGAGAACATCCCTGTTGGTCCACAACGGTCGTCTGGTTTTCGGCAGGCTCTCCACGTGTCTTCGACAGTGTCGCGGGTTGCTTGTCGAGTAGTAAGTTTTTTTATATCATTGGGTTCTGATTTTTTCAGCTCGAACAGTCATCATTCAAGCAGCCTCCCAGATCTACTACGACTCAAAGAATTCTTTGAAGTTAAAAACCGGGAAATCCAAGACCCCAACACGTGCACGGCGCTCTCTTCCAGCAAAGGTAACGGGAGACTCGGCTTGACTCTCTCGGCCGGAAGCAGTGACCTTGCGACAGACTCCAGAAGATGGCATGCCCATGAAACTGAGATTGCAGCGAACCGCCCTGGCCAGCGCATTGCAGATCGTCGCCGGTGTCGTACCGTCCAAGACGTCACGCGACATCCTGAAGAACATTAAACTGCAAGTTGAGGAAGGCCGGGCAACCTTGATCGGAACCGACCAGGAAGTCGGTATTCGGTACGAACTGGCCGAGGTGGAAACCGATTCGACCGGCGAGACTTTGCTGCCGACTCAGCATGTCATCTCGGTCCTGCGTGAGTTGAGTGACGAATCCGTCGACCTCGATGTCACCGAAAACGCGATCTGGCTGCGGGGAGCGCACAGCGAGTTCCACCTGGCTTCGTCGAATCCGGCCGAGTTTCCACCTGTGGCAGAGTTTGATGCGAGCGTTTACTTTGCCGTCAATGCGGGCGAGTTCCGGGACCAGATCCGCCGCACGGTTTTCGCGACCGACAACGAAAGCACCCGCTATGCGCTCGGTGGAATCCTGCTCGAGCCCGAAGGGGACCATCTCACTCTGGCGGCTACGGACGGTCGGCGTCTGGCGGTCGCCAAGTCTGGTTGCCGCAGCGAAGGGGGAGCCGAGCTGTCGGGGACTGCACCCGTTGTGCCGACGAAGGCCATGCTGCTCATCGAACGCAGCATTACCGACGAGGACGACGACCTGCTGATTTCAATTCGGGAAAACGACGTTCTGTTCAAGAACGGTCGCTCAACGGTTTACAGCCGTCTGGTCGAAGGACGCTTCCCAAAGTATCGGGATGTTCTGCCACACGACTTCAACGCCAAGGTCGACGTCGTCGCCGGCCCGCTTTACTCGGTTGTTCGGCAGTCACAAATCGTCACCAACACAGACAGCCGCAGTGTGGACTTCAACTTTGCCGATGGGATGCTGACTCTCTCCAGCCAGGCGGCCGACGTGGGCGATTCGAAGGTTCAGATGCCGATCAGCTACGACGGCGAACCAATTGTTATAGCCTTCGATCCGCGGTATGTGGCTGAGTTCTTGCGGGTGTTGGAAGCGGAGACACAAGTCACACTCAACCTGATCGATAGCGAGTCTGCCGTTCTGATGTCGGTCGGCGATTCGTACTCGTACGTGATTATGCCCCTCTCTCGCGACGGTTAAGCTCTGCCGGGCATTGGTGGAAGGGAGCGGGACCGTCGCCACAGAAAAACCGCAGGACAGCCAACGACGCGCGGTGTTTCAGAGAATGTGTGTCACGGTCCTGTGAGCCGTGCTTTGTATTCCTCCTTTTCCGAAGCGGAGTAGGATCGCCAGCGATGAGTTCAGGACGCCGAGAACCGCAACAGCTTTCGCAGGTGCTTTCCGAGCTGATTGCATTGCGGGGTTTGGCAAAAGTTCAGGGAGGCGGACAGTTGCAGCAAGCCTGGTCGGACGCGGCCGGATCGCGGTTTGCGGCAGCCACAAGAGTCCTCAAGCTGAACGGCGGCGTGTTGCAGGTGGCCGTTGGAAACTCCCCCCTGTTGTCCGAGTTGGCTTCGTTTGAGAAAGACCGCATTCTTCAGACCTTCCAGAAAAAATACCCAACGATGCGTGTGACGGACATCAAGTTTCGCCTGAAGGGCGACCTGAAGCCGGGTGCACCGTGAACGACACGTGGTTGAGATTCAGAGGCCGATATTCCCAGTTTGAAGACCCGGATTGATTGACTGAATTCTGTTTGCGGCGGAAGCCGGCGGTAGCCGGTGGGAACGCGCCAGCGATCAGACCGGGAGAATGCTACCCAGGAGTTTGAGACATTGGACGAAACAACGAACATGCCCCCGACGCAACCAACCCGGGCAGCGGCTGGCTACGATGAACGCAACATCCGCGCTCTCGAAGGTGTGCAGGGAATTCGCACCCGCCCCGCCATGTACATCGGTGATACAACCTCCCGCGGTCTGCATCACCTGGTGTTCGAAGTCGTCGACAACAGTATCGACGAGGCCGTCAATGGCTATGCCACAGTCATCAGTGTGAAGATTAATGCCGACGGCAGCGTGACCTGCATCGACGACGGACGTGGTATTCCTGTCGGCGAAATGCCCGACATGAATAATCGAACGGCACTCGAAGTCGTTCTGACGGAAATTCACGCCGGTGGAAAGTTCGATCGCGAGAGTGGCTATAAGACAGGAACGGGCGGACTCCACGGCGTCGGCATCACGGCCGTCAATGCCCTCAGTGAGTGGCTGGAAGCCGAGATCCGCCGCGATGGAACCGTCTACAACATGGAATTCGTCCGTGGCGAAAAGAAGGGCGATATCAAGAAGATCGGCAAGACCGACCAGACTGGGACGAAGATCACCTTCAAACCCGATCCGCAAATCTTCCGCGAACCGAAGTTTACCTATGACATCCTCGCCAAACGGTTGCAGGAGTTGGCCTTCCTGAACGCCGGCGTCCGGATCCGTATTTCTGACGAGCGGAGCAGCCAGTCTGACGAGTTCCACTACGAAGACGGCCTGATCGCCTTCGTGCAGCATCTCAACCGGACCGAGAACTCGTTGTATTCCGAGGTCATCTCGATCACCGGCGAAGTCGAAGGCTGTCAAGTCGATGTCGCTTTCCAGCACAACGACGGTTTCACCGAGAATGTGCGTGCCTTCGCCAACAATATCTTCAATATGGAAGGGGGGACACACCTCAGCGGCTTCCGCAGTGCCGTCACCCGCTCCATTAACGCTTACGGCAAGAAGGAAGGCATCTTCAAGGATTTTGTCCCCACCGGTGATGACTTCCGCGAAGGCATGACGGCCATCATTGCCGTCCGGATTCCCGATCCGCAGTTCGAAGGGCAAACGAAAACCAAACTGGGGAACGGCGAAGTCGAAGGAATCGTGACATCGGTCGTGAACGACGGCCTGATGCGCTTCTTCGAAGAGAACCCTGGCGTCGCCAAGAAGATCTCACAGAAAGGTCTCCTGGCAGCCGAAGCCCGCGAAGCGGCCCGTAAGCAGCGGGAAATGGTCCGTCGCAAGGGAGCCCTCACCACGGGTGGCCTTCCCGAAAAGCTTCGCGATTGCCGCAGCCGCGAACTCGACATTACCGAGCTCTACCTGGTCGAAGGAGATTCGGCCGGTGGTTCAGCCGACACCGGGCGCGATTCGAACATTCAGGCGATTCTGCCGCTGCGGGGAAAGATCCTCAACGTTGAGAAAGCCCAACTGGTCAAGGTCCTCGACAACGCGGAAATTTCTAACATCTTCAAGGCGGTCGGTATTCCGCCGGCAGCCGAGGGGATTGACGTCAGCAAACGGCGGTACGGCAAGATCATCGTCATGACCGATGCTGACGTTGACGGCAGCCACATTCGGACGCTGTTGCTGACGTTTCTGTTCCGCCACATGCGCGAGCTGGTCAATCAGGGTTGTGTCTACATCGCTCAGCCGCCACTGTATCGCGTCATCCAGAAGAAGAATGTCCGCTACGTGCAGACCCACGAAAAGATGATGCAGGAACTCATCGAGCTGGGTCTCGATGGGGCGTCACTGCGGTGTCATCGGGACGGAACGATCTTCCAGGGAGACCATCTCCGCAAGGTCGTCGACCTGATGCTGGAGATGAGGGAACCGCTGGAGGCACTCGACCGTCGTGGCGTCGAGCTGAAACGGCTGGCCGAACATCTTGATCCGGATACGGGGAACCTGCCGCGATACCGTGTTTGCTTCAAGGGAGAGCAGCACTGGTTCCACACACCCGATGCTCTGGAGAAGTTCACGCAGGCCGAAGCCGCCCGCCAGGGTGAAGAAGTCCAGGTCGCCGACGAAGAGGAGCAGCCGACCAGCGAAACAGCGACTCCGGCGCAAGCACTCCAGTTGATCGAACTGCACGAAGTCCGCGGCATCAACACTCAGTTGCAGAAGCTGAGGGACTACGGCATTACGTTGCCGGATCTGATTCCCGCACCAATCGTCAACGCGGAGCAGGTTTACTCGTTCACGCTGATCAACGAGGAAGGCGACCACCCGTTGACGTCGCTTCGCGAGTTGCTCGAAACGCTACGGGACATGGGCGAAAAGGGCCTGAAGGTCACCCGCTTCAAAGGTCTGGGCGAAATGAACTCCGAGGAATTGTGGGACACGAGCATGGACCCCGAAAGGCGGATGCTGCTGCGAGTGACGATGAACGACGCGGTCGCCGCCGATGAAATCTTCCGCGTGTTGATGGGGGACCACGTCGAACCCCGCCGCGAGTTCATCGAGAAACACGCCCTGGACGTCACCGAACTCGACGTCTGAGCCGACAAGTTTGGTGGGAGACACAAAGTCTGAGATCTGAGACATAAACCTTGAGTCTGTGAGACACAAAGTTTGAAACGCGCGAGGGCTCCATTTTTACCGGATGAGTGATCTTGAGTCCTGATGGGCGACCACGTCGAACCTTGCCGTGAATTCATCGAGATGTGCATTCTCGCCGAGACGACTCGACTTTGATTCAGTCAGAGTGTTGGCTGGATACGCAATGGTTCGTGATGTCCGTGCCAAGGACGTCCGCTGGACTGACTTCAGACCGATGAGAATCACATAGTTGTCGATTCGGCAATCAGTGTTGAATGCGAGTCTGCTTTGGCTGCGTCTTGTTCATTTTGCCAACCCTTCATGTAGTGAGCGGCTGACCGGTATACGTCCACCGGTATGGTTTGGCCATCGTGCGGATGAAGAAGTCGATGAAGTCCAGTAGACGCTGCCGCAACGCTTTCAGTGAGTTGAACTCTCCTCGCTTCAGCACGCGCGGTGCACTATCACGCTGAACCAGATCTCCACCTGGTTCAGCCACGAACTGTGTTTGGGAACGTTTGGGAACGTAGATAAAGCGGAGATGCCGATCCGCCGATGAGAGATACTCTTACGGGTCGCCAGCGACGTCAGGATTCCCGACGTTCCTTTGACACCCAGTTCTTCCACCGACAGTTTCAGCTCTTCCATCGCCACGACCCACCGGACGAGACTTTCCGAGCCGTGCGTACTGAGCTGGTCCATGATCAGACGCCACGAATTCGGATGGAGCATGATCGTGCGTTTGCAGTGTCCCAGAAAATCTTCTTCGGTGCGTGTCGGTCCGACGGTGGGAGACACCGACTCGCCGGTGACCACAATGAAACTGGCGATCAGACAATGCGTGCGGTGCGGGGTGTATTGGAATCCGATACGGTGCTCCTGCTCGGGGCGATGTGCATGGTTTTGTGGAGATTAAGGTCGAGGTTTCTGATCCGAGCGGCAGCTCGTATGAAAGCGGCACATGCCGTCCGGGCCGCATCTTTTTTTCGGAGCGATTCGTTCCAGAGCCTGGATGCCTGTCATCTCATTGATACACACCGTGTGCGTATCAAACGCAGCCAGCAGTTCTGCAGCTTGGAGGTAACACTCACACACCGTCTGCACCTGCTGGTGGAAGACTTCCGGGTCGGATTCTTTCGTATTCAGCCAGTACCGGGATTTGTGAGGCTGCCATTGCGCCTCGGCCAGTAGTGTGCTCAGATGGCTGGTCGAGATCGATTTGACGATCCCGCGCTGGACAACCTCATCAATCAGTTCACGCTGCGTCCAGCGAGCTACCGGACGACCGGACTCTTCCACCGACTCGCATGCCACGGCGAAGATCATCGTGAACTGCTCGGCAGTGAATTCACACGGACGACCGCCAGCGACCGACGGCATCGTGCCCCAGCCCCACAATGTCTTCGATCTCAGCATTGAGCTGCACTTCAAAGCCGAGCAGAATAATCTGAGCACGTTGCCGGAGTTGAAACGAAATCGTGATCGATCGACTCATCGTCAACAGAACATCCTGTAGACGTTTCGTAATGACCACCTTGGCCGCCTTGCCCGGCATGAGAGACCTCCCTGTTTCAGTTGGGGAAATACGAGCTTTGCGAAGTCTGTCACAAAACCCAAACGCCAAGCGATGCCGATTGTCGGATTGACATCTAGTAGTAACTCAACGTTAAGCCACCGGCTCTGCCGGTGAGAATTGAAGAGGCTCTGCCGTTCCGTCGTAAGCACAAGGCTTTGGCGTAACGGGAAACTTCAGGAGCCCCAATCTGAAGTCTTGTGTGTGCATGGCACAGATTTGAGGGCGTTCAGAAAACTGTTAAACACGGTTACCTATGGCCCCTTTCAGGGGCCTTCCTCATACTCCCGGCTCTGCCGGTGGTTCTGATTTCACAACTCGCGGAATCGCAGTACGCCATTCATCGTGTGCCTATTCCGCTCACCTCGAAGGGCGTTTTAGCCCATGATCCAGCGGCTAAAGAGACTGTCTGACGAGGGCAGGGCCGTCGTTCTGGCTGGAATCGAAACGAATGACGTCGACTGATCGCAGTTCCTCACTTAGGTATGAGGGTTTCGATGGGATCAGTGCTGTATTGAATGCGGGCCATCCCGTGACGACGGAGAAACCAGTCACATGTGTAGACGCCGGTTAGAAAACGTAGCGCCGGGCGGTCGAAAAACGGGGCGCTGTTGTTGTGTGGGGACCGAGGTGGTGGCGTGAGTTCGGTCCGGCGAGGTCTCTGTTGAGTTATTTCGTCTGGTTGCTGCTCTTGCTTGAGCGTTTTGTTCGTCGTGTCTTCGCATCTCTCAGGCGGTAGCTTTCTCCGCCAGCTTCGAGGATGTGGCAGCGGTGTGTCAGGCGGTCAAGCGTGGCTCCGGTGAGTCGTTCGCTGCCGAGTACTTCGGTCCAGTTTTCGAACGGCAGGTTTGTTGTGACGATAACGCTGTTGCGTTCATACGCTGTGCTGATGACATCGAACAGGAGTTCGGAGCCGACTTTGCTGGCGGGCACGTAGCCCAGTTCGTCGAGGATGAGCAGGTCGAGTTTTGCGAGTTGAGCCTTCAGTCTCAGCAGAACACGTTCTTCGCGAGCTTCGAGTAGTTGCGTGATCAGTTCCGTGACTCGGTAGAAGCGAACGCGTCGGCCTCGGCCACAGGCAGCAATTCCCAATGCGACAGCGACGTGGGTCTTCCCAGTGCCGCTGTTACCAACCAGCAGAATGTTCTCCCGCTTGTCGATATATTCGCCGAGCATCAGTTCTGTAATCAGCACTTTGTTGAGTGATGGCTGAGCCTTGAAGTCGAAGGTCTCCAGCGTTTTGTGCATGGGGAATTTTGCCGCCTTGAGCCGTCGTTCTGCCGCTCGGCGTTCACGGTCAATCAACTCCAGTTCGCAGAGCTGCAACAGAAACGCCAGATGGTCGACATTCTCCGAGGCACAGCGTGAGGCAACTTTTTCGCACTCACGTTGAATCGTTGGAAGCTTCAGTGCTTTGAGGTGATGCAGAAGCAGGACGGTGCTTTTGGTTTCGGTCTTCTTCATAGTTTTCCTCCGATCATCAGGGACTGGTAAACCGACACGTCCGTCTTTTGAATCCGGACCACCTTCAGGTGCGGTCTCCCGTCCAGACAAAACACCGCGACTGGTTCTTCCTGCTGGTGCTCAATGATCAACCGCAGGGCATCGGCGTTGTTCGCTCCGATTTCCAGAGCATGCTGCACCGCCTTCTTCAACTCTAAAAGCGGATGTTGCTCCAGCAGACGCAGGATGCGGATGAACTCGCGAGTTCCGTGGCCATCCTGTTCGGCCTCCAGACGCCTTCGCAAAATGCCGAAGCACACTGGCAGGTCCCATTCTTCGAAGGGCTTTGCATGATCGAATCCACCTGGCTTTCGTTCTAACAGAGCCAGGTAATGCAGCGGCTCGTAATGAAACTGCTCCTTACTCCAGTCACGTTCGTGCTGGGCGATGAGATGATCTTCGAAGATGATTCGCACTTCATCGACAGTGCCAACCACCGTCACCGGCCGATGGGCATATTTCGTCGGCACCGAGTAGCTGTTCCGATCAAATCGAACCAGTGACAGTGAATCCGCGTGAGCCTGCACAACACGATGGGCTTCAAATGTCTGAGATGGCAACGGCAGGAAGATTCGTTGCTCCTCAGTGAGCAGCTCATTCTTCGGAAGTGGCTTGCCACGAAGTTGACGTGTCAGATCACGGTCACAGGCCGTTTCCAGTTGCTCGTTCAGTGTTCTGAGAGAATCCACCTGAGGAACCGGTACGAGGAAGTTGCGACGGGCGTAATCAAGTAAACGCTCGACATGTCCCTTCTCGTTCGGTCGACGCACCAGACAGAAGTGATCATCAAACAGAAAATGACTCTTGAGCCGCTGGAACTCGGCAGTCACCTGGCGTTCGCGATTTCCGGTAATCTTCCCGACAGCCACCTTCGTGTTGTCATAGCTGATTCGAACCGGAACTCCGCCGAAGAATTCGAAGGCTCGCTTGTGACCTTCCAAAAACGATTCCGAACATTCACGCGGAAACGCCTGCATGTAGATGGCGTCGGAGTACGGCAGCGTCATCACAAACAACGCGACCTTCACCGTCTCACCATTCAGTACGACATCGGCGAAACCGTAGTCCACCTGAGCCTGACCCGGTGAATGGCTCAGTGGCAGAAACACCTCGCGGTGACTCTCCTTCCACTCACGAACCGCTTCCTTCACGATTGTCACGCCACCCGTGTAGTCGTGCTCGTCACGCAGCCGCTCAAATATCCGTGTCGCCGTATGCCGCTGCTTCCGATGAACCGCTCGATCGTTCTCAAGAATCTCGTGAATGACCGGCAGAAACGGCTCCAGTTTCGATGGCCGAGGTTTCGTCAAACGATAACCCGGCGGCTCGCTGTGAGTCAGAATTTTTGTCAGCGTGTCCCAATGAATGCCGTACTCGACACACGCGGCCCGCTTGCTCAGTTCGCCGTTCAGAACGCGACGGCGAATCTCAATCCACTGATCCATGTCGGTGAACACCCCTGTCTCCTGCAGCAAGCCAGTTCAGACGATTTCGGTAATTCCGAAAGTCTGAAACGACTCCCACAGGTGATCATCTGGGCGCTCCGCTTTTCATCCGGCCGCCACTCCCCGTCCGGCGCTACGTTTTCTGACCGGCGTCTACAGGTTCGCCCTGCGAAGCGACCAGTCATGTGCCTCAGACGAAGGCAACGGCTGCTTCGGTTGTCCGCCGCCGCTGCAGGTGGCCATTCGCTCCCAAAACAGGTCCAGCGGCAGCGACTGCGCATGTTATCTGTTTCCGGTCTCTGAGGACCATTCCATGTGACGTTGAATGTGGGCGAAGTCTGTTATGCACCTGCTGATTGTCGATGACGACCACGAATTCCGGAGCGGCATCGCTCGACGGTTCGGCCGCTCGAAGCACAACGTGCGCGAAGCCGACAATGGTGCGGCTGCGCTCGAAGTGTTGAGGAATGAGACGTTTGAGGTCGCATTGCTCGACCTGGCGATGCCGCGGATGAATGAACTGACTCCGCACTGCGAAGTCGTGATGCTCACGGGCGAAGCGTCCATCGAGTCCGCCGTTTCCGCGATGAAGCAGGGCGCCTTCGACTACATCCGCAAAACATGCCCGTTCGGAGAACTCGAACTGGTTCTCGAACGAGCGTGGCGGCACCACCGGCTCGGACGCGAGAACGAGCAGCTTCGCGAAGTTATCGGTCGCACCGCTCCGCCGTCAGAGATTATCGGCACGTCGCTGGAGATTCAGCAGGTACTGCGGCTGGTCGAACGAGTGGCTCCGACCGACAGCCCGGTTCTGATCCTGGGCGAAAGCGGGACCGGCAAGGAGCTGGTCGCCAGAGCCGTGCATCAACGCAGTCAACGTGCCTCGAAGCCTATGGTCACCATCAACTGCGTGGCGCTGCAGGAATCGTTACTGGAAAGCGAACTGTTCGGCCACGAGAAGGGAGCCTTCACCGGTGCCGTCACCAGCAATTCCGGCCTGTTTGAAGTCGCTGACGGCGGCTCGCTCTTCATCGACGAACTCGGCGTACTCGCGCCGGCTCTGCAGGCGAAGTTGCTGCGAGTTCTGGAAGACGGTCACATGCGACGAGTCGGAGCCACTCGCGAACAGCGGGTCGATGTCCGCATCATCGCCGCGACAAATCGCAACCTGGCAGAAGTCGTGGCCGCTCGCCGCTTCCGCGAAGATCTGTTCTTTCGCATCAACGTGCAGAGCGTCGAGTTGCCGCCTCTTCGCCAGCGGCGCGACGACATTCCGCTGCTGGCGAATCACTTCGTCAGAAAGATCGGGCGTGACTGGAGCCTCGACGACACGGCTCTGGCGGCACTTGTTCATTACTCATGGCCGGGCAACGTCCGCGAGCTGAGCAACGTGATCGAGCGAGCCAGCATCCTGGCGGACGGGAACCGGATCGCGTTGTCCGAGTTTCCTCATCAGATTTCGCACCAGACGCCGGAAATACTGACCGGCGCAATCATCGAAGACACAGACAATCTGGAAGACCGCGAGCGTCTGCACGTGCAGCGCGTCCTCAACCGTGAAAAATGGAATCGCAACCGAACCGCGAAAGCCCTCGGCGTCCACCGCCGCAGCTTGTACCGACTAATCCAGAAACACGGCTTGCGGCCAGAAGTCGATCGAAGAGTTGAAGACTGAGGTATCTGACTGCGGGGGGGCGAAAGAGCGGCGTCGCGTCTACCAGTGGAATAATGATCGGTTACTTCTCTTCTGGAGCTGGAACTGGCAACATGGTAGGCTCATCCGGTGCAGTTAAGGCAGCATTGTCGGAAGGCTCGGGTACGGGCATCGTTGCTAGAGGAGACGCCAGTTCGCAACCGATGACGCGCTCAAGTGAAGCCAGTGTCTGAGCAAGGCTGGCTTCCAGACGCGCGACCTGCACGTGGAATATAAGCAGATCACTCCAGTTGTCCAGGAGCTGCTGGAAGTCGACTTTGTTGACCCGGTAGTCGGCGGTTGATACTCGCAGGGCCTGTTCGGTTTTGGGGATCATGCTGCCCTTGAAGAGGTCGAGCTGCTGCTGGATGGCGTCGATCTGTACCATCAGGCGGCGAATCTGGCGAAACGTGTCGTCGAGTGTGGATTCGTAAAGTCGCGCGTTTTCCAGTGACCTTTGCTCCCACTCGCGGACGCCGGCATCGAGTTTGTCTCTCCAGATCGGGAGGTTGATTCCCACAGTAAACGCGACGTTATCATTGCCATTGGCAACGCGCGACAACGAGTCGTTCGCCGTGACTGCCTGCCAGCCGAGTCCTGCGGTAACGTCCGGGTAATAGTTTAGCTCCGCCAGATCGCGAGCCCGCTGCGTCTTCTGAATGGCGAAGAAACGCTCCTGTAGCTCCGGCCGGCACTCGGCGGCCATCTGGTAGAGCTGCTCGATCTTTTCCGGGGCCGACGGGATTTCGACGTCGGATGTCGCCAGAAGGTTTGATTCGGGTGACACGTGCAGGACTCGCGCGAGGTCCGCCTGAGACTGTCGCAGTTGTCGATGCAGTGTGATCAACCGGTCGTCGATCCGGTTCAATTCGACTTGAGCCCGCAGAACATCCTGCTGACTGGTGGCTCCCGTCCGGGATCGGGCTTCGGCAATCTTTAGCAGATCGCCCAGCAGAGCGGCGTCTTCTTCCGTGATGGCAATTGCCCGCTGACTGAACTGCATTTCGTAGTAAGACAGTCGGACGTCTTCGGTGACTTTCAGCTCGGCCTGTGCGAGTCGCGTCAAAGCAATCTGCACGTCCTGTTCGGCAATCTGACCGCGAGCGTCCAGCTTGCCGAACCACGGAAACTTTTGAGACAGCGTCAATGTGTTGGGAGTACGTCCTGCCGCGGTCTGTACACTGTGGTCATCAAAAGGTTGAAACGTATCTACCAACATTGGGTCATCCAGCGACACCACCTGTGGGATGACCGCAGACGACGCGTTGATGGCTCGCTGAGCTGCCAGTATCTCAGGATTCTGACCCATCGCGATCTGCACGAAGTACCCGAGCGGGTGCTCGCCTTCGATCTCCGTGTTTGTCTGGATGAGGTCCGGAACGCGGTTGACCTCATGCGCTACGACGTGTTGAATGTTACGTTCAGTCGCTACGTATTGCGGATCGGACTGCGGCGAACTCGCGCACCCAATCATTGAGGCGGCGACCACTATTGCGGTATATCCTGTGCGTTTCATTGTGCAACTCCATTGGCATCATGCGGAGTCGAGGCGAATCGTAGATACGCCCGTCGTCCAGCTTTCCCTGTAGTTATCGCTTTGAATCGGCTATTCCGGTCAGCCGGCTTGACTACTGCGAACCAACCCAGGCATTTCTTTCCGAACCATGTCTCCATGGCGCGTCACAGTTTAACTCCGAGCGAATCAGCCCGGACGAGACTGAGATCGGGCGATATCGCCCATTGTCTCAGGTATGATTTCGACTGCTCTCACAGTAGATTCGTTGGGGCGTCGAAAGAACCGTTGCTGAGTCGGTGTCACGCCTGTTTTCCGAACAGAGCGTCGTGGACACCAAATCGGATTTTGGTTTCTTTGGCGGCGCAGTAGAGCACCGGGACGACCAGCATTGTCATGATTTCGATGATCATGCCGCCGAAGCTGGGGATGGCCATCGGGACCATGATGTCCGAGCCTCGTCCAGTTGATGTCAATATGGGGATCAGGGCAAGGATGGTCGTGGCCGTTGTCATCAGGCAGGGCCGCACTCGACGCAGGCCACCTTCGATTGTGGCTTTCCGGGCGTCTGTAATTGTGTCGATCTGCTTCGTCCGGAAACTTTGATCGAGATAAGTCGTGATGACCACGCCGTCGTCGCTGGCGATGCCGAACAGCGCGAGGAAACCAACCCAGATCGCGACACTCAGGTTGATCGGATGCACCTGAAACAGTGTCCGCATCTCCGTGCCGAATACCGAGAAGTTCAGGAACCAGTCCTGACCATACAGCCAGATCATCAGAAAGCCGCCGGCCCAGGCCACGATGATTCCAAAGAAGACCAGCGAGGTCGTAATGACCTGCTTGAACTGGAAATAGAGGATGAGAAAGATCACGAAGAGCGCCAGCGGCAGAACGACCATCAGCGTCTTCTGTGAGCGAATTTGATTCTCATAATTCCCCGCAAACGTATAGCTCACTCCGGGCGGGACCACGAACTCACCACTGTCGATCTTTGCCTGCAGGAATCGCTGGCAGTCCTCGACCACATCAACTTCTGCCTGTCCGGATTGCATGTCGAACAGCACGTAGGCCAGTAGAAACGTGTCTTCGCTTTTGATGACCTGCGGACCACGCACGTAATTGAACTTTGCCAGTTGCGTCAGCGGAATCTGCGTTCCGTCAGGAGCGGGCACCAGAATGCGTTCGAGTTGTTCGGGCGAGTCGCGCAGCTCACGCAGGTAGCGAACGCGGACCGGGTAACGCTCACGGCCTTCTACAGTCGTTGTGATGCGCCGCCCGCCGATGGCGACTTCGATCACGTCCTGCACCGTGCGGATCATGATGCCGTAACGCGCGATCGCCTCACGATCGATGTCGATCTCGATATACGGCTTACCGACGACGCGGTCAGCGATCACCGCCGAGGCTTCCACACTGGGAACCTGCTTGAGCAATTGCTCGATCTGTAGCGAGACGCGTTCGATCGTTTCGAGATCCGGCCCTTTGACTTTCACGCCCATCGGAGCGCGCATGCCACTCTGCAGCATGACGATGCGAGCGGCGATCGGTTGTAGTTTCGGAGCCGACGTTACTCCTGGCACTTCTGCCGCGGCGACGATTTCCTTCCAGATATCGTCAGGCGTGCGGATGTGATCTCGCCAGATGCGGTACGGACGCCCGTTCAAATCGGGAATCAGTTCACCACTTTCATCGCGGACAAAGTCGCCGACAACTTCGTTATAACGAAAGTCGATACGGTGCCCGTCACCGTCAACCAGATACTCTGACTTGTAATTGATAATGGTTTCAATCATCGAAATCGGGGCCGGGTCCAGTGAGCTGTCCACACGTCCGATCTTGCCGACGGCCAGTTCGATTTCGGGAATCGCCATCAGGGCTGTTGACGGCGGTTGAAAACGGGGGCGCTGGGGGAGTGTCGCGGCGGTTGAAAA
>ERZ869936.1657-NODE-1657-length-15242-cov-4.090801_pt1 | contig 15242 bp, 15 predicted proteins | sample MGYA00520876_ERZ869936 | MGnify/ENA primary metagenome ERZ869936 (study PRJEB32218, sample SAMN09650985) | biofilter metagenome | isolation source: enrty point of leading RO module | place: Saudi Arabia: Thuwal, RO plant located on Red Sea | collected 2016-02-17 ...
GTGAGCTTCTCCGAGAACTGATGAGCCTCTTCAAGACCAAGCCCATCGAGGCCGATGCCGACCGCGGGCTGATCCGCACCCTCGGCGCCGGCGACCTGATCCTGCTCGGCATCGGCGCCATCATCGGCGCCGGCATCTTCGCCTCGCTGGGCACCGCCGCCGCCGGCGAGGTGGGACCCAACGGCGAGGTGATCCGCGCCGGCGCCGGCCCCGCCCTGGTGCTCTCCTTCGTGCTGCTGGGCGTGGTGTGCGGCCTCTGTGCGCTCTGCTACGCCGAGCTGGCGGCGATGATCCCGCAGGCGGGATCGGCCTACGCCTACACCTATGCCACCCTGGGCGAGCTGCTCGCGTGGATCATCGGCTGGGCGCTGGTGCTCGAGTATGCGGTGGGCAACGTGGCGGTGGCGGTGGCGTGGAGCGGCTACTTCACCGCGATGCTGTCGGGCTGGGGGATCGACCTTCCCGGCTGGCTGACCCACGGCTACTACCAGGTGACGATGTCGGGAAACCCGGAGATCGCCGCGTTGATCGACACCGCGCCGGTCCTCGCCGGGATCCCGGTGCTGCTCAACCTGCCGGCGTTCCTGATCACCGCATTCGTGACGATCGTCCTGTTGATGGGGGTGCGCGAGAGCGCCCGCGCCAATGCGATCATGGTCGCGATCAAGCTGCTGGTGCTGGCGCTGTTCGTGATCGTGGGGGCGATGCACATCGACCCCGACAACTACAAGCCGTTCGCGCCCAACGGCTGGCGCGGCATCCATCAGGGTGCGGCGATCGTGTTCTTCGCCTACATCGGCTTCGACGCGATCTCCACGGCGGCGGAGGAGACCAGGAACCCCAGGCGCAACCTGCCGCTCGGCATTCTCGGCGGCCTCGGTGTCTGCACCCTGATCTACGTGATCGTCGGCGTGGTGGCGACCGGGATCGTCCCGTACGAGGACCTGGCCGGCGCCGACCCGCTTGCCCGGGCCCTCTCGCTGGCGGGACTGCCGACGGCGAGCTGGATCGTGGCGGCCGGCGCGGTGGTCTCGATGACCGCGGTGCTGCTGGTGTTCCAGTACGGCCAGACGCGGATCTTCTTCGGGATGGCGAAGGACGGCCTGCTGCCCAGGTGGGCCACCAAGGTGCACCCCAAGCGGCACATTCCCCACGTGAGCACGATCCTGATCGGGGTGCTGGTGGGTCTCGCATCGCTGGTGGCGGAGGAGAACTCGATCTACGACCTGGTGAACATCGGCACGCTGGCGGCATTCTTCCTCGTCTGCATCGGAGTGCTGGTGCTGCGGGTGCGCGATCCGCATCGCGAGCGACCGTTCCGGATCCCGTTCATCTGGCTGCTCGCCCCGGCAGGTGCCTTGGCGTGCCTGTTCGTGATCCGCGGCCTCCCATCGCGGACTTGGGGTTACTTCGGTGCCTGGATGGCGATCGGGCTGTTGATCTACTTCAGCTACGGCTACCGCCATTCGGTGCTCCGCACCGGGCGACAGCGCGACGTGCAGGACTGGAGCTGACGCGGCGGCAGGGCGCGAAGGGCGAAGGGCGAAGGGCGAGGGGCGAGGGGCGAGGGGCGAAGGGCGAGGGGCGGCGAAGGCCGCCTTTCGTGTCTCGGGGCAATCCTAGTGTTTTTCCTAGTGGACCTCGCGGGAATTCCACCACAAATTGCCAGCGCGGCGGGCCGTCCGGCTCGCGTTCAGGATTCCCGCAACCGGATCGGAGCCACCGATGGCGAGTGATCCCCACCGCATTTCGCTCGAGAATGCGATCCCGATGGTGCAGCGTGCGCGGGCAGGGAAGCTCTTGCCCGTCCACGGCTGGATGTTCGAGGCGGCGATCGTTCGCGAGATCCTTGCGCAGGACGGCTGCGCCGGGCTGCGGATCTATCTGGCGGCGAAAGCCGGAGGCGATCCGACGGTGGTCCTGGTAGGTACCGATGCCGAGGGGCGGGACATGACCGGCGGCGTGATCGCGGAGGAGGCGTTGCCGTGCCCCCCATTCTGTGATGACAGCAGCGCACTGAATGGGCGGCCGTAGTGTCGCTCGCGTTCACCCTGTTCGTCGCACGCCTCACCGTCCTGTCCTCGGTCGTCCCGGTCATCGCCGGCCTGGTTGGCCTGGCCCGGCGGCCGCGTCCGGAACGGCTCCTCTGGGGATTCGTGGTGGTCGTGGCAGGCCTGAACATCATGATTGCCGTCCTTGCCACGCGGGGGATCGCCACCGGCGGCATCTCGCAGCTGTTCAAGCCGCTCCACATCGGACTCGGGGTCCTGGCGACCACCTCGATGCTGACGCTCGCTCGGCGGCGTCGCTGGTTGTGGTGGGCCTTCGGCGGATTCATGCTGGTCTGGGGCTGGCGCCAGGGAATGGCCCTGGACGCCGGCTCCCCCTTCTCGACCGTGATCGCGCCGCTCGGATACTGGCTGCTCACGGCGTGCGGGATGTTCCTGCTCATCGATCGCCTCGAGGGCAGCGGCCACCCGGCGCCGCTCCGCGACAGCGTCGTGGTGATCGCCCTCGCGATGATCGTCGGCCATGTTGTGCCGGCGATGATTGAACCAGTGGCGCAGCTCGTCTGGGCCAGCTCGAGAAACGTCGTCCGGCTGCTCTACCTGCCTCGGGCGATCGGCCTGATCCTTTCGTACCTCCTCTTCACCGTGGCCTTCCTGTGGACGAATCCCGCTCGCTCGTCGTCTGGGTCTTTGTCGTCAGCGCCGCGACCGTCGCGCTCCTGATCGCCATGACGGCCATGGTGTTCGCCTGGTACCAGCGCCGGATGGTCGATGAGGCGCGGCGCTGGGGTCGGCACCTGCTGGAGGCGCAGGATGCCGAGCGCCAGCGGATCGCGCGCGAGTTGCACGACGACATGGTGCCGCGGCTCTACGCCACGCGCCTCACGGCCGAGCGGATGGCCGTGAGCGGCGTCCCGGAGCAGCTCGGCGAGGTGATGCGCGACCTGCGCACCCTGGCGCACGACCTGCACCCGCCCGCGCTCAAGCACCTCGACCTGGCCCAGGCGCTCGGCGAGCTGGCCGGGCGGCACAACCGTCCGGATGCGGTCGCGGTCACCGTGCAGTGCGCTGACGGCGTCGCGATCGTCCCGGATGCTGCGGTGGTGTTCTACCGGATCGCCCAGGAGTCGCTGCAGAACGCGCTCCGCCACGGAGAGGCCTCGACGATCGCCATCACGGTCGTCGTCGCCGCCGGGCAGGCGGAGCTGACCGTCGCCGACGACGGGTGCGGCTTCACGCCGGGGGAGGTCGGTCCGAGCTTCGGGTTGCGGAGCATGCGCGAGCGGGTGGAGGCCATCGGCGGATCGCTCGAACTCCAATCCAGCCCGAGGCACGGCACCCGGGTGATCGCGAGGGTGCCGCGATGATGTCGGAACGTCCCGGTCGCGCCACGGTCCTGATCGCGGATGATCACACCGTGGTCGCCGAGGGGCTGGCGGTGTCGTTGCGGCCGCACTTCACCGTGATCGGCCAGGTCACCCGGCTCGACCGCCTGCTCGAGACGATTCGCCAGAGCGCGCCGGACGTGGTGATCCTCGACCTGTCCTTCGAGGGCGTGTCATCGCTCCCGTTGCTGCAGGAGGCGATGGCTGACCGTCGGATCGAGAGCCGGTTCGTGGTGCTCACCGCCTATGCCTCCAAGGCGCTGATGGGTGCAGCGTTCAAGGCCGGCGCGCTGGCCTACCTGCTCAAGGGGGCCAGCACCCAGGAACTGCGGTTGGCGATCGAGGCGGCACTCGAGGGGCAGCGGTTCGTGCTGGAGGAGCCGGGCGACGCGACTCGGATCCTCGCGGAGGGGGTGGTGGTGGGTGGCGTTGCGCTCCGGCCGAAGCAGCTGCAGATCGTGAACTACCTGCTCGACGGGCTGGATCGCGATGCGATCGCGGAGGCGATCGGGATCTCGGCCAAGGGCGTGGACTACCACCTCGGCACCACGCGCGAGGTGACCGGGACGCCCAACATCCGGCTGCTGATGCTCTGGGCTGCGGAACACGAGGCCGCGCTGCGGCTGGCGCTGAAGAAGGGGAAGGACGACGCCGACCGGCTCGTGCCGAAGCGGCGACGCTAGCGCAGCCCCAGCAGCCGCACCCGGTCGCCCGCCTTGTCGATTCGCTCGATCGCGGCCTGCAGCACGCGGTCGATGGGGATCCGGTTCACGAACGCCGCCGAGTCGCCGGCCACCAGCCCGGCCACCTGACCGTCGAGCAGCCGGTCGATCGTCTCGCCGGCGGCATCGAACTGCTCCCGCGACACCGCGACCTCCTGGTCGGCGAGCCGGACGAAGACGGAATCGCGCCACGGGCGCAGCTCCATCATGGTCCCTGGCCGGCGGGCCGCGATGCTCCGCGACACCTCGAACACGGCATCCTGGAGGTCGGCAACCCGGTTGCCCACCGCGCGCGCCAGCGCGCGCTCGGCGGTCGAGACCGTGTCCTGGTTCACGACCAGGTCCGGCGTGACGCCGCCGCCGCCCAGGATCGGGCGACCGGAGGCGGAGCGGTAGACCGGACGGTCGGTGCCCTCGAGCACCGTGTCCTCCACGAACCGGCCGTCACCCAGCGCGGCGTGCTCGGCCTGGATGCTGCGGCCGCTCGGCGTGTACCACTTCCCGGTCGTCAGCCGCACCGCCCAGCCGTTCTCGAGGACCATCTGCGTCTGCACGAGGCCCTTGCCGAAGGTGCGCGTGCCCACGACGAGGGCGCGATCGTGATCCTGCAGGGATCCGGCGACGATTTCCGATGCCGACGCGCTGCCGCCGTCGACCAGCACCGCGATCGGCGCCTCGGTGAGCAGCGGGCGGTCCTCGGCGCGGTAGACCTCGGGGTCCTTGCCGCGATGCTGGACGCGCGCGATCTCGCTCCCCTGCTCGAGGAAGAGGCCGGCCATGCGCAGCGACTGATAGAGGTCGCCGCCGCCGTTGCCGCGGAGGTCGAGGATGTAGCCGCGGGCACCCTGGCGCTGCAGCTCGAGGATCGCGCGGGCCACGTCGGCCGCCGCGACCTCGTTGAACCGCTGGATCGGGACGTAGCCGACGCCGCGATCGAGCATCATGGTGTACGGCACGGCGGGAACGCGGATCACCGCGCGCCGTACCGTGACCTCGAGCGGCGCGGGCGCGCCCGCGCGCTCGACGGTGACCCGCACGTCGGTGTTGGGCGGGCCGAGGAGCAGGGTGGTGACGGAGTCGGACTCCCAGCCGACCACCGAGACATCGTCCACGCGAACGATCCGGGCGCCGGCCCGGAGTCCGGCCCGCTCGGCGGGCGACCCCTCGAACACCCGGAACGCGCTCACCTTGCCGCGATGCGAACGGATCGTCATCCCGGTGCCGGCGTAGCGGTTGCCGATCGCGTTGCGCTCGAACGACGCGCGCTCCTCTGGCGACAGGAGGTCGGCGCAGGGGTCGTTCAGCGCGGCGATGAGTCCGCGCGGCGCCAGTTCGTAGCGCTTGTCCTCCGGCAGCGAATCGACCGCGGTGGTGGACACCAGCTGGAAGACCTGGTTGAACAGGTCGATCGACTCGCGCACCCGCGCGGTGTTGGCCGCGATGGCCGCCCCGAGGGCGAGCGGGAGGAGCAGGGCAAGGGCAGCAGTGAAGCGACGACGCACGAGCAGGTCCTTCCGAAGGAGACGACGGTGATGCAGGCGATGGGCCTGGGTGAAGGGTGATGGGTGATGGGTGAAGGGGGCGATCGATGGCCGTCGTGTCCATGGGTGGGATGGACGGCTTCTCGCCATTCCCCTTCACCCTTCACCCTTCACCCTTCACCCTTCACATCCGTACGGCCGGCCTCGCTGCAACGATTCACCTTCCCGCGAGTATCGGCGCGCCGCGGCACGGATCGACGGCCTGGAGCGAGACCTCCACCTTGTGACGTTCGGCGAGGGCGTGGGCCACACGGTCGCGGAGGGCACGGCCCGGCGCCAGCAGGCCGCCCGAGAGTGCCACCGGAAGGTGGCCGCCTCCGGCGGCAAGGGCCAGCCGGGCGAGGAGGTCCACCGCCTCGTCCACGACATCGCTGGCGACGGCGTCGCCGCGATCGGCCGTGTCGACCACCGCGGGGCCGAGGGCGGCGATCTCGGCGATCGAGGCGAGCACGCTCCAGCGGACCAGACCGGCGATCCCGGCGACGTTGGCGCGGGCGCAGAGCGCCTCGGCGAGGCGGGTCACGGGCCCGATCCGGTCGTGCATCGCACCGACCGCCTCGAGGCCGCGAGCGCCAAGCCAGTAGGCGGAGCCCTGGTCGCCCATCCGCCAGCCGAGGCCGCCGGCGCGCGCCAGGTTTCCCTCGGCGTCGACGCCCACGGCGATCGAGCCCGTCCCCGCGATCAGCAGCACGCCGGGTCCACCGTTGAACGCGGCGGCGCGCGCGAGCTCGGCATCCGTGGTGACCATCACCTTCCACGCCAGCCGCTGCCGGTCGAGGGCACGCTCCAGTTCGCTGCGCTCGGCCTCGCGTCCTGCCCCGGCAGCACCGACCACGAAGGCGTCGGCGCGCACGGTGCCCTCGCGCGACAGCAGCGGGCGCGCCATGTCGCCCAGCGCTGCCGCGAGCCGGTTGCCCTCGCCCGCGCGCATCGCGCCGCCCGGTGCCTCGACGCGGGCTCGCTCGGCGCCGTCGACGAACAGCGCCACGCGGGCCGTGGTGCCCCCGACATCGGCGCCGAGCACGATCACGCCGCGGGCCTCGCCGGGCGGAGTCGGCTGGAGAGGAACGCCACGCCCAGCGTGATCGCGGTGCCGATCGGCACGTACCAGGGCCATGCCAGTGCGGCGAGCGGTTCGAGCACGGTCACTCCCGCCGCGACCAGCCGGCCCGAGAAGATCGTCACCAGCATCACCGACACGGTCGCCGCCGCCCCGGTGATCACGTCGCGGCCGGTGATCCGCGAGCCGGCGCCGGCCAGGATGTAGGCGCCGAGGAGCGCGCCGTAGGTGACCGAGGCGATCGAGAGCGCCAGCACCACCACGGGCGTGTCGCGGCCCGAGGCGAGGGCATGGAATCCGATCGCGCCGCCGATCAGCGCCAGGCCCCACACCAGCGACACGAGGCGACCGATCCGCAGCAGCTTCACCTTGTCGCGCTCGCCGGTGAATGAGGCATAGATGTCGTGGGTGAGCGACGAGGCCAGCGCATTGATCGACGAGGAGAGCGTGCTCATCGCGGCAGCGAGGATGCCGGCGATCACCAGGCCCGACAGCCCCGCGGGGAAGACGTCGATCACGAACCGCGAGAAGACCTGGTCGGACGGCAGCGTCTCCGGCGCCCGCCCCGCCGCCCAGATCATCGTGCCCACGAGCAGGAAGAGCAGGAACTGGAAGATCACCATCACGCCGCTACCGATCAGCGCACGCCGTGCGTCGCGGAGCGAGCGGGTGGCGAGCAGCCGCTGCACGATGAGGTGGTCGGTGCCGTGCGACGCCGCCGAGAGCAGCGCGCCGCCGAGGATCCCGCCGAGGAAGGTGTACGGGATGGTGGCGGAGAGCGTGAAGTCGAACACGCGCAGCTTGTCGGCCGCCGCCGCGAGCGAGAACGCCTCGCCGGTGCCGCCCGCCATGCTGATCGCGAGGCAGAGCGCCACCACGCCCCCGGAGAGGTAGACGCCGAGCTGGATGACGTCGGCCCAGATCACCGCCTTGAGGCCGCCCACGTAGGTGTAGAGCAGCGTCACGGCGCCCATCGCCACGATCGCGGCCGGGATGTTCCACCCGGTGAGCAGTGCGAGCGGGATCGCGCCCGCGAAGATGCGGACACCGTCGCCGAGGAACCGGGTCAGCAGGAAGATCAGCGACAGCGCTCGCCGGGTGAGGGCGCCGAAGCGCTGTTCGAGCCGGGCGTAGGCGGTCTCCTGCTCGCCGGCGAAGTAGCCGGGGAGGAGCCAGGCGGCCACGCCGAGGCGGCCGATGAGATAGCCGATCGGCAGCTGGAGGAAGGTCAGGTCGCCCCGGGCGCCGAGGCCCGGGGTGGAGATCACCGTGACGGCCGAGGTCTCGGTGGCCACGATCGAGAGCATCACGCTCCACGCCGGGAGGTCGCGGGCGCCGAGGAAGTAGTCGCTGCTGGAGCGCTGGCCCCGCGAGAGCCAGAGGCCGAGGCCCAGGGTCAGCGCGAAGTAGGCGGCGATGACGGCGAGATCCAGACCGGCCAAGGGGACTCCAGTTGGGCGACAGGCGAGGGGCGAGAGGCGGTAGGAATCTAGTTCCAGAAAAGCCTGAGGGGCCCGCCACTTGCGAGCCCCTCGCCCTTCGCCCTTCGCCCGTCGCGCCCCTATGCCGTGAAGCTGCTCCCGCAGCCGCAGCCGCCGGTGGCGTTGGGGTTGTCGAAGGTGAAGCCGCTGCCCTGCATCGACGACACATAGTCGATGGTCACGCCGTTGAGGTACTGCAGCGAGAACGCGTCGATGAAGACGCGGATGCCGTTCAGCTCGGCGATCAGGTCGTCGTCGGCCGACTTGTCCTCGATGTTGAGCGAGTACTTGAACCCCGAGCAGCCGCCCGGGAGCACCGACACGCGCAGCCCGGCCGTGGCCTGGGGCACGTCCTCGGCCGCGAGGAAGGTGCGCACCTCGCCGGCGGCCTTGTCGGTCAGCGTCAGCACGAAGCCCTCGGGGAGGGCCTGCATGGCGGTCTCGGTCATCGCGTCCACTCCGGGTCGTTCATGTCGATCCAACGCCCCGAAAGCTGGCCGGGTTCCCGTGACGGGTCAAGGATTTCCCGGCCGGCCGCCCGAACTGGCGGCCGACCGGGAGAATCCCTGGGCGGAGGGGGTAGCTCAGCTGCCCCCGGCCGCGGTCACGGTGAGATTGACCGTGGCGGTCTTGGCGGTGACCCCCGTACCCGTGGCCTTGATGGTGATGGCCTTGGTCGCGGCGGCGGCGCCGGCCGCACCCGTCAGCGTGAGCGTGCTGCTCGCGGCGGTCGACGGCACCGAGGCCGGGTTGAAGGCGGCCGTCACGCCGGCCGGGAGTCCCTCGGCGGTGAGCGCGATGGCGCCGGTGAATCCGCCGGTGCGCGCCACGGTGATGGTGAGGTTTGCGGTGCCGCCTGCCGCGACCGTCGCGGCGTTGGCACTGGAGGTGACGGAAATGGCGGGCGACGGGGCCGCCGGGTCGTCAGAGCAGGCCACGAGGGCCATGGTCAGCAGCGCCACGGCGCCGCGAGTGATTCGAGTCATGTGATCCGTGTGGTTTGATGTTGCACGAGTCTCAGGTGAATGACCGTTCCGGAACGGTCGTGTCGTGAGCTCACGCGGAAGGACTCACGAAGCGCCTCGCGCGTCACATGGTGCTGATGCCCCCCCCAACAGCGAGGGGGTGCGCCATGCGGCGCACCCCCTCGTGTGGACAACCGGCCGCCCCGGTTCGGGGCTGCCGCGAGCGCGTGGTCATCCCACCCTGGTCCAGACGATGGTGATGGCGGTGCCATCGATGCTGCCGGTCCACGTCATCACGTTGCCGTTGATGGTGGAGGTGAACGTCACGTTGTCGACGTCGTCGTCGTCGATCGTGACGGTGCCCGCCGTCGAGGCGTAGCTCCCGGTGGACGTGCAGTTCTCGCCGCCCTGTCCCTCGCAGATGCCGACGAGGTCGTTGGTGACGGTGAAGGTGTAGCTCCCCGTGGCGCTGAGCGTCATGCGAAGCGACATGCCGTCGGCAATGACGTCCATGTCGGCGCTGGCGAAGGAGGTGGCCTGCCAGGTGCCGAGGAGGGGATTGCCGTTGCCGTTGCCGGCGGGATCGTCGCTGCAGGAGACGAGCCCGAGCGCGAGGACAAGGGCCAGGGCGCCGCGGAAGGGCAGTCTCAAGGTCATGCTGGCCTCCGGGATGGGGTGGTTCCGCCTGCTGGTCGGCGAGGGGTCGCCGATGGTGGCACCCCACATGGGCCGCCGGGGTTCCGTGCCCGGTGGCCTATCTTTGCAGGGCAGCGTGGTGGGCCCTCCCTCCCAGACACCAGAGGATCGTTCCGTGACCCGTCCAGTTTGTGTCCTGATCCCGCTGTTCGTCGCGGCCTGCGCCAGCGGTGGCGCGGTCGAGCGCCCCGGCTCCGCGCCGGCGCCGGACGCGCCGCCAGGCGCGATCTCCCGACCCAATGCCGACCCGTTCCCGAGCACCTACGCGCCGCCGGCCGCGCGGCCGACCGTCATCCGCAACGTGGTGATCCACACGGCGGCCGGGCCGCGGATTCCGTCCGGCGCCATTCTGCTCCGCGATGGCAAGGTCGCGGCGATCGGGGCCACGGTCGATGCCCCGGCTGACGCGGTGGTCATCGACGGACGCGGCCGCCACGTGACGCCCGGGCTGATCGACACGCACTCCCACCTGGGCGTCTACTCCGCCCCCGGCGGTCCGGCGCTCAGCGACGGCAACGAGGCGACGGCGCCGGTCACGGCACACGTCTGGGCCGAGCACTCGGTGTGGCCGCAGGACCCGCAGTTCCCACGGCTGGTCGCGGGCGGCACCACCACCATCCAGGTGCTTCCGGGGTCGGCCAACCTGATCGGCGGGCGCAGCGTCACGCTCAAGGTCGTGCCGTCGCGCTCGGTGCAGGGGATGAAGTTTCCCGGCGCGCCGTACGGGCTCAAGATGGCGTGCGGCGAGAACCCCAAGCGGGTGTACGCCAGCCGCGGCCCGTCGACCCGGATGGGGAACGTGGCCGGCTACCGCGCGGCCTGGATCGGCGCCGAGCGCTACCGCCGGCAGTGGGATGGCTGGCTGGAGAAGCGCGCCGGTGATCCGCCGGCGCGCGACCTCAACAACGAGACGCTCGCCGAGGTGCTGCGCGGCAACATCCTGGTGCACAACCACTGCTACCGGGCCGACGAGATGCTGCAGATGATCGACATCGCCAAGGAGTTCGGCTACGCGATCCGCTCGTTCCACCACGGCGTCGAGGCGTACAAGATTGCCGACGTATTGGCCCGGGAGGGGATCTCGGCGTCGATCTGGTCGGACTGGGGCGCGTTCAAGATGGAGTCGCTCGACGGCATCAAGGCAAACGTGGGGCTCACGCACGCCGCCGGGGCGCGTGCAGTGTTGCACTCCGACGATCCGTCATACGCGCAGCGACTCAACCAGGAGGCGGCCAAGTCGCTCGCGGCGGCGCGCGCGGCAGGCCTCGCGATCAGCGAGGACGAGGCGCTCCGCTGGATCACCATCAACCCGGCGTGGGCGCTCGGCGTTGACGAGCAGGTCGGCTCGCTCGAGGTGGGCAAGCACGCCGACGTGGTGCTCTGGTCGGGCGACCCGTTCAGCGTGTACACCCGCGCCGACATGGTGTGGGTGGACGGCGTGGTGCGCTTCGATCGTGCCGATCCGGCGCAACGCTGGCGCACCGACTTCGAGCTGGGCTACGTGCCGACCGCAGGGGGGGACCGCTGATGCCGATCCGAACCGCCGTTCCCGCCGTCGCGCTCGCCGCGGCCCTGCTGGTTCCCGCCGGGTTCGCCTCGGCACAGGCCATCGCCATCACCGGCGGCACCGTGCACCCGGTGAGCGGGCCGCCGATCGAGAATGCCACCGTGGTGATCGAGAACGGTCGCATCATCGCGATCGGGACCGGCATCGCGGTGCCGGCCGGCGCCCGGCGCATCGATGCCCGCGGCAAGTGGGTCACGCCGGGGTTCATCAACGCTGCCACCTCGCTCGGCCTGAGCGAGGGTGGCGGTCCGTCGTTCTCGGGCGGCTACAACGACGCCTCCGCGCGTGGCGCCGACGGCATTGCCGCGAGCTTCGCCGCCTGGCGTGGCGTCAATCCCGTGAACACGCTCATCATCCCCGCGCGTCGCGAGGGCGTCACGTCGGTGGTGGGGGCCCCGAGGGGCGGGATGACCGGCGGCACCGCCGGCCTGAGCGACCTGGTCGATGCCACGAGTGCCTCGGCGATGCTGCGCCGCGCGCCAACCGCGATGGTCGGCAACTTCGCGAGTCCGGGCAGCGGGCAGACCGGGGCGCGGGCCGAGTTGTGGGCGCGCTGGCAGGCGCTGTTCGCCGACGTGCGTGACTACGCCGCGCGCCGTGCCGCGTACGAGGCCGGTGCCACCCGCGACCTCGGCGCGCGGCGCGCCGACCTCGAGGCGCTGGTGCCGGTGGTGCGCGGCGAGCTGCCGCTGCTCCTCACCGTCAACCGCGCGTCGGACATCCTCGCGGCGCTCGCGTTCGCCCGCGAGGAAGGGATCCGGCTCTGGATCGAGGGCGGCGCCGAGGCGTGGCAGGTGGCCACCGCAATTGCCGAGGCGGGCGTGCCGGTGTTCACCGGCGCAATGAGCAACATCCCGGGCGGCTTCGATGCCCTCGGCCAGCGCCAGGAGAATGCCGCCGGGCTGCGGGCCGCCGGGGTGACCGAGGTGCTGGGGGGCAACGGTCCGGGCGCGCCGGAGTCCTTCGACGTGCGCACGCTCCGCCAGGAGGCCGGCAACGCGGTGGCGTACGGCATGGCATGGGGAGATGCGCTCCGGGCGATCACGCTCGCGCCCGCCGAGGTGCTCGGCGTGGCCGACCGTGTCGGTTCCCTCCAGGTGGGACGCGACGCGAACCTGGTGATCTGGAGCGGGGATCCGTTCGAGTTCGCGTCGGTGGCCGAGCAGGTGTTCGTCGAGGGACGCACGTTCGACACGCCGAGCCGGCAGGAGCTGCTGACCGAGCGCTACCGCACACTGCCGCCGGACTATCGCGGGCCATGACGCGCGGTTCGACCGCACGCGATGCGATCCGGGGGCGGCGCCATCATGGCGTCGCCCCCGAATCGCTTCACGTCACGCCTGCGGGTCTCCGCCACCGAGGGCGAACCAGGTGGCGACGCCGAGCAGCAACACCTGGAACTCCATCCCGCCCATCGGCTTGAGTTCGTTGGCCACGAACGACCACTGAGGCCAGTGGAACATCACGATCGCGCCGAGCATGACCGGCGCCGCGGCCACGCCGGCGAGCCGCGACACCAGGGCGCGGCGGGGCGCACCCGGCACGCCACCCACCACGGCACCGACCGACGCGAGCACTTCGGCGATGCCCGCGAGGACGAACGGGCCGGTGCTCACGCCCATCATCGCGGCCGCACCGGGCTCGAACAGTTTTCCCAGGCCGTGATACAGGAACGTCGCGGCGAAGGGCAAGCGGATGAACCAATGGGCGTGGCGGTGCATGGGCGGCTCCCCGTGGGCTGGGTTCAAGGAACACAACCACGATGGTGATGCCGTGAGTTCCCGGGAGGGGCGATATCGAGGAGCGGGATGACCTGAGCGGCTGCGTGCCCCTCCCGGTGGGTCGGGAGGGGCGCGCGCGCTGCAGCCGGGCCGCAGGTCAGGAGCAGGAGACGGTCGGGTTCCAGTCCTGGAAGATGCCGGTGGGATTGTGATCGCCGGTCCAGACGTGCAGCACGTACCCAGGCACGTTCGGATTGTAGTGAAGCTGCTGCCCGAGCACCGAGGGTGCCGGGGCTGATGCGGGAGCTGGGAACACGTACTCGACGGCCACCAGCTTGAGTCCGTCGCGTCCATTCGGGGCTGGGGCGAACACCAGGATCTCGGGTTGGTCCCAGCGGATCACGCCGTCGCCCAGGTATCCGAAGTTGGCATAGTGATGGCCCATGCCCCCGACGCCCGGCAGCTCGAGGCAGCCGGTGATGTCCGTGGTCCAACCGCCAGCCTGTGCCTTGGCGAGGGTGTGGAAGGGGGCCACCAGCCGACGGAGCTGGGCCACCTCGGGGCCGCTGGCCGACATCGAGGCGGCGTGGGCATGGAGGGCTTGGGTCGTGGCGTCGGGCGCAGTCGGGGCCTCGGCACACGAGGCGATCAGCAAGGCCGCAACCGCAAGGGGGAACTGCGCGCATGGGAACCTCGGCTTGTAGGGTTGGGTCCGCCATCGGGCGGGCGCCCATAGAGCTACCGCGAGCCGTGGTTCTGTCCGGTCCCCCCAGTCCTGTGGGCGCCGCGGATACTGCTCAGCGAGTCGCGTGGAAGGAGGGAGTCGCGCGGCACCGCGTCCGGAAACAGGCTCCGCATGACCGCGTCGGCCACGACGCCGCGGACGATCGAGAAGTTCGGGGTGTTGCGGGTGGGGTGCACGCGGTTGGTGAGCAGCACCACGACCACCTCGCGCGGCGGGTCGATCCAGATGCTGGTGCCGGTGAAGCCGGTGTGGCCGAAGGCGTCCGCGCTCATGATCGTGCCGGCGCTCGAGCGACCCGACGGGGTGTCCCAGCCCAGCGCCCGCGATGAACCCTCGGGTTCGCCCTGCCGGCGCGTCCAGGTGGCGAACTGCGGTGGCGGCTGGAGGGCGCCGGCCACGCGCTCGCCGCGCGCCCCGGCCAGCGCCCACTCGCTGAAGCGCAGCGCGTCGTGCGCCGTGGAGAACAGCCCCGCATGCCCCGACACCCCACCGAGGCGCGACGCGTTCTCGTCATGCACCTCGCCGCGCAGCGTGCGCGCCCGCCAGGGATCGCGCTCGGTCGGCGCGATCGCGTCGCGCCAGCCGCCGGGCGGCAGGAACCGCGTGCGGGTCATCCCCAGCGGCTCGGCGACCTTCTCGCGGAACAGCACATCGAACCGCTTGCCGTAGAGGCGTTCGAGGATCACCGTGAGCGTGATTGCACCGAGATCGGAGTTGGCCATGCGCTCGCGTGGCAGGCGCTAGCGGTCCGAGGTGACCGTGCGAAGGATGGCGCCGTCGCGCACGAAGGTCTCTTCCCAGAGCCGACGGTGGGCCGGGAGTCCGCTGTCGTGCAGCAGCAGGTCGCGCACCGTGACGTCGGCCTTGGCGCCGAGGCCGCGGGCGAACTCGGGAACGTAGCGCACCACGGGGACGTCGAGCTGCAGCTTCCCCTCGTCGACCGCCATCATTGCCAGCGTGGTGAGTGCCACCACCTTGGTGAGCGACGCCATGTCGTACATGGTGGCGCCGTCGGGCACCGACGCGTCGTCGAGCCCCAGCCGACCGGTGCCGTGGATGAACCGCTCGCCGCGGTGTGACACCGCGAGCACCGCACCCGGTGCCGCCCCGGCGGTGATCGCCGAATCGAGCACGGCCACCGCGGGCGCGAGTCGTGCGGCGAGCGGTGCGCTCTCGGGCAGCGGCTGCGGCGCCGGCGGGCCGGAGGAGCAGGCGGCGACCAGGAGCAGCGCGATCCCGACAAGCTGGGCTCGGCCGCGCCGCTTGCGGCGCGGCAGCGTGGCCGCGGAAGCGGATCCGCCTCTCTCCGGTCTCACTCGTTCTCCAGCCGGATCCCCGCGCGGAGCGGAA
>ERZ869936.1658-NODE-1658-length-15240-cov-7.628713_pt1 | contig 15240 bp, 19 predicted proteins | sample MGYA00520876_ERZ869936 | MGnify/ENA primary metagenome ERZ869936 (study PRJEB32218, sample SAMN09650985) | biofilter metagenome | isolation source: enrty point of leading RO module | place: Saudi Arabia: Thuwal, RO plant located on Red Sea | collected 2016-02-17 ...
AAGAACATCCCCTCTCCTTCTGCCTAAACGACTAAGAGAGTATACAATTAATGTTGCCTTTTCTTTTCTGGCATATCTTATAGCTTGTTGCAGTATAGGTCTTTCATCAAAAGGCTTTCTACCACTTGTATCCTCTTCTTTGAACCATTTAACAGTATGATCGCCACCATTTAAATATTCTTTAATGGCATGAATTTGCATATCAACTTCTTGTTTATCAGTAGATACTCTTACTAATGCACAATACTTGCCTTGTTTAGGCTTTCCATGTTCTGGTCTATGCATTATGCTGCATGCCTAGCTGATTCTAATTTTCTTTTAAATAAAGTCATAAGACCTCCTTTTCTATACGTAACGTACACCAAATGTACATCTATAACTTATATAGTATTTTGCTAGTATAAGTCAAGTCGATACTATTTGTGTTTGTACATAAGGAGATAAAATTGAGTGAAAAAGTTGTTTTGTTTTGTCACATATCACCAGATCTTAAAAAGGCTTTGCAGAAAAAAGCAAACGAAGAACATAGATCTGTCAATGGACTTGTACAATTTATCCTGGAAAGAGAAATTCTTAATAGCAATGAGCAGAAAGCGAAACAGTATAAAAAAATAGAAAAAATGGCAGGTTATGTCTCGTAAATATAATAAATTTAAGAATAAGAAAGTGAAGTTGGATGGCTACACATTTGATAGCCAAGCTGAAGCAAAACACTATCAACACACATTAAAACCTAAATTTGAAAAAGGAATAATAAGTCATTTAGAAGTACATCCTAGAATTACTTGCATGGTCAATAATGTGAAAGTTTGTGTTTATATTGCTGATTTTAGCTACATAGATCAAGAAGAGCTTACACCATTAGGAGCAGTTGGTTGTTTGGTATATGAAGACGTAAAAGGCTTTAAAACAGATGTTTATAAGCTGAAAAAGAAACTTGTTGAAGCTTGCTACAAAGGAACAAAAGTAGTTGAGATAGATCCTAAATTATATAAAAACGTAGAGCTTATTTTAGATGCTTAAATCAAAGATAACACCAGATCCAATACGTGATGCTCCAGTTGGTGAACATCAATCACCAGGTCAACATATTATTGTACCTGCAAGAGCTTACGGAGATGTTAGATTTAATAAATTTCCTGCTACATTTAGAGTGTTAGTTATTTGCTCTGCTCATGCTTCTGCTAGAGCAGGTATATTCTTTTGTAATCAATCACACATTGCTTCTGTTATGGAATGCTCACAACAAGCCGTATCTCAGCATATGGTCAAGCTGATGAAGTTTGGATACATAGAAAAGATAAGAAGAGAAAACAAGGCAAGACAGTACGGAAAACAAGGCGCTAAATGGAGAATGATTTACGATCCAAGAATGACAATGACACAAGCTATAGCAAACTCTAATGAAGGTGATGCAGAAACGGCAAGAGAAACACTGGAAAAGATACAAGCAAAAGAAAGACAACTATCTAAGAAACAAATAGAATATGCTGAACAAATCACAACAAAGATGCTGCAGGCAGAAACAGAATACTTCTCATTTGATAAAGTCTTCAATGATGTAAAGAAGTTTATGGCTACAGATCAATCAGAAGAAGAATGGAGAAGACTTGGAAATGGTCTTCAATCTCCTATGGAAAAAGGATTAATGAAGCCTAACTTATACAAGCCCCAACTTGTAAAAGAGGATATAAAAAACAAGCCCCACCTTGTAAATGATGTAACAAAAAACAAGCCCCAGCTTGTATCAGAAAACAAGTCTAAGCTTGTACATAACAACTTTAACTTAACAAGTAATATAAGTATAAGTGAAATTGAAAAAAGAAAGATATGTAATATTTACATGAGCATAATTAAAAAGTATTATAACACTAATTGGAGTTATGATTATAGACAGATGGAATTAGTAGAAGAACTGTTTAATCATGGATATACTGAGGAAAGCTTTGTAAAAGATGCAGAAGCAGTTATTAAATGGAACAAAACAAACAACAAGACACCACCTCAAAGCCTTGCATGGTTTGTTGCTAGGAAAAAGAACAAAGATAAACCTATGAATGTGACTGACATTGTTAAAAAGACTGCAAAAGGTTTTAAGTATGTATAAACTGTGTACGTTCCTACAAAGTTTGACCAGGAAAAAAGCCTACCCTTTGGGGGGTGGGGTGGTCGTTTACGTGTGGGGTAACTCACAAAAATATTTTTCACTTTTTCATCAAACAAAAATAGGAGGAATAATATGATATTTGATGTAATGCAACCTAAACAGGGTAAGGAAGGTAAGACTTATTGGCATAAAGTTGGAATAGCTTTTGAAAAAAATGGTCGTATATCTTCAGTTAAATTAGAAAGTTTGCCTTTACCAAACGAAAAAGGCGAAGTTTTTGTACAGATCTTTGAGCAATCTAGTAAGAAAGAAGATCCTTTTGACTAGAGTTACACCAAAGATAGGTCGTTTTGGTGGCATAGGTCAGATACAGAAGCGATTAAAAGGCTCAAGGCTGATATATGACAACAGAGATGCTTTGGCTGCTTCAATGTTAGAGATGGTTGCCACCAATATAACGGATGTTGTCGAATGGAAGGATGATGATGTTAAAATTAAGAAGATTGAGGATATCCCAGAAAAAGCTCTTAATGCGATTAAGAAGATCAAGGTTACGCCAACGAAGCAAGGTAAACAGTTTGAAGTAGAACTGTATGACAAAGTGCAGTTGATGAGATTGTTGGCAAAGAGTGCAGGATTATTAGATGAAGAAAAAGAAAGTGATAAGCCTGCCGTTGTGAATGTAGAAATGGTTATGCCAAATGAAAAAAAATAATTATGAAATTTTATGGAACGTCTATCATACGATATTAGTTTTACTCCTGGCAGGTCTTTTGGTTATAGAGACTTTGGAGTATGTCAGAATACCCTCATGCTTAACTATGTGTTGTAAAGATAAAATTAAACATAAACAGACTACTAAGTTAGGTTCTGAAAGCATGGGGGTAACCTTGTAATGCCTACTTTAGAAACAGCCATGAAAATATCTGGGTTTAATTTTAGAGGTGATAGAGAAAAAGACGATTTTTATGCAACACCTTCTGAAGCTACTGAAGCACTTTTAAAAGTTGAGTCTTTTAACGGCAAAATATATGAGCCTTGTTGTGGTCAAGGACATATATCAAAAGTATTAATAAAACATGGTTACAATGTTGAAAGCACTGACTTAGTTGACAGAGGTTTTGGACAGCCAAAAATAGATTTTTTAATGGAGTTGCAACCAAGAGATAATATTATAACTAATCCACCATACGGAAGATTGTTAATAGAATTTGTTAGACAATGCCAAAACTTATCAAAGTATAAAATAGCATTGTTACTTAAACTTACTTTTTTAGAAGGTCAAGAACGTAAATCTTTTTTTGAAATGTATCCACCAATAAGAGTTCATGTTTTTTCTAAAAGAATAGCATTGATGAAAAATGGTGATAGCTATGATGGTGGAATGATGGCTTTAGCTTGGTTTGTTTGGGAGAAAGGTAACAAAAGTAAACCTTTAGTGAATTGGTTATGAATAGATCTGAAAGCATGGGGGTAACCAATGGATAAGATACCACAGTTAAAATTGGATTTTAGTGGCTCTCCTACGATTGCTAAATTTATGAAGTCTAATGCTTTTGTTAGAGGTTTATTAGGTCCTGTTGGCAGTGGTAAATCTTATGCTTGTTGTGCTGAAATTTTTAGGAGAGCTATTTTGCAGAAGCCTAGTCCTAGAGATGGTATTAAATATACGAGGTTTGCTATTGTAAGAAATAGTTATCCCATGCTCAAAACGACAACATTAAAAACATGGCTTGAGTTGTTGCCAGAACATATATGGGGAAATGTACATCATAGTCCACCTATAACTCATCATATTAAATTACCACCTAGAGGTAAAGCAGCAGGCATAGATTGTGAAGTAATATTTTTAGCCTTAGATGCTCCTAAAGATGTTCGCAAATTGCTTTCATTAGAATTAACTGGTGCATTCGTTAATGAAGCGAAAACACTGCCAAGATCAGTTATAGATGGATTGACACACAGAGTAGGAAGATACCCTACTAAATCAGATGGTGGATGTACCTGGCGAGGGATTATTATGGACACAAACGCTATGGAAGATGATCACTGGTGGTATCATTTAGCAGAAAAAGAAACACCTAAAGGCAGATTCAAATGGGAGTTTTTTAATCAACCACCTGGAGTAATAGAAGTTCCTTTAGAGGATGTGCCAGAAGATATGCCAGAAGCACAGGGTTATTTATTTCAATCTGGAAAATGGTGGCGCACAAATGACAAAGCAGAAAATTTAAGTAATGTGCCAGATGGTTATTATGATCAGCTTCTAGGGGGTAAAAATTATGATTGGATAAAATGCTATGCTCAAGGCAAATACACCTTTGTACAAGAAGGAAAACCAGTATGGCAAGAGTACAATGACGAATTAATGTCTGCAGATTTAGATGTAGATAAAACTGTTCCTTTGCAGATTGGTTTAGACTTTGGATTAACTCCTGCAGCAGTTTTTGGTCAGAAACTTAAAAATGGTCGTTGGCATATTTTACATGAGATTGTAACGGAAGATATGGGTTTAGAAAGATTCTGCAGTATTTTAAAATCAGAACTATCAATGCGCTTTCCTGGCATGGAAACAATGATATGGGGTGATCCTGCAGGTATGCAAAGAGATTATATCTATGAAAGTACGGCTTTCTCTCATCTAAAAACACATGGATTATTAGCACAGCCAACAGCATCTAATGATTTTAAAATAAGAAGAGAAGCATTGGCTATACCTATGGGAAGGTTAATAGAAGGAAAGCCAGGATTTTTAGTTGATAAAAAATGTATTAAGCTTAGAAAATCATTATCTGGTGGTTATCATTTTAAAAGAATATCTATGGGAGAAGGTCAATCTAGGTTCAGAGATGTTCCACATAAAGATCAGCATTCTCACATTGGTGATGCATGTGGTTATTGCCTTCTAGGTTCTGAACATAGAATTATGACTAAGAGACCCACTACGTTTAGCAATTTTAAAACAATGAATACTAAATCTTTAGACTTTGATGTTTTCGCTTCGTGAATTAAACAATGTTATGAGGATGGATTATCCAAGACATAAGATTGTGAATTGGCATCCAGGACATATGAATCTTATTGAGTTAAATGAGTTTGATAAAGATAATTTTTATAATCAGCCACAAAATTTAGAAAATTTTTATAGGTATGCAGAAACTGGTTTGGCTTTCACTGGCATTGGAGATGGTGTTATTTATGCAATGTTTGGTCTATGGGAAAAATGGAAAGGTGTATCTGAAGCATGGTTGATTTCATCTAAAAATATAAATAGAAAAACTATAGCTTTTCATAGAGGTGTTTTAAGATTTTTTGAGCATTATGCATACAAAACGGATACAAAACGGATACAGGTCACTGTAAATTCACTAAATGTACAGGCAGTAAAATATATTGAAAGATGTTATTTTAATAAAGAAGCTGAAATGAAATATTATGGCTTGAATGGAGAAACGTACTTTTTATATTCGAGGATATTCTAATGGGAACTTTATTTAATAACGATCCACCACCACCACCAGACACTACAGAATTAGATAACCAACAAGAAAATGTTGAAAGACAAGAAAGAAATGAAAGAAAAAAATTGGCTGCTAGAAACAAAGCTAGAAGAAACAGACAGTATGGTTTTAGTCAATTTATGACACCTAGAACTGGTGGCTCGTCTTTGGGTAATGTAGCTACAAATACAACATTAGGTTCTTCAGCAGGAAGAAATCCTAGAAATGTCGGATAAAATTTTTATTAGAAACCCTAAATACAGAGAAGAACCTGTGGTTGTAATTTGTGAAAGATGTAAAACAGCATTAGATCAAAACAACTTTTGCTCTGTATGTAACACAACACAAGAAAGTTAATGGCTGAATTATCTATAAAAGATATTAAAAAAAGATACAGTATTGCTAATACTCATAAAGAGCAATGGCGATCTATCTACGAAGAAGCTTACGAATTTTGCTTGCCTATGCGTAATTTATATGATGGTTATTACGAGCAAGATACTCCAGGTCAAGACAAAATGAAAAGAGTTTTTGACAGTACGGCAGTACATTCTACTGCAAGATTTGCTAATCGTATACAAAGCTCATTGTTTCCACCACAAAGAGAATGGTGCAGATTGACTTTTGGTACGGACATACCAGAAGAACAACATATCATGACACAGCAGATTCTTGATTCATACAATGAAAAAATGTTTTCAGTAATGAAACAATCTGGATTTGATTTAGCTATGGGAGAGTTTTTGCTTGATTTGGCTGTAGGTACTGCCGTTATGTTAATTCAGCCAGGAGATGAAGTCTCCCCTATTCGTTATACTGCAGTGCCGTCTTTTCATGTTGCATTTGAAGAAGGTCCAGATGGTACAGTAAGCTCAGTTTATAGAAAGTTTAAAAAACCATTTAATGTTTTAGAAAAAGAGTTTCCAGATATAAAAATCCCAAAAGAAGTTTCTGATAAATACATTGAAGATCCTACAAAAAAATTAGATTTATTAGAAGCTACATATGAAAATGATGGTTTTATTTATTACTGTCTAACGACTATGGAAGGTGATCATAAACTTTTAACCAGAGAGTTAAAGAGTTTTCCTTATGTTGTAAGCAGATACATGAAAGCTAGTAACGAAGTTCTAGGAAGAGGTCCATGCCTTTATGCATTACCAGATATTAAAACACTTAACAAGGTTACAGAGCTTACTTTGAAAAATGCAAGCATAAGCATTGGAGGAGTATTTACGGCAGTTGATGATGGGGTGATCAATAGTGAAAATATAAGGATTGTGCCAGGAGCAGTGATTGGTGTTTCTTCAAATGGTGGCGCAAGAGGTCCGTCATTACAACCATTACCTAGAAGTGGAGATGCAAATCTATCACAAATTCTTATGAACGATCTAAGACAAAATATTAAAAAAATGTTGTTAGATGATAGTTTACCACCACAAAACATGTCAGCAAGATCTGCTACAGAAATTATAGAGTTGATGAAAAACTTGCAGCAAAATTTAGGCGCAGCTTTTGGAAGATTAATTTCTGAAACAATGATGCCTATTGTAAGAAGAACTTTAGAACTTATGGATGAATTAGGTTTGATTGCATTGCCATTAAAGGTTAATGGATTGCAAGTTTCAGTTGTACCAGTGTCCCCTCTTGCTATGGCATCTAATATGGATCGAGTACAAGACGTACTTGGCTTTTTACAAATTTCACAACAATTAGGACCGATTGGTGGAAGCTTAATTAAAATGGATAAAGTTGGAGATTACCTAGCAGACCAATTTGGAATACCTGCAGAACTTAGAACAACTCCAGAAGAACGACAAATGATTATGGAGCAGACTATGGCTCTTGCAGAACAACAGATTGCAAATCAGCAACCACAACAAGAACAAACACAAGAAGAAATGCAACCAAATTAACATGGCAGTAACTGATCCAAAATTAAAAAGAGTAGGTGTATCTGGTTATAACAAAGCTAAAAGAACACCTAACCACCCTACTAAAAGTCATGTTGTTGTTGCTAAAGTTAATGGAGTTACAAAGACAATTAGATTTGGACAACAAGGAAAAACTGGAGACAAAACAAATACACCTAGAGCTAAACAATTTAAAGCTAGACATAAAAAGAATATTGCTAAAGGAAAATTGTCTGCAGCTTGGTGGGCGAATAAAGTAAAATGGTAAAAAAAGGAGATAATTATGCCAGGACATTACGGAAAAAAATCTACATCTAAAAAAAAACTTACAGCAAAGCAAAAGACTTTGCCTAAGACTCTTCAAAAGAAAATTATGAATAGTAAAAAGAAAAAATAATGCCTACACAATTTGAAAAAATAATCTCTATTAACTCTCCAGGTTGGGATGGTGTTAATGCTAATGTTCAGCCATTTAGAAAAAATATTAAAGAACAGACAGAGTTAGACACTGCTTTTGCTCAATGTTTTAATACGCAGGCAGGACAAGTTGTGTTGGATTATTTTAAAAAGAAAACAATAGATCAACCTGCATGGATACCAGGAGCAGATCCTTCTAATGGATATTCCAGAGAAGGTCAAAATAGTGTTATTAGAGAAATATTAACTAGAATAGAGAGGACATATGGAAGAAGCTCAGACACAACAAATTCAAGAGAATGAAAAATTTAAAGGTCTTGAAGCAACAGTTGAGGTAGAAAATGAAAAGAATGATACACAAAATCAAGAATCTGTTGGTGGAAGCATACCACATAGGGTGGAAGATCAACTGGAAAATGATGCAAATAATGAAAAAGTTGTTAGAGAAAAGCCAGAGTTTGTACCAGAAAAATTTTGGGACAAAGACAAAGGAGAAATCAGAGAAGAAGCAACCTTTAAATCCCTATCAGAACTTGAAAAAGCCTTCTCGCAAGGCAAGCACAAAGCGCCAGAAGAATACGAAATAGAGTCATTAAAAGAGAAAGGTTATGACGCAGATAACCCAGTTGTAGCAAAATATATTGGTTGGGCAAAAGATAACGGCATTTCTCAAAAAGCTTTTGAAGATTTAGCACAAAGTATTATTGAAATGGGTGGTGAGCAACAACAAACAATTGAATACGAAGAGAAAGTTGAAAAAGAAAAGCTTGGTAAAAATGCAGATGAAATTATCAAATCTAATAAATTATGGGCGAATAGTTTATTGAATAAAGGTTTATTAAACGAAGAAGAAAGAGAAGAACTTTCTGTATTAGCTTACACTGCAAATGGTCAAAAAGTTATTCAAAAAATTAGATCATGGATGGGAGAAACTAGACCAATACCAGTGGCTGATGTATCTGTAGATAAAGAAACAGATATGGAGTTTGATGCTAGAATGCAATCTATGATGAGTGACCCTAAATACGGCAATGACCCACAATATACTATGAGTGTTGAAGCAGAATTTACTAAACGATTTGGTAATAAAAAAACTGGATAAACACAGTAAGTAACTTTTTATCTTTACAAGCTCCACCTTGTAATGTAAAAATGTAAATAAGGATAATCTTTACAGACCCTTTGGCGCATAGAAATATGCCGTTTGCATGACGTAATCATGTAGCCAGAGCTAGATTATATCTAATAACTCATAAGGCGATTAACTTTAATTTTTTTATGGAGATGTAGATATGTCTACAGGATTATCAACAGCTTTCATTCAATTGTTTGATGCAGAAGTTAAGCAAGCCTATCAAGGAACTGCTATGCTTCAAGGCACATGCAGAATGAGAACAGGTGTTGAGGGAAACACTGTAAACTTCCCTTCAATTGGTAAAGGTCAAGCAATTGTCCGTACACCACAAACTGATGTTACACCATTAAATACTGCTTTCTCAACAGTAAGCTGTACTTTAACTGATTACGTAGCAGCAGAATATTCTGACATTTTTGATCAGCAGAAAGTCAATTTTGATGAGAGAAGAGAACTTGCACAAGTTGTTGGATCAGCGATTGGCAGAAGGCAGGATCAAATCATTTTAGATGCTTTAGCATCAGCAAGCGCAGGATCATCAGTTGCTAATACAGTTGTGACTAGTGGTAATGCAACAGCTAGTGATATGAATGTTGGAAAAATAATCGCAGCAGCAGAAAACTTAAATAAGAAAAATGTCCCACCAACAGACAGACACCTTATTATGCATGCATCTGGATTAGCAAGTTTACTTGCTGACGAAAGAGCAGTTAGTGCAGATTATGCTTCAATCAAAGCATTATCTCAAGGTGGTGGACAAGTTGGCGAGTTCATGGGTTTTCAAATTCATGTATTAGGAGATAGAGATGAAGGTGGTCTAACAATAGATGGTTCTAGTGATAGACTTAACTTTGCTTTTCACAAATCAGCCATTGGTTGTGGTGTTGGAATAGCTCCTAAGACAGAAGTTAACTACATTGCAGAAAAAACAAGTTTCTTAGTTACATCAATGCTTTCTATGGGAGCAGTAGCTATAGATGTTGATGGTATCTGCGATATCACTACAAGGGAGAGCTAATCATGGCATTTGATAGAGATGGATGGAATCCAATAGGTGGTCAGTCCAAAAAAGGACAAGCTCCACAACTTTACACCTACACAACAACAGATACAGTTGCCACTTTAAATACAAGTGGTTACTTTAATAATGTATCTTCAGAAGTTGCCGTAGGTGATGTTATCATATCTGTGACTAGCACAGGTGGAACATTAGCTTCATCAATACATACAGTAGTATCTGTGGCTTCATCAGTCGTTGATGTCAGTGATGGAACAGCAATATCACAGACAGATAGTGACTAACATTTAATAGTTTAGGGGATCGACTCCTCCTTAGATCCCCTACTCACTTAGGAGTGATAAATGGCAACAGGCGATACATCAGTAAGCATATGTAACAAATCATTATTATATTTAGGCGCTGAAGCTATTACTTCTTTTACAGATGGAACACTATCTGGTAACGCTTGTTCAGTAATTTATAATGACGTAAAAAGAGCAACAATGTCTATGTATGCTTGGTCATTTACAATAAAAAAAATACAACTTAATAAAGAAGTCGCAACACCAGTTTCAGAATGGTCAAATCAATTTGCCTTTCCTAATGATATGTTAAGCAATGTGCCAAGAGCAGTAAGAACTTCTTCTTCTGCAGGTGCGCCTACTACAACTGATTGGGAAGTTGGACAGTCATCAACTGGAACTGCAGTTCTTTTAACAAACTATGACACAATCTATATCGACTACCAAAAAGAAGTAAGCGAAACATTAATGCCACATCATTTTGTACAATTATTAGCTTATCAATTAGCATGGCATTTAGCAGAAGTTTTAACAGATCAAACAGCAAAAGCAGAATTTTGGAGAAACATAGCACTTGGATCTCCTTCAGAGGGTTTTCGTGGTGGTTATTTTAGACAAGCAGTATTTATAGATTCAGCAGGACAAACACCATCAAGTATACAAGATTATCTTCTTACGGATGTTAGATGAGCAGAATACAACAATATCAATCTAATTTTACTACTGGTGAACTCGATCCATTATTAAGAGGTAGAATAGATTTAAAACAATATTATTCTGGAGTTAGTGTAGCTAAGAATGTTTTGTTTGAACCTCAAGGTGGGTTTAGCCGTAGACCAGGTTTAAAATTTGTACATGAAATTGCTACAAGTGGAACTTTTTATGGAGTATCACTAATACCTTTTGAGTTTTCAACTACACAAAATTTTTTAATTGTTTTAGTTTTGTATAATAATAATTATTTAAGTGGTTCAATAAGAGTAAATGTTATTAGAAACCAACAAGTCTTAACAAATTTAAATGGCTCTGGTAATAACTATGTTGCTTATGCTCCAGGTAGTACAACAGATGGACAGCCAATTGATAGTAAAAAATTTAGTTACACACAATCAGCAGATACATTATTAGTTTTTCATGAAAATTTACCACCTTTTAAAATAGTTAGAGGTGCATCAGACACACAATGGACAATATCTGCATTAGATATAACTTTTCCAAAACATGCATTTACATTAACAAAAGTTAGTTCAAGTGGAACAGATTACGCTAGACCTACTGCTACTATAACTCCAGATGCAGTGGAAGGATCAATAACATTAACTGCTAGTGCAACTGTATTTCATAATGGATCAACTGGCACTGCTCAAGGTGGAACATCAACGACTATTACATTGGCATCTAGTGATAGTGGAACAAATGATATATACAATGGAGCATATGTAACAATAACAAGTGGCACAGGATCTGGTCAAAAAAGAGTTATTCGAGATTATAATGGATCTACAAAAGTAGCTACTATATCAGCAGGATTTCCTAATAATTGGTCTACAACTCCAGATAGCACAAGTGTGTATTCTATAAATAGTGTTGTTGATCAATACGTTAATGTTAAAAATGGTTTTGGTAGATTAAAGATTGTAGAATACGTAAGTGCAACTTCTGTCAAAGGATTAAGTTTTATTCCCTTTTATGAAAAAGATGTAGCTATTGCTAGTGATGATTGGGAGTTAGAGTATGGCTATGAAGATGCTTGGTCTGATGATAGAGGATATCCAAGAACAGCAACATTTCATGAAGGAAGATTATACATAGGTGGCAGTCAATCTTTACCTAACGTATTATTTGGATCTAAAGTTGGTGACTTTTTAAATTTTTCTACGGCTGAAGGATTAGATGATGATGCTATACAAGTTACATTAGGAACAGATTCAGTAAATGCTATAAATGCTTTACGATCTGGAAGAGATTTACAAATATTTACCACTGATGCAGAGTTTTTTGTACCACAAGCTGATTTAGATCCTATAACACCTAGTAATATTGTTATAAAGTCTGCAACAAGAAGAGGATCTAAACCTTTTATAAAACCACAAGCTGCAGAAGGTGGAACTTTATTTATACAAAGACAAGGCAAATCTATAAGAGAAATGTTGTTTTCAGATGTAGAGCTTTCATATGTAGCTAATAATATAAGTCTTTTATCTTCTCATTTAATTGTAGATCCACAAAAATTAGCTCTAAGAGCAGCAACAGATACTACTGAAGGTGATCTGCTTTTAGTTTTAAATGGAACGTCATCAACTGGATATAGATCTGCATCAACAGGTTTTACAGGTGGATTGGCAGCTTTTGTTTTAAACAAAGGTCAAAATATTGTTGCGCCTTCTTTTTTAGAAACTGATGGTGATTTTATAGATGTTGCAGTAGATTTAGACGATATCTATGTTGTTGTAAAAAGAACTATTAATAGTGCATCACGTTATTATTTAGAAATATTTGACGAAGATTTTACAACAGATTCTGCAGAACAAGACAATGGACCTTTTAGTCAAGCTGCTCAACAAGGATTAACACATTTACAAGGTAAAACTGTTAAGGTTATTAGAGATGATATTATAGATTCAGATCAAGTTGTCCCTAGTAATGGTATAGTTCCTTTAGGTGGCACTCCCACCTCTTATTCTGAAGTTGGATTAAATTACTCTGTAGAAGTTAAAACAATGCCGTTTGAACCTAATTTGCCTTCTGGCACAGTTCAAAGTCAAAAAAGAAGAATTGTTGAAGTTACACCAGTTTTATACAGATCACAAAATATTGCTATTAACGGAACACAAGTTTCATTGACAACATTACCCTCTGTTGGCACAGGTGCAGTACCTACATTCACAGGTCCAAAAAAGACTATGGGATTTAGAGGTTACGATAGAGATGCACAAATAACAATAACACAAACACAACCAGTATTTTTAACTGTGTTGTCATTAGATTATAAGGTGGCAGTAGGACAATGAGTGGAGCAGAATTATATTTAATTGCAGCAGTTGTAGGAGCAGGTGCAACATACATGCAATCACAAAGCGAAGCTAACAGATTAAAAGCACAAGCTAATCAAGCAGAGTTACAAGGAAGAGCAGATTATATAAATAATAAAAGACAAGGTGTTCAAATACTCAAAGAAACTAATAAAATTATTGCATCAAATGTTGCTAAAGCAGGTGCAGGTAATTTAGATCCTTATGCTAGTGGAGAATCTACAGATTTAGTTATGGGTTATTCAATAAAAGAAGGCATTAATGATTTTACTATAGCTAGAGACAATGCATCAATGGCATTAAAAATGTCTAAGTATGAAGCTGACAGTTTAAGAAATGCTGCCAAAACAACTAAAAAAACTGGCATGTTAACTGCTGTAGCACAAGTTGGAATGGGTGTTTATGGTTACAATACTATAGGATCTGCTCCTTCCCCTACTCTATCAACAAGTAATAATTTTTTAAATCCTTCATATGGTGATTTTGGAACAAGAAGAATTACAGGATCAAGTGCATATAATAGATATTTACCTGGAGTACGTTAATGGCAGTTAATCAACGAAAAAGGTATCTAAGTAAAGGATTATCAACAAGAGTTCCTACTTTATCTTTTGCTGCAGAAAAAGCTATGAGTCAAAGCAATCAGCGAATAGGCTCTTTAGTTAATCAAATGTCAGAAATCTTTTTTAAAGATGCAGTTAATACTGCTACTGTAAAAGGTGCTGAATATGGCGCACTAAATGCTCCAACTGCTCAACAGATTAAAGATGCGACTACATTTGATCTTGATATTACTTTGCCAGGAGATAAAGACACAATATTTGGTAAAGCTGCAAGAAAGTCATCATTAACTATTGCAATGAATGAAATGGAATATCAAGCAAAAGTAAATATGAATAGTGTTTTATTAAAAGGTCAAAATAATAATACAGACCCTAGAGAAATAGCATTAGAGTTAGACAGTATAACAAATGGTTTTGCTTCTACATTAGATCAAGAAAGTCCTAGTACAGCAAGAAGCATGAGAGCATCATTAGGTATATACGCTAATTCAGCATGGAATAGTTATACAAAAACTTATTTAGACAATGCAAAAAAAGAATTACAAGTTAAGTTTGAACAAAACAAGCAATTAAATTTTACTGAAGTCTTGCCTAAACTTATATCGCAAGGAACACCATTAAGTAAATCTACAAAAGATAAACCAGGAATCTCAATAGATTTTTTAAATATTCTCAAAAGAAATTACATGGCTTCAATACCACCTGGAGCATCAAGAGAAAATATTGAAGATCACGCTAATGATTTTGATAATGCAGTACAAAAAATATCAGTAAAAGTTTTTCAAGATTCAATTTTAACTAATCCAAATAAACAATCTATATATAATAAAATAAAAAAAGGTCACATTAAAGAATTACCTGTTGCAATACAAAATTCATGGAACGTATCAAATGATAAAGAAAAATTATTAAAAATAGCAATGGATGCTGTTGATAGAGATGTAAACGATAAGAAAAAAGAAATTGAAAATAACAATTTTTTAAGAAATGAAAATATAAGAAAAGTTGAAGAATCAATTTCACTAACTTTAATTAATATGAGAAATGGACCTACACAAGAGTTAATAGAAAATTTTGATCAATTAATAGATAGAATGAAACTTTTAGATCCAGAAAAAGCAATTAAGTTAATGGAATTAAAACAAACAAATTTAAATTTTAAATTTACACCTGTGTCTAACACTGCAACTGTAGAAGCTATAGAGATAAAATTATTACAAGCAGAAACAGAATTAAAATATTCAGAGTTATATTCAGATTTATTAACTGGC
>ERZ869936.1659-NODE-1659-length-15239-cov-6.682890_pt1 | contig 15239 bp, 16 predicted proteins | sample MGYA00520876_ERZ869936 | MGnify/ENA primary metagenome ERZ869936 (study PRJEB32218, sample SAMN09650985) | biofilter metagenome | isolation source: enrty point of leading RO module | place: Saudi Arabia: Thuwal, RO plant located on Red Sea | collected 2016-02-17 ...
AGGGAGAGCACGATGATCGCGCCGACGGTGGCGGAGCCGACGGATTTCAGCCCCGGGATCCAGTCGCCGGGCTCGGCGGGAGGCAGGTAGCCGACCGAGCGGGCGATCCAGCCGCCGACGAGGGCTCCGACAATTCCGAGCACCATCGCCGAGATCCAGCCGCCACGTTCCTCGCCGGGCACGATCCAGCGGGCGAGCGATCCCGCCACCAGCCCGAGCACGATCCATCCGGCGATGTGTCCCATCCCGATGACAATCGGATTTCCGGGTCCGGATTTCATCTCTTTTTGCTCCGGGGCGGAGGAAATTTCGGGCTGGGAGATCCGGGGCGGAGCGGCAGGATCGGCGCATGCGCTGGGAGGAGCTGCCATGGATCGCCGCGGCATCGCGCCGCCGCCGGTATCTGGTGGGTGTGTCCGGCGGGGCGGATTCGGTGGCGCTGTTGCACGGGCTGGTGCGGGCGGGCTTTCAGAAACTGGTCGTCTGTCATCTGGACCACGCGCTCAGGGGGCGGGTCGCGATGGATGACGCGCGCTTCGTGGGTCGGCTGGCGATGAAACTCGGGCTGGATTTCGAACAGGACCGCGTGGACGTGGCGAAGCTCTCGCGACGGGAGGGCACCTCAATGGAAACCGCCGGACGTCTGGCCCGGCACCGGTTCTTCGCCGGCTGCGCCCGCCGGTGGCGGTGCCGGAGGCTGCTGCTTGCCCATCATGCGGACGACCAGGCGGAGACCGTGATCTGGAATCTGCTGCGCGGCAGCCGCGGGGCAAGCGGGATGCGGATGACGCAGGAGATCGTGATGGACGGCCTGCGGGTGACCGTCGAACGCCCGCTGCTCGGGACGCGGCGTCGGGAGCTGAGCGACTGGCTCGCATCCGAAAAGCTGCGCTGGCGGGAGGATGCGACGAATCTCGAGCCGATGGCCGCGCGCAACCGCCTGCGGCACGAGGCGGTTCCACTCTTGTCGGAGATCGCCCGCCGGGACGTGGTCGATGCCCTGATCAGGGCGGCCGCGGCGGATGAGGAACTGCGGGAGATCGCGGCCTGGGCGGTGGCGCGAGCGGGTGTGGATGACCCCCGGGGGCGCTTGCACGTGCCGCGGCTCCTCGAGCTTCCGGAGGCCCTGCGCCGGGCATGCGTGTTCGATCACCTGCGGCGGGCGGGCGTGGCGGATCTCGACCGCGCGACGGTGGACCGGGTGCTCGGGATGCTGGAGGCCGGCGGTCCTCCGAAGGTCATGCTGTCGGGCGGCAGGCTTGCAAGGCGGCGGCAGGGCAGGGTTTTTATCGAGTCATGAATGGAAGAATCGCGCGGATGACCGGAGTGGTGCTCGCGCTGGCGACCTCGCTGGCGATCGGGGAATGGAAACCGTTGTGGCCCGGCGACGCGCCCGGGGCGGCCCGTCCGGCGGCCGGCACGGAATCGACCGGCAAGGGCGGCCGCCACACTGACATCGAGCAGCCGGAGTATTTCCTGTATCCGGCCCCGGAGGCGAACCGCACCGGGCAGGGTGTGGTGATCCTGCCCGGCGGCGGCTACACCATCCTGGCGATGAACCACGAGGGGCACGACTACGCGAAGTGGCTCAACGAGCGCGGAATCAGCGCGATGGTGGTGAAGTACCGGGTCAGCGGGAAGGACGAGCTGGGCGACCGGTATCCGGTGCCCTACCTCGATGCACGCCGGGCGAGCCGCACGCTCCGCTCGATGGCGGGCGAGCTGGGGCTGGAAAGCGTGGGGGTGATGGGCTCGTCGGCCGGCGGCCATCTGGCGAGCCTGTGCGTGACCCGCTTCGGCGACCGCTTCGAGGAGGAGGGCGGCGAGGGCATCGACGCCCTCGACTGCCGGCCGGACTTCGGGATTCTCGTCTATCCGGTGATCTCGATGGGCGAGGTGGGCCATGGTGGCTCGATGCGGCGCCTGCTCGGGCCCGAGCCGCCGCCGGAGATGATCGAGAAGGTTTCGACCGAGAAGCAGGTGACCGCCAAGACGCCTCCCTGTTTTCTGCTGACGACCTCGGATGACTGGGTCGACTGCCGCAACAGCCTGCGTTTCGCCGAGGCCTGCAAGACGGCCGGCGTGCCGGTGAGCCTGCACGTCTTTGAAAAGGGCGGGCACGGCTACGGGCTGAAGGGCAAGGGGCCGGTCTCGGCCTGGCCGGGTCTGCTGGAGGCGTGGCTCAAGGAGCGCTGAGATCCGTTCATCGCGCCAGCTCGGCCAGCACGGCCTTCTGGGCGTGGAGGCGGTTCTCGGCCTGCAGGAAGATGGTGTCGGCGTGGGCCTCGAGGACTTCCTCGGTGATTTCCTTGCCGCGGTAGGCGGGCAGGCAGTGAAGTACGATGTGTCCCGTAGCCGCGTTCGCCAGCAGCGTTTCGTTGACCTGGTAGGGGCCGAAGGCGGCTTCCTTTTCCGACTGCCCCTCCTGGCCCATGGAGAGCCAGACGTCGGTGTTGACCACGTGGGCGCCCTCGACCGCCTCGGCGGGGTCGGGGGTGATGGTGATGTTGGGCGCGTTGAGCTTTTCGAGGAAGGCGGCGTCCGGCGCGTAGTCGCCGGGGCAGGCGACGGCGAAGTCGAAGCCGAGGTGCTTGGCGGCCCACATCCACGAGATGGTCATGTTGGAAAAGCCGTCGCCCACGAAGGCGACGCGCTTGTCCTCCCAGCCGCCGAGCTTTTCGCGGATGGTGAGCAGGTCGGCGAGGATCTGGCACGGGTGCTCGTCGTCGGTGAGCGCGTTGATGGTCGGGATGCCCGCCATTTCGGCGAAATCGACGACATCCTGCTGCGCGAAGGTGCGGATGACCGCACCGTGGACCATGCGGCCGAGGACGCGGGCGGTGTCGATGATCGGCTCGCCGCGGCCAAGCTGGATGTCGTGGCCCGAGAGGAACATCGGCGCTCCGCCGAGTTCGCGGATGCCGACCTCGAAGGAGACCCGGGTGCGGGTGGACGATTTGGTGAAGATCATCGCCCAGGTCTGGCCGGCGAGCGGCTGGTGCTTGTGCGCCCCGCGCTCGGCCTTGAGGGCGGAGGCGGAGTCGAGCAGGCCGGTGATCTCGGCGGCGGTGAGGTGTTCGATGGTGAGAAGGTGGTTCATGGGAAAGTGAGCGGTGATCAGTGACCAGTGATCAGTGAAGAGAGGGTGGTGCGGAGGATCTCGAGTGCTTCGGAGACTTCCGTTTCGGAGACGTTCAGCGGTGGAAGAAGGCGAAGGGTCTCGGGTCCTGCGGGAGGGGCGAGGAGTCCCGCCTTGAGCAGCTCCGCCGACAGGTGGATGGCGGGAAGCCTGCCCTCGGGCGTGTCGAGTTTTCCGACATCGAGGGCGATGCCGACCAGCAGGCCGAGTCCGCGGGTGCCGGTGATCGCCGGGTGGTTCCACGAGGCGATGGTGTCGTGGATCTGTGCGGACCTGGCGCGGACGTTGTCGATGAGGTGTTGGCTCCCGATCTCCCGCAGCACCGCCAGCGAGGCGGCGCAGGCGAGCGGGCTGCCCCCGTAGGTGGTGCCATGGCTGCCGGGACCCATGAGCGAGGACAGGCTCACGCCATCCACGATCTCTCGGTCGCTGAGCCAGAAGGCCCCGATCGGAAAGCCGCCGCCCATGCCCTTGGCCCAACTGACGGCATGGGGTTCGAGCTCCGCTGCGATCTCGCGCCAGGCCATCGGCTCGCCGCAGCGGCCGAAGCCCGTCTGGACCTCGTCGAGGAACAGCAGCAGGTCGTGTTTGTCGCACAGCGTCTTCGCGCCGCGGAGGAACTCGGGTGTCGCGACATGGACGCCGCCCTCGCCCTGCACCGGCTCGAGCAGGATGGCGACGGTTTCGGGCCGGATCGCCGAGGCGAGCGACTCGAGATCGTTGAAGGGAAGGTGCCGGAAGCCGGGCAGCAGCGGGTCGAAGCCCTCCTTCACCTTGTCCTGACCGGTGGCGTTGATGCCGCCGAGGGTCCGGCCGTGGAACGAGCGGGTGAAGCTGAGCACTTCGTAGCGCGGCGAGCCGTCGGGCTGCGGCCGGGCGTGACCGTAGCGCCGCGCGGCCTTGATCAGTCCGTCGTTCGACTCGGCGCCGGAGTTGGAAAAGAAGACCTTGCCGGGAATTCTGACGAGATCCTCGACGATCATCTTCGCCAGCTCTTCCTGCTGCGGGATGTGGTAGAGGTTGCAGCAGTGGATGAGGGTTGCCGCTTGTTTGGCGATGGCGTCGACCAGCACCGGCGGCGAATGGCCGAGGGCGCAGACGGCGATGCCCGAGCAGAAGTCGAGGTAGGCCCTGTCCTGCTCGTCCCAGACACGCGTCCCCTCGCCGCGGACGAGGGTCACGGGAAAGCGGGCATACGTCCCGAGGACGTGGGAGATGGGGAGATTGGACATTGGGAAATTGGAAACTCTGAACTTGGAGGGGAAGGGCGGGTGTGTAGTGGTTGGAGTGGAGGATTTCAAGCCGTGGCGGATTTTTCCGCGGTCTTGACCGCGGGGACGGAGAGGATGCGGGTGGTGGCGAAGAGCGTGAGCGCGGCGCCGCCGAGTTCGACGGCGGTGAAGTGCTCGCCGAAGAGCAGCCAGCCGCCGAGGGCGGTGACCAGCGGCAGCAGCATCTGGATCGACGAGCCGCGGGCGACCGACAGGCTGCGATAGGCATGGGTCATGGCCAGTTGCGCGAGGGCGACCAGCACCGCCGCGAGGGTCATCAGGGCGATGGCCGGGGACGGCAGCGTGATCGTCGGAGCGGCGGCCGGTCCGACGGCGATGAGCGCGCTGGCCAGGCACTGCGCGGCGTAGATGGTGGCGGTGCTTTCGCTGTGGCGGAGCTGGCGGATCATCACCACGACGGCGCCCGCCGCGACCGCGCCGACGAGGGCGAGCAGATCGTAGCGGCCGATGGCGAGATCGAGTCCGCCGCCGAGAAAGACGAGCAGTCCGCCGAAGCCGGCGACCATCCAGGCCCATGACCGCGCGGGCAGGCTTTCACCCAGCCACAGCGCGGCGAAGAGCGAGCCGAAGATCGGGTAGGAGAGGTTGATGATGACGGCGCGGCCGGCACCGAGTTCCACGACCGTCAGGTAGAGCACGAGGATCCCGAAACCGCCGAGCAGGCCCCGGATGGCGAGCAGGCGGTTCTTGAACAGGTGGCCGGGCATGAAACCGCTGCGGAAGAACACCGCGACCACCGCCAGCCCGATCACGCCGCGGAAGAGCGACGCCACCCAGCCGTCGGCCGCGGGCACGGCGAGGCTCAGGCCGCGAATGAGCAGGGCATTGACGGCGAACAGGGCCACGGAAGCGAGCATCAGGCCGATGCCGCGGCGTTCGGAAGGGTGGAAGGTCATCGTGCGGGGCGGGGCGCCTCGGGATGCCGGAAACAAAAGAGCCCGGCGGTCCAGAAGGGCGCCGGGCGTGTGGGGATGGTGGAATGATCACGTCACACGGCGGCCGGCCCATGCCAGATGGCGAGGGCGCGGAGCAGGCGACGCTTGGTGGACATGCGGCGGGTGATAGGTGGCATCCGACGCAAATGCAAGTCCGAGGATCATTCCATCCAGGCAGGCATGGTTGACGGGGCTTCTGGCCGATCGGTTCGGCGAGGCTTGAGGCCGATCGCAAAAAGCGCCGAGAGAAAATACCCAAGTCCAGCAATCGCAAACGGAAGCATCAGAATTCCGTAACCGAGCACGATCAGCCCACCCAAGCCCCAGTCACCGCGATCGGTGTGTTCGTTGATGTAGGCAAAGCTCCCGATGGCACCAACCAACAAGGCGATTCCGATTCCAACTCCTGCTGCTACGAATCTCCGATGGCCGATCCAACCTGTGAGTTTGCAAAACCCCCAAGGGATCAGCAAACCAACAACCCCTCCAAGGCAAAAGACGAAACCAAGTCCGGGGTTGCCTCCATCTCCGAAGAACAGAGCGAAACCGCCAGCAAAGGAACAGATGCCAGCGATGATGACCGCAAGTGCTGCGATGCAGTAGAAGGTTCCGGCGACCCAGTATCTCGCTGGTGGTTTCGCGCGCATTGTCGGCTACTCCACCGGCACCGCCCGCGGTGGGGCGGGCTCTTCCACGGGCACGGCCCTCGGCGGGTCGGGCTCCTCGACCGGCACGGCCTTGGGCGGGTCGGGCCGGACAAGCACGGGCGGCCCGGGCTCGGGTTCGACCGGCCTGGCCTTGGGCGGCTCGGGCTGCGGCACCGGCTCGGGTTCAGGCGGGTTCACCAGCACCGGCTCGTCCTTCGGCGGCAGGGTGCGGCGCATCTTGATCTCGACGCGGCGGTTGGGGGCCTGCTCGTCGACGCTGCCGCCGCCGATGATCGGCTGGGCCTTGCCGTAGCCGCGGGTGATGATCTTCTCGCCGGGAAGGCCCAATGATCCGGTGAGGTATTCCTTCACCGATCGGGCGCGGCGCTGGGAGAGGTCGAGGTTGAAGGAGTCGCCGCCGAAGAGGTCGGTGTGGCCCTCGATCCAGCAGTAGAGGCCGGGGTTGCGCTCGACCAGCAGGGCCAGCTTCATCAGTCCCACCCGCGCGCTCTCCCGCAGTTCGGCGCTGTTGTATTCGAATAGCAGGTCGCTGGGCAGCATCGTCTTCTTGCCGACCAGCACGTTCTCCGGGAGGCCGACGAGGTCGTCGAGGGTCACGACGCCGTCGAGCGTGCCTTCGGCCGCGCCGCCCTCGACGCCCTTCCTGATGATCTCCTCGGTGAAGGCGTCGAGCGCCGGATCGTCGGCGGAGACCTCGCCGGGATCGACGATGACCTGACCTTCCGCGGCGAGCGGCAGCGGAGCTTCGGTGCGGCCCAGCTCGGGAAGCTCGGTGTCGAGGTCGAAATCGGCGGCGACGTCCAGGTCGAGCGCCTCCGCCTGGCCCTCGGCGACCGGTTGCTGCGGCTTGATGGCGAATTCCGGGTCGATGGTCTCCGGGGTGATGTCCAGTTCGTGATCCTCGGGAAGCGCGGCGAGGACGTCGATCTCCTCGAGCAGCGTCGCGGTGTCCTTCACCTCCACCGGCTCGGGATCGGGCGTGAGCTCGTCCATTTCCGGTGGCAGGATCTCGACCTGGTCGAGCTGGATCGGCTGGGTGCGCAGCATTTCCGCCTCCTCGAAGCCGAGTGCGACGCGGATGTGGCCGAGCGCGAAAAAGGCGATGACATGGAGGACGATCGCGATCAGCAGGGCGACCATCGCCCACCAGCCGAGGTGGTCCGGACCCGGTAGATGGGTCGGCCCCTCGCCGCGCATGTCGCTCCATGAATAGCCGTCGGACACGCCGGAAGTATACGCCCGGACGATTTCGTGACAATCAACGGCTTTCCCGCGGGTCGGGCTTGCCATTGGCATTCGCCCTGCTAATCCGCGCCCGCAACCTTTTCACCACCGCCATGCCCGCCAAGAAGAGCACCAAGAAAGTCGCCAAGAAAGCCGCCAAGAAGACCGCGAAGAAAGCGGCCAGGAAGGTGACGAAAAAAGTCGCCAGGAAGGCGGCGAAGAAGAGCGCGAAGGCGATCGCGGTCGCTCCCGCTCCCAGCCAGGAGGAGCTGGAAACCGCGGCGTTCTACATCTACCTGCGCCGTTGCGAGCAGGGCCTGCCGGGCACGCCGGACGATGACTGGGCGGCTGCCGTCGCCCAGTTCGCGGCCTGACCCGATTTGGCGCTTTCGCGCGGGCGACGGTCCGGTCAAGGTCGCGGCGTGAGCACGCCCACCCTCGGACTCGGCCTGGCCGGACTCGGAACCGTCGGCTCCGGGGTCGTCCTGACCCTCGAGCGCAATGCCGGCCTCATCACCGACCGCACCGGCGGCGCGGTGAAGCTGGAGCTCGCCCGGGTGCTGGTCCGAGATCCGTCCAAGGCGCGCGTCGCGGCGGTGGACGAGAGCAAGCTCACGACCGACTGGCGGGAGCTGGTCGACGATCCCGCGGTCCACATCGTGGTCGAGCTGGTCGGCGGGACCGACACGGCCTTCGACATCGTCGCGGCGGCATTGCGTGCGGGCAAGCCGGTCGTCACCGGCAACAAGGCGCTGCTCGCCGAGCGGGGCACCGAGTTGTTCGCGCTGTCCCGCGAGCACAGGACCCCGATTCATTTCGAGGCGGCGGTGGCCGGCGGCATCCCGATCATCAAGACGGTCCAGGAGTCCTTCATCGGAAACCGGATCCATTCGATGTGCGGCATCATCAACGGCACCTCGAACTACATCCTCGAGCGCATGACGACCGCCGGCCTGGAGTTCGCCGAGGCGCTCGGCGAGGCCCAGCAACTCGGCTATGCCGAGGCGGATCCCGCCCTTGACGTCAACGGCTGGGACGCCGCCCACAAGGCGATCCTGCTGGCGACGCTGGCCTACGGCTTCGCGATCGACCCGTCGAAGATCCACGTCGCCGGCATCGAGCAGGTCCGCCCGATCGACATCGAGTTCGCGACGCGCCTCGGATACGTGGTCAAGCTTCTGGCGGTCGTCCGCGAGCATTCCGACGGTGCCGTCGAGTGCCGGGTGCAGCCGTCGTTCATTCCGAGAACCCACATCCTCGCCAGCGTCAACGGCGTCTTCAACGCCGTCGCCGTGCACGGCGATTCGGCCGGCGAGTCGCTGTTCTACGGACGAGGCGCCGGCCAGGATCCGACCGCCTCGTCGGTCGTCGCCGACCTCGTCGAGGCGGCGCGCTCGCTGCAGGGCGAGGCCGGCCCCCGCGGCTTCCTGCCCTACCGCGACCAGGGCCGCCTGCTGCCGGTCGAGGAAACCAGCACCGCCTACTACGTCCGCTTCGACGTGACCGACCGCCCGGGCGTGATCGCCGAGGTGGCGAAGATGCTGGCCGACGCCGGGATCGGCATTTCCGGCACCCACTCGCCGGTGAATCCGGAAAGCCCCGACGCCGACTTCGTCGACATGGTCTTCCAGCTCCATTCGTGCCGCTTCGGCCTGCTTCAGGAGACGCTCGACGAGATCGAGAAGCTCGACTGCATCAACAGCGCGCCGGTGGTGTTCCGGATCGAGAAGCTGTGACCCATCGGCCGCCTTGATGTCGGCCGTTCCTTGGTGTCCGATGGCCGGCGTGGGACCATCCCGTCGTTTTCCCGCCGTCCTGCTCGGTTTGTTCCTGATCCTGTTCCTGATCTTGGCGGTCGCTCCGCTGGATCGGGCGGACTGGCTTCTGGAAAACGTGCTCGTCTTCGTCACGGTCCCCCTGCTCGTTCTGACCGCCCGGCGCTTCCCTTTTTCGCGGGTATCCTATGCCGGGCTGTTCATCTTCCTCTGCTTCCACGAACTCGGTGCCCACTATTCCTATTCGAACGTCCCTTACGACGAGTGGCTGGGAATCGGGATCGGTGGCCGGAACCACTATGATCGACTGGTTCACTTTCTCTACGGCCTGCTGATGGCCTATCCGATGCGTGAAATCTTCCTCCGCATCGCGGATGCCAAAGGCTTCTGGGGCTACTTCCTGCCGCTCGACCTCGTGCTTTCGACCTCGATGCTCTACGAGTTGATCGAATGGGCGGCGGCGAGCGTCTTCGGAGGCGACCTCGGCCAGGCCTACCTCGGGACGCAGGGCGACGTGTGGGACGCCCACAAGGACATGGCGCTGGCGGGAATCGGGGCCGTGATCGCGATGACCGTGACGGCGGCCGTCAACGCCCGCTGCCAGCGCGATTTCGCCCGCGAGTTCCGCGACAGCCTGCGGGTCAAGCATCGTGAGCCGGTCGCGTAGCCGATGATCCTTCGTTGACGCGGTCCGGTTCCGGGTGATTCATGATCGGTCATGAGAATCCTGCTGCTCCTTGCCGTTTCCGCCCTCCCGTCGCTGGGCGGGATCGTTGAAACAGTCATCGACTACGATCACGGGGGCACCGCCCTGGAGGGCTTCCACGCCTACGACGACTCGATCGAGGGCAAGCGGCCCGGCGTGCTCATCGTCCACCAATGGACCGGCCTCACCGACTACGAGAAGTCCCGAGCGCGGCAGCTTGCCGGGATGGGCTACAACGTCTTCGCGCTCGACATCTACGGCAAGGGAATCCGCCCGCAGCCGCCGGAGTCCGGCGAGTACGCCGGCAAGTACAAGGGCGACCGCGAGCTTTTCCGGGCGCGCCTGATGGCGGGTCTCGATGTGCTGAGGAAGGACGAACGCACCGAGCCGCAAAGGATCGCCGCGATCGGCTACTGCTTCGGTGGCACCGGCGTGCTCGAACTCGCGCGGGCCGGCGCCGACATCGCCGGCGTCGTTTCCTTTCACGGCGGCCTCGGGGCGGCCGAGGGCATGGAGGCGAAGCCGGACGGCGTGAAGGCGAAGATCCTCGTCTGCCACGGAGCGGCCGACCCCTACGTGCCGGCGGAGGAGGTCGCCGCGTTCCAGAAGGAGATGCACGGGGCCGGGGCGGACTGGCAGTTCATCGCCTACGCCGATGCGGTGCATGCCTTCACCCAGAAGATGGCGGGCGACGATCCCTCGAAGGGAGCGGCCTACCAGGAGACCGCCGACCGCCGTTCGTGGGAGCACATGAAGCTGTTCTTCTCCGAGCTTTTCGGCTGAGGGGTGACAAAGAATTTGCGTCAGCTTGTTTTCCAGGTCTCTTCCCGGGGTGAAAAAGAAGTTCTTTCCTCTCTTCGCCCTGATCGCCGCCTGCAACGTGCAGGCGAAAGAAGCGGCGGACGAGCGTCAGCGTTACGTCGATGAGGCTCCGCTGCCGGCGGGCTGGCCGGAGCCGGGACCCTATGACGAGGTGACCGAGAAGCGCTATCCGGCCTATCGGGCGGCCTTCACCGATGGCAAGGGCGAGACCAGCGCGTTCTGGACGCTCTTCCTGCACATCAAGAAGAACGACATCCCGATGACCGCCCCGGTGGAGATGCCGATGAAGATGGAGGACGGCGGTCTGAGCCAGTCCGGCATGGCGTTTCTCTACGAGAACGGAAAGGTCGAGCCGCGGAAGCGGGATGGCACCAAGGTCGAGATCCGCGACGTCGCGCCGGCCCGGGTGCTGAGCTATGCGTGGCAGGGTGATGATTCAAAGGCGAATGTCGCCCAGGCTCGTGAGCGTCTCGAAGCCGAACTGGCGAAGCGCGATCTCGGGAGCGAGGGCTTCCGCCTGCTTGGCTACAACGGTCCCGGCACTCCGCGGGAGCAGCGAACCTGGGAACTGCAGGCCCTGCTCGACTGAACGGCCCTATTTCCGCTCCATGCCGGGCGGCAGCCAGTCATCCTGCATCGGCTGGATCGTCGATCCCTCTTCCGCGGGCGCCGGCGTGCCGGCTTCCGGCGTTCCGGTGGACCCGCTCACCGATGCCGTGTGCGGCTCGATCCTTGCCCGCAGGTTCGACTCGGGGATGTCGCCCGTGAATCGGTCGACCTCCCGGCCGTTGACGTAGATCCGCACGTCGGGAATGCCGGACACCCCGAAGCGGGCGGCCTCGGCACCCGCCTGATCGACGTCGATCTTCCCCAGGGCGATCTTTTCCGGATACTCACCGGCCAGTTTCTCTAGCTTGGGCGCGAGATTGCGGCACGGCCCGCACCACGTGGCCCCGAAATCGAGGATCACGACCTGGTTCGGGCGGGCGATGAACGGGTCGATCTCGCCCTCGGAGAGCTCGGTGGTGAAGAGCGACATCGTTTCGGCCGCGGTCTCGGCTTCGGAGCCCCGGAGTTTCTCGATCACCTTGTCGCACCCCGTCAGCGCGAAAGGCAGGCAGATCAGAACAAGTCGCTTCATGGCTTTTCCTTGGCCGAACCCGGTGTCGTGGGTTCCTTCGCCCGCTGCATGCCGGGCACCAGCCCGCCGGAGGAGCGCTGCATGCCCGGGACGACGGGGTCGGCGGGCTGCACGTGCAGGATCTCGTCGTCCTTGCCGGCCCGCTGCAGGCCCTCGACGTCGGGCAGCCAGCCGGGTCCGAATCGCTTCACCAGCCCCGCGAGGTAGCGTTTGATCGTCTCCTCCACCTTCGGCCGCTCGGCCGGGCCCTTCAGCGTGCCGAGGTGGTATCCGGCGGCGTAGAAATCGAGCTGGCCGGTGAAGTCCTCGAGATCGACCTTCTGGGCCGCGGCCAGTTTCCCGTGCTCGTCGACGTCGAGTTCGGCGTAGGCGACCCTCTTGCCGAAGGTGTTTTCCTCCTCGAGCTGATCGAGGATCGCCTGCAGCTTTTCCGCGTCGGGGTTGCCGTCCTTCATCATGTTGATGACCGTCAGCTTGTGCTCGGCGGAGATCTTCTCCCGGAAGTTCTCGGGATCGACCTGTTCGAGCGCCGACTCCTCTTCCGCTCCCGAGCCGAAGCCCTTGATCGCGGGGATCTCGATGAAAAAGCCCGCCAGCACGCCGCCGCCGACAATCAGCAGCAGGGTCAGCCACCGGATCCATTTCGCTCGCCTCTCGTCGTCCACGGCGGGAGGACCATACCAGCCCGGGGGCGAACGAAAAGGTTTGTTTCGGGTTCCCGAAACAACCTCGGGCGCGGCGGGGAAGCGGCCTACTCGCCGTCGGCGGTCGCCTTGATGTCGCTGAGCGCCGCGATGAAATCACCGAGAATCTCGGCGGGGACCATGATGGTGTCGCGGTTGCCGCCGACATCTTCGGTAATCTTGACCACCTTGCCGCGGGCGTTCTCCTTCAGATCGAGGAAGAACGTCTTGCGATCCGCCAGGATCTTCTCGGTGTGAAGCAGATCGTTGTTACTCACCTTCTCTCCTTTCCATGAATGACGAGCCAAGCGTCCCCTTGCATCTCCTGAAAGTCAAGTCAGCTCTGGGGCACACACACAATGCCTGCACGGTGCGAGGCAAACCCTTCCGGGACAGCCGGAGACGGCCCGGATTGGTGGTGGCACGCGGCCCGGTCGGGCGCCGTCGGAATCCCGCCTCAAGCTCAAGGCCGGCTGCACCCCGAGACATTCTCCAGCAGCCATGTGCCGGAGGAGATGCGGCTCTCCGCCGAGCGGGCTGCGAAACGACACGCTTCAGAAGACCTGAAGGAGAGGCCCGGTCTGATCCGGTTCGAACTTCCCATGGTGGCGTCATCGGAGGCCTCGGTGTCAAGCGCCGGCGGCAGACAGCCCACAAGCGATGGAGCCCGGAAGTCACTCCTCGGCCTTCGACCATGCCCCGCTTACGATGTGCCGCTGGCGTTGGATGAGGAAATGATCACCATTGTGCACGCCCTTGGACTCCTCCGTCAGGAGTTCCAGGAACCGTCCATGGTCATCGCCGTTCCACTTCTCGCCCTCACGCAGGATCATCTCATGATCCAGCGCGAGCCTGGCATGGAAGGAGAGCTTGTCGGAGAACCGATGCTCCCGGGCAAAATCGGCCAGCAAGGTACCGTCCAATTTCGCGAGAAAGTGAACCGAACTGATCGCGACCAGCGGGTTGCGACTGAAAATCCCCTGACGAACCCGGTTTCTCAGATCCTCAGGGTCCTTGATCAGGGTCAGCGACCGCACGTATTCGCCCCACTGCTTCTGACGCGCGAGGATCTCAGGAAAACGGACGCCATACACCCTCATCCTGGGTTGCTCCAAAAGGAGATAGAAGCAGGAGAATTTCGGGAAGTTGTACGGGTTGAAATTTCGGTTTGAGGGATCGAAATCCTCACGGGGAATCACCGTGAGCACGATCTCGGCACCGACAGGCAATCCATCCCTGCTTGAGATCCCATCAAAAGACAAGTCCGTATGGGTAAGCCTTGCAGGGTTGCCGGCGAAGTAAGGCGGAGGTGTCAACCGGAACACACGCCCTTTCAGGCGTTGATCACCCTCATAAACCTCCTCCACTACGCCCTGCGCTTCATGCACCATCGATGCCCTCCTCCCGTAGCCTTCAGCAACTGCCTCTTCCACGGAAAGCGGTTCAACGCTCAATACCTTGATCAGAACGAGGTTCTCATCGAACTCAGGAAAGCCACCGCCTTCTTCTGCAGCACGACCGATGATGAAGGTCGCCGCAACAAACAAAACCACGAACTTTTCGATTTTCATAACACTAGTTACTTCTATTCATCAGTCCAATCTTCATGGGCCGCATTGCCGCCCGGCAACAAATCTGGATACTCCTTAGCAATAAGATGCTGTTCGGTTGCTTCCTTTACAAGCTTCAGGTCATCCCCAACTCGAACCACAAACATTGTCTGCGCGTAGCCACCAAACAACTCTTCTGGAATCACAGTCATCCCACGGGACGGGATGGCTTTGAGGAGTGGAAGCGGGCTGGTGCCGGGTTGAAGTCCCTGCCACTCGGTAGGGGTGTATGAACAAACCAACACCAACCCGGGCCAACGTCGTCGTTCTCAAGCAGGTTCTCAATTTCATTCCGCGGCACCTCATCGGGCGGCATGCCCGTGAGACCGGGGTCGATGCCAAGGCCCGCAGCTTCAGTGTCACCAGCCACCTCGCGGCGATGCTCTTCGCCCAGCTCTCCCACGCCATCGGTCTCAACGACGTGTGCGACTGGCTGCGGCTCAAGGCGGCGGCGCTCGCCCGCTTCGGATTGACCCCGCCGGCGCGCAACACCCTGTCGCACGCCAATCGGCAACGTGACGCCCTGTTCATCGAGAAGCTCTTCTGGTCGGTGCTCGGCCATCTCCAGCACGCCAGCCCCTCCTTTGCCACCGGACGGAAGGGCAAGGGGCTCTTGCGGCGCTTCAAGGTCAGGATCCACGCGGTGGACTCGACGGTCATGGAGCTGGTCGCCAACTGCATGGACTGGGCCCGGCACCGCCGCCGCAAGGCGGCGGCCAAGATGCACCTGCGGCTGGACCTGCACAGCTTCCTGCCGGGCTTCGCGGTGGTGGACACCGCCGCCCACAACGACAACAGGCGGGCCCGCGAGCTCTGCGCGGGCGTGCAGCCCGGGGAGATCGTGGTCTTCGACAGGGCGTACCTCGACCTCCTCCACCTTTCCGACCTCGACGCGCGCGGCGTGTGGTGGGTCACCCGCGCCAGGAAGAATCTCAAGTGGCGGGCCGTCAAGGATCTCACCAAGGCCCACGTGAACATCCTCAAGGACCAGATCGTGGCGCTGCAGGGTACGCACAAAGGGATGCGCATGCGCCGCGTCGAGGCGTGGGTGGAGGTCGACGGCGAGTGGCGGGTGATGGTATTCCTCACCAACAACCTCGCGTGGAGTCCGCAGTCGGTATGCGACCTCTACCGCCGGCGCTGGGACATCGAGGTGTTCTTCAAGCAGGTCAAACAGAGCCTCAGGCTCTCGAGCTTTCTCGGCCACAGCGCCAACGCGGTGCGCTGGCAGGTGTATTCGGCGC
>ERZ869936.1660-NODE-1660-length-15233-cov-4.615760_pt1 | contig 15233 bp, 14 predicted proteins | sample MGYA00520876_ERZ869936 | MGnify/ENA primary metagenome ERZ869936 (study PRJEB32218, sample SAMN09650985) | biofilter metagenome | isolation source: enrty point of leading RO module | place: Saudi Arabia: Thuwal, RO plant located on Red Sea | collected 2016-02-17 ...
AGCGCGTCGTTCCACAGGCGGTACTGGTGATCGACGAGCTCGTGCGTTTTCGCCGACACCTGCTTGAAGGCCTGGGCGGGCGAGGCGCCGTCGGCGCCGCTTACGTCCACGCCGAGGTCGATTTGCGCTTTCAGCCCGGCGACGCGGATCTCGAAGAACTCGTCGAGATTGCTCGAGACGATGCACAGGAAGCGCAGCCGCTCGAGCAACGGCACCTCCGGGTCCTCGGCCTGGGCGAGTACCCGGCGGTTGAACTCCAGCTGCGACAGTTCACGGTTGAGATAGAGCGCGGCGTCGGCAACGCGCGGCTTGCCGGATTTCGGGCCGGCCAGCGCCGCGCGTTTGCGGGCGGCGCGATCTGTGCCGCTGCCGCTGACCCGTTCCGGCGTTTCCGCTTTGTTGTTCAGGCGCCCGTTAATGGTTGTCTCCCGTCCGCCTTCGCGACGGCGTGCACCGCCGGCAGTCGCGGGCGCCGGTTCCTGCGCCGCCCGGCGGTCAGCGCTTCGACGGTGGCACGTAGCCCGCGGCTGCGTCCGCTCCCGAGCCGAAAAAGTACCGCTCTGTTTGCTCCATCAGGTACTTGCGTGCTGCGGGGTCGGCGAGACTCAGGCGGTTCTCGTTCACCAGCATCTTCTGGTGTTCGAGCCAACCTTTCCAGGCTTCCTTCGATACGCTCTCGAACAGCCGCTTGCCGAGCGCACCGGGAAAGGGCGGGAAGTCGAGACCTTCCGCTTCCCTGCCGAGCTTCACGCATTGCACCATTTTGGTCATTGGCAAATTTGGAAAAGGTATCTGCTGACTGTTACACGCATGTGACGACAATTATAGGCGTGTGTTCCGCCACGGGCGTGCAATCTGCGCCGCGTCCGGCGCATGGCGCAGTCAAAGCCGCTTGAGAAAGACTTTGGAGCGTCGCTGGTAGTTGTAGAGCGCCTGCTTTCGCGACGGCAGTGTGGCAAGCGGCGCATCGGCGAACCCGTGCTCGATGAACCAGTGCGCTGCGCGCGTGGTCAGCACGAAAAGATTCTTCAGCTTGGCGCGTTTTGCGCGCGCCTCGACGGCCTGCAGCAGGCGCTCGCCGGCACCGGTGTTGCGATACTGCGGATGCACCGCCAGGCAGGCGAGCTCGCCGGAGCGCTCCTCGGGAAAGGGATACAGCGCCGCGCAGCCCACGATCATGCGGTCGTGCTCCAGCACGAGGAAGCGCCCGATCTCGATCTCGAGCAACTCCCGCGAGCGTTTCACCAGCGCGCCGTCGGCCTCCAACGGCTCGATCAGCTGCAGAATGGCGCCGACGTCCTCAATCGTCGCCTCGCGCAGCTGTTCGAGCAGGTCCTGGGTGACCATGCTGCCCACGCCCTGGTGGGTAAAAAGCTCCAGCAGCAGGCCGCCCTCCACATGGCGGCTGATCAGATGGGCGCGACCCACGCCGCCCTGACAGGCCTTGATCGCAAAAGGGAGATACTGCTTGGCGTCGTCGGAAAGCCTGCGCGCCCCGGCGAGCAGCGACAGCGCATCCGACACCGTCAGCTCGCGCGCCGGACCCGACTCGCTGCCGGGAAGGCCGGCCTCGTCGGTCAGGAAGATGAGCTTGTCCGCATTCAGCGCCATGGCGGTCTGGGCGGCGACATCCTCCACGGTGAGATTGAAGATCTCACCCGTGGGCGAGTAACCGAGCGGCGAGATCAGCACCAGATCCTCGTGATCCAGGCGCTGACGAATTGCATCGGCATCGATTTTTCGCACCTCGCCGGTGTAGAGCATGTCGACCCCGTCGACGACGCCGCGCGGGCGCGCAACCACGAAGTTGCCCGAGGCGACGCGGATGCCGCTGCCCGCCATCGGCGTGTTCGGCAGACCCATCGACAGCAGCGCCTCGACCTCCAGGCGCAGGCGGCCGCTGGCCTGCTTGACGCAGGCGAGCGCCGCCTCGTCGGTGACGCGCACACCCTGGACGTACCGGATCTCGATGCGGCGTGCCGACAACTCGCGTTCGATCTGCGGCCGAGCGCCATGGACCAGCACCAGCCTGACGCCCAGGCTCGCCAGCAGATTGAGATCGTGCGTCAGGCCGATGAACTTGCCGTCATCGACCACCTCGCCGCCGAAGGCGATGACGAAAGTGCGTCCGCGAAAGGCGTGGATGTACGGCGCCGCGGCGCGAAACCACTGTACGAACTCTGCCGGCGCTGACTCGGCCATGACCGGTCCGTGCGCTTACTTCGGCGCCATCCGGATCGCGCCGTCGAGACGAATCGCCTCGCCGTTGAGCATTACATTGCCGAAAATGCATCGCACCAGATCGGCATATTCAGCAGGCTTGCCCAGTCTCGACGGAAACGGCACCTGCTTGCCCAGCGAATCCTGCACCTCCTGCGGCATGCCCATGAGCATCGGCGTCTCGAAGATGCCCGGTGCGATGGTCACCACGCGGATGCCGCTGCGCGACAGGTCCCACACGATCGGCAGGGTGATGCCCACTACCCCCGCCTTGGAGGCGGCATAGGCCGCCTGACCGATCTGCCCGTCATACGCCGCCACCGACGCGGTGTTCACGATGACGCCGCGTTCGCCCTGGGCGTTGGGCTGCTGCTTGCTCATCGCGTCGGCGGCGATGCGGATCATGTTGAAGGTCCCGATCAGGTTGATGTTGATTACCCGGGCAAACGCGTCGAGGCGGTGCGGACCCTCTTTGCCGACGGTCTTCTCGCCGACCGCGATGCCCGCGCAGTTCACCAGGCCGTGCAGCGCGCCGAAGTCTTTCAGCGCGGCGTTGACCGCTGCCTTGGCATGTTCTTCTTTGGTGACGTCGCACTCGACGAATTTCGCGTGGCCGCCGAGCTTGGCGGCCAGCGCATCGCCCGGCCCGCGGGTGACGTCGGCAATGATCGCGTTGCCACCGGCGGCAACGATCATCTCGACGGTGGCGGCGCCCAGCCCGGAGGCGCCGCCGGTCACGACGACGGTGCTGTTCTTCAGTTCCATGATTGCTCTTGGTAAAGACGCTGGGATAAAGGCGGCAAGTATAGCGACGGGCGACTCAGAAGTCGCCCCACGCAGTCTGGATTGCGGCCAGCGCCGCCATCGCCGCGGTCTCGGTGCGCAGCACCCGCGGCCCGAGGCGCATCGGCGCAAATCCGAAAGTCTCGGCAAGCGAGGCTTCCTGCGCCGACAGCCCGCCTTCCGGGCCGGCCAGCAGCACGATCTTGCGCGGCGCCGCGAGCGTTTTGAGCGAAGTCTGCGCGTTGGGCGACATCAGCAGTCTCAGCTCTCCCGGCTCGGCGTTGCGGGACAGCTGCGCAAGCCATTCATCGAAGCGCCGGAGCTCGAACACCGGCGGCACCAGATTGCGGCCGCACTGCTCGCAGGCCGAGATCACCAGGCTGCGCCAGTGCTCGGTGCGTCGCGCCGCCCGCTCGGGGTTGAGCTTTACGATGCTGCGCTCGGTGGTGAGCGGCTGGATCGCGGATGCGCCGAGTTCAACCGCCTTCTGCAGGGTGAGGTCCATGCGGTCTCCACCGGACAGACCCTGACCGAGAATGACTTCGAGCGGCGACTCCACCCCGCGGTCGACGAACGCGCCGGTCTTGACCCAGACATCGCCGCGGTCGACGCGCAGAATGCGCGCCTCGAATTCGCCGCCCCGGCCGTTGAACAATGTCAGCGGGTCGCCGACGCCGAGGCGGAGCACCCTGGCGGCATGGTGCGCCGCCTCGGCGGGCAGCCGTGCTTCGGCGCCGCTTCCGAGCGTGTCGGGGTAAAAGAAGCGCGCCACCCGGCCCCCCCCTTTCTTTCGCAAGTCCTTGTTCATTGTTAAAATTCTGCCATGTACGAGGAATCAGATCATTCTCCCGTCCGGCGCCGGGCCGGCGGGGGTGCGGCGCGAGCGCCGGGGCAAGGCGGCCGGCAGTGAGCGCGCAGACGCCGATCTGCGATTTCGGCTGGAAGGCGCCCGACTTCGAGCTGCCCGCCACCGACGGCAGGCGCTACACGCTTGCCGGGGTGGCCGGCGACAACGGCGTACTGGTGATGTTCATCTGCAACCACTGCCCGTATGTCAAGGCGATCCGGGACAAACTGATCCGCGACTGCCGGGACCTTGCGCGGCACGGCATCGGCTGCGTTGCGATCAGCGCCAATGACCCTGCCGACTATCCCGAGGACTCCTTTGAGAACATGAAGCGGGTGGCGGCCGAGTTCGCATACCCCTTTCCATACCTGTTCGACGAATCGCAGGCGGTGGCGCGCGCCTACGGCGCGGTGTGCACACCGGACTTCTTCGGATTCAACCGCGCGCGCGAACTGCAGTACCGGGGCCGGCTCGACTCTTCCCAGCGCTCACCGGTACCCGACGCGCGCCGCGAACTGTTCGAGGCGATGGTCGAGATTTCTCGCAGCGGGCGCGGGCCGGCGCAGCAAACGCCCTCGATCGGTTGTTCGATCAAATGGAAGCAGCCTTAAGACAGTCCCCGGGGCTGGTCGACGCGGTCATCGAGGTGGTCCGCAAGGTGGCCGCGGACGAAGTGATGCCGCGCTACCTGCGGGTGGCGCACCAGCGGAAATCGGACGGCAGCCTGTTCACCGAGGCCGACCTGGCTGCGCAGGACGCCTTGTCCAGACTGCTGCCGCGGATCTATCCCGGGCCGATCGTCGGCGAGGAAATGACCCAGGAGCAGCAGGCCGAGCGCTGGCTGGACGGCGAGGAAGGGCTGTGGTGCGTCGATCCGATCGACGGCACATCGAACTTCGTCAACGGCCTGCCGTATTTCGCGGTGTCGGTGGCCCTAATGCGCAAGGGCCGCAGCGTGCTCGGGGTTGTCTACGATCCGGTGGCCGACGAGGTTTTTTACGCCGAGAAAGGTAACGGCGCTTTTCTTAACGGCGAGCGTCTGCCGATCCGGGAGACCGTGCCTCATCTGCGCAACGCGATGGCCGAGGTGGACTTCAAGCGCCTGCCGGCCACGCTCGCCCAGGCGCTGGCAGCTGCGCCCCCATATTCCTCCCAGCGTAACTTCGGCGCCAGCACACTGGAGTGGTGCTACGTGGCGGCGGGCCGTTTCGACGTCTACCTTCACGGCGGCCAGAAGCTCTGGGACTACGCCGCCGGTTCGCTGATCCTGGAGGAAGCGGGCGGCCTGATGAGCTCTCTCACGCTGGACGATTTCTGGCCCGACAAACTCCGGCAGCGGTCGCTGCTGGCGGCCCGCAGCCACAGCCTGTTCGAGACCTGGAAGGCGTGGGTGCGCGCGCGTCTGTAAGGGCGTTGGCACGACGCCCAAACGCGTCTGCGCGGTATTCTTGAGGTTTCCTTGACCGGCCGGGGGTGAGCCGGTATCTTCACAAGTTTTCGCCGCAAATTTGGCTACTTAGGTGATTTCATGGACATGACCGGGGCCTTTACCACCGAACTGACCGGCGCCGAAATGGTGTCTCGCTGCCTCGCGGACGAGGGCGTCGAGTTCGTCTTCGGCTATCCGGGCGGTGCGGTACTGCCGATCTACGACGAACTGTTCAAGCAGGATAAGGTAAAGCACATCCTGGTACGCCATGAGCAGGCGGCGGTGCACGCCGCCGATGCTTACGCGCGTTGCACGCACAAAGTCGGCGTGGCGCTGGTCACCTCCGGGCCGGGGGTGACCAACGCAATCACCGGCATCGCCACCGCCTACATGGACTCGATTCCGGTGGTGATCATCACCGGCCAGGTGCCGACCCACGCCATCGGCCAGGACGCCTTTCAGGAGGTCGACACGGTCGGCATCACTCGCCCGTGCGTGAAGCACAACTTCCTGGTGAAGGACGTCAAGGATCTTGCCGTCACCATGAAGAAAGCCTTCTTTCTCGCGGCCAGCGGTCGTCCGGGGCCGGTCGTCGTGGACATTCCCAAGGACGTCACGCAGGCAAAGGCCAATTATTTCTATCCTGAAAACGTGGCGATGCGCTCGTACAACCCGGTCATCAAGGGTCACAGCGGACAGATCCGCAAAGCGCTGCAACTGCTCCTGGGTGCCAAACGGCCGATGATCTACACCGGCGGCGGCGTGATCCTCGGCAACGCCCACGAAGAACTGGCGACGCTGGTCCGCTCGCTCGGGTTTCCCTGTACCAACACGCTGATGGGGCTGGGCGGCTATCCGGGAAGCGACCCGCTGTTCGTCGGTATGCTCGGCATGCATGGCACCTATGAGGCCAACATGGCGATGCAGCACTGCGACGTGCTGCTGGCGATCGGCGCACGCTTCGACGACCGGGTGATCGGCAACCCGAAGCACTTCTACCAGGAAGAGCGTCGCATCGTGCATGTCGACGTCGATCCGTCCTCGATCTCCAAGCGGGTGAAGGTCGATATCCCGATCGTCGGCGATGTAAAGGACGTGCTGCAGGAGCTCAACCGCCAGCTCGCCGCCGGCAGTGACAGGCCGGACGCGGAGGCGCTGAAGGCCTGGTGGGCGCAGATTGAGCTGTGGAGGGGGCGTGACTGCCTGAAGTTCGACCGCAAGAGCGAGATCATCAAGCCGCAGATGGTCGTCGAGAAGCTCTATCAGCTCACCCGTAACGACGATGTCTACATCACCTCCGACGTGGGGCAGCACCAGATGTGGGCCGCGCAGTTCTACAAGTTCGACAAGCCCCGGCGCTGGTTGAACTCCGGGGGCCTCGGCACCATGGGCGTGGGATTGCCGTATGCGATGGGCGCGCAGTTTGCCCACCCGGAATCCACCGTGGTGTGCGTGACGGGTGAGGCCAGCATCCAGATGTGCATCCAGGAGCTGTCGACCGCCAAGCAGTACCGGCTGCCGCTCAAGATCGTGAACCTCAACAACCGTTACATGGGCATGGTCCGCCAGTGGCAGGAATTCTTCCACGGCAACCGCTACTCCGAGTCCTACATGGACGCGCTGCCCGATTTCGTGAAGCTCGCCGAATCCTACGGGCACGTGGGGATGCGCATCGAAAAGCCGGCGGATGTCGAGGGGGCGCTGAAGGAGGCGCTCGCCCGCAAGAACGACCTGGTGTTCATGGATTTCGTCACCGACCAGACCGAGAACGTCTACCCGATGATTCCCGGCGGAAAAGGTCTCTCGGAAATGATCCTGGTCTGAGCGCAGGGCTCGGCCTCAATTCAAATCAAAATGCGTCACATAATTTCGCTTCTCCTGGAGAACGAGGCGGGTGCGCTGTCTCGTGTCTCCGGACTTTTTTCCGCCCGCGGCTACAACATCGAGTCGCTGACCGTAGCGCCCACCGAAGACCCGTCGCTGTCGAGAATGACGATCGTCACCGCCGGATCGGACGACGTGCTCGAGCAGATCACGAAGCAGCTGAACAAGCTGGTCGACGTGGTGAAGGTGGTCGATCTGTCCGACGGCAATCACATAGAGCGCGAACTGATGCTGGTCAAGGTGCGCGCCTCCGGCAAGGACCGCGAGGAAATGAAGCGCATGGCAGACATTTTCCGGGGCCGGATCCTCGATGTCACCGAGAAAACCTACACCATCGAACTGACCGGCACCGGTTCCAAGCTCGATGCGTTCATCGCCGCGCTCGAACAGGGCGCGATTCTCGAAACCGTGCGCACCGGCGCATCGGGCATCGGGCGCGGTGACCGGATACTGAAGGTATAGGGTCGCCGCAAGGCGCCTGACGGCGGGCGGTTGTCGCCCGACGCGATCCGCCGTTTCGGCGGGAAAGCTATTCATCACGAGGGGAACATGAACGTTTACTACGACAAGGACGCCGACCTGCGTCTGATCATGGGCAAGAAGGTCACCATTCTCGGATACGGTTCGCAGGGGCATGCCCATGCGCTGAACCTCAAGGATTCGGGGGTCAAGGTCACCGTCGGTCTGCGCAAGGGCGGGTCGTCGTGGGACAAGGCTGTGAAGGCGGGCCTCGAGGTGAAGGAGATGGGCGAGGCGGTCAAGAGCGCCGATTTCGTCATGATCCTGCTGCCCGACGAACACATCGCCGACGTGTACCGCGGTGACGTCGAGCCGAACATCAAGAACGGCGCGACCGTTGCTTTTGCACACGGCTTCAACATTCACTTCGGGCAGGTCGTGCCGCGCGCGGATCTCGACGTCGTGATGGTTGCGCCCAAGGCGCCGGGTCATACGGTGCGCTCGACTTATGCCCAGGGCGGCGGCGTGCCGATGCTGATCGCCGTGCATCAGAACCCGACCCGGAAGGCGCGCGACGTTGCGCTGTCGTACGCGGCGGCGATCGGCGGCGGCAAGGCGGGCATCATCGAGACCAATTTCCGCGAGGAAACCGAAACCGATCTGTTCGGCGAGCAGGTAGTGCTGTGCGGCGGCACCACGGCGCTGATCCAGGCCGGCTTCGAGGTGCTGGTCGAGGCCGGCTACGCGCCGGAGATGGCCTATTTCGAGTGTCTGCACGAACTCAAGCTGATTGTTGACCTGATCTACGAGGGCGGCATCGCCAACATGCGCTACTCGATCTCGAACAATGCCGAGTACGGGGATTTCACCCGCGGGCCGCGCATCATCACCGAAGAGTCCAAGAACGAGATGCGCCGCATCCTGAAGGAGATCCAGACCGGCGCGTACGCGCAGGAATTCCTGCTCGAGAACAAGACCGGGGCGACCAAGCTGAACGCCATGCGCCGCATCGGGCGCGAGCACCAGATCGAGATCGTCGGCGAGCGGCTGCGCGAGATGATGCCCTGGATCAAGGCGAACCGCCTGGTGGACAAGAGCAAGAACTGACGGCGTGCGACGCCGGGCCGGGCTGTGCCCGGCCCGTTGCATTTATCTGACCGGGGCATCCGATGAGCAACTATCCGCATCCGATCATCGCGCGCGAGGGATGGCGCCACCTGTCGGTGGCGGTCGTGATCGCCCTGGCCGCCACCTGGCTGCTCGGCTGGTGGTCCCTGCCGTTCTGGATCGCGGCGCTGTTCGTGCTTCAGTTCTTCCGCGACCCGCCGCGCGATGCGCCCACCGATCCGAATGCGGTGCTGGCGCCGGCCGACGGCCGCATCGTGGCGGTCGAGAAAACACGCGATCCCTACACCGGCAGCGACGCGCTGAAGCTGAGCGTGTTCATGAACGTGTTTAACGTGCACTCCAACCGCAGCCCGGTGGACGGCGCGGTCAGGCGCACGGAATACAGCCCCGGCCGCTTCATCAACGCCGACCTGGACAAGGCTTCGCTCGAGAACGAACGCAACGCGCTGCTGATCGAAACCGACAATGGCGTGGGCATCACCTGCGTGCAGATTGCGGGGCTCGTCGCGCGCCGCATCCTGTGCTACGTGCAGGCCGGGGACCGGCTCTCGCGCGGACAGCGTTTTGGTTTCATCCGCTTCGGCTCGCGCGTGGATCTGTATCTGCCGCCTGCCAGCCGCGCGCACGTCTCGATCGGCGACAGGGTGTATGCTGGCCAGACGATTGTTGCTTTTCTGTAACCTACGGACGCGGCGATGAATTATCCCGAGCCCCGACCGAAGTGGCTGATGCGCAGTCCGATCAAACGTCCCGGCATCTACTGGCTGCCAAATGCCATCACCACCTGCGGCCTGTTCGCCGGGTTCTACGCCATTGTCCAGGCGATGAACCTGCGCTTCGAGCTTGCTGCCATTGGCATTTTCGCGGCGATGGTGTTCGACGGCCTCGACGGCAGGGTCGCGCGGCTGACGCGCACCCAGTCCGCGTTTGGTGCGGAGTACGATTCGCTGTCCGACATGGTGGCCTTCGGGGCGGCGCCCGCCCTGGTGATCTACGAATGGGCGCTCAAGGGCATGGGCAAGCTCGGGTGGTTCGCGGCGTTCGTCTACTGCGGGTGCGCGGCGCTGCGGCTCGCCCGCTTCAACACCAACCTGGGCACGGTCGACAAGCGGTTCTTCCAGGGGCTGCCGAGCCCGGCCGCGGCCGGGCTGATCGCGGGCTTCGTATGGGCAATGGAAGCGTATGACATCCCGCGGCGGGACCTTCCCTGGCTGGCGTGGACGCTGATGGTGGTGGCCGGCTTCACCATGGTGAGCAACATCCGCTTCTACAGCGGCAAGGACGTCAATCTACGCAAGGCCGTGCCGTTCTGGGTGGTGGTGGTGATTGCGCTGACCGTGCTGGTGATCGTGCAGATTGCCGATAACCTGCCGGAAGTTCTGTTCGCGATCTTTCTCGTATACCTGGCGTCGGGCTACCTGATGCTCGCCGCCCAGTACCTGCGACGCCGGGACAAGGAGCCGCCCCCGCCGCGCAAGGAACCGGGGCCGAGCTAGCGGCCCCTTGCCGCCCTGCGCAAAAGCCCTTATATTCGCCGCATGTTCACCGTCCAGCACGGCCGCCGTCTCCTTCCTCTTGCCAGCCTCCTGCTGGCAGGCCTGCTGCTGCGCCCCGGGCGCTAAATACTCCACACACCCCAACAGTTTGTCGGGTTTCCTGTAAAAACCCGAAACCAGCAAAGACACCCGAAACGCGTCCGGCATGCCTTGGCCTGTCGGGGCGTTCATGCCAGACAGCGGAGACTGCTATGAAGGACCAACTCATCATTTTCGACACCACCATGCGCGACGGCGAGCAGAGTCCGGGCGCTTCCATGACCCGCGAGGAGAAGCTGCGCATCGGCCGTCAGCTCGAGCGCATGCGGGTCGACGTCATCGAGGCCGGGTTTCCGGCGGCCAGCAACGGCGATTTCGAATCGGTGCGGGCGGTGGCGCAGTCGGTCAAGGACAGCATCGTGTGCGGCCTGGCGCGCGCCTCCGAATCCGACATCCGGCGCGCCGGCGATGCGGTCAAGCCGGCCAACGCCGCGCGCATTCATACCTTCATCGCCACCTCGCCGATCCACATGGAGCGCAAGCTGCGCATGAAGCCCGAGCAGGTGATCGAGCAGGCGGTCAAGTCGGTCAAGCTCGCGCGTTCGCTGTGCGACGACGTGGAATTCTCCCCCGAGGATGCCGGCCGTTCGGAAATCGATTTCCTGTGCCGCATTCTGGATGAGGTGATCAAGGCCGGGGCCCGCACGATCAACATTCCGGACACGGTGGGATACACCATGCCCGAGCAGTTCGCGGGAATGATCCGCACGCTGCGCGAGCGGGTGCCGAATTCGGACAAGGTGGTATGGTCGGTGCATTGCCACAACGACCTCGGCCTCGCCGTCGCCAATTCGCTGGCCGCCGTGATGGCCGGCGCGCGCCAGATCGAATGCACGGTGAACGGCCTCGGCGAGCGCGCCGGCAACGCCTCGCTCGAGGAAATCGTGATGGCGGTGCGCACGCGACAGGACTACTTTTCCTGCGACACGCGCATCGACGCCACGCAAATCGTGCCGGCGTCGAAGATGGTCTCCGCCATCACCGGCTTTCCGGTGCAGCCGAACAAGGCGATCGTCGGCGCCAACGCCTTTGCCCACGAGTCCGGCATCCACCAGGACGGCGTGCTCAAGCATCGCGAGACCTACGAGATCATGCGCGCCGAGGACGTGGGATGGACCACCAACAAGCTGGTGCTCGGCAAGCACTCCGGCCGCAATGCCTTCAAGCAGCGGCTGAAGGATCTCGGCATCGAGCTCGAATCCGAAGAGGCGGTCAACAACGCCTTTGCGCGGTTCAAGGAGCTCGCCGACAAGAAGCACGAGATCTTCGACGAGGACCTGATCATGCTGGTGGCCGACGAGACGGTTACCGCCGAGAATGAGCGGTTCAAGCTGGTGTCGCTGCTGGCTCACTCGGAAACGGGCGAGACGCCGATTGCGCGGCTGGTGATCTCCGAGGACGGCGAAGAACGGCGGGCCGAATCGAGCGGCAGCGGCCCGGTGGATGCCGCCTTCAAGGCGATCGAGTCGCTGGTGGCGAGCGGCGCCGATCTGCAGCTGTTTTCGATCAACGCGATGACCAGCGGCACCGACTCGCAGGGCGAGGTGAGCGTGCGCCTGTCCAAGGACGGGCGCGTCGTCAACGGCCAGGGCGCCGATACCGACATCGTCGTCGCCTCTGCCAAGGCCTATCTGAACGCGCTGAACAAGCTGCACTCGACGCTGGAGCGGCTCAATCCGCAGGTTTAGCCGTCCGCCGCGCGCGCCTGCCCGGGCGGCGCACGAACGCACGGCCGCGCCGTCCGGACCGCATTTCCGGGCACGGGCGCCGACATGCCACTAAACTCTCGTCCGGCACGAACGATTCTGCGGAGGGCGAGGGTAGTGGCAAGCAGCGACGAGACGAAGGCAAGGCAGGCGGCCACCGGCCCGCATCACATCGTCATCGTCGGCGGCGGCGCCGGCGGTTTGGAGCTGGCGACCCGCCTTGGCGACCGCCTCGGGCGCCGGGGCAAGGCGGTCATCACGCTGGTAGACCGCTCGCGAACCCATCTCTGGAAGCCGTTGCTGCACCAGGTTGCCGCCGGCAGCATGGACATCAACGACCATGAGCTGGACTATCTTGCGCAGGCGCGCTGGCATCACTTCCGCTTCCAGCTCGGGGAAATGACCGGCCTCGACCGGTCGGCAAAACGGGTGCAGCTGGCGCCGATTGTCGATGGCGCGGGCGGCCAGATCATCCCGGCGCGCACCGTCTCCTACGACACCCTGGTGCTGGCGGTGGGCAGCCACACCAACGATTTCGGTACGCCAGGCGCGGCGGAGCACGCCATCTCGCTCGACACACCGCGCGACGCCGAGCGCTTTCACACCCGGCTGCTCAATGCCTGCCTGAGAGCCAATACCCAGACCGAGCCGCTCGGCCCGGGGCAGCTCCACATCGCCATCATCGGTGCCGGCGCCACCGGCGTGGAGCTTGGCGCGGAGCTGCACAACACCACGCGCGAGCTGGTCGCGTTCGGCCTCGACCGGATCGATCCCGAGCGCGACATCAAGCTCACGGTCATCGAAGCGGCGCCCCGCATCCTGCCGGCGCTGCCGGAGCGGTTGTCGACGGCCACGCAGAAACTGCTCGAGGATATCAATGTCGACGTACTGACCGGCGAGCGCGTGACCGAAGTCAGCGCCGATGGCGTCACGACCGCGTCCGGGCGCTTCGTGCCTGCCGAACTGGTGGTGTGGGCGGCCGGGATCAAGGCGCCCGATTTCCTTAAGGATCTCGGCGGCCTCGAGACCACCCGCTCGAACCAGCTGGCAGTGGCCCCGACTCTGCAGACCACGCGCGACGCGGGCGTTTTCGCGATGGGCGACTGCGCCAGCTGCCCTTGGCCGGGGCGCGAGCATCCGGTGCCGCCGCGGGCACAGGCGGCGCATCAGCAGGCCAGTCACCTGGCGAAAATGCTGCCTGCCCTGCTGGCGGGCAAGCCCCCGAAGCCGTGGTTGTATCGCGACTTCGGCTCGCTCGTCTCGCTCGGCAGGTACAGTACGGTGGGCAGCCTGATGGGCGCGCTCACGCGCGGCAGCCTGATGATCGAGGGGTACTTCGCGCGCATCATGTACGAATCGCTGTACAAGATGCATGAATACGCACTGCACGGATTCGTAAAGGTGTTTCTCGATACGCTCGCCCGGGTTATCACCCGTCGCACCGAACCCCACGTCAAGCTTCACTGATGCCGCACTTCGCAAGGCCGGGACCCCGTCTGGTCGCGCCGCTGGTCCTGCTGGCCAGTGCCTGCGCGCCGGCCGTGTACGCGCCCAGGCCGATCGACGAGGCGCCGCTGCAGACTTACGCCGCGCGGGCGCCGGCCGACAGCGGCCTGGCGGCGCTGGTTGCTGCGGCCGGCTTCGACGGCGCCTGGCCACCGGAGCAGTGGACGCTGGAGACGCTGACGCTCGCCGCGCTTTACTTCAACCCGCAGATCGCAACCGCGCGGGCGCAGGCGGAGCTTGCCAAGGCCGAGCTCGATTCCGCGGCGCAGGGCCTGCCGCTCGGGCTCAGGCTCGCGGCGGAACATCACAGCCGACAGCTCGAAGGCGACAGTCCCTGGAGCCTGGGCCTCGCGCTGGAGCTGCCGCTGGGCGGCGGCGATCGGCGCGCCGCCCGGATCGAGCGCGCCAGCGCGCTGGCACAGGTGTCCGAGGTCGGTGTCGCCGAGGCCGCCTGGCCGGTGCGCGCGCTGGTGCGCGATGCACTGATAGAACTGCAGGATTCGCGGTACGCCATTGGCATCGTCACGCAGCGCCTGGAAGCACGGCAGGCGATGCTTGCCCTGGTGCGCGCCCGCGTCGAGGCGGGAATGCTCTCCGCACGCGAGCTGGGCGAGGAGCGGGCGGCGATCGCCGAGCAGGAAAGCCGGCTCGCCGCCCTCGGGCAGCGGGCGCAGCAGGCCGAAGCGGCCCTGGCGGCGGCCCTCGGCCTGCCGCTGGATACGGTGCGAACGCTGGCGATTGCGCCTGACGCGCTGAGCGCAGGCAGTGCGCGACCCTCTGCCGAAGAGGCGCGCGTGAACGCACTGCGCAATCGGCTGGATCTGCAGCAGCGGCTGCTGGCGTACGGCGCGGCGGACGCCGAGGTGCGACTCGCGATTGCCCAGCAGAACCCGTCGCTGTCGCTGTCGCCGGGATTTTTGTGGGATCAGGGCGACCGCGTGTGGTCGCTGGCGACCGAACTGATCGTTCCGCGCACGGCGGCAGGCATGGCCGCCGTGCGCGAGGCAGTGGCGCGTCGCGAGCTGGCCGCCCAGCGCTTCAGCGCCCTCCAGTTTGAAACGCTGGCGCAGGCCGAGCAGGCGGTGGCGTTGCTGGATACCGTGAGCGCGCAGGAACGGGCGGCGGCGCAGCAGGCCGAGCAAAGCGAGGCGCAGCGCGCCCGCGTGCAACGCCTGTTCGACGCCGGCGCGTCCGGCCGCCTCGAACTGGTCGCGACGCAGCTCAGTGCGATTGCCGCCCGCGAGTCGGCAGGCGCGGCGGCGAGCCAACGACTGCGCGCCACGGCGCAACTGGAGAATGCCATGCAGAAACCATTGATGGGTGCCTTCACTCGCCTGCCCGATAGCGCGCGCGCCGAGCAGCAGGCCGGTCTATGAAGCCGGCCGCCAGCCACGTGGCGATCGCGGTGTTGGGCATAGTTATCGCCGCGCTGACGTGGGCGCTGGTCTATTTCGCCCGCGACGAGCTCGGGCTGGTGGGCGAGCAGTACGAAGAAGAGATCGAGACCGCGGAAACTGCCGGTGTCGCCGACGGGCGGGCGGTGGTCCGGGTGAGCGCCGCCAGCCAGGCGGCCAGTGGCATCGAGACGCGACCGCTCGCGCCGGCGAAAGTGCGCGACTCCGCGCAGGGCTTCGGGACCGTGGTCAACGTGCAGCCGGTGCTGGCACTGCGGGTCG
>ERZ869936.1661-NODE-1661-length-15209-cov-6.305530_pt1 | contig 15209 bp, 14 predicted proteins | sample MGYA00520876_ERZ869936 | MGnify/ENA primary metagenome ERZ869936 (study PRJEB32218, sample SAMN09650985) | biofilter metagenome | isolation source: enrty point of leading RO module | place: Saudi Arabia: Thuwal, RO plant located on Red Sea | collected 2016-02-17 ...
ACTTCCTGATGTTCCGCACGGAACACTGATCTTTGACAGACAGGGATGCGTGGAAGGCTCTTCGGAGCGGGAAGCGTGTCCAGGATGAGTCCGGACGAGAGTCCGAAAAATGGTCGGGATGAACTGGCGTTCCCGGCCCCTCGGATACGACCGGGTTTTCGAACCGCGGACCGTCCGAGGCCAATGTCACCCATTTCCCCGGGGCGGGTCGCACCGTTCCGAGCGAAAGCGACCGGGAAATGAGGCGGTGAGCGACGCGGAACAGATCCGGCCGGATCGAAACGATTCCGCACAACCGTCGCGAAACCGGGTTACGCGCCGAACCTCCGGGTTGAGGAGGGACGGAGGCGGACACAGTCGGTCACAGACCGATCGTTGCTACTGTGAGCCAGTGTGGTGGGAAAAGGATCCCGCGGCCGAAGGACGAAAGCGAACAGGCCGCGCAGTCCGCCCGGTGTCGCAACCGGGAGGGATGAAAAGGGAGCCGCCCATCGCGGACTGATGGCCGCTCGACGGAAGGCGCCTGGCAAGGCGATGACCGCGGGAGGCAAGATAAGGTCCGAACAAGCGGGAGGTGCCGGAAACGGGATCGTCCGCCTGAGAAAGGGAACGCAACGTGAGGGGTAAGAGACAAGACCCGTCGTTCGAGGCCAACGACCGCCAGCCGTGCGCGGCTGAGGTGCCGACCTCGAACAAGCCAAATGGAAGGAGGAACCGTTCTCAGCGGAGCCGCCGTCCAAGGGTCCGGAAACCGGAGCGTCGGCAGGCGCGCGGGAGTCGGGCCAAGAAGTCTCACCCGAGAAGCCGGTGGTGGCGACACCGTCGGCCGGCTCCGCCGCGGAGCCGGAAAGGCAGGCGAATCGTCCTTCGCAGGCAATGCGCGGCGTCGGGGAACTGGCAGCCGATGACACTCGACGGGTGACATCGGGCGCCCAATGTCAGTCAACCGGGGAAAGAGAGCGTGGCGAGCTCCCACACCCCTCCTTTCTTTTGCCGCCCCCGAGTGGGGGAGGTAGGAAGGGAAGAATCGCAAGATTCGGCACAAGGCCCCTCGTCGGGAAACCGGCGAGGGGCCTTTTTGCGTAGTGATCTGGCGGGCGGGTCGATCGCCCCCCCGGAGGAGAGCCATGGCGGAAACGCTTGCATGGACGCCCGGGCACAAATATAGGCGAGCCTATGAAGTGTCTCTGTAAAAAGATTTATTTTGTATGGCTTTGTTGTGCAATGGCGGGTCGCGCGCAGGAAGAGAGGTTGCCATTCACATGGCCGGGAGGGTGGGGCGAATGTGCCGGGCACGTGCATCTCGGATGGGAGAGCCGCTACGTTTCGGAGGGTCGCGACAACCTCGATGGTGACGGTCTGCTCGGCGGGACTGTCGGGTTGTCCTGGAGATCCCTGGCCTTCGGGGCATGGCTGGTGGAAAGTCCGGGTCAGGGCTACGACGAGATGCATCTCAATCTCGCCTTCGTCCGGGAATGGGGGGATCTCGAATGTTACGCGGTGTACAATCACCTGCGCTTTTTCGATGACGGCGGACATGATCACGAAGTCGGGATCGGTGGCGCATGGTCCGGGCTGCCGCCGGGAATCATCATCGGCGTGGACGCCTACTACTCCTTCGACGCGGAAGGTTCCTTTATCGAACTCTTTGCGGAGCGCGGGTTCGAGCTGGGAGAGCGGCTCACGCTGACGCCCGGGATCGTGTGGGGCTTCAATCAGGGCTACATCGCGGATGGTCACCATGGTCCGAACCATCTCGCCGTCCGACTCGGGGCCGACTGGCGGCTTTCGGACGGCTGGTTTCTGGAAGCCCTCGCGACCTACTCCTGGGCGCTCGGTCGGGAAGTGCTGCGTCCGGGAGACCAGGCCCTCCGGGACTTCGGCCATGTCGGGACGGGGTTCCGGTGGAAGTTCTAAGGGCACGCGACAGCGTCGCGCGTTCGTTCAGATCACCCGCCCCCAGATGACCTTGAGGTAGCGAGACTCGGGGTAGTTCGAAAGCGTCGGGTGGTCGGGTCCGGCACCGGTCCGGTCGAAGATCTGCAGGCGCTTCTGCTCCTTGTGGACGGCGGTGGTGACGAGCTTTTCGAATTCGAACTCGTTGACCTGGCCGGAGCAGGAGCAGGTGACGAGGTAGCCGCCGGGCTTCACCAACCGGGCCGCCAGGCGGTTCAGGTCGTTGTACTTGCCCCGGCCCCGCTCGTCGTCGCGTCCGATCACGAACTTCGGCGGGTCCGCCAGGACGACATCCCATTGCCTGCCGTTGTCGACCATCGTGCGTGCCCAGGTGAAGGCGTCGGCGTGGGTGAACTTGATCCGGACCTGGTTGAGGTTGGCGTTGCGTTTCGCCATGGCGATCGCCTTTTCGTCGAGGTCGACCGCTGTGACCTCGGTGGCGCCGGCGAGGGCGGCCTGGACGGAGAACGCGCCGGTGTAGCAGCAGAGGTCGAGCACCGTCCTCTCTCTCGAGAGGCTGGCGAAGCGGCGGCGGTTGTCCCGCTGGTCGCAGAAGAAGCCGGTCTTGTGCCCTTCTTGAAAGTCGATTTCGAAGGTGGCACCATGCTCGCGGATCTTCGCTTTCCTGAGTTCGTCGGCCAGCGGATGGGACTTCAACGGGATCCCCTCGATCCTTGCGAGTTTGGGATCGACCTGGAGGTGGGTCCTGGTGGTGCCGAAGGCTTTGTGGAGGACGGGGATCCAGGTGTCGAGACGTTGCCAGGCGCCGAGAGCGGTGACCTCGAGCGAAAGGATGTCGCCGAAGCGGTCGGCCACCAGACCGGGCAACCGGTCGGCGTCGGCATGGATGCAACGATGGGCCTCCAGGCCGGATTCGAGAAGGTCACGGCGGAGCACGGCGGCCGTCTCGATCGCCTCGAGAAAGAAGTCCTCGTCCACCGGGTCGGGTCCGTGGCGGACGATCCGCAGCGGCATGTTCGACCTTGGGTTGAACAGCCCCCAGCCGAAGGTCTCCCCGTCGCGGTCGAGCACTTCGACCAGGTCGCCGGGTCGCGCGTCCGGAGACGCCTTGCCGATCATCTTCGGCCAGATCGACGGGTGGAAGGAGACGGTCTTGATGGATACCCGGGGCACGCCGGGGAATGTCGGATGCCCGGGGGCGAATGACGAATGAGAAATGAACGCCGCTTTTGGAGTGGCCGGGCGGACCTGTGGATGGTTGCCTTGCGGGCAATGTCGAAGCAAGGCAACTCGGGATGTCGGATCGCGGCGTTGATCGTCGCGGGGATCGTGCTGCTGTTCGGGCTGGTCGTCGTGGGGATCCTCTGGATGTTCAAGGCGGAAAGATCCCATGCGATGGAGGCTCACAACCGGGCGGTCGAGGAAACGGCTGCGGAACTCCGTGCGACCTCGGCGGGCCAGGACGGGTCGCTGGAGCTGGATGCGGCGGACTGGGAGTCTCTGAAGCCGCTGGGTGAGGGCGAACCGGTGGAGCTGAAGCAGTTCGTGCTGATGATGGAGGATCCGCGCGCGACCGATCTGGCGCGCGAGACCTTCCGTCAACGGGCCGATGGGGCGACGGCCACCTGGCACCTGAGGGTCGAGGACGTCTGGTCCGAGGGAGGCGTGCTCGGGGCGTCCCTGTCGGTGCCGTATTCCCTGAAGGACGGGAACGTGACGCGCCATTCGTCGCTCTCGGTGCGGGCGGAATTCGGCGAGGGCCAGCGCGATGCCCTGATCGGACTCAGGCAGGGCGACGCCGTCGCGGTATCCGGCACGCTGGACCTGTCGGATGACCAAACCCGGATCGTGGACGCCCGGGTGGTCTCGACGGAGTGACGTCGCTCAGCCGAGCTTGAAGTTCGGACACTGCCCGAGGAATCGTTTCGGATTCTCGAGGAGGACCTTTTCGATCGCTTCCGGCGGGTATTTCCGTTTCCGCATCTCCAGCCCGCACCGGACCACGGCGAGGGGGTCGGAGACGCCCCAGTCGCAGGCGGAATTCAGCCACAGACGTCCGCCTTCGTGGGTCTCGAGGATGTCGATCGCCCGGTTCGGCGTGCACTTGCTCTCCGGGTAGAGGGTCATGCCGGCCCAGTAGCCGGCATCAAGTACGAGATCCACCGTATGTTCCTCGACGTGGTCGATGATGACGCGGTTGCGGTCGAGCGCGGAAAAGTTCGCAAGCGCGTCGAGCGTCAGCCGGGTGCCCTTGAGCTTGTCCTCGAGGTGGGGCGTGTGGATGAGGATCGCGAGGTCGCGGTCGAGCGCGAGCTGCACGTGTTCCTCGAAGATGGCGAGTTCGTTGCGGGTGTTCTTGTTGAGCCCGATCTCGCCGATGCCCAGCACGGTCGGCGCGTCGAGGAATTCGGGAATGAGCGCCATGACCTCGCGGGCGAAGCCGGCATCCTCGGCCTCCTTCGGGTTGATGCAGAGCCAGCAGAAGTGGGGGATGCCGAACTTCGCGGCGCGCTTCGGCTCGTAGTCGGTGAGCTGGCGGTAGTAGTCGCGGAAGCCCTCCGGCGACGAGCGGTCGAAGCCGGCCCAGAAGGCCGGTTCGCAGATCGCCCGGCAGCCGGCGAGCGCCATGGCCTCGTAGTCGGCCGTGGTGCGGCTGACCATGTGGGCGTGGGGTTCGATGTAGTCCATGAAGACGGAAGATTGAAAGACGGAAGACCGAAGACGGGGGAAGACTCTATGCACGCGGGGCACCGAAGGCACCCTGAAAGGTGGCCTTCGGCGCGGGCTCGGTGGAGTGGTCGGACAGGGCGTCGAGCACCGCGCGGGCGCGGTCGGGGCGCTCCTCGAGGAGGAGAGGGATCGCCTTTTTCAGAGCTTCGAAGCGGAAGTCGGCGTCGCCGGGATGGCGCTCGACCCGGTCGAGGAAGGCCGCGAGGTCGATCAGTTGACAGCGGGCCCCCATGAAGTGGAGGTCGAGGATGTCCTGCTTGCTGGGCATGCCCGACGCTAGACGGGGATGGCTCCGGACGAAAGGGCGATCAGTGCAGTTCCTCGGTGCGGCCCATGGCGGCCTCGTAAACCTGGTGCAGGCGGTAGGTCTGGTGGGCGCCGAGTTTCTGCCCGAGTTGGGCGAGGATCCACAGTCCGAGTCCGAGGCCGAGAGCGACCCAGAAGATCCAGAGCCCCCAGCACAGCCTGCCGAGCGAGTGCTGGGCGAAGCCGATGCAGCCACCGAAAAGCGCGACGCTGCCGATGATGAGGTAGCCGTAGAGAAACAAGGACCAGACGTTGGCGTTCGGACCGTAGATTCCCTCGATCCGGGTCCGGCCCTGCTCGTCGGCATCGAAGGAAACGTTCAGCCTCGGCGACCAGAAATGCCTGTCGGCCGGAGGGATGCGCAGGCAGACGAACCCGGGGAAGCTCCGGACCTCGAAGTCCTCGCCGGCCTCCCGCACCGCGCTGACGAGCTTGGCCCGGGCCTCGTCGGGGGAAAGATCGAGGCATTGCGAGAAGTGCGGCCGGAATCCGAAACTGCTCATCGAAGCATTTCATGCGGATCCCGCCGACCGGTGTCAATCGGCATCAGCGGCTGGCAACTTGGCCTTGGCCCGGAAGGGAGGATGGATAGGCTTCGCGTCTCCGGATGACGACTCTCGATCCGCAGCAGAAGCGAAACGCCATCTGGATCATCGCCGGCCAGAGCCTGACCAAGCTCGGCGACGTGCTGACGAACCCGAAGACGGTGCTGACCTGGATGCTGTCGTCGCTCGGAGCGCCGGGGGCCCTGCTTTCGATGCTGGTGCCGGTGCGCGAGTCGGGCTCGATGCTGCCCCAGTTGTTTGTCTCGGACTTCGTCAAGCGGGCGGTCCGGCGCAAGCGGGTGTTCGTCGTCGGAGCGCTCTTCCAGGCCCTGGCGATCGCCGTGATGGGTGCGGCGGCCCTGTGGCTGCCTCCGGCGGGGGCCGCGTGGGCCGTGCTGGGGGCGCTGGCGGTGTTTGCGGTGGCGCGATCGTTCTGCTCGATCAGTTCCAAGGACGTGCTCGGCCGCACGGTGCCGAAAGGTTTCCGCGGCCGGGTCGGCGGCGCGTCGAATTCGATCTCCGGTCTGCTTTCGGCGGCCGCGGCGGCATCGCTGATCGTGTTTCGTGACCGGGAAGCTCCGGTGTTTCTCTCCTGGCTCGTGCTCGCGGCCTCGCTGCTGTGGGTGCTCGGTGCGGCGTGCTACGCGAGGATCGACGAGCCGGACGCCGAGCCGCAGGAAAACGGGGGAGACGGCTGGCTGGAGCGGCTGAAACTTGTCCGCGACGACCGGGTCTTCCGTGGTTTCATCGTCGCCCGCGCCCTGCTGCTGGGCAGCGCCCTGGCGTCGCCCCTGCTGGTGGTGCTCGGCCAGCAATCGGGCGGCCGATTGACTTCGCTGGTCGGGTTCATCATCGCGGCGGGGATCGCGAGTGGCAGCAGTTCGCTGCTCTGGGGGCGGCTTTCGGACCGCTCCGGGGAATGGTCGATGGCCGCGGGCGGAGGCGTGGCGGCAGCGGCCGGCATGTCCGGTGTGATGATCGCCTGGTGGTTCCCCGGATGGGGCGATCGGGTCTGGGTATGGCCACTGGTGTTTCTGGTCTTCAATGTCGGCTATGCCGGCGTGCGCCTCGGCCGGAAGACCTGGGTGATCGATGCGGTCGAGGGCGACCGGAGGACCGATTACGTCTCGGCGTCCAACACCCTGATCGCGGTGCTGATCCTGCTGACCGGTCTGGTCCATTCGCCTCTCCAGGCCTGGTCGCCGCTGGCGTCGCTCGGACTCTACGTGACGATGTGTGTGGCGGGATCGGTGGCGGCGTTGCGCTTGAAGGGGATCGCCTGAAGTCCGGGGGAGCTCCCTTGCATGAGCCGGGGTGACGATGTTGAATGCTTGGACGATCCCACCATGAGCTACCGAATCGACCCGCAGAAACCGACGGGCCCGGAGTTCCGTCGAATCGCCCTCGAGCAATTGGACCGCGCCAGGGCGGAACTCGCGGATCCGCAGCTCGACCGGCACGAGTCCGTCCACCAGGTCCGCAAACGCTGCAAGAAGCTCCGCGGCCTGCTGCGGCTGTGTCGCGGGGCGATCGGCAAGGACTACCGCGGCGAAAACGCTCGCTATCGGGATGCCGCACGCCCGCTTTCGGGCCTGCGCGACGCCGAAGCCCTGATCGAGGCGTATGATCGGTTGATGGATCGCTACGACGGTCCCCTCGAGCGACAGGATTTCGCTCCGGTGCGGCGACGGCTCACGCTGCAGAAGCAGCACCGGGCGGAGGTCGAGACCGACCTGGACGCGAGGTTGGAGCACTTCGGCAGGGAGATCGAAGCGGGAAGGGAACGCATCGACAAGTGGTGCGGGAGGATCGATGGACTCGATGATTGCTTGAGCGGCTTCCGGAAGAACTACCGGCGCGGTCGCAAGGCGATGAAGGCCGCCCTTTCCCGACCGTCCACCGAGCGGTTCCATGAGTGGCGGAAGCGCACGAAGTACCTGGGCCAGCACCTCAAGCTACTGGAGAGATTGTGGAAGCCGGTCATGCGGGCGCACCGCAAGGAGGCGGAGCGCCTCGCCGATCTCCTGGGTCGCGAGCACGATTTCGCGGTGTTCCAGACGCATCTCGAGAAGGAGTTTGCGGACTATGGGAACCGCGAGGTCATGACGGTGCTGTCCGGGCTCATCCATGAGCGACGCGAGGAACTGCGCCGGAAGGCGGCACTTTGCGGCCGGCGGGTGTTCGCCGAGAAACCGAACCGGATCGCGGGTCGCTTGAAGCGGCTGTTGGAGGCCTGAGAAGGGATTTAATGAGAAAATCCGTGCGTCTCGGGAGCAAGCATCTATCGTCCCAGTTCCTGCGGCCATTCTGGTCGCACTAACAGCTTCCACTTCATTATGCTTCGCTGGGTCGTCATTTTCCTCGTCATCGCACTGATCGCCGCCGTCTTCGGATTCGGCGGCATCGCCGCCGGAGCGGCGGAGATCGCGAAAATCATCTTCTTCATCTTCCTCGTCCTGTTCGTGGTCTCGCTGATCATGAACCTGGCCAAGAAGCGTTGAACTCCAAACCCTGCATTCCAAGAACATGAAAACGAAACTCCAGACCATCCTTCTTGCCCTTCCCTTCCTCGCCTTCGCGTCCTGTCAGGACAAGTCGCCGGCCGAAGAGGCTGCCGATGACATCGAGGATGCCGCCGAGGAGGTCGGCGACGCAGTTGAGGACGCCACGGACTAATCCGCAGGGAACAGCCTATGGCGCGCTTCCGCAGCGAGTCTGACAGTCTGGGCTCGGTCGAGGTTCCGGCCGACCGCTACTGGGGTGCGCAGACGCAGCGGTCGCTGGGAAACTTTCCGATCGGTGGCGAGCGCATGCCGATCGAGCTCATCCGCGCGCTCGCCGTGATCAAGGAGGCCGCGGCCGGGATCAACCGCGACCTTGGCCTCCTCGATGCCGAAAGGGCGGGTGCGATCTCCGAAGCGGCTCGCGAGGTCCGAAACGGCCGGTGGGACGAACATTTTCCGCTGGTCGTCTGGCAGACCGGATCGGGGACGCAGTCCAACATGAACGTGAACGAGGTGATCGCCAACCGGGCGATCGAGATCCTCGGTGGTGAGCTCGGGAGCAAGGACCCGGTGCATCCGAACGACCACGTCAACCTCTCTCAATCCTCGAACGACACCTTTCCGAGCGCGATGCACGTTGCGGCGGTGTCGGAGATCAACAGGCGGTTGCTGCCGAAGCTGCAGCGCCTGCACGCGGCACTCGTCCGCAAGGTGAGGGAGTTCGAGGGCGTGGTGAAAACCGGGCGGACGCATTTTCAAGACGCGACGCCGCTGACCCTCGGGCAGGAGTTCAGCGGCTATGCCCGGCAGGTGGAACTTGGAATCGATCGCGTGCATGCGGCGCTCCCGGGACTGCTGGAACTGGCCCAGGGAGGAACCGCGGTGGGCACCGGATTGAATACGATGGAAGGCTTCGCGGAACGGGTCGTCGGCCGCATCGCCGAACTCACCGGAGAGCGGTTCGTTCCGGCGGGAAACCGCTTCGAAGCGCTGGCCGCCCACGATGCGATCGTCGCCATGTCGGGCGTGCTGCGTGGCTTGGCGGGCTCGCTTTTCAAGATCGCCAACGACATCCGGATGCTTGGCTCCGGGCCGCGGTGCGGAATCGGTGAACTGATCCTGCCGGCCAACGAGCCGGGCTCCTCGATCATGCCCGGCAAGGTCAATCCCACCCAGTGCGAGGCGCTCACGCAGGTCGCCGTCGAGGTGATGGGCATCGACGCCGCCATCGGCGTCGCCGGCAGCCAGGGGCAGTTCGAGTTGAACACCTACAAGCCGATGATGATCCACGGCCTGCTGCGCCAGGTCCGTCTGCTCGGCGATGCGGCGGAGAGTTTCGCGCTGCGCTGCGTCGATGGGATCGCGGCCGACGAAGACCGGATCGGGGACCTGCTGGAGAGAAGCCTGATGCGGGTGACGGCTCTCGTTCCGGAGATCGGCTACGACCGCGCCGCGGCCATCGCAAAGGCGGCGCATGCCAACGGCACGACCTTGCGCGAGGAGGCGCTGGCTTCCGGCGAGGTGGATGCCGCGACCTTCGACCGGCTGATGGATGCCCGGGCGATGACCGGTCCGAAGCCGCGGGCTTAACCGGATCTTTACGAAAAAGGCCCTTTTCCTCAAACGCACCTAACGTCGACCGCGTCTGATGGGCTCATGAAGACCCTGTTGCTGCTGTTCGTTTCCGCCGGCTTTTCCAACGCAGCCGAAGGAGTGGTTGATCTGATCAACCCCGACAACTACGCGGATCAGCCGGTGCCGGCCTACATCACCCGGGACAATACTCCGGCTGACAATCCGATCACCGACCGCGGCGCGACGCTCGGGCGGGTGCTCTTTTACGACAAGCGCCTGTCGCGCGACGACACGGTCTCCTGCTCCTCCTGCCACCAGCAGTCGCGGGGCTTCTCGGACCTTGCGGTGGCGAGCAACGGGGTGGCCGGGACGACCGGCCGGCATTCCATGCGACTGGTGAATGCGCGCTTCTCCGCCGAGGAGCAGTTTTTCTGGGATGAAAGGGCGGTGACCCTCGAGGACCAGACCACCCGGCCGATCCGGGACCACGTGGAGATGGGTTTCAGCGGTACCGATGGCGACCCGGATTTCGGCGATCTCGTGGTGAAGCTTTCGGCCATCGAAGAGTACAAGGTGCTGTTTCAGGCTGTTTACGGAGACCTGGCGATCACCGAGGAGCGGATGCAGAAGGCGATCGCCCAGTTCGTCCGCAGCATCCAGTCCTTCGACAGCCCATTCGATGAAGGGCGTGCCATCGTCGGCGCGAACGGCCCGCCGTTTCCGAACTTCACCGCCTCGGAGAATGCGGGGAAGCAACTCTTCCTGGCAGGTCCCGGGCCGGGCGGCGGGGCGGGGTGCGCCGGTTGTCATCGTCCGCCCGAGTTCGACATCGACCCCAACTCCGGAAACAACGGAGTGGTCGGGGCCATCGGAGGCGGCACGGACTTCACGGTGACCCGGTCGCCGAGTCTGAGGGACTCGGTCGGCCCCGCCGGGGCCTCGAACGGAGGCTTCATGCATACCGGGCAGTTCGCGACCCTCGAGCAGGTGATCGCCCACTACAACGCGATCCCTGCGGTGGTGCAGGGCCTTGATCCACGTCTCATCCGGCCGGGTGGCCAGCCGCAGCGATTGAACCTGAGCGCCCAGCAGCAGGCCGATCTGGCCGCATTCCTCCGCACTCTCACCGGATCCGCGATCTACACCGATCCGAAATGGTCCGATCCCTTCGATGCCGCGGGGCAGCTCTCGCTGGTCGTCCTGCCGACCGATGGTCTCGAAATGACTTTTTCCGGGACCGGCGAGTCCCGCGAGGCGACCGTCGCCATGTCCGCCGTGCCGAATGTTGACTACTTCTTCCAGTGGTCAGGCGATCTCGACGAATGGGATTCCCTCCCGGTGACGGCGGATGCGACGGGCCGAATCGAGGTGGTGACCGGGGCCCCGGAGAGCGCGGGCCGCGGGTTCTACCGCTTCGCCTACCAGTCGGCGGTTGAATGATCATTCTTGAACAAAAACCTGCCCTTCTGATGGGATAGAAGGAATCCGAGGATCGGCGAATTTCCCCTTTCGTTTCCGGTGGAGAGTCATAACTTCCCGCCGTATGTATTTTGTGATGGCATCGGGTCGATCTCGGAAACGCAGGCGTCTTCCATCCCCGGGCTCTTCCGGGAGGGGTGGCTTCGCGCTGATCATCACGGTGACTTTGATGGTTCTGTTGGCCCTGCTGGCGGTGGGTCTGCTGTCGCTTTCAACGGTCACGCTCCGCAGTTCGTCGAAGGCGTTCGTCCTGAGCGAGGCGCGGTCGAACGCCCGGCTGGCGCTGATGATGGCCATCGCCAAGCTGCAGGAGGATACCGGTCCTGACATGCGCGTGACGGCTCCCGGCGACCTCGTGATCCCCGGGGCGCCGGCGGTGGTGGGCGTGTGGCGCAGTTGGGAGGGAACGGACCATGAGTCCAGCGGCCGCCCGATCCCTCCGGACTACGGTGCGAAAGACCAGCCCGAAACCGAAGGGGGCCGCTTTGTGGACTGGCTCGTCTCGACGGCCGCGGCCGGCAGTTCGGCGCCCGACATCAATGAGGCTCCGTCCCTGGTCAGGGAAACGGCGGCGGCCGATACGGTGCCGCTGCTTGCGGAAGGTTCGCTGCAATCGACGGATTCGCGACAGATTCACGTGGTGCCGACCAAACTGACCGACCGTGGCCGCGTCGCATGGTGGGTGTCGGCGGAGAACCAGAAGGCACGGCTGGCCCAGCCCTATGAGCCGCGGACCGAGGATGCGTCCGGACTGGTGGAGATGGGGCAGTCCCACACGATCCCCGATCCCGAAGCCTTCGGACTTTCCACGGTGCTCAACGATCCGGAACCCCACAACCCGGACGGGGCACCGGCGAAGCCGGCCCGCAAGGCGGCCACCCGGCAGAGCATGGCGCTGATCGAGCCCGGCAATCCCGAATCCCCCCAGAAGAAGTTTCACGAGTTCACGTCGTATTCGACCGGCCTGCTGACCAACACCGCCACGGGCGGCTGGCGGAAGGACCTTTCGCTGCTGACCGAGAAGTGGGACAGCATCTACAGCCGCTATCCGGGCGGGCGGCTTCCGCTCTTCCGGCTTTCCCCGGAGGCCGGTGCCACGACCCGGGTGCCGAAGCCGACGGTGAGCAACTACGATCCCGAACAGTCGAACCTCTACCCTTGGAGCGACTACTCGGTCATCCTCGGCTACAAGCAGCCCGGCACCTATCACGCGGCATCAGCCTCATGGGCTTCGCTGGTCGATTTCGCGACGTCCTACAAGAATTTCTCGTTCGTCCGGACCCGCGAGAATCCGGGCGCGGTCGTCAGTCCGTTCGTCTGGGACAAGGTCGCCAAACAGCGGGAGGGGAATGTCACTCCCAGTGAGATCTACAATCACAAGCACAAGCAGCGGCTCCATCCGCAGATCGCGCGGTTTCAGCTCATTGTTTATGTGACCGCTGTCGAGAATCCCCTGAATCAAAGTCCCAAGCGATATGAATTGAGAGCGATGTACGTGCCTTTCTTCACCCTGTGGAATCCCTACAATGTCACTCTGGAGCATGAGATCAGCGGAACGCTGAATGGAGGACAGGGCAGCGGAACGCATCAGAACTTCCTTGGCTTCGGATGGCGCCGTTCCGTGCCGGGGGCAATGGCGGTTGCCAACATGACCACCTATCCGAATCCCGGTCTTGTTCCCGGCAATCAATACCGACTGCTTACGAACGGGAACTTCCAGACTCTGGACTGGCCGGGCAATTACGCGAATCCCTACGACAATCAGTTGCAGGGCAATCTGGACAAATTTGGATCACAATCGACATGGAGAGATCTACGCACCTGGGGTTGCTGGCTGCCGGAAGGAACGCTCACCTTCAAACCCGGTGAGGCGAAGATATTCTCAACGGAGCCGCGGGAAACCGGCTACGCCTTTGGTGGTGGCGCCTTCAGGCTCAAGGAGGGCTACGATCCGGCTGAAGTCACGGGGAATGATTTCCGCATTTCGTCGAACCACACGGCAAATCAGGGCTTCTGGTTCCTGTTCAGGAACGACAGGCTTACCCAGCCGTATCGGGACCGGGAACCCGGTTATGGTTTCTCGTTGTCTTTCGGGGACGGGAGTTCCCACTTTGGCGGGACTTCGCCCGTGCCGTCGGGCATCGGCGACGAGTATCACAACATCACCTCGCTGGCATCGATCGACCAGGGTGATCGCTATTGGCCGCCCGACGAGATCGACGAGGTGGGCTATTCGGTGGGAGAGCTCGTTGGCCAATGGGTCCCAATCTACTCGGTCAGCTTCGGTCCCCGCATGACGATCGGCACCGCTCCCGGCACCAAGCAGAACAGGCCTACCAAGGGTGTCTTGCAGAACAACGCGCTCGCCTCGATGGTGCTGAGTGATCCGGCAAGTGGCGATGCCGAGGATCACCCGGCGAACAACACCTATGACTTTGCCTACAACTCGCTGCCCTTCGGTTCGACGATCACGCCGAACCTGAGCGACTCGGAAGGCTACATCGTGACGGGCCACCAGAGCGGCGACGGCCTTTCGCGGCTGATCATGGCCGAGATCCCCCTGCGCCCGATGTCGTCGCTGGTGGAGTTGCAGAGTTGGAACCCCCGCGGGCACAATCCGTATCCGCCGTTCCAGATGAACCTGATCGGCAACAGCGACGCCACCCCGCTCATTCCGAAGGCCGACGTGGTGCCTGCCGAGTTGAAGCCGCGTGGCGACGCATTGAACCTGATGCACGACGATGCCTACTGTGCGAACCACCTGCTGTTCGACGACTGGTTCGTTTCCTCGATCGCACCACAGCCACGGATACTCGGAGGCGATATCGCCAAGGATATCGAGACCGTCTACGAGGACTTCCTCTCCGGAGAGGAGGATCTTGCGAATCGCTCCTATCAGGCCATTCCCGAAGACTCGAATCTGGATTCGTCCGAGCTCACCGACCTGGTGGACGAGATCCTCGACAGTCCGGACGGTTGGCTGAAGATCGCGTCCCGACTCGAGGTGGACGGGATGTTCAATGTGAATTCGACCTCGGTGGAAGCCTGGAAGGCGCTATTGGGACGGGCAAAGAGCCTCGGGCAGATCGCGATGCAGGGCGATGGCGAGATCGTCGCCGAGGATGTTTCGAACGAGCATGTCGTGACGCGGGGTGCCGTGGCGACGGATGTGAAGGCCGGCAGTGGTCCGGCCTTTGGCGGAAAGTTCGGAAACGCGTCCGAATACACCGGCTTCAGGAGCCTCACGGACGATCAGATCGAGGATCTCGCCGAGAAGGTGGTCGAGCAGGTCCGGCTGCGCGGCCCGTTCCTCTCCCTTTCCGAGTTCGTGAACCGCCGGCTAAGTTCCGACGAGGATCTGGCGCTGGCGGGAGCGGTTCAGACGGCGATCAATCGCTTGGACGAGGACCCGATGGAGGAGCTTCGCGATCCGGCGAACGCGCTTTCGGACACCACGATGCCGGAGAATGATCCCAAGCTCGACGGTGCGGACTACGCGTTCTCGGAGGCCGCGGAAGGGAGCAGTGCGTTTGGTGCCCCGGGCTGGATCCGGCAGGCCGACGTCCTGCGTCCGATCGCGCCGGTTTTGAGTGTGCGCGACGATACGTTCACGATCCGTGCCTACGGCGAGTCGCGGGACCGGGGAGGGGAGATCGTGGCCAAGGCGTGGTGCGAGGCGGTGGTGAAGAGGACGCGGGACTTTTCCGACGAGAGGGATGCAGCCGACTCCGTCGATCCACCGGCGATAGAACGGAATGTGACTTTCGGAAGGAGATACGAGATCGTGTCGTTCAGGTGGTTGAACCAGGAGGAGGTCTGATGGCAACATCCCGAAGAGCTTCAGGAAAATCCATGCGCGTTCTCCCAGTTTTCACCGTAGCCGTCGGACTCGTGGTTCTTGCCGGCTCGCTTCAGGCGAAGCCACGCTCGTGCCGGGTGGTTTTTCCCGAGCGTCCCCGTGATGCTCCGAAGATCGCCTACCTGTTCGACGGCAAGAAGAGCCAAAGGACCGCCCTCCCGAGCATGAACCTGTCTCCGGTGATCGAGTTGCCGGATGGCGAACTCACGGTCGCGATGACCTCCCAGAATGTCGATGACCCGGAGGCGCTCTCTCCGCAGGCCCCCCGGTTGAGGATTCCGGAGGGCGTGAGAG
>ERZ869936.1662-NODE-1662-length-15195-cov-19.574769_pt1 | contig 15195 bp, 9 predicted proteins | sample MGYA00520876_ERZ869936 | MGnify/ENA primary metagenome ERZ869936 (study PRJEB32218, sample SAMN09650985) | biofilter metagenome | isolation source: enrty point of leading RO module | place: Saudi Arabia: Thuwal, RO plant located on Red Sea | collected 2016-02-17 ...
CGTCGCTGTCCGCGCAGTCTCACGGCGAGATCGTCCGCTACTTCGAGATCATCAAAGAGAAGTTCCCTGACGTTTCGGTGCAATTCGAGGAAATCCTGCAGGTCGCCAACGCCTATCGCGAGATCGGCGAATACGAACGCAGCTATCTCGTTTACCGGTCGACCGTGCAGGGAAGCTTCGAGCGGGAGTCGCAGGTCGCCGGATTCCTGAACGCACGGGGCGAGTTCCAGCACAGCGTACAGGTGATGGAAGATCTGCTGCGGGACTATCCGGCCGAACCGTACATCGCGGCCGCCACCTACGGCCTGGCGCAGGAGGTTTACCGCAAAGCGCCGGAAGCCGCCGGCGACCCCAAGCTGGTTGCGGCGGGCCTGACCCGGGTGAACCTCATCGACGGCGTGATCGACATGCTCGATCACTTCCTGGCCGTGTGGCCCGAGGACCCGGCGGCCGACCAGGCGAGTTTCGCCCTGGCGAATGCGCTGCTCGATCTCGAGCAGTATGAACCGGTGATCGCGCGGTGTGATCAGTATGCCGAGCGCTATCCCGACAGCCGGCTGATCGACGCCTACTGGTACATCACCGGCTACAGCCAGTTCGCTCTCGGCCGGCACGAAGCGGCCCTGGAAACCTGCCGCAAGGTGGCCGAAGCAAAGTTCCCCGCCGGAAACGACGGTCCTGAGCGAGACGCGGTAAACAAGTGGGAAGCGATTTACATCATGGGGCAGATCTACCACAGCCTCGGACAACCGGGTGAAGCGATCGAAGAATACCAGCGCGTGAAGGATCGCTTTGCCGACGCCGCGGAAGCGATCGAGTTCTTCACCGAAAAGGACGTCGCACTCGACGAAGTGACAACGCTGCACCCCGGCGACGCCCGGCAGTTGGAACTCAGGTTCCGCAACATTCCGGAAGTCTCGATCAAGGTCTACCGCATCGACCTGATGAAGTTCGGACTCATGCAGAGAAACCTCGATCGTATCACCGCGATCAACTTGGCCGGGATCAAGCCGCACTTCGAGGAGACGATCGATCTCGGCGACGGCAACGACTACCGCGATCGCGAGCAGATCGTGAACCTCCCGTTGGAAGAAGACGGAGCGTATCTCGTCGTCTGTCGCGGCGAGAACCATTATTCCAGTGGACTCGTGCTGGTGAGCCCGCTGGAACTCGAAGTCCAGGAAGACCCGGCCTCCGGCCGCGTGCGGGTTACGGTCAAGGACGTCGCCGAGGATGAGTACGCTGACGACGTCGACGTCCGCGTCATCGGCTCCGCAAACGACGAGTTCATCGCCGGAGAGACCGATCTGCGCGGCCTGTTCATCGCCGACGACGTCCGCGGCACGAGCACCGTCATCGCAAGGCTCGACGCGAACCGTTACGCGTTTTACCGCGGTCGCCAGCCGTTGCAGCCGTCGCAGCAGGACAAGCCGCAAGCGGAGGCAGAAGCCGCGGCCAAAAAAGCCGAGCAGGAAGACGGCCAACCGGCGCGGCAATCCGAACTGCGCAAGAACCTGATCGACGCCAACAGCGAGTTCCAGAGGATGAATTCCGACTCGTACCGCAATCTCCTCGACAACACCCGCGATGGACTCGACGCTTCGGAAGCATACTGACCGGGCGGACAGATTCACCGGTTGGCAACGGAGTGCCGGGCTGCCAACGTGTGAAATCTTATCTTCTGGCGAGTATTTCTGAGCGATCAGCGGAGGGGAATACGAGTTTGGCGCCACGGCCTCGGAAGGCCGTGGTACGAAGTCTGTAGCACAGCCTCCCAAGGCTGCCGTTTACACACATCTCTCGATCCTCGATGGAGTGACTCTCTGAGAGATTCGAATGGAACGCGGATGACCACGGATTGGACCGATTTTCGCTGATTGCTTTCAGTGGAGTGCTGAGTATTTACGCCTGGATCGATGCGGTCTCGTCACCGCCGCCTTTCAAGGAATACCCCAAAATCTGTGTCCTGTTCGAGAATCCCTTGGGCCCGGTTCCTCGCCGCGGGCCCCAGCCGAGTTGTGTGTCACTGACAGGTGTTCAGCGCGGTCACTTACACACGACTCGATCCCACACTGGCGGCGTCAACGCGGTCCACGCAGGTGCAGTCAGTACGCTGAAGGCGTACGACAATCAGAGCCCAGGGTCAGCGGCGTAGCCGCGCCACCCTGGGTTGTCGTGGTCGACGTTGTCGCATGAACTCTGAAGCAGATCGGGGGTGCGCTCCTGTCGTCGCGACCCCCGGCTTTGCTGTGCAACGCCTTCAGCGTCGCTCGCAGTCGGCGTTTCTGGTCAACGTCGCTTGAGGGTTTCGGGAGAGTTGTGTGTCACTGACAGCCTTCCAAGGCTGTGGTCGAGAAGAGTCCTGCTGGAAACGCCCGCGCTGGGCAATCGGCGGACGAACCGCACGGGCGGACAAGCCGCCCGTGGCATGGGGCACGTCGACATTCACTGGCAACTCTGCGGCCTGGCGTGAGTCCAGACAGGGCTCCGGACGCGCGATCGCACCGGTGATGCCGGTTGCAGGGAGATCACCGGCCGCGCCGGCGACAGCGGTTTGTGGCGTTTCGAGGCTCCACGAGACGTTTAACCGTTACGAAGCACGCGAGGTGTGAGGAATCTGTAACGCTTCGGCAACACGCACGGTTGGTTTCTGAAACGTGTGGTAGGTTTTCTACAACCGTACCCGCATTGTTTCCTCCGCGCGTGACCATGCCCGAACTGAACGCCGCCTCGATCGTCCTCGTGATTGCCGCTTCGCTGTTCACAGCGGCCGCGGCGGTGTGGGACGTGCGCCAGCGAAGGATTCCGAACAAGCTCACGCTGCCGGTCTTCGCCCTAGGCTGGATTTACCAGGGCGTGTTCCACGGATGGGACGGACTGGCAGACGCCGGACTCGGCTTTCTGCTCGGCTTCGGCATCCTGTTCGTCCTGTGGGTCATCGGCGGAGGGGGCGGAGGCGACGTCAAACTGATGGGCGCGCTCAGCGTCTGGCTGGGATTCCACATGACGCTGCTCGTGGTGATCGCCAGCACGGTCATCGTGCTGCTGTCGACTTTCGGATTCATCGTGGTCAGCGTCTTTTCCGGCAGCTTCCGCAAGACCGCTCAGAAACATCTCGCGACCGGCAAGGACCGAACGAAGCGAGATGGCAAGAAGCGAGAAACCTCAGAGGAAAAACAGGGCCGCCGCGTCATGGCGTACGCCGTCCCCGTGGCTCTGGCCACCTGGATGGTCCTGATCTGGAAACTCCCGACACTGCCGTAGCGCTGCGGCCGGTTGCAGGAAAATCGAACAACGAACACCCGGTCCAAAACCGAGGACCGCACGAGAAACCGGGCCGGGCCCATCAGGCTGATCTACCACTCGAGAATAAACACCACTGGTGGGCCGGGCCCACCGGACAACGTTTGCGACGCGAGATTCCAATGATTCGTCAGTCCGGACAGCGCAGACACCGTCGTCGCGGCGTGCTCACCATGGAACTGGTGCTCACGCTGCCGATTCTCGGCATTCTGCTGATGGGGCTGTTCGAGTTTTCCCTGTTGTTCTTCGCCCGCGCCGACGTGGTCGAAGCCTGCCGGGCCGGGGCCAGAAAAGCCACCCTGCACAATGCAACGATCGCGGACGTCGAAAACGAGGTCTGGCGCACGCTCCCGCCGCATCTGTTGAACAATGCGGAGGTCGACGCCCGAACCGATGTCGTTCCCGGAGAGCTGGTCGTCGTCGCCGTCCGCGTGCCGATGTCGACCGCGTCTCCCGACCTGCTGTGGCCGGTCGGCTTCAGCCTCAAGGGACGAAACCTGTACTGCGAAACACGAATGGCCAAAGAGTAAGCCCGGCTCAACCACCCGCCCGGCGCCCCAACCGACCGTCTGGAGAAGAATACCGTGAAACGCCTGACTCCCGCCGCACTGACAATGCTCATGCTCGTCGTCGTCGGCCTGCTGGTGGCCGGCTACGTCGCCAAGACCCTCCTGGCCCGCGACGAAGCCCCGCCGGAGGATCCAATCCTCACCATCCCCATGGCGCTGTCCGACCTGGAACCGGGGACCGTCATCACCGACGCGCACATCGCCCTGGGGCGGATGCGCGAGTCGCACATGACGCCCGAAACGATTCGCAGCGACCGGGTCGTCGTCGGCCGCGTCGTCAAGCAGCCCATCACCGCCGCCCGCGCCATTCTGACAACCGACCTCTATCCGCCCGGAGAGTTTCCGCCGCTCGAACTCGGCGAAAACATGCGGGCTGTGTCGATCGCACTCGGCGACGGATCCTCCGCCGTCGACGGGCTGATCCGGCCGCAAGAGTTCGTCGACGTGCACTTCACGCCGGCCAGCTACCGCGACCAGGAACGGACCGGCGGCATGACGATGACGCTCTTCAAAGGCGTCAAGGTGCTGGCGGTCAACCGCAGCACGTCCGGCGCCAGCCCGGCGGCCCGCGGCGGGAACACAGTCACCCTCGAACTTTCCGAAGAGCAGGCGAACATCATCATCCTGGCCCGTGACAAGGGCGACCTGACGCTCACCTACACCCCCGAAGGCAAAGGGGACGGAGGCGTTGCCGTCAGTCGTTCCGATCGCGCCACGCTCGATGAAATCCTCGGACTCGATCCGATCCCGGCAGCGGAACGGCCGTTCGCCAGTGAGATCTTCTACGGCTCCGGACGGACCGTGCTGGAGTTTCAGAACCGACGCCGGATCGACAACGGGTCTCGGGATTCCGAATCGGGTCGTGAACCGCCGCAAACCATTGACGGCGAAACCGGCGCTCTCGACTCGGAGCTTCCCGCCGGCGGCCCGAGCGCCTGAGACTGAGCGCCCGTCCGCAACGCACTGAAAGGTCAAGCACGGCGAATCGAGGCAGGCCCGCTGGTCTTACGCCGGCGGGCCGCCGCCAGTTTCCTCAGCGGAAGCCGCCCTTCCGAACCGAGTCCCGTTACCCATCCAGCATGCATCCGGCCATCATTCACAACCGGCAAGGCCCTCGACCGGGATATCTCCTCCCGGCGATCGCCGTTGCGCTGCTGGTGGTGGGGCTGGCGGTTGCACTCGTGCTCGATCGCCTCTGGATCGACGCCGCTCAACTGGAATTGCGGACCGCTGCCGAAGCGGCCGCTCTGGCGGGCGCCTCAAGACTCGTAGACGACGGAATTCTCACGGAAACCTTCGATGCGTCCGGCCGCGCCCAAATCGCCCGCGACACCGCAGCCGCCGTGGCCGGCCGGAACTTCGCCGCCGGCAATCCCGTCACGCTCGATGCGAGCCTCGGCGGTGATGTTCTCGTCGGCCGGATCGCGCTGGACGATACCGGACGTGAAGTCTTCCTCGAAACGGAATCGTCTCCGACCACGGTGCTGGTCTTCGCCGGACGGACCCGCGGGCGATCAAACCCCGTGGCGCTGTTTTTCAAAGGTCTGACGGGTCAGTTCACGGCGGACGTCGTGTCGCCGGCCGAAGCGACCATCGACGGCCGCGTGGTGGGTGTGGCAAGCCTGCCCGGAGGCGCCGTTCCCGCCGTGCCGCTGGCGATTCTGAACAACGATCCGCTGGGGGAACGCACCGACACCTGGAGGCGGCAGATCGAGGAACGCTCCGGCGGCGACCGTTACTCGTTCGACGCAGCCGCAGGCGTCGTCAGGGAACAACCCGACGGCATCCCGGAGATCGTCCTGCACAGCGCTCCGAGAAACGCGACAGCCGACGAAGAAACCGAGGCCAACTGCCACGTTATCGACGTCGGCACCGGTCTCGTTGCCTCCCGCATCGCCGAGCAATGCCGGAGCGGCTTCCTCGAAGGCCACCTCGGGGGCTTCGGCGGACAGCTTCGATTCGACGACGGCGCCGTGCCGTTTCGCTGCGACTCGCAAGCCAACTCCAGCGCCGCCCATGCCCTCCGGGCGATCATCGGCCAGCCGCGCATCTGCCTGCTTTACGACTCGATTGAACCCTCCTCGTCCTGGAAACAAACTCGCGTCTGGGCGACTCGTCTCGCGGCCGGCCGCATCCTGGACGTCTCCACGGATGAAGACGGCGGTTTCCAGATCGTTTTCCAGCCGACGTGTGTGACCACGCGCGCCGCTATTCTGCGGGAAGACCTGTCCGAAGGCCCGATCGTCTCTCCCGACATCTATGTCTACAAACTCCACCTGACTCAGTGAGGTCGGACGACCATGATTTCCACAACGCCCCCCCAGAACGATTCCCGCCGAAAGTTCCAGCAGTTGAAGACCCGGCTGCATAAGCAGATGGTCGATTCGATCGACATGGCAAAAGCCGGGGAAATCGGCGAGGACGAATTCCGCAAGCAGCTGGGAGCGCTCGCGAACCATCTGTGCGAACGCCCGGAAGTCGGCCTGCCCGACGCCGATCGCTCCGCCATGGTCCGCGAACTCATGGACGAAATCTACGGATTCGGTCCGCTCCAGCATCTGATGGAAGACCCCGACGTCAGCGACGTGCTCGTGAACGCAGCTGACACGGTCATCATCGAGCGGAACGGCAAACTGGAAAAGACCGACGTCACGTTCGCCGACGACGCCCATCTGCTGCACTTCATTCAGCGGCTGGTGGGTCGCGCAGGCCGCCGCATCGACGAAGTCTCGCCGATGGTCGACGCCAAGCTGGCCGACGGATCCCGGCTCCACGCCGTGATTCCGCCGCTGGCGCTGCGCGGACCGACGCTCTCGATTCGCCGGTTCAAGACGAACATCGTCCAGTTTGAAGACATGGTCAAGATGGGGTCGCTTGCTCCCGAAATGGCGGACTTCTTGATCCAGACCGTCCGCGGACGGATGAACGTGCTGCTCTCGGGTGGAACCGGCGCCGGTAAGACGACGATGCTCAACAACCTCAGCCGGTTCATCCCGCACAGCGAGCGGGTGGTCACCATCGAAGAGACGGCCGAACTCCAGCTCCAGCAACCGGACGTCGTGAGCCTCGAAACGCGCGTGCCGAACGTCGAAGGCAAAGGCCTTGTCTCGATCCGCGACCTGCTGCGGAACAGCCTGCGCATGCGGCCCGACCGCATCATCGTCGGTGAAGCCCGCGGCGGCGAAGTGCTCGACATGCTCCAGGCGATGAACACCGGCCACGACGGATCGATGAGCACCGTGCACGCCAACGACACCCGCGACGCGCTGCAGCGGCTCGAAATGATGATCGCCCTGTCCGGAGCCGAACTGCCCACCCAGGTGATGCGGCAGTACATCGCCTCCGCCATCCAGGTCTTCGTACATATCGCCCGCCTCACCACGGGCGAACGCAAAGTGATGCGCATCTCCGAGGTGACCGGCGTGAAAGACGGCGAGTACGTCGTGGAAGACATCTTCGTCTATCGACTCGCGGGAATCGCAGACGGCAAGGCCCAGGGCGCCCACTACGCGACCGGATACGAACCGTTCTGCCTCCGTCGCATGTCGGCGATCGGGTTCGACGTCGATTCGTCGCTGTTCGAGGCCCGCGAACTTCAATCCGGCATGCACTACTCGCCGAATCAACAGGACGAATAGTACCCGTTTCAGAGATCTCCTTCACAACGTAGCAGAAGTCGTGAGACTTCTGACGAATGCCCGGGAGACATCCGAAGTCTGACGACTTCGCCTACGAAACTGTCACCCTTGAGAAAACGCGCTATGGCTGCTCCCACCCTTCAAGCCAGACCCGAATTCGCCGGCATCCTGCGGCAGCAGGAGACGTTCGCCGTCGATGATTCCGACAGCTTCTCGAACCGGATCAATTCCGGGTTCGACCGGTTAATGATCCAGGCGGGCGCCCAACTTTCGCCCGCCATGGTGCTGATGCTGTGCGTCTGCTGCGCGATTGCGGTCGGCGGCCTGCTGTTCGTGATCCACGAAAACCTGCTCACCACCGCACTCGCGGCCTGTCTCGGCGCGGCGATTCCCATCGTCGTGACGATCATCGTCCGGGCGCGGCGCCAGAAGCTGTTTCTGCAGCAGATGCCGGCCATGATGGACGAGCTGGCCCGCGCGGCGAAAACCGGCCGCAGTCTGGAAAACTGCCTCGAACTTGTCGCCGAAGACACACCCCAACCGCTGGGTGGCGAACTCCGCCGCTGCACAAAGCGGCTGCAACTCGGCATGTCGATCGGCGACGCGATGAGCGAACTGCCGCTGCGCACCGGGCTGACCAACGCCAACGTGCTCGTGACGGCGCTCCGCGTTCATCGTGAATCGGGAGGCGATCTGGTCAAGGTTCTGGAGCGTCTGGCCCAGACGCTCCGCGACCGGATTCAGTTCCAGGGCAGACTGCGGGCCGCCACGGCCGCCAGCCGCGCCACGGCCCTGTTGATGGTCATCGTGCCGCCCGCCGTGCTCGTTTATTTCTCCTTCCGCGAAGCGGACTATCTGTCGAACCTGATGAATTCCGAGTGGGGGCGGACCGCGACGATCACGGCCGTCCTCCTGCAGATCATCGGCACGATCTGGGTCTTCCGCATCCTCAAACGGAGCAGTCGCGGATGACTCGGGTGTCGATGGAGCGCCAGGGAAGGGGAACCACGGAAGGCACGGAAAACATGGAACAAGAGAAATCCCTCGTTCCCAAACTTCCGTTTGGGAACCCGACTGAGGATTGCGACTGCGAAACGCAGCAGAAGTCGATTCGGGTGGGCCCGGACAGAAGTTCGGGGCGCCAGGCGAAAGGTGAATTGAAGGACACGACCCATGCTCAGTCCACTGAACCAGATGATTCTGATCGGCGTCGCCGCGGTAATCGGCCTGCTGGCGCTGATCCGTATTCTCACCCGCAAGCGATCAGGGAATAAACCGATCCTCTCCAGGATGAAGCGGAAAGCGGCGCAACTCGTCCCGACTCCCAACGAGGCGTCCGACGTCGACGGCGAAACTCGAGCCGCTCAACAGTCGTCCGCACCCCGCCCGCAGCAACCGGCGGCCGCGTATGCCAACGCCGCACCGCAGAACGCTTCCCGTACCGATCCATTCCCGGCCATCGAATTTGAAGACACGCCGCTGGCGGATCGCAGCGACTTGGCCTTCGGGCGGCTCACGTTGCTCCTCGCCTCACTCCTGCCGGAATCGGATGAACGCAAGCGCCAGATCAAACGGTCGTTGCAAAACGCCGGATACTTTGAACCGCACGCCTGGCATAATCTCGCAGCCGCCCGGTATCTCGCCATCGTGCTGCCGATTCTGGCCGGACTGGCGCTGTTGCTGATCGTCCCCCCGAGTGCCGAGCCGTGGGTGATCGGTTCGCTCGTCGCGCTGCCGATGCTCGGCTGGTCGCTGCCGACGCTCTACGTCCGCAGCCGGGCTGCGGAGCGTCTGGCAGAGATCGAGCGCGCAATGCCCGACGTGCTCGACATGCTCAACATGTGCGTCAGCCAGGGCATGACCGTCCCCGCCGCGCTGCGAAGAATCTGCGGCGACATGCAAGAGGTCTCGCCCGCCCTGGCCAAAGAATTGCAAATCGTCGTGGATCAAACGCGCGTCGGGTCTCTCGAACAGGCGTTGGTCAACTTCGGGCGGCGGGTCGACCTGCCCGAGGTGCATTCATTCACTTCGCTGCTCATCCAGACCGAGCGGATGGGCACCAGCATGTCGGAAGCGCTCACCGAGTACAGCGATAACATGCGGGAAACGCTGCGGCAGCAGGCCGACCAACAGGCCAACACCGCCTCGTTCAAGCTGTTGTTCCCGACAGTGCTCTGTCTGATGCCGGCCGTCTTCATGATCCTGCTGGGACCGGCCGTGATCGAAATGTCCGACTTCTTCCAGGGCGGCGGAGCCGACATCCTCGACACAAGCATGGAATCGGCACAAGACGCACTGCAGTAGCCGCGTTACCCGCGCCTTCGCGGCGCGGGACAGCAATCGACCGGGCAGACGTCGCGGCGCGGACCGAAGCGGCCGATCGCTTCGCGGGGCGTCGCGGCATCGAGCCGTTCCTGAATCAGCTTCCGGATCATGCTGACGAATCGGGGATGGGTTCCGACCGTGGCCGCGCGGATCATGTTCACGCCCGCCTCCCGCGCCGCATCGGCTGCTTCGTGGTCGAGATCGAATATCACTTCCATGTGATCCGAGAGAAACCCGATCGGCGCGACGACCACGTCGGAGACGCCCCGCTCGGCAAGCTCACCGATGTGATCGACAATGTCCGGCTCGAGCCACGGATCTTGCGGACGCCCGCTGCGGCTCTGATACACGAGATCCCAGCGATCGTCATCGACGCCGACCGCGTCCGCGACCAACCGGCTGGTCTCCGTAAGCTGCTCGACGTAGTCACAGCCTTCCGACATCGACGCCGGAATGCTGTGCGCCGTGAACGCGATCCGAGCCGAGGACCGACGTGACTCCGGGATCTGCACCAGCGCCGCCTCCACGCCGCTCACGGAAGCCGCGATGAAGTCGGGATGATTGAAGAACACGCGCAGCTTGTCGACCGCCGGCGCCCCATCGCCGACCGCCTCGCGGGCCCGCTCGATGTCTTCCCGGTACTGCCGGCAGCCCGAGTACGAACTGTAGGCCGAAACCACGAACGCCACCGCCCGCTGCACGCCGTCGTCCCGCATCTGCCGCATCGTATCGGCCAGCATCGGATGCCAGTTGCGGTTGCCCCAATAGACGGGAAGTGAGATCCCGTGTTGGGTCAATTCCGGCTTGACCGCCGCAATCAATTCCCGCACCTGCGCGTTGAGCGGACTCACGCCGCCGAACTGCTGGTAGTGTTCCGCCACTTCGAGCATTCGTTCCCGCGGAACATTGCGTCCCCGCAGAACGTTCTCCAGGAACGGAATGACATCATCGGGCCCCTCGGGTCCGCCGAAGGAGACAAACAGAATTGCATCGTACTGGTCGGACATGACGTCGATCATTGCAGGGAAATCCGGGCGCGGTCCGCGCGTTTCCAGATTATTTCCCGTTTCGCGCCAAAAACCACCACGAGTTACCGATTGCTCGTCGATTCGGCCGGGATCTCAGCAGGAACGCGGCGAAAAGAATTCAAAACCCGGTCCGTCCCCTTCTCCAGTCCGGTCAGCATCTGCTCATCAACCAGTTTGATGACCACCCGCTGACCGAAACGGTACAGCTCCCAGAATCCGGTTTGGGCCGCGTCGATCGAGCGGTTCACAGGTCTCGCCACCGGCACCGTTTCCCGCTGCAGCGGACGTGCCAACGACCGATCCAGCGAGTCGCCCCACAACTGCACCCAATCAATCGCGTCATCCACCCGTTGCAGGTTGCCCTGCGAGGTGAAGCTGTAATCCGCCAGCGACAGGCCGGAAACATTCGGCACATGCGCCGCCTGCGAAACCCGCTGATTGGGACGTCGTCTCACATAGGCCTCGGTGCCGTCCACGACGCCGGTGACCGGTTGCCGGCCGCCTGCAAGCGGCGCCACAACGTCGTCCAGCAGCCGCACAACGTTCAGGTCGGCGAGCGAAGCGGCGCTGTAAGCCAGGTTATTAACGTCCAACATGCTGTCCGGGTCATGAATCGAGCGAGGCAGCAGCCGGGAACGATCGAGCGGCGAATAGTCGATCGCGTTCCACGCGCCCAGGTCGACCTCCTCCCAGAAGACCGCTCGGCCGGCTGCGACGTACTCGATCTCGCCTTTGTACAAGTCCCGCAACGGCCGTCCGTCGAACCCGATCCGAGACGTGTCCGTTTCACCCCCCTCAACCGACAGATTCGTCCACAGCCCGACCATATCGAGGATCGTCGGCGTCAGATCGGCGAGCCGGCACGGGGTCTCGATCCGCGCTCCCCGCCGCACGCGCGGCCCGCTCACGAACCAACTTGCCCGCGTCGCCTCCGCCAGGGGATACCCATGCATCGTCCCCGGCGAGGCATCCGTGCCGAAGTACCAACCGGCCCGCGCCGTCACCACGAGGTCCGGCGCGTATTCCTGCTCCCGCTGCGACATCCGCTCGTCCCACAGCATGTGGCGCGCCAGCGAGACAACCGAATCGGGGTATTCCGTGTCTGCCGTCAGATCAAGCCATCGTCGCTCGTCGTGAAACTCAGCCAGAAAATCGGGTGAGTATCGATCGACCAACAGCAGGGGATCGGTTCCCGGCGCGGCAAGCGGAGCGAACGCGACGTCGCCCTCCTCGGTTGGGACGACATCGGCCGCAACGTAGTAGCGATACTCCCAGCTCCCATCCCGGCCGCGCCGCCTTTCGATGACAGCCTGCCCCCGGTCCACCGTCGTAATCAACACGCGGGTGTCGCTCAGTTTCATCAGCACCAGGTCGATCGGCAGCCCGACCTCCTCGTTCCCCGCCACAGCACGAATGCTGGCGATCGATCGCGGCAGATCAATCGCATCGCGATGCTCGTCGATCCGGTATCGCAGCAGGTCCGCCGGCTCGTTCGGTCCGCTCCAGTCCCCGGACCGATATCCGCCGCGCGGCAGATAGAGGCGGGCCGCGCCGTCGGAGTCCCCGTCGATGAACACAAACTCTTTCGCGGAATCTCCCGGATGCCGATTCTCGTAGCGATGCATCCGCACCGAGAGGCCCAATCCGCCTCCCGTCCATTCCCCCTCCGCATTGACTTCCCGCGGCCGAAAAAAGAAGTCGGTTGCGATGTCAAAGTGCGACAGATGCGTTTCGCGGCCTCCCAGATGGCCGTGATCGCTCACCAGCATTAGATAGGTCGACTGCAACCGTCCTTGGGCTCGCAACTCCTCCACCACGGAGCCCAGCAACCGGTCCGCCTTGGCGATCGTCCGCCGCGTCATTCCGAACTGACCGCGGCTGCACTTGTGACTGCACGTGTCGGTCTCCGGCAGCCAGATCACCGTCACCGCCTCCCGTCGTCCCAGCAGGTGCTTGACGGCGTATTCTGCGTTCGCTTCGTCCATCGACTCCCACGCCCGGTTCGTCTGCAGGTACGGCATGTGTCGGGCCAGGCTGCGGCTCCAGAGCGGCGGGGGAACCTCGGTCATCACCGGCAGCACGCCGGCCGCCCAGTCCATCCCGTGGTCCTGCAAATGCTCGTACAGCGGCGCAACGCTGCTGCGGCGGGCGTCGAGCCACGCCTCACGGGCGTCGTCCCCCCCGATCATCCCCACCAGACCGGCCTGAGACTGCTGGACCGCCCCGTCGATTCCCTGCGGAGACAACCATTGTGCGCTTCGTTGAGGTCCGAATGGATCGAGATAAGAGATCGACTTCTGCCGTCGCCGGCTGAAGCCCACCTGTCCCTTCATACCGTGACGGTCGGAGAAGCACCCGGTCCACATTGTCCCGTTCGACGTGATCGTATCCGACGGAAACGCCGTGAAAGCGTTCGACAGCCAGGTGCCTCCCCGCAGAAATTGCCGCTCAATGTTCGGCAGATGCCCCAGCGCCGCCATCTCCCGCACCACGTCGGGGCGCAAACCGTCGATGTAAAACACCACGACCGAGCAGTTCTCGGCCGGCACGCCCCCAATCTCGTTTCGGCTGATCACCCGTTCGCTGAAGACCGGACGCGGCGAACCGGAACGTTCGATCTTGGCGTGAAAGGCTCCGCTGTTGTCACTGACGTCGAAGTCGTTGACGCCCAGCCAGAGTTCCCCGTCCCGATCGGCCGCCCAGCTTCGTGACGATCCGACGAAGAACGGTTCTCCCTGCCCGATCCGGCCGATCAGCCCGTAACAGGGCGCCGGCCCGCCACCCGCTGCGGGCAGGGGAAACACCCGGTCCGCCACTCGATGGCTGAACAGATACGTTCCTTCGGGCCCCACGTCGGCGACGACGTCCCGTTCGCCTGATCGCGGGTCATAGGCGACCACACGGCCGGTCGCCGTCACCGTGACGCGCTGGCCCGCCTTGAGTGACACACCGGTCCGCGTCCAGACCTGCTCGGCCGAAACAATCGTCGCGGGAGCCTCCTCACTTGCCTCCGGTGCAGCGCCCCGGACCACCGCTTTCGCAGGGCCGCTCGGATCGCCGACACATCCGCTCAGCGAATAGACCAGAGCCGCCGTGAGCAGGATCGCCCGGCATGACGCGCAAGGTCGGTCGCTTCGGAGTGCCGCTTTCAAGTGCATCTCGATCGTCAATCGTCTCGGCGGATCGTCCAGGGACTGAAGGTCGGACGTGCTCCCGGCAGCGACTCGGACGCCGGAGATCAGTCGGCGCTGATCGGCAGTCCGGACACGCACGTTTTGCGGGACGGTCGGCGCCGGGCCCGAAGTACGACCGACCCGGCACACCTGATACGATCGTCACCTGACCCACAGTCGGCATAACCAGACCCCGCGAAATCGGCTCGGCGGCAAAAAACCTCCGTCAAGACCGCTCCAATCGTTACAGCTTACCGGCGCCGCGATTGAGGCGCTGCCGCTCTGGCAGGGCCTTCCGGACAACAGCGCCTTCCCCTTCGCGATTGATCCACAAAACGTGCCGCAACTCTTCGTCGGAAACTTCACGTTTGAAGAAGAATTGTCGGGACACCGGCAGCATCTGCCGGAGGGTCTTCGGCGACTCGAAGCGGAACTCGCTCCCTGTTGGGCCGCCGTCGCCGGCGAAAACGACCTCATCTGGTGTCCGTCTCCGCCGGATCAGCCACTCGCATCCCCGGCGCAGACCGTCTCGAGAGAAAGCGACATCCCCCACGGACTCGAGCTGGTCCCCTGGGGTTGGACCGACCGCATCCGCTCCTGGGGATGCAGTGTGCGGGCGACTGTCTCGGCGCCCTCGCCCGAAGCGGTTCTCACGGCCAATTCACGTTGCTTTACAAGGGAACTCGAATCGCGCTGGGACTGCGGTCTCGATTTTTCCACGGTCGTCTCGTCCATGTCAGAACTGTCGCAGCGGCTCGATGAAATCGACGAGCGGACGGACTGGGTCATCCGGACCGACCACAGCGGTGCGGCTCGAAACCGGCTGCTGGGGACCGGACCGGACCTGACGCCCTCACAACTCGGCTGGCTCAGCAAGCGGTTTTCCCGGAAGGGACGTCTCATCTGGGAACCGTGGGTCGAACGCCTCGAAGAAGCCAGCCTCCACTGGACGATTCCTCCCGAGACAGCCCCGCGTTTCGACGGTATCACCGGTCTTCTGACCGATCACCTCGGCCGCTACCTCGGCAGCAGTTTCGGGAATGCCGCCCCGTCAATCGAAGAATGGTCGGAAGCGCTTGATGTCGGCGGCCGGCTCGCGCTCGAACTGCAGCAACTCGGTTACTTCGGTCCGCTCGGAGTCGACGCCCTCCGGTATCGC
>ERZ869936.1663-NODE-1663-length-15195-cov-4.806605_pt1 | contig 15195 bp, 19 predicted proteins | sample MGYA00520876_ERZ869936 | MGnify/ENA primary metagenome ERZ869936 (study PRJEB32218, sample SAMN09650985) | biofilter metagenome | isolation source: enrty point of leading RO module | place: Saudi Arabia: Thuwal, RO plant located on Red Sea | collected 2016-02-17 ...
TAGGCCCGGGGCGGTTACAGATGGCATACAGATACGCCAGGGCGATCGACGCAATCCGGGAAGGGGCGCCGCGGGGCGGGCTCGGGCGAGGCGATTGCAATTCGTCCATGGCGCCTTATTTCCTGCCGACCCGCCGCCGAGGGGGGGCAAAACGCTGCAGGGGGCGAACAGCTTCAGGTGCGTCAGCGCCTGATCAGCCTTCGACGTACGAGGAAACGTCTGTGTACTCGCGCTTGGCGCCTTGAAACTGGTCGAAAATTCTTCGATGCCGCTTCAGGCCGTAATCATCGTCTCGGGTCTCGTATTGCCGAACCCACTCCAGCAAGTTGTCCAGCATGGCATGCTGCTCTTCAGGCGAGGCAAACTTCGCCGGCTCCCACGGCCGGCTGATGCAGTGGGCGATGCAGGTGTCGATACCTGGATTCAGGAATCGCAGCTCAGTGCAATAGGGAAGGGCGGCCTCGACCAGGTCGCCATAGCACCCCTCGATCACCCAGTGATCGTTGGCATCCAGAAACTGCTGCAGAACACCCAGGCTTTCTTCGAGCGTCCTTCGCTGCGTGCCCTGTACCCAGGTAATCTCGTCGAGCGATAACGTTGGAATAGTGCCGCTGCCGATCAGCCGCCGCGCCATGGTGCTTTTTCCCGCACCGGCATTACCGAGAAGAATTACTCTCATCAGAATACTGGCGGTCCCCACCATCGGCGCACGGCCGTTCTCTGCGCGCCGTGCGTGCGGAGGTGAGAGCTTTCATGTGCACGGCCCCTCGAAGGCCAGGCAGAACGCGTCGATCGGCTGGCGGCGTCTTCCCAGTTCCTTAGCGTTGCCATTCTTGGCCGAAAAAGAGCCGTGTAAGCCTCTGAAACCGGCGATTTCCAACGCGCATTCTTTAAGGGCTCAAGGGTTTGAGGAGGTCCGACCCGGACTCCGACGGACCCCGAAAAGTCGAACCGTGGAGTTGCAAAGTAATAGCCCAAGGGTCTAATTGTTTGAAAAGATCCGACCCGGATTCGGGGTTAGCCATCACGTTCTGTTCCATCCGTTGCCGTCGGCTTCCCCAGCCACTTCAACACGGCCTCGATAGCAAAGAGAATGGCGATACATCCGATGACAAACAACGTCATTACTCCCTCGGTCTGAAGCCATGCACCGACTTGCGAGTCCGGATAGAACTGCCGAAACACGACCGCCACGCCGAGTGCGACGACGAAGGCCACGAACAATAGGGAACCTATGGGCGTTAACCGAAAACGATCTGCGCCGGTGCGTTTGCTGATACGACGATCGAGCCAGATGTATCCCGCTGCGAGCAACGGGCCAACGACTACGATCAGCACCAGCAGGTATATTGCGACTGGATCCAAGGTGCGCGCCTCGTGAGGTCTAACGCTCAGGCTGAGCGGCCGGCCTAAGGCCGGTCGGCTGCAGCCTGTGGTTAGACCGCGTTGTTTGGTCAGGCGTCACACCGCACCCGAAGTAGCGCCTGACCAAGGGCGAGGTAAGGGATCATGAAGGTCCCCATGAGCATGATTGCGCCACTGGAATCTTCGCGAGAGATCGCACGCAAGCGCTTCCACTGACGCCACAAAATGGGAAGGACAAACAGGATCGGTAGAGCGGCCGCTATGACGCGATATCCGATCGCGCTGGTGACGATGCTAGCTTGCGTGCAGGCTGCAATCCGAATTGGAGCGGAGAGCTGGGACAGAATCGCAAGCGCGCTCTCGGCGGCGATGTACGCCATAATCCCAGCGACGAAATAGACACCGAGGAGAACGAGCTGAGCCACGTGGCGCGGCATCTTTACAAGGAAGCCCGATACATCTGTCTTCTCTGCGTGTTTGCCGTCTGGCGATGGCGGTTGATCAAGCACCAACGCCGAAATCGCTGCCACAAGCCCGAGACCCACGTACTGGCTCACTTGGCTGAGAGCGTCACGAAGGTTCTCAACTAGGATCGCAGCCGGGTCCATATATGCCTCAGAGGTCTAACGTGTTTTGGACGGCAAAAGTGACGTCTAATATGACTACTCCGATGCTCACTTCTTCAAATCGGTTCAGGTGGCTGGCGTCCATTCTTCGCGCGCGAAAGATGGATAGCAAAGCCACCAAAACCGTGCAGGGGATGGTTCGGTGCCGAACATGCCATGTGGATGCTACGCCGCGACCGGGTGGCGTTCAATTGGTCGGGCGGGCCGCTATGGCGGGAAGGGTCTTTTGCATCAACCACCGGAGTCGATTTCGCCGCGCCGCTCGAAGAACGGGCCGCGACTAGGCTGGCTTCGGTGGAGAACAGGGTGGCGCTAGCTCTTATCAGCTGCGCTGGCGCCCCAAATTCCTTAGCGCTGTGATTCCTGCCCAGAAAAGGGCCGCCTAAGCCTCAGAAACCGGCGATTTCCAGCACGCGTTCTTCGAGGGCTCAATAGCTTGAAGAGGTCCGACCCGGATTCGGTTGGTACAGATCATTGAGTTTCCGACTCGCGTACTGGCTGGGATTGCGCTTGCTTGAACCAATCCAGCCCCTGGATGGTATTATTCTGCAATTTCCATAGCTTAGGCATGTCAAGGCGCTAGATGGAGCCGCAAGTTAACACTTCGCAGTACTCCATTGTAGTGGTGGGGGCAATGAACCCAGCCATCCATCATCCGCAATGGTATGGGGCCCTTACAATACTTTCGGCTGAGGAGGTGCAGGACGCTGTGCGCGGCGGCGCACTCGTTGTCGTCCCTCAAGTCGCCCAATTTCACGCAGCGCGCCTCCAAATTCAATGCACGCCCGCAAACTGGCAAATAAACACATCGGATCAGCAGCAACGTGGCCGAATCGTAGACATTGCAGCGATGACTTTTCAGCGGCTGGGCGAGACGCCGATAAGCGCGTACGGCCTCAACGCGCGGTTCGAAGTAACCACAGGGTCCCAGCATGCTATTCAGGTGCTCGGAGCACAGTTCTCGAACGGACCTGTTGACCTCTCGTTTCAGGGATCACTTCCGGACTTCGAGTCGCTCGCCATCTCATATGGCATGCCTCATATCGCTATGGAGGGCCAGCCGGACGTACAGCGCCAGCTCAAGTGTTCGATCGGTCGGTCCACGCACGCACGAGATGCGATTGTTGTAGCCTTCAATATGCACCATGCCATAACAATGAGCCCTGAATTCTCTCGTTTTGATCTTGATAGGTTGCTTCTGGCATCTACTGTCGCGTTCGAAATGGAGGACGCTCTTTTGCGGCGCATCTTAGATGTCCTTACCAAGGAATGACGTATGGCCACCGCGCAGTTCTCGGCGTTTAACGACTTAAGTAGCGGATGGCGTGACAACAATAGATCTTACTCAAGTGATCAGTTGACTCGCACCATCGCGACTATCGCTCGCTACTTCGAAAAGGTAGCGAGGGAAAGCTCGTTGGCAAGAACTACGACATCTACACAACGTCCCTTCTCGTCTCCAGGGACGAGCGGGGTTCTTGACGCATTGCAGACGAGTCCCAATGATCTCGTTGAGTGGTCGACATATGGCACTGACGTGCCGGGGTCTGAGCCTGCAGTGATCCGCGAGGAATTTGAGAGGCTGTTTGCGGCGCGGGGCAGTGCGCGCGATCAATTAGCGCGGCGTTTGCTGAGTGTGACAGATGCTGAATCGTTGGTACGGGCCGCATTTGACCAGTACAAAGAGCGAGGGAATGCGGAAAGACTAGTGCTGGCCGCGTCCTTACTAGAAGAATATCGCCATGCCGCGATGCGACCACTTCGCAGCATGGCTCGCGCTAGCGCCCCGGAATGTGAGTACTTCGTCGACGCGTTGGCAGACCTTGCTGAAGATGTCTCATCTTATGAAGCTACGGCGGATCTCTTGGGGAGCTGGTCCAAGCACCCCGTGAAGGATGTACGTTTGCGTTTGATCGATGTCAGCGATGCACTTCCACGCCCACTCAGACACTGGATGCTGAGCGAGCTCGTCAACGACGCAGACGATGAGGTTGCAGAAGCAGCCCGAGAGCAACTGCAGTCACATCCCTGACTTGGCTACGTAGCGTCGAGTTCATGCACTGACCGGCGATGAGTGTGTGGCCCTTCACCGTCACTCGGCCTTGGTTAGTGCGAGTCGTTTACGGACAGCTGGAAGACTGGGAGGACGCACGAGGTGACGCTCGTAATCTCGCGGGCCCTGCTTTCTCAAGAATGGAGGAGAGTGTCTCCGTTTACAAGGTTTGCGACCCCGTCGAGGAGGCGCGCGTAGTCGCAGCCTGTCAACTAGGTCGCGGACAGACGCCAAGAAAACCGATCCTAGCCGTCAGGTTCTATTCACACGAGTTGAAGATACTTGACATAAGCGTTGCCGCATCACTCGGCGCAACGGGCGTGCCGTCCGTAGATCGTGCGCACCGAGACATATCTGGGAACGCCGAGTCCTACATAAGGCTTACTGACGTCGTGCTTGCTCGTCAAAAGGAGGGGCACGACCGAGTGCGCCGCATGATGAGGACGCGTCTACTTTTCCAGTTTCGCACGTTCCTGGTTGACAACGGAGTACCAGTATCTCAGCGTGCCCGGAAGCAGTGTCAGCAGCTCATAAAGGCGCTGGATCCCAGCGGCGAGATCTAGTCTGCTCGTCGTCAGTTCCCAGAAGCTCATAAGCGGCCTTCAGCGGTCGTCGTAGCACGGACATCAGCCTCGGATGTTGTGCCGCCTAACGTTTGAGCTCAGCGGCGGCCAGAGACTGGCGAAGCCAGCTGTAGGAAGTCCGGTGCAGCGAAGGGTTGGCCCTTACTTGCCCCAGACCTTTGCGGAGGCCGCATCAAAGTAGGTGACGTCCAGAGTGTTTCGACCACTGCGCCCGCTGGCAAGCTGCTGGGCTCGATGCATGATGTACTTGTTGCTGTCGGAGTTCGGGTCGCCGTGGAGGGCGATGTAGAGGTGCGACACCTTTCCGCGTCGAATGCACTTTAGGTAGTGGTCATCATTCTCCGCGAGTGAGTGGCCGTAGATGAAGAGTGCACCTTGTATGGAGCCAAAGCTCCGGTATGCCTTAGCGAGATAGTCGCTATGGCGGATGCGCTCATACTTTTCGGCGCTGGTTCCTTCAGAAACGAACAGCGGGAAATAGTCGCGACTCAACGCATTGCGAATTTGATCGACTAGGCGTATGCCCGTTCGGCTCCATGTGTACTTCTGAATCTCGGTTCCAGTGTCGAAGACATGCAAGGCGCCATGCAGGAACCACATGTTCTGCTCGTGGCTCTGGCTGGGCTCCCATACAACGTATGAGGCGTCGAAGTCGTCCTCTGATGATCTGAATCCATCGTCGGAGCCGGGCGTGACACCTTCGGGCATATGCATCTGCGCCCAGTAGAGGAGCAGGTCATAGTTGAACGTGTAGACCGTGTCGAAGTGGGCTATGAACCTGCGGCACGCTCCGTACTCTTCTTCAGTTAAGTCGCCAGGCCAGGAGGGATGGCTGGCTGCTATTGTTTGAACGAGCAGTTCCCGCAGGCCGTCTGCGTCTGCATCCAACGTTTTGGCAAGGGCAGCGGGGCCACCGTACGCGGATACCACTTTGCTGGCATCGCGGAGTGCCTTGATGACTTTCTCGAAATCTTGCGTGCCAAGGGCTCCGAACGCAAGCTTCGCAGTTGGAGAGACCTTCGAGAAGTCAGCCTGCTCGTAGAGCCTTCCGTACGCAAAGATCTCCGGACGACAAGCGATGCTAAAACCGTTGCCAAGAAGGGCATGCCGCTTGTTGTAGCGCTGGGCCTCTTTGATGGCTTGGCTAAACGTGAGGAGAGCCATGGGTGAGGGCTAACATGTCTTAGACGACAAAAGTGACGTCTAATATCGCGAAGTGACCCATAACATGGCCACTCGGATGCTCACTTTTCCCAATCGGCTCAGTCTGCTGGAGTTCATCCCTAAAGCGCCAAAGGTGAATAAAAAAACCGCCAAACCCTGCACCCGACGGTTTACTGCCGAGCATGCCATACGCATGCTACGCCGCGACCAGGTTGCATTCAATCGGTCTTGCGGACTGCTGAGGCAAGGAAGGCTTTGTGCATCAACCAACAGCTGAGGGCTTCGCCGCGCCGCTCGACCTGCTGCTGCTCAACGGTTTTGAAGCCTTGTCGCTCGAAGATCGGGCGGGCGACAAGGCTGGCTTCGGTGGAGAGCAGGGTGGCGCCAGCTCTGATCAGGTGGGCTTCGGCGTGGCGGTAGAGGGCGGTGGCGATGCCGCGACGGGCCTGGGCGAGGGCGGTGTAGAGGTATTCGATGCGGCCGTTGGGGTTGAAGGAGACGAAGCCGGCGCGGCCGGCGTCGGTTTCGGCCACCAGGGTTTGCAGGCGGCTCAATCGAACCTTCCAGTCTTCCAGGTCCGGCGGGCGGGGCGCCCAAGCGGCGCACTGGGCAGGGGTGTAGTGGGCGGCGCCGAGGGTGTGCACCGCGTCGGTGAACAGCCGGGCGAGGGCTTCGAGGTCGGCCGGGCGGTAGTCGCGGATGATCATCCGGCGCCCGGTGCGCGGGCGCGCTGGGCGGCGCGGCGGGCAAGGCTTTCCTCGGGCCAGCGTTCCTGCGCGTTGTAGTACTCCGGCACCGCGACCGCGCCGGGCGGCAGCACCACCCACGGCTGCTTCGTGCTGGTGTAGATGTGGATGTCCGGCGGAAAGCGGTCGGGGTTATCCAGCGTGCCGACGCGCACGAAGCTGATCTTGTCGCCGGCGCCGGCGTAATTGCTCCATACGGCCACCCGGCAGGTCGGGCAGCGGGCGATCTTCTGGCCGCGGCCGCTGGCGGAAGGCGTGAGCACGATCTCGACTTCGCCGTGCAGCAGCTCGACGCGCTCGGCCTCGATCAGGGCGTTCAGCACGAAGGCGCTGCCGGTTTCGCGCTGGCACCAGCGGCAATGGCAGCAGTGCACGAACAGCGGCGTGGCGGTCATGCGGTAGCGCACCTGGCGGCAGGTGCAGCCGCCGTCGAAGCCGGATGTGTCGCCGCTCATGGCAGGGCCTCCGGAAAACGCCTCACGGTCAGCGCGGCGTCATGCCGGGCGCGGCGCGAACATGATGATCGCCATGCCGGCGATGGCGACGGTGGCGCCGACCAGGTCCCACTGGGTCGGACGCACGCCGTCGACGATCCACAGCCAGACGATGGCGGTGGCGACGTAGACACCGCCGTAGGCGGCGTACACCCGGCCCGCCGCGGTCGGGTGCAGCGTCAGCAGCCACGCGAACAGCGCCAGCGACAGCGCCGCCGGCAGCAGCACCCAGGCGGGCGCACCTTTCTTCAGCCACAGGTACGGCAGGTAGCAGCCGACGATCTCGGCGATGGCGGTGACGACGAACAGCGCAAGCGTCTTCAGTTCGAACATGGATTCGTCCCGGTGTCGGCCGTGGCCGCGCGCGGTGTGCGGTCGCGCAGCAGCGACGGTTGGCGGTCAGTCATTCTTTTTCCGGCGCGGCGCGGGCGCGTCGGCTTCGCGGGCGCGCCGCTCGGCGACGCCCCACCAGATCGCGGCCACCAGCACTAGCACGATGCCGGCGAGCGCCAGCAGCTGAAAGATCCACTGCGGCCGGTCGTAGGCGGCGACCATCATGCCCCAGCCGAGGAAGATGGCGAGCACGGCGAGCAGGGCGCGAAGGCCGGTGGTCATGGGTATCGGGTGGGTGAGGGTATGCGTCCTGCGCTTCGATGGGTCTGCGCGCATCGAAACGGGCAGGCGGATGCTACGCCGCCCACGTAGGGCGGACAACGGGCGACGGCGAATGTGCCGGTGAACGCATCGGCGGGTGGGCGGCCCCGCTCGCGGAGCGCCCGCAGTCGCGGTAAGCTCTGCGCCCGATGGACACCGCAATTCTGTATATCGGCCTCAAGCACCTGCACATGACCGCGGTCGCGGTCAGCGGCGCGTTTTTCCTGGTGCGCGGCATCTGGATGCTGCGCCATTCGGACATGCTGCAGCGGCGCTGGGTGCGGGTGGCGCCGCACATCGTCGATACGGTGCTGCTGCTCTCCGCCCTCGGGCTGCTGTGGGTGCTGTCGTTGAGCCCGTTCGCCCACGGCTGGCTCACCGCCAAGATCGTGGCGCTGGTGCTCTACATCGTGGCCGGGTCGATTGCGCTCAAGCGCGGCCGCAGCCGGCGCACCCGCATCGACTTCTTCGCGGTGGCGATCGTGCTGTTCGCCTACATGGTGGGCGTGGCGCTGACCCGCGAACCCTGGTTCTTCCTGCCTTCCTGAGCCGCGCGCCGCGCCGGGGCTGACCGCCGCGCGCGGGCGGCCCGATCGCGTTTGATCTACGTCAACCGGGTTTTGCTGCACCGCGGATAGGATTCCGCGCAAGCCCGGCGGCATGCCTGTTTGCCGGGCGTTCGTTCGAACGTCACCCCGGAGAGCAGGCATGCAAGAACAAGCGACGTACAACTACAAGGTCATCCGGCAGTTCTCGATCATGACAGTGGTCTGGGGCGTGGTCGGGATGCTGGTCGGCGTGATCATCGCCGCGCAGCTGATGTTCCCCGACCTGACCCACGGCATTTCATGGCTGTCCTACGGACGGCTGCGGCCGCTGCACACCAACGCGGTGATCTTCGCCTTCGGCGGCTCGGCGCTGTTCGCCACCTCTTATTACGTGGTGCAGCGAACCTGCCACGCGCGGCTGTTCTCCGACGGGCTGGCCGCCTTCACCTTCTGGGGCTGGCAGGCGGTGATCGTGCTGGCCGCCATCACGCTGCCGCTCGGCATCACCACCAGCAAGGAATACGCGGAGCTGGAGTGGCCGATCGACGTGCTGATCACCCTGGTGTGGGTGGCGTACGCGGTGGTGTTCTTCGGCACCATTGTCAAGCGCAAGGTTGCGCACATCTACGTCGCCAACTGGTTCTTCGGCGCCTTCATCCTGACGGTGGCGCTGCTGCACGTGGTGAACAGCGCGGCGATTCCGGTGACGTTCTGGAAATCGTACTCGGCCTACGCCGGGGTGCAGGACGCGATGGTGCAGTGGTGGTACGGGCACAACGCGGTGGGCTTTTTCCTGACCGCCGGCTTCCTCGGGATGATGTACTACTTCGTGCCGAAGCAGGCGGGCCGCCCGGTGTATTCCTACCGGCTGTCGGTGGTGCACTTCTGGGCGCTGATCTTCACCTACATGTGGGCCGGCCCGCACCATCTGCACTACACCGCGCTGCCGGACTGGACCCAGTCGCTCGGCATGGTGTTCTCGCTGGTGCTGCTGGCGCCGTCCTGGGGCGGCATGATCAACGGCGTCATGACCCTGTCGGGCGCCTGGTACAAGCTGCGCACCGACCCGATTCTCAAGTTCCTGGTGGTGTCGCTGTCGTTTTACGGCATGTCGACCTTCGAGGGGCCGATGATGTCGATCAAAACGGTGAATTCGCTGTCGCACTACACCGACTGGACCATCGGCCATGTGCACTCGGGCGCGCTCGGCTGGGTGGCGTTCATCTCGGTGGGCAGCCTGTATTACCTGATACCGCGCCTGTTCGGCCGCACCGAGATGTACAGCGTGCGCGCGATCACGGCGCACTTCTGGATCGCGACCATCGGCGTGGTGCTCTACATCGCGGCGATGTGGATCGCCGGGGTGATGCAGGGCCTGATGTGGCGCGCGGTCAACCCGGACGGCACGCTGACTTACACCTTCGTCGAAAGCGTCAAGGCGACCTATCCCTTCTACGCCATCCGGCTGCTCGGCGGGCTGATGTTCTTCGCCGGCATGCTGATCATGGTGTGGAACGTCTGGAAGACGGTGGTCGGCGCGAAGGCGGCCGATGCAGCCATTCCCGCGCCGGTCGCGGCCCACGCCTGAGGAGAGTCAGATGGCCGGAGAGAAATTCCAATCGAAGATCGAACAGAGCACGCCGCTGCTGATCGTGCTGGTGATCCTGGTGGTGGCGGTCGGCGGGCTGGTGGAGATCGTGCCGCTCTTCTTCCAGCGCTCCACCACCGAGCCGGTGGCGGGACTCAACCCCTACACGCCGCTGCAGCTCGAGGGGCGCGACGTCTACATCCGCGAAGGCTGCTTCACCTGCCACTCGCAGATGGTGCGGCCGTTCCGCGCCGAGACCGAGCGCTACGGCCATTACTCGGTGGCGGGCGAATACGTGTACGACCATCCGTTCCAGTGGGGCAGCAAGCGCACCGGCCCGGACCTGGCGCGGGTGGGCGGGCGCTACAGCGACGACTGGCACCGCCTGCACCTGATCAATCCGCGCGACGTGGTGCCGGAATCGAACATGCCGGGCTATCCGTGGCTGGAGCGCGCGCGGCTCGCGCACGACGTCACGCCGAAGAAGATGACGGCGCTGCGCCGCGTGGGCGTGCCGTATACCGACGAGCAGATCGCCGCCGCCGCCGACGAGGTCAAGGGCAAGACCGAGATGGATGCGGTCATCGCCTACCTGCAGGTGCTCGGCACCGCCATTCGCACGAGGTAAGCCGATGGATCAGAACGACCTGCGCACACTGGTGACGGTGATCGCCTTCGTCACCTTCATCGGCATCGTGATCTGGGCCTACAGCCGGCGGCGCAAGCACCGGTTCGACGAGGCGGCGAACCTGCCGTTCACCGAGGACGAGGCAGCCGGCCCGACCGCCGGCAAGGAAAGGAGCGGGCAGTGAGCGACTTCACCCATGATTTCTGGAGCTGGTACGTGGCGGTGATCACGGTGGTGAGCATCATTGCCTGCGCGGTGCTGCTGAAAGCGATGTCCACCCGCAAGCTCGCGCCCGACCAGAAGGTCGAGACCATGGGCCATGTCTGGGACGAAGACCTGGCCGAGTACAACAACCCGCTGCCCAACTGGTGGCGCTGGCTGTTCTACATCACCATCTGGTTCGCCCTGATCTACCTGGTGCTGTATCCGGGACTGGGCCGCTTCGGCGGCACGCTCGACTGGAGCTCGACCGGCCAGTACGAAAAGGAAATGGCCCGCGCCGAAGACCGCTTCGGCCCGCTGTACGCCAGGTACGCGGCGATGGACATTACGGCGGTCGCCGCCGACCCGCAGGCGCGGGAGATGGGGCAGCGGCTGTTTCTGAATCACTGCGCGCAGTGCCATGCGTCGGATGCGCGCGGCAGCCGCGGCTTTCCCAACCTGGCGGACGGCGACTGGCTGTGGGGCGGCGATCCGCAGGCGATCAAGACCTCGATCGCCAACGGCCGCGCCGGGGTGATGCCGCCGATGGGCGGCGCGCTGGGCGGCGAAGGCACCAAGGATGTCGCGCACTACGTGATGTCGCTGTCGGGCAAGACCCACGATACGCTGCGCGCGGCGCGCGGGCAGGAGCTGTTCGCGACCAACTGCGCCGTCTGTCACGGGGCGGACGGCAAGGGCAACCCGTCGCTGGGCGCGCCGGATCTGACCGACGACATCTGGCTGCACGGCCGCGGCCAGAGCGCGATCATCGAAGCGATCACCCAGGGCCGCCAGAACGCGATGCCGGCCTGGGGGCAGTTCCTGAGCGAGGACAAGGTGCATCTGCTGGCCGCTTACGTCTGGGGGCTGTCGAACAAATGAGCGGCGCGATGAAAGGCGCGAGGCGCGAGGGGTGAGGCGCGTGAAAGGGCGCCGCAGTTGGCCTCGACCTGCCGGACGAAGCGCGGTCCGGGGCCAGAACCCTGGAAGGAGATTGCGGTGAGTGTGAATGCGCTCGAACGCGACAAGCCGCACCGCGGGGCAGCAGACGGCTGGCGAGTACACCGCAAACCCACGGCCAATGGAGCATGACGTGTACCGTGATTCCCATGGCCAGGATCCCCAACAAGACGAATTGCAGGTCGCTCCACGCATCAAACGAAAAGCCCCACAGCGTCCAGTCGTCGGCAACGGTTCCGGCGGGAAAAACGAAACGGACCACGGTGGCCACGTACAGCAACGTCACGAAATTGAGCAGCAGGAAGGTGTCCAGCCAAAAATTGAGCAGTGTCTTGGAAGGCGCGGATTTCTTTTCTCCGCTGGAGGAACCCAACCTGGATCGCGGACGCTCATGGGATGACGGTTGCAACGTAGAACCTGACTGTTTTTTCGGTACGAGTTCCCGGTCGAACTGCATAGGTGTCTCGCTTTGAGGTATCCACATCGATACGCTCCATGACGTCGATTGGGGTAACTCGGCAAATGATGTACCGCCTGGCGCAGGAAATTCGGTTCGAAAATCGCCGCCTCCACTGCGACTTGCGAACGCGGTTGCCGTTTTCCGCGGGGCAGGCCACTTCCTCCGTTCTTGCTGTCCGGAGGACACTGCGCAAACAGAGCGTGAGACAGCACTGTGCACCCTTGCGCGCTACTGCGCTCATGTGAGCGTTTTGCCGGCGTTGCCGTCCCCGTAGAAATCCCGTAATCGTTGAAACTTACGGGAAAATCGGGGGTGTGCGAGGCTTCCGGCAGATGGCACACACTTTGCCCATTTAGGGAATCGAAGAACCAACATTTTCTCCGTAGGAAAGGAGGTGCGTGATGTTCGTTAAAAAGCACACCCACATCGAAACGGAGGTTGCGAAATGGATTTTGCTGATTGTTGCCGCGTTGGCCTTGATTGCGTTGCTTTCCTCGACGGCAGCGGGGGCGAACACGCGAGGAACACTGCCCGAGCCTCGGGAACTGCCGGAACAGGCCCGCGAGGCCGCTCAGCCATTGACGATTGATCCACCGATCATTGTGACCACACCCGATCAGCCCGTTATGCAGTCGGTTGACCTGGCTTCCGAGTTGTGGCTTGTCTTGGGCGACCATGAGACGGAAGCGTGGGAGCGCGCGATTGAAGCGTGGGATCGCCTGGAAATGCCGCGTTCGACCGCCGTGTGGAAGCATGTGGCAATGGCGCAAGCCAACCTGCGGCTGCTGGAATTCGACAATGCGGCACAGGCCTTGAAGCTGGCCGCGAAGGCGGACCCCGATAACGCCGTGGTCCACTACGTTACTGGCATCCTGCACCTGCAACGGGCCCACTATGCCGACGACTGGGACGGTGGATTGCGTCCAGACACGACGCGGTTGGCTTCGCTGGCGAACATCGACGTTGTGCCGAATACACGAGCCATGTACCGCCTGGCGGCCATCCAGGAACTGGAGCGGGCCGTTGAATTGGCTGGCAACGTTCCGTGGGACAAGCCACTCTGCATGATCGATTGGGACGCGGCGGAACGGACAGCCATGCCGGTCGTGCCACCGAGCGTTGGCGACCTGATGTATGCCATGGGGGCCGACAACTTTGTCGGCAAGGCACACAACGTGCTCGGACCGCTCTATCTGGAACGCGAAATGCTACAGGAAGCTGAAGAGCACATGGACCAGGCGACGGACTTGAGCATGAACGTGCTGAACGGCTACGAAGAACTGGGCGAGCGATACGAAGCCGCCGGACTGCACGGTGCCGCGGTGCGAGCCTACTTGAAGGCGTCGGAGCAGGGTCATGGACTCGTCAATCCCGTGCGCAAAGCCGTGGAGAACGTAGGCGACCTGTTCGAGTAATCGTGAGCCGTCGTCTGTTGTGGAACGTGTCCCTGTTCGCTTCCACGAACAGGGATGTGAAGGAAGGTTTGAGGAGACGCGGAAGAGGCTAGTTGTAACCAGGTTGGCGAGGCGCCCAACGAAGAAGGCAGTCGAAAGTAACGGCTCAGAAAGAGATTCGCCCTGTCGGAAACGTCGGTGTCGAAACACGCTCTAACAAGAAGGAAGTGCAATGACCAGAAACAGCAATGATGTTCGTGTAAAGGATGTAATGAGCCGCGACGTTGTCACCGCGTATCCCGATGACTCTCTGCGAGTTGCCCTGCAGTTGCTGGTGGAGAACCGGGTTTCGGCATTGCCGATCGTAGACAGCAAACAGCGCTGTATCGGCATGTTGTCCACGACCGATCTGGTCGACCTGGAATGCGACCACGAAAACGATCTCGATCAACTCAATGCCGCCGATCCCTACACGCGGCAGTGGCTGCAGAGAAAGATCGACGCGGGCCTGGCCGACCAGCAGATCAAAGAGGTCATGTGCGAACATGTCAACTCGGTCTCGGGCGAAGCAAGCATCGTCGAAGCCACTCGCGAAATGCTGCGGAACCGCGTCCATCGGCTGCCCGTGACCGATGCCAAAGGCCGGCTGATCGGAATCGTATCCACCATGGACATCTTGAACGCGTTTGTCGATGGTGTGGCCGTGGCGTGAGCCAGGAAAGGCGTCGCCGTACGTGTCGCTGGCAGGCTTGACAATCTGGTAGCATCGCGGTGCCGAGCATCCCTATCGTGTATTGGGATGTTTCGGCTTTTTTTTTCAGCCTAGGGCGGGAATTGCGGCAAGCCAGGACGTCCCCGTCGTCCAGCTGCCGCAAACTCCGATATATCGCGAACTTTCCCAGCGTGCTATCATAAAGGGTTCAGAGTACGCAGGCGAAAGTGGATGCGAGCGTGCCGGTTGCGAGCGTTATCCGCTGGTCCAATTAAAGGGTGAAACGATGTCAAAAAGGATTGCCATGCAGAACAGATATCTTCCGGCGGTGCTGAGCGGACTGGCCTGCCTGTGGTTCGTCACGCCGCTGTCGGCGGAGGAGACGGAGGGCGCCCGTGAATGGAAGTATGGCGAACTGCCACGCGAACAGAACCTCTACGCTCCGGCAGAAGACCTTTCGCCCTTCAAACTAATCTTTTACATCTTCGACATGCAGGATAAGCCGAAAGCCATCCAGCAGCGGCCGGGGTACACCGAGGGAATTGTGGAAGCGGCTCAACGGATACTCAACGCCGACACGAAGGAGAAGTACCGCGTGATTGCCGCCCTGGCGGTCTTTGACGCGCTGCGCGCGAAGGCATGGGACGACGAGGAGGCTGATCAGGCGTTAATGGAATTTGCGGAGCAGATGAAGAACGAAACGGCCGAGAAAATCGTGGCCGAAGTGAAGTTCTGTAAAATCGAGCGTAAGGCTTTAGACGCCGCGGTCAAACAGGAACAGCAGGATGCGACCGCCTTGCTGGCCGAATTGGAAACGTATTACTCGTCGGTTCCCTTAAACAATCGGTACTTGCGGATGGCCGACAGTACCGTGAAGGTGATCAACCAGATTCCAGACCCCGCGGAACGCGAAAAGTATTTCCAGACGTTCGGGAAGTTGTTTGCGAAGAGTTCCGAACGTGACCTGGCATCCTACGGCCGCAAATTGGCGGCGGATGACAGCGGACCGGCATCGCCG
>ERZ869936.1664-NODE-1664-length-15170-cov-11.318690_pt1 | contig 15170 bp, 20 predicted proteins | sample MGYA00520876_ERZ869936 | MGnify/ENA primary metagenome ERZ869936 (study PRJEB32218, sample SAMN09650985) | biofilter metagenome | isolation source: enrty point of leading RO module | place: Saudi Arabia: Thuwal, RO plant located on Red Sea | collected 2016-02-17...
GCGCGAAACCAGATAACATTACTTCTTCTTCAAAAGCTCTGTCACTGTTTTCTGTATCGAAAATTTCAGTGTGCTGATTTTCATACCTATTATATTCCAGACCGAATAAAGCATTCAAACCTGGCTCTAGTTCTTTAACTAGTTGTCCTCTACTTATCGCCATAATTATCCTCCTTAGATTCCGGCTGCCGATGTTAAGAAATGCTCATGAATAGTAACTACTAAGTTAGTGTTAGCTGAACCTAGTTCGTTATTATCAGGATCTCTTGATACACCGATTATTTTAAGTTGCGCAGTTCCCGCAGCCATTGTTCCAGATATTTCTACACCTGAAACATAGTTTGGTGAACTACCGGCTGCATACACGATATCTGCACAGTTACCAATATTAGTTTGTGCAGGTGTACCAGCTGATTGTATTTCAAACCTTTGATAAGGATCATCAGCTACGAATCCAACAATGTCTGATGCAGTGTTAGATGCAGCTAAGTGATTAGCCCATGTAGGTTTGCTTGTTGAAGCGTCAGTATAGAATACACCGTTAAGTGAACCTAATAAAGTATCTCCTGCTGCCGCTACTCCAATAGTACCAGTTGCTAACATTTCAACTGGATCCCATTGATAAATAGCTGAAGCCGAAGCTGCGATATCATACTCACTTAAACCTTGAGCATCTCTATTCTGACCAACTTTACCAATTGCTTTCAAACCGAAAGCGGCGTCTTTGTTTGCCATGTTATTTACTCCTTATTTAAGTTTATATTAATTATCGCGGTAGTTGGTATTGCTAAAAAATTATTTTTTAGTACCACCAAAAGTTACGCGACTCTGTCGATCACTATCGATCGGCATACTTGGGTGCTGTTCCTTCATAAGATCGTTGTTTACTGCATCTTCTCGATCCTGAGTTTGTCTTCTATAATACTCATCACGAGCTTTTGCGATCTCTTCTGGTATCCTTGCCAGCACAAGGCCGCCTACTCCGATCACTCCTGCGTATTTGCCTTCTTTGACAGTTGCATAAGAATCTCCCGGATATTCATCTCCTCTTACGAGTTCCCATCCTGATCTAAGTTTAGCCGACATATTTTTTGTGTCGTCCATTCCTAAAACTTCAGTTCTTATCCATCTGTGCTTGAATCCTACAGGCGCAGGTGGTGCATCTAAAGATGACGGTGGAGTCCAGGTTGTTGGTCTCTTTTCAGAAACTCTAGACTGACTCGCACGAGGGGTTTTCATTTTATCGTTTTCCATATGCTTAAACCTCCTTCATGTATTTTTTTTGTTTTGCATAATCTTCTAATGACACTCCTAATTTTTTGGCGATAGCAACTTCAGAAGGGGTGAGACTGATAGTTTTGCGACTTTGTTTTACACTTCGCGTCGCCGACGCTACTGTCTGTGTAGGCTTGGTCGATTCACCTTTTATATTTGTATCATTATTAGTATCAAATTTATGCGGAAATTCAACCCTCATTCTTTTGTCGATTTCAGCATAATATTCATCAGATTTAGGATCGTATCCTTCCTCATCAACTAGTGTTTTGTGTAAATCAAAAGCCGTGTAAGTCATAGCTTTATCACTACCAAACCATCTATTATTAGATGCCCAAGTCTCTGCTTTTGGATCTACTTCTCTAGAAGGTTCTTGTTGTTTAGGTTGATAAGGTTGATTTACGGTCTCCTCTTTAACAGCTTTTTGTTCTTCTGCTATTTGAGAAAGTTCCTGTAATCTAACTTCTTCATAACCCAATCGTGATATTTCTTTTTGAATATCTACTTCTGCATTCACATCCCCAGCTTCTCTAGCTTGTGTTAGTTTAGCTTTTTGTGCATCCAAAAGTGATTGGATTTTACTTTGTCTATCTTTCATAGACGATGTTTCTAAAGAAGAATATTTTTTATTTAAACTATCAGCTTTTTCTTTTTGCACTCTTGCAAATTCAATGGCTTCGTCTCTTTGTCTTTGAGCTTCTCTCCATTTACCTGTTAGTTTAGCTATTCTTCTTTGTACATCTTTACTATAGTTTTCTAATTCTTTATCTTTCGATTCTTTCTGATCGTCTTTAACTTGCTCCTCGCTGCTCGCTTCTTGCGGCGCGGGGCTAGTGTCTTGCTCCGTAGTTTCTACTTGCTCTTCAGTTTGTGCTTCGTCTTTTAATTCAACTTCTGCACTTGGTCCTGAAGTATCAATATCCACCATCGGAGTTTCTGTTTTTGCTTCTTCTTGCATAGTCTTCTCCTATGTTATATGTGGTGCAACACAGATTCTGGATCTTTAATAGTTCCAAGAACCTCGTCGTCGTTTAAGATACGGACTTCTCCGCCATCTATTGGTAATCGTGATCCAGCATATCTTGCAAAGATCACCCAATCTTTTTCTTTACACCAAGCGCCTGATGGAAACTTATCTTTGTCTTTATAAGCTTCAGGTCCTATCTTTAGAACATAACCGCAGTTTACTGCGATTCTTAATCTGTCTAAAGTTTCTTGTGCAACAATAATTCCACCTTTAGTTTTATCTTTAGGTGTGAATGGTAAAACTAATAATCTCCAACCAGATGGTTCTGGTAGTTCATCAATAACAGAATCAACATTTGTTTCATCAACTCTATTACTTTGTTCTAGTTTATCTTGTTCTTTATATTTTTCTTCAAGCGCCAGTTTCGTCTTCGGTACTTCTTTCTCCGAATCTGATGACGTTTGAGTCGTCTCTTTCAGTATCATTTTTTTCCTCCTTAGGATTTAGCAGGTTTGATATTTCCTGTTCTATTAATTGTAAGGCATGCGCCTGTCCCAAAAGATATCGATATTGCTCCATATCTTTTACTCCACCAGCAACCATAGTTTCACCTATAGACTGATAAGAATCTCTTATTTTTTTTCTTAATGTAGGTACGAATGTTTCGAGTGTATGATCAGACATTTAACATTTCCATCTTCTCCGTGCCTGTCGTATTCGAGAATTTGGATCGTTTCTTGTCTTTGCTGATGATCGTTTGAGTTGTCCTAGTGATCTAGCGCAGTAAGATTTTCTGCGTTTTGCAGCTTTTGATCCTGGCTTCACTTTTCCAGTCACGGCTGTTTTTAATTTGCTTCCAGGATTTGCTGCCCTGTAAGCTCTTACACCTTTTGCTGTCATTCCAGCTCCAGATTTTGTTGGTCTATAATTACCACCTTTACCAGTTGTTTTTCTAATTGGTCTTTCGGCCATTATATTAATCCTTTATAATATTTTACGTATGATGGATTAGATAAATTTACTCCACCATATTCTCCTCTAATACTTCTTCCAATGTAACCACCATCAGCTGCTTTTTTTCTTTTTGCAAATGTTGCAACGTTAGTTGGTTTAGGACCTGTGTTCCCCGCTGCTCTTTTTCGTTTGACAGCACTCGCCTTTTGCGAACTTGTCATCCGTGTGGCTTTTGCAAGTGGGACGCACTTTGGATACTTTCTCTTCGAACCTTTTGATCGCCCGCATGGCTGATACTTCCCATTCTTCTTGGGTGCTCCAATGTCCACCCATTTCTCTTGAACCCATTTACGTAATCCTCCACTAGACATATTTAGTTTTTTTTCTCTTACCACTCATGACTTTACCACAACCTGTTGCAATAAAACCGCCATCAGCTTTTTTCTGTCTTTTACCACCCGGTGTTATTTTACCTGAGCATACTCCTGAAGCGTACATGTTCGCGTACGCCGAAGGGTAAACTTTAAATTTACGCTTCGCTGCAGCTTTTCCTCTTGCACAAAGTTTAGCCATTATTTTTTAGGTCTCCTTGCCTTACCAAAACCAGTTAATTGTGCACAACCGCCTTTATTCATTTTTGCTCTACCACCTTCTTTGTAACCCATAATTTTTTTGGCTACGTCAGGTCTTTTCTTTGCTAAAGCATTCATACCTTTTGAAGGGTATTTACCTTTTTTACCGTTTTCTTTTTTCATTATTAACTCGCTGTGTTTTTAACTTTTTTAGACTTAGAGAAAGCAACATTTTTTTTCATCTGAGGTGAAACTTTACCTACAGTTGCTTCTGTACCTTTATCTGGGCTTCCTTTTTGAAAACCAAAACCAGGAACTTGTTTGTTAAATCTTTTATTAGCCATATGTCCTCCTATTTTTTTCCATTTCGGAAAATTTGTGTACCCTTTATACCATAAATACTCGCAACTACAAGAATCCATAAATTTGTGAACCAGCCCGGCAGCTGTTGAAACTGTTCAAAGAACAATTTTATCTTTTCTGCTGCACCAGGATCCTCGCTAAAGACTCCCCAAGCGATCACCAAAATTGGCGCCGTTAATACGAGCAAAACGAACTCGTCTTTCCAGTCCGATTGTCTTGCTTCTAATAATTTGCCCTGGTATTCAGTCTCTCCACGAGCCATTTTATCGGCTGCAGCAAGTTGTGCGTCCGCCATCTTCATTTTTGTCTCTTGTTTCTTCTTATAGATGTGCGTTGCCGCGTTTAAACCAAGTTTTAATGCACTAAACCACATAAATTATCTATTTCCTTTCAATTTAGCAGCTAAAATTGTTTTTTCAATCGAAGTATCAGCTCTTAATTGTGCTAAATCTTCATTTTGTTGTAATTTTTCGTCAGTTTGCATCTGATTCATCATTGCTTTCATCTTATTTAGGTTAATTTGCTCGTCATCGACCTTTTTCTTACGTGCATTTTCTTGTGCTCTGATGTCTAATTCTCTTGCTCGTAGTTTTGCAATAGGATCATTGTCAAATTGTGACGTAATTTCCTTTTCTTCCTTCATAAATTCTTCCATCATCTCTGCAATTAGGACAGCTTTTCTAGCTTCTATCTTTTCTGACAGCATTCTAGCCTGCATTTGCATTTGTTGAGCCATTTGTGGGTTCTGTTGCATCATCATTTGCATTTGTTTTAGTTGTTGCATCTCATCTTTAAACTCTATTTCGACTTGTTCTTGTGCCATCAACGAAATATGTTCAAAAATATTTTTCTCTAACGATGCCATAACAACTGGATTGTTTCTAGCCATGTTTGTAGCCATAAAATTTAAGTGAGCTGTCATGTGTGCTCTGTGATCTTGACCTGGAAACGCTTGGAACGGTTTCCCTGCGAGAGCATCTATGTGTTCTAACGCAGGGTCCTTTGGTGCGGGTGGTTGTGGTCGAATTAAAACTGTGTCAACATCCTTTACACCAATTGCTTCATACATATTTCTATATGCTTGATACAAATTGTGCATTTGTGGATTTGACATTGCCAGTTGCAGTTCTGTTTGCGCTAAAGAAATACGCTGTGTCTGTGAGAAAATGTTAGGGTCAGCAACTGGCAGTATATCCACTCTATCATCAAAGTCTGATTGTTTAATCATTTTTTGACCCCCAACTACATCGTATGGATATTCTGCAGGTAAGTATAATCTAAATACTCTTGATAAAATTTTAAATTCATTTTTTAGTGCGGAATAAATTCTTTTGTGAATAGCAGACATTGTTCTGCTTCCTCTCTCAAGCAATGCTACAGTCGTGCCCACAGCTGCTTGTTGATTCCCGTCACCTACTTGCAGGTCCGCTATTGAAGCGAATCTTTGTCCTGCATTTACCACGACTCCCATAAGTTGAAGAAGTGTTGCACTTGGCTCTTTGAAAGGCAGAGTCATGAAAGCATCTCTTATGTTTCCACCAGGAGCATCTACATCTCTAAATTCACCTGGTTGAATTGCTTGTGCATCATCTCTAATTCTAATACCTCTTTGTTTAAATCCGGCAGGTAGGTTTGATAATGTTCCTGCATCTAATAATTGTCTTAATGCAGATGTTGCAGTTCTTGATAATCCACCAATCATGTGAATTAAACCAAAACCGTAAAAACCTAAACCTGGTAAAAATTTGAAATGTACAAAGTATTGTATTTTAGATTTCTTTGGATCGTTTTGTTCGTAGTTTCTTCTAATAGATAATATCTCTCTAGAATTTTCTTCAATCGTTACAATGTAAGGTAACTTAATTCCTGTTGGTTCACCATCAGGTCCAACATCTTCAAAACCTTCTAAGTCTAAATTAACATGACATTCTAACAAAGTAAAAATATCATCGTCTCTTCCTGTCTTAACTGTGCCTTCTAATTCCATTTCTTTTTTCTCAACATCAGTTAAGTTATCGTGGCCAGCTTTTAATTCTACATCTCTATAGAAACCTGCCACTTGTTGTTTTCTTAATTCGTTTTCAGAAATTTTTATTTTATGAATAATTGCTTCCGCATCATCTAATGAGGTAGCTGTATACGGAACAATTAAATCATCTGCTGGAACAAACTTTGATACTGCTCGTTCCAATAAATCATCATAATAAACTTTTTTAAACGCTGAACCTGCAAGAGGTAAATAAAATAACATTTGATCAAACTCAGGTTCGTATTCTTTCATCTGATCCATCAACTGATAGTTCATGAAATCTTTTACACGATTAGACTGTTGAGTTTTTTCTGGAGTTTGTACTCCGACTATTTGTGTTCTGACTGGTCCATTAGCTGGGAGTAACTCTTTATATGCCAACGCCTGAAACTGAGTAACAGCTTCAGCAAGCACCGGATGAGTGGCACCCGAAGCACCGGAGAACGGTTCCGTCCTGTTTTCATATTTAAATCCTAATAGTTCTAATCCTTGAGTATATGATTTTTCCCATTCTTTTCTAGAACTTTTATAGTCTTGATAATTTTGATGTAATGTTGAAGATAGATAACCTAACTCTCTTTCATCTACAAAGTCAGCTAAGTTAGCATTAAAATCAGTTGCTTGTGATTGTCTTAATGATTCAGGATCAAAGTTGACATCAACCGATCCATCTTCCATTTCAGTAATTTCAGTTTCACCAGGCTGTACCTTTTCAATTTCTTCAACCATTTCAACTGCGATATCGTCAGTTGTTTCTTCAGGTTGAACTTTTATATTTGGTAGCGCCTTGTCTATGTCTGCCATTTATTTTTTCTCCAGATTGTTTGACTGTTTTAACAGTATTGTATTTAATATTCAAGCCTTGTGGTGTAGGACCTCTTTTTGGTGGTGGGCCACTCTTTTTGCCTATCATTATTTAATTCCTAGTTTCTTTTTTGTAACAGGTCCAAATCTATCCACGTCATAACCCATGTCTTGCAGTTCTTTTACTGAAATATTTTCAGGTCCAAGTTCATCTATTAAATCATCGATGTCATCTAGTCCTTCATCAACGTCTTTCATCTTACCATCAAAATCAGATCTAACTGTATATTCATCATACTCATCAGGTACAAAAGGTACATTTTCGTCAGCTTGACCTTTAGTTAAAGTTAATTCTTGTTCTTTGTATCCAGGAGCATCTGGATCACCTTTTATGATTTTAATTCTTTTATCTCCTGTAGCTACATTTTCATATAGTTCATAATCTGCATCTGAAGTTCTATAATTAAAAACATTTTCCAAATCGTCAGTTGCGAATCTTTTTGTTACATCTTCTCCAACGTCTTTTATTTTATCTACAAGTTTGTAAAAATATGTCGGTACATTTTTTACAGTTTCTACAACTTTTTTAGTTTTGGCTGGACCCATTCTAAGTGAAGCAAGTCCTGCTACGCCAGCGGGTATCAAAGATAATAATTTTAAAAATTTCCTTCTAGACATTCCACCATCTTTAAAACCTTGTCTTTGGTATAATCTTTCTAACTCCATAGGATTAGGAGCTTCATAATTTTGAGCGTAAGGATTTTTAGCTAAGTTTAATATACTAGCAAATTCTTGAATACCTCTTTTCATTCCTTCTAATCCAGGACTTTCAGGAACTTCTAAGTAATCTAATCCTTGCCCTGCTAAAGTTTCAGGTAAACTTCCTCTAACATAACTACTATAACCTTTTTCAATTTCTTCTTTAGGTAATTTAAATTGTCTTGCAAGATCAGGTAATTGATCTCGTCTTTCTTTTTCTAAATATGCTTGTCTTCCTAGTTCTAAAAGAGGACCTGCTACAGTTCCTATTGTTCCACCTTTTGAAATTAATGGAAATAATTTTTTAGCAATATTTATTGGAACTCCTGCTCTAGCAGCTAGTTTCATAAATTTAGAAACTTTTCCTCCAGACTTAGAATATAAATTTAAAAATCTTGCAGCTTCATCTGTAAACATAGCAGGTAAAGTTACGTTCAGTGCCATTTGATTTTTAGGATCAAATTGTGTTGCAAATAAAACTTGCAATATAGGCATGTCTATAGTTGCTAAAACACTTACAGGAAGTTTTGCAATATCTTGAATTAATTCTGCAGACATAAAACCTCTTTCTTTTGCTGTCATAAGTTTTTTCATAAGTTGTTTAACAGCTTTGTCTTGTTTTATTAAATCAGGATCAGTAATAGCTTCTAAAGCTTTAATTACACTTGTTTCTCTATCTTTTCTTGGAAGAACATCTATAATATCTTTTTTAATATCGTCAGATAAATTTTTAGCTATATTTTCTCTTATTGAAATATTGTTTCTAAATTCTCCAAACAAATCTTTACTTGACTCTGTCAAAGAAGTTGTTCCAAAATCTTCTACTCCTTCTAATCTAATTTTACCTAAAGAAGATGATCCTCCTGTAAGCTTAGACCAAGTATTTTCTAATTTAATTTGTTTGTTTAATAAATCATTATATAATTCTTGATTTCCTGCAGCTTTAGCATCATTCATTGCTAATAAATTTTGATTAGATCTACTATCAAATGTGGATTTTAATCTATTAATATCTGCTGCTATAGGAGTAACATTTAAAAAATTTTTAAAGTTTTGATTTTTTAAAGCAGTATATCCAGCAGGATGGTCATATTGAACTTGAACACCTGGAAATTTTTCTTGTATTGTTTTTAGAATAGAGTCAAATTCATCTATTCTATCAAAGGCCGCTTTTTGTAAAGCAGGATCATCTATTTCAGAATAAATAGAATATTTTAAACTTCTATTCCAATCCTTATCCAATGTTTTAGATGCTTCTAAATTATTAATTAATAAAGATATATCTTCTCCCCTGTCTTTTAAAAAAGCTGGTTTATTTGTTCTTATGATAGCGTTTGTTAATAATTTATTTATCTCACTTCTAATTCTATTAGGAGTCATATCTAATTTTTGAGAAAGTTCATCAATTTCTACTGGACCTTTTGTAATTATATCAAAAAGTTTTTCTTGAGTTTTAGTTCTATTTAGTGAAGCTGCTGTATTTCCATCAAATAATTCTAATTCATAGTCACTAAATATTTTATTTTTCTTTGATCCTTTCTGTGTTTCAGGTTTTATGTATTGAAAATAATTTTTAGCATTGGCATCTGTATAAGGACCTCTTCCTGGTAATAATTTTTCTGGAAATTCTTGACCAGGTCTTCCAAACATTTCTCTTAGTCTAGCTTCAACATTTTTAGATAAATCAGCTTGACTAAAAGGATCTCCTGTTTCAGCTAATTTATCATATTCCTGTCTAAATAAAGTTTCATAAACTGTATCTAAAGTTTTAGCAGCAGGGCCTCCACCAGGTAATTTTTTACCTTGATAAGCTTGTTCAACTATTTCTTCTATACTTAACCCGCTTGGAACCTCACCTCGTTTAATTCGCATTCTATTATTAAACTCTTCATTATACATTCTTTTTTTCTGTTCTGTAGAAAGTGTATTCCACTCATCTAAATCATAGCCGTATTTTTTAGCAATCGCTTCTGTTCTATCTTCTGCTGTTTGATATTCTGTATTAAAAAAATTAAAAAAGTTTGGATCATTAAATGTTTCTAATCCTTTTGTATTTAATCCTTTTTCTCTATATCTCTTTGAAGCATTGTTTATTTTTTTCTTTAAATCTTCATCTAAACCTAAAAGTTCATTATTGGGTCCTATTTCAATATCAACACCAAGATTAGCTTTAAATAAATCTATTCTTTGTTGTTTTTTAGTTTGAGCTTTTTCAAAACGTTGTTTTTTACTTAAACCTAAATCTTTATTTTGTTTTGCTTTTTCTTTCATTAACTCAGAAGTTCTATATTTTACTTTTTTAAGTATTGGATACTTAGTTGGTTTTAAAACATTTTTACTTATGTTAAGTCCTGTTTTTTTATCTACTAAACTTTTTAATTCATCTCTGTTTAAAAATTCTGTTTGAGTTTGAAATATTTCTTTCAATGCTTGATTGACCGTCATCTTTTGTGAAGATACTTTTGGTCTTACAAACCCTTCACGTGTTCCATAATCTTCTCCTTCAATTATTCCACCACCAATAGCAAGACTAGCTCTACCTCCTTTTGCAGCATTGAAAGGTCTTTCTAAACTTTTTCTTTGTAAATACTCTTCGTAAGTTTCTTGTGATGGATCAAACTTATCTTGTAGTTCATCCTTTAAGGGACCAGGTTCTAGTTCATCTACTAAGTTTGCTGTTTGTATAGATTCATCGTAGATTACAAATTTACCGTCCAGGTATTTTTTAGGACGCATGGCCTGTTTGTATTTGCCTATGTCCATTTAAAACCCCGATAGATAACTTAAGCCGCCTCCAGCTTGTTTAGTTCTGTCTGTCATTTGTTTCATGATGTCTAAGACTTCATCAGAAGATTTACCTTGTTTCATCAATTCGAAAGCTTGTTCTATTGTAGCTAACACTTCTGCTTTTCTTTGTGGATCTGGATCGTCAACAATCTTAGTTACTAACTCTTCATCGATGCCAGGATATTTTTCTTTTAATTCAAAACGTTCTCTCATTTTAGGAGCCATTGCAGATATCTCATCTCCTTTACTTAAGGTAGTATAAATTTCATCGTAAGCATCTAAAATATCTTTTTGATCTATCTCATCTCTATTAATGTTTAACTCTTCTAACATGTCGTCTAAGATTACATCAGCATCTAATTTCTTATCACCAGACGGTTGAATAAAATTATCAATTGCTTTTTTAATTTCATCTACCAGAGTCTTTCCTCTAATCGTAAGAACTTTTGCAAGTTTTAAACCAGAACCATATCTATAACCAACTCTACCACCTGTAGCTTTTTCAGTTCTGTATTTTGCCATTCCTTCTCTAATTAAATCATCTGCTTCTTGTAAAGTTAATCCATAGTTTTCCATTAACTGTTTTCTTTTTGGCATTACATAATTTTCAAAAATAAAAGTTCTTGAAGTTGTATCTCCTTCAATTCCTAATGTGCCCATGATAACTTTTGCTATTTCGTCTGCAGCCATTTTAGGAGCATCAGGTCTTTCAGCATACATGTTAAAAATGTTTGCACCTTCACCAGTCGTTGTATCTTTTTGTAAACCTTTTGGTAAAGATGTTATACCACCATCATCATAACCAACTCGTCCACCTTTAGCAAATTCTTCTGGGTCATCATCTGTAAGTTTTTTTAAAAGCTCTTCATCTGTTATTCCTTTAGGAGCATCCTTATCTACTTTTAAATCAAACAAACCTCTAGATTCTAAAAAATCAGCCATACTTTCAGTGATTCTACCCATCTGTTCTTTTTCTAATAATTCTTCTCCAGCTTGTCTTAGATCCATTAATGCATCACCACCAAAGTTTTCTTCAAAGATATCTATTGGATCTGCCTTTTCTGGTACCTTGATATTTTTTCTACCTAACACAACTCTTGCAGCTGTTCGTGTCATACCTTCTACAGGATCTAAACCACCACCAGATCTAAATGGATTTTTAGTTAACATATTTGTCACTTCTTCAAGAGATGTTTTTTGATTAAAAATTCCTTCTTCAGGAACTGAGAAAGTAATACCTTCTTCTTTAGTATCAATAGGACCTAAATCTTTTCTATCTTGTTCTATTTGTCTTCCAACTCTTTGTAAGAAATCATCTTGATCTCTGCTTGTTTTAAAAGGAACTACTTCACCTTCAGGTTTTTTAATGCTTGGAGCATCAGCTTCTTTAAAAATTTTATTGATTTGTAGTTTTAATAAATCACTAACTTCACCAAATTCTTGCCTAGCAAACTTATATGCATCAGCAATAGTTATGTCTCCATTCTTGGCTAGTGTTCTCAAAGAACTTAAAAATCTTAAAAATCCCATCAGTAATATACCCTTTTAGGTTGTGGCAACGGTTCATCAAGAGCGTCTTCAGGATGTTCTATGAATCCTCCCTGCCTGAATCTCATTACAGCTTGTGTCATACTATCGACTAAATCGTCGTGATCGCCATAAGGAAAAGCTGCACATTCCTCAATGACTTCCTCAGCGAAGGCTTCATTTGTGGGCGCCCATATGCATCCACTCTCAAATAGAGGTGCAACGCTGTTTACTCTTGTATGTTTATCATTTCCTTTTGATGGTGTAAAGTTAATTACTGGGATACCTAGTTTTCTTAGTTCGTAGGTCAAAGGTAGTCCAGATGCCTTAGATTCAATAATAACTGTCTCAGGATTCCAATATCTATACTGCTCTAATGCCACTCTTCGAAGTTCTGGAAACTCGAATCTATCTTTAACAGAGTCCAATAATATCAATTGTGGACCACTATCTTCGTTCTTATAAAATACTCCCCATGTCGTTATCGCACTGTAATCGGCTGTTTCTTTTTTCATAAATGCGGTGTCGTAAGATTGTATAACGTGATGTAAATGCGGTGGTTCATCTGCTTCCCATTTCTGCCACCATTCTCTTTTGATCAAAGCTCCTTCTTCTGAAGTTGGATTTTGCATCCACTGCGCATTCCATTTACCAATTGACAAAGAAGCTTTCACTCCAAGTAATTCATCTTTCTTCCAAAACTCTGGCCACACAGGTTCACCCGATGGCATGATGGCTGGAAACTCTATGATCTCCCATTGATCTGACTTAGGTTCTTTTTGTGCGTTTAACAATTTTCCAGTCAAATCTTTTGTATTCCATCTTGTCATTACCAATACAATTGTACCACCCGGTTGCAAACGTTGACGTGGTCCTGATGTATACCATTCATAAGCTCGTTCCAATGCATCGATGTTCAATGCATCTTGCTCCGAGTGTGGGTCGTCAATAATTAGTAGATCCGCACCACGACCAGTAATCGCTGATCCAACACCTGCTGCAAAGTATTCACCACCTTGTTGGGTTTCCCATTTACCAGCTGCCTGACTATCTTCTCTAAGACGGGTGTCAAATACTTGTTTGTATTCTTCTGTATCCATCAATGTCTTTGCTTTACGACCGAATCTAACTGCTAGCTCCGTGGTGTGAGTTGATTGAATAATTTTGAGCTTCGGGTTTCTACCGATCATCCAAGCGGGGAGCAAGAAGCTAGAGAACTCTGACTTAGTATGTCTAGGTGGCATGTTAATAATAACACGTTTCAATTCACCTTTAGCAATACGATTAAACTTATCAGCAATTCTTTTGTGATGTGATCCTTCTATAAACTCAGGCCAAACATGTTTTACAAAAGACATAAAATCATTTTTTATTTTATGCTCTTTCTTTTTCTCAGAGAACTTAAGATAAGTTCTCATAAACTCTTTTCTAATATCAGGTGGTAATTTTTTTATCTTTTCTAAATCGACTTCCATAATTTTTTCTGCAAAATTTTTTTGGATTAATTTTGGAACCTCATAAGTATTTACAGGCTATAAATCCATAAATCAAGGCATAAAGCAAAAAGCAGTGGGACCCCTTTTGCGTCTATATATTTTAGTAAAGCAGTAAGTTTGAAATTTTGAAATCGGGTTGGTACCTCTATTGAGGGGGACAATGTCCCCCTCGCTGCATGCATCTAGTCTAACAGAACCATGTAAGCCTCGGCATTGTGCTGCCTAAACCAATTAAGGTCGGCTCTAACTTTTTCCCATAGCTTCGACATTCCGTCGCCGCCTAGTTGTTTATCTTCTAACGTTGCGGCTAACTCGTTGATAAATATTCTATCATGCTTGATAGCCTCAGCAGGTGTTAACATGTAAGACTCTCCACTAAATCTGTTCTTACGTTCTTCAGTTCTATTGTCTTTTAGTTCCATACTGATCGCTCCACTTCTCCGTTAGTTGCTTTGTTTAATGCCTCAAGATACTCAGTCTCTGTCATCTTAAGTACATCAATACAAAACATATGTTTGTTTGCTTGTAGTCCAGGTGTTTTCAAATAGTCTGGCACCTGGTTTAATAGTTCCTGTCTTCTCGCTCCGCCTGGCAAGAACTCTTTTTTAATTGTTTTATTCATATTATTCCTTTCTGTTATAGGATAATCCTATCAAATTTGTCTGGTTTCGTCAACCTCTATATTCCAACTATTCCAATAACTTGTTGTTTCTTTTGTAGGGTCCTTGATCGGTGTTTCTAATGCGTCTGGTCTAGGTGCAATTCTAACAAACTCATCAATGTTTTTTTGTACGAAATCATGCATGCAACCTTGACTACAAAAGTATCTCCAATAGTTATCTCTGTTCCAATTATTAATTTTAATCTTACGAGTTCTTAAAACCTTTGAGCCCTTGACACCTCGCACTCTATCAACTGTATATCTGTCATGACATTGTGGTCCATGGCACCAATTAAAGTTGCTCATTTTTATCCCTTTCATTTAAAATATTAGTAAGATTAGTAATTAATAATCTAAGATTTAATGTATCAAGTAACCTCGCGTTTTTAATCGCGAGGTCAAATTTATCTGCTTGATATTTAATATCATGATTTTTTGAATGCACCTCAAAGTGTGCCTCGTTTTGTTCAGCCATTAGTACCTCACTTTCCAACTGCCACTTGCAGTTCTATAACCTTTTGCGTCTAGATCAAAATAAGTTAGTAAAGCTTTTCCAACTTTACTAGTCCAATATCTTGACTTGTCGTCAAACTTACCAAACCTAGTTATATGCTTATTATCTTTTTTAGAAAAATAAGTTATTCTAAATGTTTTATCTTTTATCATTTCTACCTTTCTGTTATGGGACAATCCTATATTAAGACTGTCCCATAGTCAATAGTTAATTTAAACTATTTTGTTGTTCAGCTAAAAGTTTTTTAGCAATCGCAATTTTTTCATCACGAGTTTGTTCAACCTCATCTGTCAATAGTTCAGCTAAATTAGTTGGACTATAAATTGACAATGCCATTGATGAGTGTGCGTCTAAAACACTTTCATTTAAAACTACACCTAACTTGTCAGCAAGTTCTTTTGCTTGATCGAAATATCTGTAAGATTTCAAACCTAGTTTAAGTTTTTGCATTTTCTTATCAAC
>ERZ869936.1665-NODE-1665-length-15156-cov-6.356665_pt1 | contig 15156 bp, 11 predicted proteins | sample MGYA00520876_ERZ869936 | MGnify/ENA primary metagenome ERZ869936 (study PRJEB32218, sample SAMN09650985) | biofilter metagenome | isolation source: enrty point of leading RO module | place: Saudi Arabia: Thuwal, RO plant located on Red Sea | collected 2016-02-17 ...
GACCAAGCCAAACTTGTGCCGCTGCTGACCGCAGCACTGCAAGAAGCAATCACCAAAATCGAGGCACTAGAAACAGAGAATGCCGACTTTGAGACACGCATCGCAGCACTGGAGGCTAACTAATGGCATACATCGGTAAATCTCCCGGAACAGGCGTACGCAACCGCTTCATCTACACGGCAACCGCCGGACAGACCACCTTTAGCGGTTCGGACGATCACAGTCGTACACTTAGCTACACCGATGCGGAGTTCACGGACGTATTCCTAAACGGTGTCAAGCTCGACAAGTCGGACTACACGGCTACGTCGGGTACGAGCATTGTGCTGGGTTCGGCTGCATCTGTTGATGATATCCTTGAGGTCTTGGCGTTTGATACGTTCTCCGTGTTCTCTGGGGAGTTTAGCCAAGATGTGACGGTTGGCGGCACACTGGACATGCAGGGCGGTGAGGTAATCCTCGACGCTGACGGTGACACTAGTATCACATCTGATACTGACGACCAGATTGACTTTAGGGTTGGTGGCGATGATCGTATGCAGCTTTTTGGAGACGCTTCAAAGTTTGCTGTTGGCACGGCTTGGGAGGACAATACCGCTACCTCCATTGATAATGCCCAATTTGGCTCTTACACAGGCGGCTCATACGGTATTCTAATTAAGTCAGGTTCAACGGGGAGTGGTGGACTTAGTTTTGCTGACAGTACTACGTCACGAACAGGTGGTATTTTTTACCAACACAACACAGAGCGGATGGAGTTTTTTGTTAGCAATGCCGAGCGTATGCGCATCAATAGCGATGGTGACGTTCTGATTGGCACATCTACATCACGTGGTAGATTTACGCTTGAAAGCTCGAATAACGGCACAGAACACGTTGTCAGAAATACCAATAGTAGTTTGTCTGGTACTTCCGTTGCTGGCTTTCAAATTCGTGCGTCAAGGGCTGCAAACTCTGCGTATTATTTGCTAGAAACACGCTCAGGTGACATTACAGACCGCGAACATGTTTTGCGTGGTGATGGCAATACATTCTGCGATGGCTCTTTTACAGGCGGCGGTGCTGACTACGCTGAATACTTTGAGTGGGATGACGACAACACGAGTAACGAAGACCGCCGGGGTTTCAGCGTTGTCTTAACAAGCGGTAATAAAATACGCAAAGCCACTAGCAGCGATGCAGCCGCAGATATTATTGGTGTAATCTCTGGCAATCCGTCAGTTGTTGGTGACGCGGGTTATTTGCGCTGGGATGGTAAATACAACCGTGATGACTTTGGTTCTATCATCTGGGAAACGCACACGCTGACAGAATGGACTGATGCAGATGGCACAGAACATTCGTATCACACTGACCGCATCCCTAGCGATGTAACCGCCCCTGCTGATGCAACGGTTGTTACTGTTGACGGTTCGGGCGATACGCTGAAACGCCGCCAGCTTAATTCGTCCTATGACGACACGCAGACCTACACGCCGCGTGAAGACCGCCAAGAGTGGGACGCTGTTGGTATGATGGGTAAGCTGCGTCTCCGTGCTGGTCAGCCTACTGGTGACCGCTGGATCAAGATGCGCGACATTGCAACCGATGATGATGGCAACGTAACTGTAGAGGAATGGTTAGTCCGATGAGTAAAGCAAGACAACTAGCACAAAAGCCTAGCCAGCCTACGGGTCGGAAGAATATGGCCTACAATGGCGCGATGACTGTTTGGCAGCGCGGCACGTCTGACGATACTGCATCTAACAATGATTATATGTGTGACCGTTGGCAGATTGGCTTTACTGGACTTGACGGAAATGTAGATTGGGATCAAAGCACAGATACACCTAACGACGATTTTGCTTACTCTCTCAAAGTTTCTATGGATGCAAGCGAAGCATCTCTTGATGCTGCTGACCGTATTCACATCCAGCAAAAGTTTGAGGGGCAAGACCTTCAGCACTTGCGTTATGGCTCGTCTGGCGCAAAAACTTGCACAGTTTCATTCTGGGTAAAGTCTAGTGTGGCTGCAACGTATACTCTTGATATATTCCAAAATGAGGCTGTAACTAACAGGGTTATTGGCAGAAGTTACACAATTAACACTGCCGATACTTGGGAGCATAAGGTAATTACGTTTCCGGGTGATACAAGCCAAGCAATCGAAAACGACAACAGCGAAGGTTTACGTTTGGGCTGGTGGTTAGATGCTGGCTCAAGCTTCACAAGCGGCACGTTCTCTGAGGATTGGCAAGACTATGATGCGACAGAGCGCATCCACAGCACGACTGGCTGGCTAGAAAGCACATCCCCTGAGTTTTACATTACTGGTGTTCAGTTTGAAGTAGGAAGCACCGCCACTGAGTTTGAGCATCGCAGCTTTGCTGAAGAGTTGGCTCTGTGTCAGCGGTATTACTATCGCATTGAGCGTACGGATAGCACAGATAGCAATAATGCTATTGGTCGAGGTGTTGCGGACACTTATGTAGGTATAGGCCAAGTTAACTCAGCGACTGTAGTTTATATGGACGTTAGACCGCCTGTAACAATACGGGACACGCCTACAGTAGATTATTCAGCCGTAGGAGACCTTGTTGTTAACGATGGCACAGGACAAAATGCCAGTGCAATTCTTATAGTTGGTCATAAAATGTTAAATCATGTGTTTCTCCAGATTACGCCTAGTGCTAACTTAACGGCAGGTAGGGCTTGTCGAGCATTTTTGACCGCTGTAGGTGATTTTATAGAGTTTAAGGCGGAGTTGTAAAATGGACAGAGATACAAGCTGGATTGCTTCGGCACAATACTTTGAACATGAAGGCGATAATGTGTCCGTCACTGTAACAAAGGCAAGCGGCGGGACGTGCTCTGTTCCTATAAGTAATGGGAACAGTGAGTATCAAGACCTTCTTGCTTGGGTAGCAGACGGTAACACTATTCAGGACGCTGACTAAAGGAGAGAATTATGGAAAACGTTGTATCATGGATTACGGGCATCGTAACCGCATTTTCGGTTATTGCTGCCATTACCCCCACCCCAAAGGACAATAACCTGATTGCCAAGTTCTATCAGTTCATTGACCTTCTTGCCCTGAACATCGGCAAAGCAAAGGACAAGTAAGATGTCCCGGCCCACCATCCAAGAGGTAAAGGCACAAATTGACACCCACGAAGCTGTGTGTGCCGAACGGTGGCTTGAAACAATCAACCGCGTAAAGCGGCTGGAACTTATCATGATGAGCAGCGCGGGTGCAATCATCGCGTTGCTTTTATCGTTAGTGTTCGACAAAGTTTGATATGGCATGTGGAGGATCATATTAACTCTGTTGTTGACCCTAACGGCAGCACACGCTCAGAATGAGCAGACGGGTGACCTGAATACCAGTAACATCAACAGTACTGTGAGCAGCAACAACCCATCAACGTCTACGACAAACAACTACAACGGGGCAGGAGCAGCCTCCAACGTAACACCCCCACCCACCGCTGTGGCCCCCGGAGCACCCTCAGGAGGCAACGAATCATGTTTGATAGGCAGGGGTATGGGCGTGCAAGTTAACGTTCTAGGGCTCTCTCTGGGCGGCTACAAGCAAGATGACGAGTGTAACAGGAGACGTGACGCTAAGGCTCTCAAGGAGCAGGGCATGTCCATCGCCGCTGTCGCTAGGCTTTGCCAATCGTTGGAGACATTCAGGGCTATGTTCTCAAGTGCTACGCCCTGCCCAATTGCTGTAAATGGCAAACTCGTAGTAGGCCGCGCAGCAACACTACTCATGAAGCGTGACCCTGAGACGTTCATACCGGACTACAAGGAACGCAAAAAGTACTACGACAAGATTCTACAGATTGGTAAGGAGGATACCGATGAAGAAGATAGCAACTCTGGCGGCAGCATTTCTGAGCGTTTCCGCAGCACACTCAGAGACAACGATTGATAATCTGGTTGAGGCCAGCCGCACAATTGCTGTCAAACTAGAACAAGGGCGTTACGCCGCATTCGGTGCAGAACACTACGCAAGTGTTGGTGGTATCATCGACTACAACGCAGTAGTTCCCGAAGACTACATAATCACAGACGCAGACGTAACTGCCTACAACGACGCTCTCGCAGGGGTACAGAATGCACTGTACTACACCACAAAGATGGCTCTGGAGGAGAAATACGAAGACTCTATGGTCAAGGTATCTGAAGCGGTAGACAACTTTATTGTAGCCAGTCACCAGTTAGCTGTGGTAGAAGAAGTGGCTGACAAAGCAGAGGTAGCACAAGAGACCTCAAACGTAGAAGACCAGATTGCTGTGCAAGAGTACGTCGAACAGAACGACGTGTCTATCAAGCAAGAGACCGTTGTGGAGTACAACCAGTCTTTGGAAGACATTGCAGTCAACGCCCGTGAAGCTGGTGCGTTTCTGGCAGCATCCAAGAGCGAAAGCCTGACCAGTATCTCTGACCAGCACGCTCAGGACTACGGACAATCAATGGCAGAAGCCAACATATCCTACTCAGCAACCAACGATATAATGAGCATTGAGTGGGCAACCAATATCGGTAACATCTCGTTTCATGACTTCCTGACCGGGGATTATGTCAGTGCAGCAGATGTTCTTGGGCAGGGCGAAGTCATCTATGGCGACCAGCAAGCGTACATGCAATGAGCCTAGAGGACACAGAACTCACAATCGGCGGCACCAAGCTGCGGGGCGTATGGATTGCAATCGTCTTGTCTATCGGCACTACCCTAGCTGGCGGTATATGGGCAGTAGCGGAATTTTACGGGCGGATAGAGTCTGTGGAGGCCGCAGTCGCTGGTTCTGGTGAGACCGCAGAGAAGCTAACAGTGCTAGGCACTAACCTCGAAACAATTATGGAGAACCAAAAGCAGTTGCTTGATTTGCGTGACCGTATTGCAGAGGTAGAGAAAACAACCGTTGAGAACGACCTACTGGTTAAACAGTTCGAGGAAAAGATTGACGGTATAGACAAACGGTTCAACAAGATTGACCGCGAGATAGATGATTTATGGCGGGGACTGGATGCCGCCGCTAACCCACTCCAGTAAAGAAGGACTAGATAAGTGAGTCAAACAGACAACATTACAGGCGAAGACGTAAAGACTGAGTTCAAAGAACAAGCGGGACTCGTTCAAGGTGTTGAACCTGCCCTCCCAGAAGGTGCTGCGTTTGATCCTGAAGACATAGCTGTCACGGCTCCGACCCTTGAGACCGCTCCGGATACACTGGGAACAAAAACAGCGGCAGACTTACCTACTGCTGTCGTAAGCGAAACTGCGTCAGAGCTAGATGTTACAGCCCCGACTGTTGACCCTGTTCAAGTAGAAGCGTCCAAGTACACAGCATACACCGCTCCGAACACACCTACGGGTGTTGCTGCTCAAGGTGCTGTGTCAGAGCGTGCCCTGATTGGTAACGTAGAGGGTACCGTCAGCGAACAGGCTGTTGCTCAGGCTGCAACTGGTGAACTAGATGAACGGGCAACAGTACAATACCAGATTGGTCAATTGTTCCAGTCGTTCGAAGAAGGCTCAGAACCTCCGGCGTGGGCCAGCCCAGCTATGCGTTCCGTATCAGCACAGATGGCTGCACGTGGCTTGGGAGCGTCGTCGATGGCTGCAGCAGCCGTTACGCAAGCTATCATGGAAGCGGGTATCCCTATTGCCAAAGCTGACGCTGACAAGTATCAGCAAATGCAGCTTACCAACTTGACCAATCAACAGCAAGCTGCGCTGCAAAATGCCATGACTTATGCAGCTATGGACAAAGCAAACCTCGATGCTAGGAATCAGGCTGCAGTAAACAACGCTCGTGCGTTCCTAAACCTAGATTTGCAGAATCTGTCAAACAGACAGAAGATAAGTGAAGTGCAGTATCAGGGTGAGTTACAAAAACTTTTGACCGATACTGCTGCAGAGAACGCAAGTCGTCAATTCAATGCTGAATCACACGCCCAGATTGATCAGTTCTACGACCAATTAGATGCCTCAATTCAAGCTGCTAATAAGAACCGCGTCACAACTCAGGAACAGTTTAACGCAAGCTCCAAGAATGCTATGGCTCAGTATCTTGCAAATTACAACTTGCAAAGAGAACAGTTTGATATTAACATGTCTGCTCAAATCGAACAATCTAATGTTCAATGGCGACGTAGTACGACTACAGCCAACACCCAAGCGGACAATGAAGCAGAGCGTATCAACGCACAGAACTTGTATAACCTATCTACCGCAGCACAAGCTCGTCTGTGGCAAGAGTATAGAGATAACGCTGCTTGGATTCTACAGTTTGGTGAAGCAGAAAAAGACCGCAAACACCAATCCGCACTACTAGCACTAGAACAATCCGGTAATTTGGAAATGTATGAAGAGCAAGTTAAATACGATGCAATCGGTGATTTGGCTGACGGTGTTATCACGAAGATATTGTTTGAGGACTAAGAATGAGTAACTACGTTGAATCTTTTTGGAACAAAGTATTCGGAAGCAACCAAAAGGAACAGGCTCGACCTTCTCCAGATTTTGTAGGTCCTATGCCCGCTCAAACTGGAGTATCTCCAACGGGACAATCATTCCTTGAGGCTGCTAAAGCAAACAACCCTAAAGCACAGATGTCATCTTCTGGTGTATCATATCGTAATGTACGGACTGGACTAGGTAACTTATACCCCGCAAATCAGTTGTTGCGTACCGCTAATGTTCAAGGCTTGGCAGGAGAATCCACTCGTAGGTCTGTATCTAACATTGCAAACCGCAACAATTCATTTGTGAACCAACAATTTCAAGCGGGTCTTCGTGGCATACCCGCCAGTAAATTACCTACCCCTACATCTACAGGTGCTACCGCACTGGCCGCACCATCTCCGCGTTCTCGTCCCAAGAAAAAACGCAAGAAATTGTTTACCTAATAGAGTATAACTATGGCAGTTGAATCCAAAAAAATTGATGTGCTATCACGGGGCTACGACCCCACGATGCGGCCCCCTCCCGGTTACAGCTTGACGTTACCTCCGGGTAATGCCCCCTACGAGAAGCCGCCAAAGTTTAGCAAGTCCTCTGAGTTTATTGACTACATCGACGACAAGCTGAGTTCTGAGCGTGCCGAAGAAGAGGTCATGAACACATTGGCTATGGGTACCAGCATCCAGCATTTGACAGAGACCATCATCATGACATCGTTCATGCAGGGTGAGGCTAATCCTGATGTGTTGGAAAACAGTAAGCCAGAGATATTCGTCAACATTCTTTCTCGTGCTATGGACTTCTTTGATATCGGAGAAGACGATGAGATTCCGTTCCGCATGTTTGAGACTTCAGACGGTTCTCTCCAAGAGGACGAAGACCGCATGGACAACACGCAGCGTATGAAAATTACAGAGAGCCTCAATCCTGTTGCCGCCAAAGCTTTCAAGGCAAGCCAAGAAGAAGACAAGCGTGCCCGTAGTAAAGAGGCTGTAGAGAAGATGGCAGAAAACCTAACACGCATGAGAGACGAAGAGAAAAGGTCTTCTGGTTTCTTGGGCGTTAATGCCGAAGGAGATTCGTAATGGCAGCGTATTTGGCAGCATTTTTAGGTGGTGTAGGTCGTGGTATGCAGAGGGCTGCAAAGCTGGAGGCAGAAGTGGCTGTTGCTGAACGAGAAGCAGGTGTAGAACAATTTAAGATACTGCAGGAGCAAGCTAAAGAGGCTCGTGAAGCACAACTAGAACAGAAACAAAAAGAAGATGACTACAGGCGAGGCCGCGTAGATGCTCACACACAAAAGGGTGCAAAAGCTATTGCGACTTACGACGGTCCATTAGAACAGCAAATTGAACAGATAGCAGGAATGCCATCTCCTAATTTTATAGGCCCACCTACGAAGCCGAGCTCTGTTCAGATCATGCCTGAAGAGTTCCGTGACCAAACCGCTTTCGATATCATTGCTTCTGGTGGCAAACGTTACATGATACCCGCTGAATCTAGTGATAGTTCAAGTATTCATGAGTCTATTTTCATGGCAGAACTTAACAGTGTTCAAGTTAGAGACGGTAGACCTAGTGAGTTGCCGCATGTAGGGCAGATATACAAATCAGTCGATAAACTGGAGAGATTTTACAACAGTCTGGGACGCGACTTAACAGTAGACGAGCAAGCCACACTTAACCGCGCACGAGTATATCGTGACGAAAAGATTATGGGTCTTCAAGCATTGGCCCAGAACACTATCGCTGCTCGTGCTAGAGAAGTCGGTCAAAATTTGACTATAGACAGAGTGGACAAAATACCGCCGCAGTTGAATTTGCTGGAGGCTATTCCAAACTTAAAAGAGTCTTTGTTGGCTACTGGGATGCCTGTTGAGGTAATCAATTCACAGATACTTGCACCTGCATTGAACTACACATTAGATGGTTTAGATATTACAAAAGGCGGGGTATCCGGACAAAAGTATCTCATTAAGATGGACGACAACAATGTGGGAGAAGTAACCAAACTAGTTCCCGTTGATCCCAGCGTATCAGAGCAGGACGTGGATGAAATCAAATCCGATGTTGCTGCTGAAGGTGCAACTCCAAAGCAAGCAAACGACACAGCTATAGCTGTTGTAGAAGCCGCAGATGCTATGGCAAAAAATTCTGAGCTTCCTATCCGCCCCGCTGAAGCTTTGAAAGATGCCAAATTTATCAGAGGGCAAGTCGGAGCTACGGGCAAGCCAATTGAAGTGGCTATGGATACCGCCACAAACTCTCTCATTATTCGCAATAACCCTATGATTGAGACGAAAGGCGTAAGTGCTGCTCTCAATGGCTATTTCAACGATAATCTGAAAGACCCAAGAGGTCTGATGACAATGCGAAATCTCATAGCTGAACAAGCTAAAAATGACATAGGAAACATTCCTGAAATAGCAGAGATGGGCGTTCCGGCGCAGGGCGGTATTCGTCTAAACACAATGCTTGCAAACACTAAGCCAGCAGCATACGACCCTGCAGAGAACGCCAAGAAGCTAAAGACAATTGGTCAGGGTTTGTTCATTGTAGACGAGATGCTGGGAGCTATCGAGAACCAAGCAACACCTCTTGTCATAGGTGCAGTCGGTGGCTTCCTTACATTCCTGCAAGGTGCCGGAGAACAGCTTAATGCAATTGGACTTTTCATGGAGAATGACGAGGACAGAGAAATATATAATTACATGCAAAATGCGGCTCAGGGAGCTTTTAATTTTCAAGATGGACAACTTGTAGGCATAGCAAATAAATCTCGATACTTCGAGTACCTCAGAATTCAATTGGCCTACATGCTTGCTCGTGCTCTGGAGAACCCCGAAGGCGGCGGTGCCCGTCTGTCTGTTGCTGACGTTGAAAACATGGAACGAGCACTTGGCGGGGCGGGATTTGCTCCTAGTGTTGCTCAACTAAGAACTGTTCTTACAAGTATTCAAGGGCAGCACAGGGACCAGCGGGCTGTCTTGGAAATGTATGGCACTGCAAAAGACCCGTTTGAGTGGGCTGCAACTACGTACATCCGAAGTAATTCAGCGTACAACGGATTTAGAAGGGGCATGGGAGATGAAGAAAAATACAACATGGCTCAAGCCCTGCTGCGTAGAAACGGTTATGACCCCGGACCAGAAGACATAGACGACACACCTGATGGTGAACCAGACTACAACGACGACTTTGTAACCATTGAAGGACAGGGATAATAATGGCAACTCCTCTACCCGAACAACCCGGTGTAACACTCACCGCACCCGGTCAGGCACCTGAAGAAGAGAAACAAGCCCAGCCTCAACCGCAACCCACTGAACAAGCACCCGTTGATCAACAGATGCAACGGGCGATGCCTGTTGAGCAGACACAAGGTAACACGTCCTCTACGCAAGAAACCATTAAGGTAGAGAAAGACACTGTGCCTAATATGTTGATGATGTCTCCCGCGACTCATCTGAACATGGTGGCTCAAACTGCTATGGCGTTGACGAAGGGCACTGACACTAAAATTGTCAATCCGCCCAATCTCAAGACTGCCTCTGTAGAAGAGTTGTATCTGCCTTACAAAGCAAATGACGATAAGTTAGATGCCCTACAAGCCCTGACTATGAGGAATGATGTCGGGATGTTTGTACAATACAACATGCGTAAAGCAGACCCGCTGAAACATCCGATACCAAACGTCATCAAGACAGATGCTAGTGGTAGAGAATACGTAGACTATGCCGCGATTACGAGAGGCGGAGGTTTTGTAACGCACATCAGAACTCGTAAAGGTCCCGTTCCTATATCGTCTTTGTCTGAGCGAGACAAGATGGCTATGCGTAACAAGTACAGCGCACTTGCTGGTTTTAACCCCGCAGACCCTGCACTTGTCCCAAAAGGTCAGGATGTTCTTAACCAAGCAAAAGATGCTGTTACTGGCAAACGTCAGATAGGCATGGTAAATCCGTATAACATCGGACGTAACAACCAGCATCTCATTGAACGTCAGACAGACTTAAACGGTAACCCAGAAGTTGAGTTAGTCGAACCCTCTTGGTTTGAAAAGCTATTCAAAAGCGACTCGCTTCGCTCCTCCCTAGAACCTCTAGGTGATAAACGACCAAAACTTCCTGCCCAGTTAGAAGTCGAAGAGAACGAAGATTTAGCTCGTCTTCGCAGAGGATTTCAGAACATTGGACTTGACGAAGTTCAAATCAACAGAATCTTTCGCAGTCTTGCTGGGGGAGAATACAGAAGCTTACGTAACATGTATGCAGCGGGTAAATCTTACCAAGACTTTGCCAACACAATACGAGACGTGATAAGTGCGATACCTGTGGCTCCGACCACCCTAGAACAATTAAAGGAGGGTCTAACCCCTATATCCCCACAAGTTCTGACCGTTGATCCTACTGAAGAAAAAGTTCCGGAGTATGATGACCGTCTGTTGAACTTACCAACCCTTATGACGACAGCATGGGCATTCATGACGGACATCGTAAAGGGTAATACTGATGAGTTTCCGGAGTTAAAAAACGCTATTGATAACGGACGAGTTGACTTCAAGCACGTTGAAACCGTTGCTCCTGCATTTGCAGAAGAGTTAGGTATCAGCGTTGACAAGGCAGAAAAAGTTCTGGCCTTAGCACCCTTCTGGACAGACCAAGTATATCAAGTGGGCATGGAAGGTGCTGGCTTTACAGCCGCTGCAGGACTTACCCTGACGCTTATGGGGAGAGGGAGAGTAAATAATGGTCTTGTCCCATACCTCAAAGCTAATAACCCTAAACTTGCAAACGAAACTTCTGAGCAGGTAATCAAGAGACTCGCTACTGACCCTAAGTTTCGAGAGTCCAGTAAGCGGGCATACGTAAACAGCTATCTACCTAGCAGTAATCCGTTCTTTCTTACGTCGCTTCGCAGGACGTTTCAGGACATGACAACTGACATCTACATTCAAGCGACAGGACCTGCTCGTGCAGCACGTATAGAAGCATCTCGCAAACTGTCTGGAGAACTAATAGAGGAAGGTCTGTCTGGACTGAGCAAGGCTAGAACAGGCCGTGCTGCATCTCGTGCTGCTAACTTGACAAAAGCCATACGAGATTTGGGTCAAGGGTACTGGCTTCGTACAACAGGTGGCTTTTCACCTTTTGTAAAAGGAGAGGCTGTAGCGGAGATTGGTTTCTCGTTTGGTGCTGGTGCTGCAATGTACTACGGCAGAAAACACTTCGGGGCTAGTGGAGACGCATCCCAGACAATTCTTGAAGTAGGAGGAGGTTTTGCTGGTGCCCTCGCTGGTCCTAAAGCAGCTTTATTGGCAGCTTCTAAGGTAGCGGGCCTCTCTACTCAAGTAGGAAACATGCTTCTAAACATAGGGCCTCTGTCCGCTAATAAGAACGAATTCATACAAACACTGCGCGACTACCACGCGACTTTGGACTACACAAAAGTAGGTAAAAATGGAGTTGAGACAAAGGGAACAAAACGAGTTGCTATGTCACAGCGAGATTTGGACCGATTCTATACAGTTGTCATGAGAGATATGACTCTTGAACAAAGACAAGAATTGGTAGAGAAAATTGAAAGCTGGCGTACACTTGTAACTGAACTATCTGAACTTCCTAACTCAACAATTACTGAAGAAGACCTTCCTCTTATTCTAGGCGATTTGGTCATGAGCGGATACCTCAAAGGTATCGGAGACTATTTATCTTCTTATCGGCAAGGCTCAAGCGATATATTAGACTTTAAGACTATATTTGACACGCAAGGAACTTTAATAGACCAGCGCGTTGAACTGCAGGAACGCTTGTTTGAAACTTTAAGTGGCATATCCGGCGTAGAGCAGTTGTCCGAACAATCACGCTCAGTTCTGCAGAAGACATCTGAGTATTTACAAGATGTGAACAAGGACCTTGACCGAACTGTCGAGGAGTTCCAAGCTGCTCGTGCGGAATTTATGAACGGGTTCAAAAACATTCTAAGAGACGGTGAAGCATCTAATGGTGCTCTTGTAGCTACTGATATTGCTAAACTGTACGACGACACCGTAGCAGGTGTGCAGAGTCAAATAGACGAACTGGCCCCCACACAAGAAAACTTACCCAAGATACAAGAGTTAGTTCGTGAAATGGATGAGCTACAGCAAGCTCGTCTTGATGGTATTGCCAACTACATGGATATGATTAAATCCGGGGCATCTCACATTGATGAGGGTTCAGTTGCTGCACGTGCACAGTTACACCTGATGGAAAGACACAGAGATTTGATGGCACGCAAGCAAGCGTTCTACAAAGAACTGGAGGCTAGGTTTGGTGATGTCTACGGCGACTATACGGAGCAGTTAACACGTCTGTATACCCGGCAGACTGCTGATCAAACGTTCTACCCAGAACTGTTTGAAGAAACACCAGACCTGACCCGGCGGCAAGCTATCAACCTTAACGTAAAAACTCCAAAACAAAGAGAGTTTGGTAATCTCGCAATTCGTTCAGCGGGAAGGTTTTGGCGTGAAAACTTAGAGTTTCCGTTTTCTGATGGTATTAAAAATCCTGCGGAACTAGTGGCAACGCTCAGAAGTTATCTGCCTGAAGACATGCAGAAGCTTGGGCGTTACGCATTTGGTGGCGGAAACAGCATGGATGCTTTTGTTTGGTATCGTAACTTCCTCAGTGAAGTCACTCCATCTGAGTTGTCTCGTATTATTGAAGAGGACGAAACTGGGGATGCTGCAATTTTGTTGCGTAATCTAGATATCGAAGAACCAACTCAGGAAGCTATTGATGAAGCTTTAGAGAATGCAACTCTTGATTTGACACCTATTGAGGTAGACCAGATATCACGTGGACTTAACCGTGTTATACGGTCCAAGAAAGGCGATGATCAGTTCCTTGCAACTGAAGTTCGCAAAAGCTTTATCTATCCAGAAAACGTAACGTGGGTTCGTAACAAGTATGACGAGTTTGAACCGTTGGACGCAGATGAAGATTTCGTTACCTTCTACAACGATGGCATGAACAATCGTGTCCGTCCGTTTTACGCTACCTTTGATGACCCTGCATTAAAAGATGTTGGCGAAATAAAGATGACAGTCAAAGAAGCAGAAAGACCTTCTGAAGATTTCGTAGGTCCTCTGCCTTCTGTTCCTGATGTCGAAGTTGTAGACGGTGGCCTGTTCACAAAACTTCTGGGAGAATTGGACAAGCCGGGTAAAGTCAACCTAGACAACCCTGTGGATACTCACGCCCACATCACAAATCAAGTAATTGAGAAGGCTGCTAAGTCTTTTGGACGTTACGACCCAGTGACCAACAGGCACTACCTCGTAGCTGGTGACCCCTCTACAGAGATGTTTAAGGCTCTTCTGCTACAGCACTACCGCGACAAGTTCCTTAGTTCTGATAGCGGTACATACCTAACAGAGCTTGTTGAGAAGGGTAACATACCAAGAAAAGCTGTCGGTAAAGAAGCTACAAAGCTAAATCTAGATGGCCTAGACTTTCTGTCACAGACTTATGCTTACAAGCTAGACCCCAACACTGGTAGATATGTCGTTGATGAAACTTCTCCTTTGCTTTCTGAGGATGACGTATTCAGCATGGGCACCCTTGAGAAGTTGGTCGATACAGATTATGCTCCCAAAATAGAGAAAGCAGAAAACTTAATTGTAAAAGAGCTAGACCAAGCAGAGGCCGCTGTTAAAAAGGCTGCGGCTGATAATAAGAACGCGAGGAAAGCTCTGGACAATTTGATAAATAGGGAAACTACCACATACTCCGACGTTACCGATGCGACAGCCGTATACAACGCTATGAAATCTCCTAAAGGTCTAGAAGACTTCAGTAGTGCTCGTCAGTTTGTTCTCGAAAATCACCCCGACGAGTTAGAATATTTTGATGCTGAGATGGCACACATGCTAACACAAGGTCTGGCCTCAGAAGTCTCAACTATACCGTCAGAAGGTGTAAAGGCGGGTAAGCGCATCATGAGCATAGACAAGCCCACTGAGATTATGACATCGCATAAGTATGAATCCTTGCGAGATGAGTTGAAACAGTTTGCTACGGATACATTTGTAGAACTTCGTTTACTAAAAAACATGAAAGAACGAATCATGAAGCGTCCGTCAGGATCAGATGGTGTTAGACGACCTGCTAAAGACTTAGACTGGCTTGCCATCCTCAACAGGGTTCGTCAGATTCAACTTCGTCAAGTGAGTCCCACCTATGTGGCTATGGAGATTGCTGCACGTAATTTGACGCATCGCAGCTTCAACCACGCAGCAGCTATCTTTTCAAGTCCTGAATTGACAAAAGCGTTCATAGAAATCGTCGAATCAGGACGACCTATAACTCAGGCTATGGACAATTCCAAGATGCTTCTGTTCATTCGCGGTCTCATGAGAGGCATGGCTAACGCGGACGATGAGCAAATACCTCTTAACGCAGAAGGTGAAAACAGGTCGAAAGACATCACCACTGCATTTGAAGAGCAGCGGGCAACAAGACCCGGTAGTTACTTTGTGCCTAATCAATTTGACTACGACAAAGCGGTTAACAAATTCCGCAAATATAACCCCAACTTTAAGGATTAGTAAAATGAAAACCTACGGTAATGGTCCCAAAGGTATGCGGTATGGCGGTATGAACCGTAAACCGATGATGTACGGCGGGATGCCTAAGAAACGCAAAAAGAAAATGATG
>ERZ869936.1666-NODE-1666-length-15144-cov-4.270131_pt1 | contig 15144 bp, 11 predicted proteins | sample MGYA00520876_ERZ869936 | MGnify/ENA primary metagenome ERZ869936 (study PRJEB32218, sample SAMN09650985) | biofilter metagenome | isolation source: enrty point of leading RO module | place: Saudi Arabia: Thuwal, RO plant located on Red Sea | collected 2016-02-17 ...
TGGGTCGCCACGCGGAATCGGTCAGCGACGAGGGATGGCTGTTCGGCGAGGACGGTGCCCGGGCGCTGGTGAGCTGTGCCCCGGAGCGGGTGGCCGACCTGCAGCGCCTCGCCGGCACCCATGGCGTGGAGTGCCACTTCCTCGGCCTGGTCGGCCCGGCCAGCGCCGACCTGGAGGTCCGCCGCGACGGGAGCCACTGGCGGTGGCCCGTCGCCCGACTGCGGGCGCAGCATCTCGACGCGATCCCCCGGCGGATGGCCGCGCCGGTAAGCGCAGGGGAGGACTGACGCATGTGCGGCATCATCGGCGTGTCCGGACTCGACGGCGCTGCACGGACGGCGTATCTCGGCCTGTACGCCTTGCAGCATCGCGGTCAGGAGAGCGCCGGCGTGGTGGCGGTGGACGTCGAGGGCCGCGCCCGGATCCACCGCGGAATGGGGCTGGTCGCCGACCTCTTCGACGAGCAGACCTTCCGTCGCCTCGAGGGCGACGTGGCCGTCGGCCACACCCGCTATTCCACGGCCGGCAGCACCGTGCTCGCCAACGCACAGCCGTACCTCGTCAACTACCACTCGGGTCCGCTCTCGATTGCCCACAACGGCAACCTGACCAACGCGGCCGAGCTGCGCGCGGAGCTGACGCGCGAGGGGGCGATCTTCCAGTCGTCGTCGGACACCGAGGTGCTGGTCCACCTCATCGCGCGCAGTAGCGCGGCCACGCCGGAGGCGCAGATCCGCGAGGCGCTCGAGCGGGTGGACGGCGCGTGCACCGTGATCATGAGCGTGGGCCGCGCGCTCTACGCCGCGATCGACTCGCGCGGGTTCCGGCCGCTCTTCCTCGGCCGGATCGGCCAGGGGGTGGTGCTCGCCAGCGAGACCTGCGCGTTCGACCTGGTCGGGGCCAGCGAGGTGCGTGAGCTGCGACCCGGGGAGTTCGTGCACATCGAGGACGGGATCATCACCGACCTCGCCCCGCTGGAGTCGCGCCCGGTGACGCGCTGCATCTTCGAGCTGGTGTACTTCTCGCGCCCGGACTCGACGGTGTTCGGTGCGTCGGTCGACCACGTGCGCCGCGAGCTCGGCCGCAACCTGGCCCGCTTCCACCCGGCGCCGGGAGCGGACGTGGTGTTCTCGGTGCCCGACTCCTCCAACGTGATGGCGCTCGGCTACTCCGAGATCTCCGGCGTGAAGCTGGAGCATGGCCTGATCCGCAACCACTACGTGGGTCGCACCTTCATCAACCCGACGCAGGCGTTGCGGGTGGCCAAGGTGAAGATCAAGTTCAATCCCGTGCGCGACGTGATCGCCGGGCGCTCGGTGGTGGTCGTGGACGATTCCCTGGTCCGCGGGACCACCAGCAAGGGTCTGGTGCAGATGATCCGCGCCGCGGGCGCCCGCGAGGTGCACCTCCGCCTCGGGTCGCCGCCGATCACCGGGCCGTGCCACTACGGCATCGACACGCCCACCCGCGACGAACTCATCGCCGCCACCCACAGCCGCGATGAGATCCGCCAGTACCTGGGCGTCGACTCGCTCGACTACCTCACGCTCGATGAGATGGTCGACGCCGCGGGGAGCAGCGGGGCGTGGTGCCACGCCTGCTTCTCCGGCGAGTATCCCACGGCGGTTCCGGAATCCGCGCACGATCACCGCCACTCCTCCCCGCCCGCACCCGCCTCGGTATGACCGACAGCTTCCAGCAGCAACCGCTCGTCTACTTCTTCGGGCAGGGGCGTGCCGACGGCACCTCCGCCATGAAGGACCTCCTCGGCGGCAAGGGCGCCGGACTCGCCGAGATGACCAACCTCGGCATCCCGGTGCCGCCGGGATTCACCATCGCGGCGACCCTCTGCCAGACCTGGCTGGAGACGCGCTCGTTCCCGGCCCGCCTGCGCCGCGAGGTCGAGGCGGCGCTGCAGCGACTCGAGGCCGCCACCGGCAAGGAGTTCGGCGGCGAGGACCACCCGCTGCTGGTGTCGGTGCGATCGGGCGCCGCGGTGTCGATGCCGGGGATGATGGACACCATCCTCAACCTCGGCCTCAACGACCGCACCGTCGAGGGGCTGGCGCGGCGCGCCGACCAGCCGGCATTCGCCTGGGACTGCTACCGGCGGTTCGTCCAGATGTACGCGGCCGTGGTGCTCGACCTCCCCAAGGCGCCGTTCGAGACGATGACCGACGAGGCGCTGGCGGCGCACGGCACGGCCCGCGCGATCGACCTGCCGGTGGGCGCCCTCAAGGCGCTGGTGGCGCGCTTCAAGGCGCACGCCAGTGAGCGGTCGGGTGCGCCGTGGCCCGAGGACCCGATGGAGCAGCTCTGGGGCGCCATCGCGGCGGTGTTCGACAGCTGGAACACCCGCCGCGCGATGGACTACCGCCGGCTGCACGACATCCCCGACACCCTCGGCACCGCCGTGAGCATCGTCGCGATGGTGTTCGGCAACCTCGGCGAGGACTCGGGCACCGGCGTGGCGTTCTCGCGCGACCCGTCCACCGGTGCCGCGGAGCTCTACGGCGAGTTCCTCACCGGGGCACAGGGCGAGGACGTGGTCTCGGGCGCGCGGACCCCCGAGCCGATCGCCCGCATGCGCGACACCCTCCCCGGCGCGTTCCAGACGCTGGAGCGGATGGCGCGCACGCTGGAGCGGCACTTCCGCGACGTGCAGGACATGGAGTTCACCATCGAGAATGGCCAGCTCTACATGCTGCAGACCCGGCGCGCCCAGCGCACCGGCCAGGCGGCCTTCCGGGTGGCCTGCGAGATGGTGGACGAGGAGTTGATCAGCGAGGAGGAGGCGGTCGCCCGCATTCCTCCGCAGGCGCTCGAGCAGCTGCTCCATCCGACCATCGACCCGCGCGCCGAGCTCGACCGGTTCGTCCGCGGCCTCAATGCGTCCCCCGGCGCCGCGTCGGGAATGGTGGTGCTCGACGCCGACACCGCCGCGGAGCGCGCCGCGCGCGGCGACGCGGTGATCCTGGTCCGGCGCGAGACGTCGCCCGAGGATTTCCACGGCATGGTGGCCTCGAAGGCGGTGCTCACGGCGCGGGGCGGGATGACGTCGCACGCCGCGGTGGTCGCGCGCGGAATGGGCAAGCCGTGCGTGGCAGGCGCCGCCGACCTCGAGGTCGACGAGTCCGCCGGGACGCTGCGCGCCGGCGACCGGACGGTCCGCGCGGGCGACTGGATCACGCTCGACGGCAGCACCGGCCAGGTGTACATCGGGCAGGCGCAGCTGCTCGAGCCCGAGCTGGACGACCACTACCGCCGCCTCATGGCATGGGCGGACCGGATCCGGCCGATGAAGGTGCGCGTCAACGCCGACACGCCGGCCGACGCCCATCGCGGCCGCGACTTCGGCGCCGAGGGCATCGGGCTCTGCCGCACCGAGCACATGTTCTTCGAGGGCGACCGCCTGGTGGCCGTGCGCCAGATGATCCTCGCCACCACCGACGCGGAGCGCGAACGCGCGCTCGACCAGCTGCTGCCGATGCAGCGCGGCGACTTCGAGGCGATCTTCCGCGCGATGGAGGGCTACCCGGTCACCATCCGGCTGCTCGACCCGCCGCTGCACGAGTTCCTGCCGAGCGACGAGCACGAGATCACCGCCCTCGCCGAGCAGCTCGGCAGCGAGCCCTCGCGGATCCGCGAGGTGATCGCCTCGCTCGAGGAACAGAACCCGATGCTCGGCCTGCGCGGCTGCCGGCTGGGGATCGTGCATCCGGAGATCACCCGGATGCAGGTGCGCGCGATCTTCGAGGCCGCCTGCACGGTGGCCGGTCGCAAGGGACGGGTGCAGCCCGAGGTGATGCTGCCGCTGGTCGCCTCGGTGGTGGAGTTCCGCCGCCAGGCGCTGGTGGTGCGCGAGGTGGCCGAGGCGGTGTTCCGCGAGCGACAGCTGACGGGGCCCTCCCTGCTGGGCACGATGATCGAGCTGCCGCGCGCCGCGCTCACCGCCGACGAGATCGCCCGCGAGGCCCAATTCTTCTCCTTCGGCACCAACGACCTCACCCAGACCACCTGGGGGCTCTCGCGCGACGACTCCAACCGGTTCCTGCCGCTGTACCTGCAGGAGGGCATCGTCGAGAACGACCCGTTCCAGACCATCGACACCGCCGGCGTCGGGCGGCTGGTCCAGATGGCGGCCGAGGCCGGCCGGAGCTCGCGGGCCGACCTCAAGCTCGGCATCTGCGGGGAGCACGGCGGCGATCCGGCATCGATTGCCTTCTGCGAGCGGCTCAAGATGAACTACGTCTCCTGTTCCCCGTTCCGGGTGCCGGTGGCCCGGCTCGCCGCCGCGCAGGCCGCGCTCGCGGTCCGCGGCACCGTCGATCGCACGAGGGCCACGGTATGAGCGACGCACCGCTGGTGGGCATCGTGATGGGCAGCGACTCCGACTGGGCGATCATGCAGCACGCCGCCGCGCGCCTCGCGGCGTTCGGGGTGCCGCACGAGCGCCGGGTGGTCTCCGCGCACCGCACGCCCCTGCTGCCCAGCGATCGGACGAGCGTCGCATCGGGACGGGGTGTACGTCTCGGTAGTCGCCGCATCGGCGGCGCGGCGCACCTGCCGGGGATGCTCGCGGCCCGCACCACCGTGCCGGTGCTCGGCGTGCCGGTGCCGTCACGCCACCTGCAGGGCCTCGACTCGCTGCTCTCGATCGTGCAGATGCCCGCCGGCGTGCCGGTGGCCACCTTCGCGATCGGCGAGGCCGGCGCCCACAACGCGGCGCTCTTCGCGGTGGCGATGCTCGCGCGCGACGACGCCGCGCTGGCCGACCGCCTCGCGGCGTTCCGCGCCGGCGAGGAGCAGCGGGTCCGGGGACTCACCCTCCCCGACCCCGCGTGATCCCGCCCGGCAGCACGCTCGGCCTCCTCGGCGGCGGGCAGCTCGGCCGGATGTTCGCCGGCGAGGCGGCCCGGCTGGGGTACCGCGTGCTGGTGGTCGACCCCGACCCGCACGCCCCTGCCGCCCAGCTCGCCTCGGAGCACCTCGCGCGCCCGTGGACCGACCCGGCCGTCATCGAGGAGCTCTCGCAGCGTGCCGCGGCGGTCACCACCGAGTTCGAGAATGTCCCCGCCCAGGGATCGGACGCGCGGCGTGTCGAGATAGAGTGTAGGTCTGGGGCAGCGGCGGATGCGTCCACGCCGCACAGTTCCTGCGCGATGCCGGAATCGCCACCGCGGCGTGGGCCGCCGTCCGGTCGGCCGCCGACCTTGTCGGCGCCTGGCAGGTGGTGGGCGCGCAGCCGGCGATCCTCAAGACGTCCCGACTGGGCTACGACGGCAAGGGCCAGGTCGCCGTCGGCAGTGCCGACGAGCTCGGCGCCGCGTTCGACACGCTCGGTGGGGTGACCACGATCCTCGAACAGCGCGTGCAGCTCGCGGTGGAACTGTCGGTGATGGTGGCGCGCGGGGCCGACGGCGCCGTCGCGACATGGCCGGTCGGCGAGAATGTCCATCGCGACGGCATCCTGCACACGACGGTGGTCCCCGCCCGGATCGACGCGTCGCTCGCCCACGCGGCGCGCGCCACCGCGGTCCGCGTCGCGGAAGCGCTCGACTATGTCGGCGTGCTCGGCGTGGAATGCTTCGTGACGACCGAGGGCCAGCTGCTCGTCAACGAGATGGCCCCGCGGCCGCACAACAGCGGGCACTGGACCCTCGACGCGAGCGTCACGTCGCAGTTCGAGCAGCAGGTGCGCGCCATGGCCGGGCTGCCGCTGGGCGACACGCAGGCGGTGTCCGCGGCCGCGATGGTGAACATCCTGGGCGACTGCTGGGCGAATGGCGAGCCGGCGTTCGAGCGCGCGCTGGCGATGCCCGGTGTGCGACTCCACCTCTACGGCAAGCGCGAGGCGCGCCCGGGACGCAAGATGGGCCATCTCACGGCGCTGGCCGACTCCTCCGGCGCGGCGCTGGGGCTCGCGCTCGCCGCCTGGCGCTCACTCCCCCGCTGAGCCACCCGGTTCCGCGAGCCGCTCGGCGACCAGGCCGAGCACCGCGAGCACGAACGCGTAGTCCAGCGCGATCTCGCGCAGCCGGTCGTAGCGCCCCGAGGCCCCGCCGTGCCCGGCCCCCATGTTGGTCACCAGCAGCAGCGGCGCGTCGTTGTTCCGGAGCGCCCGGATCCGGGCGACATACTTGGCGGGCTCCCAGTACATCACCTGCGAATCGTTGAGGGAGGTGCGCACCAGCATCGGCGGGTAGCGACCGGCCCGGAGGTTCAGGTACGGGTCGTACGCGCGCATCCAGGCGAACTGCTCCGGGTCAGCGGGATTGCCCCACTCCTCGTACTCACCGACGGTGAGCGGGAGCGTGGCATCGCTCATGGTGTTGATCACGTCCACGAAGGGGACGTGCGACACGACGGCCGCGAACCGCTCAGGGGCATGGTTCACCACGGCGCCCATGAGCAGCCCCCCGGCGCTGCCCCCCTCGATGGCGATCCGGTCGGCGGCCCCCAGCCGCGCGGCCACCAGCGCGTCCGCGGCGGCGAGAAAGTCGGTGAACGTGTTCGGCTTGCTGGCCATGCGGCCCGCGTCGTGCCAGGGCTTCCCCAGCTCGCCGCCGCCGCGGATGTGCGCGATGGCCACCACCATCCCGCGTTCGAGCAGCGACAGCTGGTTCGACGAGAAGCTCACGGGATACGGGTAGCCGTACGATCCGTAGCCGTGCAGCAGACAGGCAGCGCTGCCGTCCACCGGCGTGTCGCGGTGCCGCACCACCGAAACCGGGATCCGGGTGCCGTCGGCAGCCGTGGCCTGGATCCGCTCGGAGACGTAATTGGCGCGGTCGAATCCGCCGAGCACTTCGCGCTGCTTGAGCAGGGTGCGATCGCGCGTGTCCATGTGCCAGCGATACACCGACGGCGGTGTCACGAGGGACTGATAGCCGAACCGGTACTCGTCGGTGTCGAACTCGGCGTTCACGCCGGGGTGGCACTCGTAGGCCGGCTCCGGAAAGTCGATCCGGTGGCGTTCGCCGCCATCGAGCCGCTGCACCAGGATCTGCGGCAGCCCCGCCTCGCGCTCGTGCACCACGAGGTGGCGGGCGAACAGCTCGTGCCCCTCGAGCATCACCGCCTCGCGGTGCGGCAGCAGCTCCTCCGCGTCGTCGAGCGCTCCGCCGGACACCGGCAGCCGCACGAGCCGGAAGTTGCGGCCGGTGTCATTGACGCGCACGTAGAAGTGCTCGCCGTGGTGATCGGCGTAGTACTCGCGGCCCGGGACGCGCGGCAGCAGCACGCGCCAGGGCTCGCCCGGCGGCGCGCCGGCGCGGCGCACCCGTTCCTCGCTGGTGGTGTGGCTCGCCGAGGCCAGGAAGAGCCATTCGCGCGAAAGCGAGCGGCCCACGGCCAGGTTCATCGCCTCGTCCGTCTCCTCGTACGCCAGCACATCGTCGCCGGCGCCACCGAGCTCGTGGCGCCATGCCTGGTGCGAGCGCTTGGTCTCGGGGTGTTCGACCGTGTACCACAGCGTCCGGTCATCGGCATCCCAGGCGAACGACGTCACCCGCTCGCGGCGCACCGGCAGCAGCGCACCGGTGCGCAGGTCCTGCACCACCAGGGTGTACTGGCGGAAGCCGGTCTCGTCGGTGCTGTAGGCAAGCAGCCACCCGTCGTCGCTCACGCTCATGCCGCCCAGCGCCATGTAGGGCTTTCCGTCGGCGAGCGCGTTGACGTCGAGGAGCACCACCTCCTCGCCGTCGTCCATGGTGCCCTGCCGACGGCAGTGGATCGGGTACTGCAGCCCCTCCTCGGTGCGGGTGTAGTACCACCAGTCGCCCTTGCGATAGGGCACCGAGAGGTCGGTCTGCTGGATCCGGCCGAGGAGCTCGTCGTAGAGGCGCTGCTGGAGGTCGCGCGTGGGGGCCAGCACCGCATCGGCCCACGCGTTCTCCGCCTCGAGGTGGGCGCGCACCGCGGGATCGTCCTTGTCGCGGAGCCAGGCGTAGTCGTCGATGAATGTTTCGCCGTGGCGAACGACGGTCACCGGCTTTCGGGGGGCGGCGGGCGGGTTGATCATGGCGACATCGCGAAGGGCGAGGGGTAGTGGCGACATGGCGAGGGGCGAGGCGCGAAGGGCGGTGATCTTCCGCTCCTCGCCCCTCGCCCCTCGCCCTGTCGCGTCGATGGAGGCGCAGGGAATCGAACCCTGGTCCGAATCGGCGTCCGGGACCGCGTCTACGTGTGTAGGCTCCGCTTCCAGCTTGGCGCCGGGCCGGCGCAGAGCCAGCCTTCCCGGCGTTGACCTCCGAAGGAATCTCGCAACCGGCGGCGGAGGACCGCCGGCCACCAGCCCGGATTTGCGATCCGATGGCGACGCCCCGGACGGGCTTCGGTCATCGGAGGTGCAGCAAGCGAGCTAGAAGCTCAGCTTACGCATCCAGTGCCAGTTCAGTGTTGGCAGGTAAATCAGTTCCAGAGGGTTTAACCAGGACCCCGGACCTGGACACGCGGCGATGCCTTCTACCAACCCGTCGAAGCCAGTCGCCCCCGAACACCAAAGATAGACCGAAGACGGACGACGTACAAGGGCGACAACGCGAGGGGCGAGGCGCGAAGGGCGAAGGGCGCTGCCAGCCGGCCGACGCGCTCGCCTTCCGCTCCTCGCCCTTCGCCCCTCGCATTGTCGCTACAGCCAGCCCCGCCGCCGGAACCACGCGAAGATCCCCAGGCACAGCGCCAGCATCACCAGCATCACGGCCGGATAGCCCCAGCGCTGGGTGAGCTCGGGCATGTGCTGGAAGTTCATGCCGTAGACGCCGGCAATGAAGGTGAGCGGCAGGAAGAAGGCGGAGAAGACCGTGAGCAGCCGCATCACCTCGTTGGTCTTGTGCGAGGACATCGACAGGTGCACCTGGAGGAGCTGGTTGACCTCGTCGAGGAGCTGGTCCACCCAGAAGAGATAGGCGTCGGCGGTCTCCCGCACCTCCTGGTAGAGCGGGTCGTGGCGCTCGGTCGGGGGCGACATCTTCTGCAGCACCACGCTGGTCTGCCACAGGATGCGCCGCGAGAGGGCCACCCGACGCTTCAGGTTGAACGCGTCGCGCAACGTCGGCGCGGGAACGTCCTCGTCGAAGACCCCTTCCTCGAACTCGTCGAGGACTTGCTGCGCGGCTTCCAGCGGCCGCTCGTAGGTGTCCAGGGTCGCGAGCATCATCGCCGACATGATCCCGTGCTGGGTGGCGTTCCCGTCGGCCGCCCGGAACCGGTCGCGGATGGTGGCGATCTCCTCCATGTCGATGCGGTGCACCGTCAGGATGACGTCGTCGCGCATGAAGATCGCGACCTTTCGCGTCAGCGCCTGGATCGTGGAGGCATCGTCCGGCGCCGACAGGTCGCGGGCGCGCAGGATCACGAAGGTGGCGCCGTCGAACCGCTCATACTTGGGGAGGTGCTCCGGATCGAGGCAGTCCTCCACCACGCTGGCGGGCATGTCGAGCTCGTCGGCCAGCTCGTTGAGCTCGTCCCGATTGCTGCCGATCACGTCGATCCATCGGCAGCCCTCGTCGGCGAGGACATCGATCCGCATCACCCCTCCCGGTTGACGATGGCGGCGAGCAGCCGGTCGGCCGCCATCGCCGCCCCGAAGCCGTTGTCGATGTTGGTGACGGTGATCCCCGAGGCGCAGGCATTGAGCATCGCCAGCAGCGCGGCGAGCCCGCCGAACGAGGCGCCGTAGCCGACCGACGTGGGCACCGCGACCACGGGGGCCGCGACCAGGCCACCCACGACCGACGCGAGGGCGCCCTCCATCCCCGCGACCACGATCACCACCGCGGCCTCGCGCAGCCGCGCCTCCTGGGCGAGCAGCCGGTGCAGCCCCGCCACGCCGACGTCGACCACGCGATCGACGCGCCGGCCGAACGCCGCGAGCGTGGCAACCGCCTCCTGCGCCACCGGGAGGTCGCTGGTGCCCGCGGCGACCACGAGCACGAGGGGATCGGTGTCGGTGGGCTCCCGGCGATCGCTCCCGGGGATCCACAGCGTCCCGGCCAGCTCGTCGATCACCGCCGAGGGGTGCGCCGCCACGATGGCCGCACGCTGCTCGGGCGTCGTGCGGGTGGCGAGCACCCCCGCCCCGGCGGCGCGGAGCCGCTCGGCGATCGCGGTCACCTGCTCCACCGTCTTGCCGGCGGCGTAGATCACCTCGGGGCGGCCCTGCCGCACCGCCCGCTGGTGATCGATCGTGGCGAACGGCAGCGTCTCGGACGGAAAGTGCGCGAGGCGCCGGAGCGCCTCGTCGGGGGTCACCTCGCCGCGCTGCACCGCGGCAAGCAGGGTGGCCAGCGCGTCGCGGGTCACGCGGCGGCGGCCAGCGCCTCGCGAGCGAGGTAGTCGGCGAACACCTGCTCCGCCTCCGCCATCGTCTCGACCTGGAAGAGCCGCTGCCGGAGCGACGTCGCGCCGTGGAGCCCCTTGGTGTACCAGCCGAAGTGCTTGCGGAACTCGACCATGGTGCGGCGCGAGTCGCCCTGGAGCTCGAGCGCGAGCCGCGCGTGCTCGGAGGCCACCGCGAACCGCTCGGCGGCGCCGGGAGCATCGGGGAGCTCCTCGCCGCGCAGCAATGCCTGCGCGTCGCGGAAGAGCCACGGGTTGCCGAACGAGCCGCGACCCACCATCACCCCTGCGCAGCCGGTGTGCTCGCGCATCCGGACCACGTCGGTGCCGGTCTCCACGTCGCCGTTGCCGATCACGGGCACGTCGAGCGCCTCGACCACCGCCGCGATCTCGTCCCAGTTGGCGCTGCCGGTGAACATCTGCGACCGGGTGCGGGCATGGAGCGTGAACGCGCGCGCGCCGGCGTCCTGCATCCGCAAGGCGATGCCGACCGGGTCGCGCGTGTCATCGGACCAGCCGGAACGGGTCTTGACGGTGACGGGCAGGTGGGTGGCGACGACGCACGCCTTGATGATCCGTTCCACCTGCTCCATGTCGCGCAGGCAACCCGAGCCGCCGTTGCGGGCGACGACCTTCTTGACCGGGCAGCCGAAGTTGATGTCGACGAAGTCGGGCGCATAGTGCTCGGTCACCAGCCGGGTGGCCTCCGCCATCGCCTCATGGTCGGCGCCGTAGATCTGGATCCCGATCGGCCGCTCGATCTCGTCGAACTCGCACCCCTCGAGCACCCGGCCGATCCGGCGCCGGATCCCCTCGGAGTTGAGGAACTCGGTGAGCACGACGTCGGCCCCCATCCGCCGGCAGATGCGGCGGAACGGGGGCTCCGACACCCCGGCCATCGGGGCCAGGAAGAGCGGGAACGCCGAACCGGTGGGATACGGGAACGCCATCCCCGCAATCTAGGAAATCGGGCCGGCCCACGCGAGGCCGGCCCGGGCGATTCGCGTTGTCGCACCGCCGTGTCCCGTGTACCGTTCGGCCCATGCAACTGCGCGATTTCCTCGGGACCGAATCGATCGGACTCGACCTCCCGGCGGCCTCTCGCGAGGCAGTCCTCGAGGCGATGGTGGACCTGCTCGCCATCAGTGGGCGCTCGCGCACCACCCTGCTCCGCCTGCTGGCGCGGCGCGAGGTGCTGGGGTCCACCGGCGTGGGTCGCGGCTTCGCGATCCCCCACTGCCGATCGCTGGTGGTCCCCCGGGTCCGACTGGCCTACGGGCGCCTCGCCGGACCGCTGGAGTGGGGTGCACCGGACGGCCTCCCGGTGCACCATGTCTTCCTGATCGTGGCGCCGCCGGTCGAGGTCAGCAACCAGTACCTGCCGATCCTCGGACGGCTCGCGCAGCTGGGGCGGCAACCCGGATTCCGCGAGGGGCTGGATCTGGCAGCCACCCCGAACGAGGTGCTCGCGGCGCTCGACTGAACCGGGCGGCCACGGGCCGCGCCTTGACGACCCCTGCCCCGGGCCCCACACTCGGAGATCCGATCACCCCGGGAGCCCGACCCATGCGCCGCCTGCTCGCCCCGATCGCCGTCCTCGCCGTGCTGGCCTGCGCGCCGGCCGAACCCGCCTACCTCGGCACCTGGGTCCCCGACCAGTCCCAGGCCGACGTCACCAACATCACGCTCCAGTACGAGATGGTCGACTCGATCACCTACCAGGTGACCGTGGACGGCCAGACCTATACCATGTCGCTCGACGGGACCGAGACCGAGACCCCGTGGGGCGGGACCACGGCGGTGACGCCGATCGACTCGCTGAGCTGGGCGAGCGTGTTCCGGGTGGGCGGCACCGTGATCAGCACCGACACCGTGTGGCTCGCCGCCGATGGCCAGACCCTCACCTCGCGCGCCAACCGCCCGGGCCCCGACGGCACGGTCGACGTGACCGAGATGCAGTTCCGGCGCGTGTCGGGCGGCCCGGGACTGTCGGGGACCTGGCAGGCGAGCTCGATGACCGGCGCGATGATGGGGAACATGAGCATCGCCGCCGCCGGCGACAGCGCGCTCGAGATCCATTTCGCCTCGATGCAGGCCACCTGCACCCCGCCGCTGAGCGGTGGTGACGCCGTGGCGAACTCGCCGATGTTCGACGGCACCTGGACCTGCGCCGTCGCCGAGCGCGATGACGGGGGCCTCACCCTCACATGGAAGCGCTCGGGCGATCCGCGCTATGTCTCCGACTTCACCGTCTCCGCCGACGGCAACACCCTCACCGAGGTGGCCACGTCCACCGACGTCGACGAGCCCGTGACGCTGGTGTACATGCGAAGCACCGACGAGCACTGAGCGCGACAGCGCGAAGGGCGGGGGGCGAGGGGCGGTGATCCGCTCCTCGCCCCTCGCCCTTCGCCAGTCGCGCTACTCCCACTCGATCGTCGCGGGCGGCTTGCTGCTCACGTCGTAGACCACCCGGTTGACGCCGCTCACCTCGTTGGCGATCCGGTTGGAGATCTGGGCCAGCACGTCGGGCGGAAACGGGAACCAGTCCGCGGTCATCCCGTCGCGCGACGTCACGGCGCGCAGCCCGATCACCTGGTCATAGGTGCGGAAGTCGCCCTGGACCCCCACCGACCGGATCGGGAGCAGCACCGCGAACGCCTGCCAGATCTGGTCGTAGAGCCCGGCGGCGCGGATCTCCTCGATGTAGATCGCGTCGGCCTGCCGGAGCAGGTCGCATTGCGCCTGGTCGACCGGGCCGAGGATGCGGATGGCCAGCCCGGGACCCGGGAACGGATGCCGGCCGACCATCTCCTCGGGAAGCCCCAGCTCGCGGCCCACCTGCCGCACCTCGTCCTTGAACAGTTCGCGCAGCGGCTCGATCAGCGCGAACGGGAGCCGCTCGGGAAGCCCGCCCACGTTGTGATGGGTCTTGATGGTGACCGAGGGCCCGCCCGACGGCGAGAACGACTCGATCACGTCGGGATAGAGGGTGCCCTGCACGAGGAACTTCACGTCGGCGCCGACCGCCTTGGCCTCGCGCTCGAACACCTCGATGAACCGGTGCCCGATCCGCTTGCGCTTGAGTTCCGGCTCCTCGACGCCCTCGAGGTCGCCAAGGAACTCGGCCGAGGCGTCGACGGTGCGCAGGTCGATGCCGAGGTTGCGGCGGAAGGTCTGCTCCACCTGCTCGCGCTCGTTGAGGCGGAGCAGGCCGTGGTCGACGAAGATGCAGGTGAGCCGGTCGCCCACGGCGCGGTGCACCAGCGCGGCGGCCACCGAGGAATCGACCCCGCCCGACAGCCCGCAGATCACCCGCGCATCGCCCACGAGCTCGCGGACCCGGGCCACCTCGGCCTCGACGAAGTGTTCAGGCGTCCAGTCGGGCTCGCAGCCGCACGCGCCGAACACGAAGTTGGCGATGATCTCGCTGCCGCGCGGCGTGTGTGCCACCTCGGGGTGGAACTGCACGCCGAACAGCGGCTTGGACTGGTGCTCCATCCCGGCAACCGGCGAGTTCTCGCTGCTGGCCGTGACGGTCCATCCTGGCGGCGCCTCGTCGACGTGATCGCCATGGCTCATCCACACCGGCGTGGTCGCCCCCGGTGCGAAGCCGATGAACAGCTGGCCACCCTGGACCCGGACGTCGGCACGACCGTATTCGCGGCGCGACGCGCCGACCACGCGACCACCCGAGAGGTGCGCCAGCAGCTGCATGCCGTAGCAGAGGCCCAGCACCGGCACGCCGAGGTCGAGCAGCGCCGGGTCGGCGGTGGGCACCCCCTCGCCGTACACCGAGTTGGGACCGCCCGAGAGGATGATCCCCTTGGGCTTCCACTCGCGGATCCAGTCGATCGTGCGGGAGGGCGGATGGATCTCGCAGTAGACCCGCTGCTCGCGCACCCGCCGCGCGATGAGCTGCGTGTACTGCGACCCGAAGTCGATGATCAGGATGCCGTCGTGGTGCTTCACGTCTGCTCGTCGGAGAAGGGATCGGGTCGTTCGTCGCGGAACAGGTCGGAGAGCCGCTCGCGGGGCCGCGCCACCGCCCAGCGGCCACCATCGACCAGCACCTCGGCGGCCCGCGCCCGAGCGTTGTAGTTGGAGCTCATCACGAAGCCGTAGGCCCCGGCACCCAGCACCGCCAGGAGGGCGCCCGCCGGGACCGGTGCCAGCGGGCGCTCGAGGCCGAGGAAGTCGCCGGTCTCGCACACCGGCCCCACCACGTCGGTCGGCACCGGCGCCTCGTCGGTGCCGTCGACGGGCACGATCTCGTGCCAGGCGCGATAGAGCGAGGGGCGCAGCAGGTCGTTCATCCCTGCGTCGACGATGGCGATGTCGCGGCCACCGGAGTGCTTGCGGTGGACGACCCGGGTGAGCAGCACGCCCGCAGGCCCGACGAGGTAGCGACCGGGCTCGACCTGGATGGTGCAGCCGGTGGCACGCAGTCCGTCGCGGAGCGCCCCGATCCAGGCGTCGGGGGTGAGCGGCTCCTCGTCGCGGTAGCGGATACCGAGGCCGCCGCCGATGTCGAGCACGGGGACAAGGTGACCGCGCGCCCGCGCCTGCCCGAGCAGCGTGGCGAGCTTGGCGAGTCCATCCACCCACGGCGTGGGCTTGAGGATCTGCGAGCCGAGGTGCATCGCGAGCGCGTCGAGGCGCAGACTGCCGCTCTCCTCGATCACCGCGAACGCGGCCTCGAGCTGGTCGATCGGCACCCCGAACTTGATGCCGCCCTGTCCGGTGCTGATGTAGGGATGGGTCTCGGCGGTGACGTCGGGATTGACGCGGATCCCCACCGAC
>ERZ869936.1667-NODE-1667-length-15140-cov-6.442758_pt1 | contig 15140 bp, 15 predicted proteins | sample MGYA00520876_ERZ869936 | MGnify/ENA primary metagenome ERZ869936 (study PRJEB32218, sample SAMN09650985) | biofilter metagenome | isolation source: enrty point of leading RO module | place: Saudi Arabia: Thuwal, RO plant located on Red Sea | collected 2016-02-17 ...
GTGAGCAGTAGCTTTGGGCCCCACCTAGGACCTTTGGTTCGTAGCACCAGTCATCATGGAGATGACAAGGCTGTATTGAGAACTGAATGCTACACCTCCCGGAATTAGAATTGATCCCGGGGCACGGCATTGGCCGGACGTCCTAGGTTGTGGTAGTGGGCCTCTCCTGTTCTTTGTCAGCAACAAAATCGTGAATTCGCTTCGGTCCATCGGCGCACCGATGGGTCGAGTCACGAACGTGCCCGTTGCCGAGATCCACTCCCGGGCGCTCCGGAAGAAGCCCCAGCCGGAGTATTTCGTGGTCGAGACTTTCCCCGGGATCGAGGTGGATTGGGCTGCGACCGGATTTGAATGTGACGAGCACGGCCAGCCCATCCCCGGTCTCTCTCCGCGCCCCTACCCTCATCGATTCTTCTACAAATTGGACTCATGGAACGGGACTGATCTCTTCAGTTTCCACTCTAGCGCGTCAGAGCGCGGACCTTCGACGACGATGTTTTGTTCAGAAAGAGTTAAGGAGATCGCTGAGGCGGATGACTGGATTAATGTCGAGTTCAAGCCACTGGAGTTGGTGTGAGATGGAGCTCTACGACGTTCGATACAACAATGATCGCGGCATGGCTTGGGCCGGAGGTTACGGTCCCATCGAAGACCTTTGGTTCGTGGCACCTGTAGTCATGGATAGAAAGCTAAAATACTGGGAGATCAATCCCAGTCCGCCTGGAATCAGTATCGATCCCGGCGCCCGGCACTGGCCCGATGTCCTTGGTTGTGGTAGTGCGCCTCCCTCGTTCTTCGTCCGCGACAAGATTGTGGACTCACTCCGGGAGATCGGCGCACCCATGGGTCGCGTCACGAACATGCCCGTTGCCGAGATCCACTCCCGGGCGCTCCGGAAGAAGCCCCAGCCGGAGTATTTCGTGGTCGAGACCTTTCCGGGGATCGAGGTGGATTGGGCGGCGACCGGATTCGAATGCGACGAGCATGGCAAGCCCATCCCGGGCATCTCTCCGCGCCCCTACCCGCGCCGCTTCCTATACCGCTTGGACACTTGGAACGGGACGGATCTGTTCAGCTTTCACCCTCGCGGGCCTAAGCCCGGACCTTCAACCATCATGTTTTGTTCGGAGATAGTGAAAAAGATCGCCGAAGTGGAAGGCTGGACAAATGTGGAGTTCAAACCGCTGGAGTTGGTGTGAACCCTATTCGATTAAATCATCGAAAATGAAGCGTCTATTGAACATTCTCTGGAATGTCACATGCTGTTTCGTAAGCTGCCGCCTTGTCATCGCTTTTACTCCCGGTCTTCTGGCGCAAATCACGGACGCCCCCATTTTCACACCTCTCTTGTGGCCGGGGACGGCGGAGATGATGTTCAGGATACTCGCGATCGCGATTTGCGGGGTCTCCCTCAGCTCCATCTTCATGGGCAGGCTCAAACCGGCGAGGCGGGTGACGAGCGGGATATTGGCCTTCCTCCTGCTGGGGACGTGGATTTACAGCAGCATTCAGTGGATCGGAGGAGTGAGCATCGATGCGCTGTCCGACCCATCGCTGTTCGGGGAAATGATGGAGAATGACGGTATGGCCTACGCGGTGACGGCGCTGGCATGTCTTTTAACAGGTGCATTGACCGGACGAGGTCTGTTCCTCTGGTTGGGCAAGTTGCTGGCGTCAGCCACCGGAAACCTCCGGCGGACCGTGTGCGGCGAGTTCCGTGATCTGTGTGGCATGGTAAGTCTCACCGAATCACAGGAAAGGGATCTTGCACGGCAGATCGCGGAGGTGACGGAGCTGCATCAGGTGAAAATGGCGGCAGCAGGGGATTCAATGCCGCGGTGCGCTGGAGGCAAGAATAGCGCTGCGACCGAAGAGAAGCCGCTCAGTTGACCGCGCGCGAGGCGCAAGGACAGGACACAGGCGATCAAACCGGCGTTTTATCGCTTGGCACCGCGGGCCACGATCCCTATTCCCCGCCGCACATGCCCAGCACTCCCGTCATCAACCTCCGCCGCGGCCACGCGGTGCGCCACAACGGCGACGTCTGCGTCGTCATCGCCCACGAGCTGAAAACGCCCCCGCGGATGGCGTCCTACGTCCAGATGTCGGTGCGCAGCGTGGCGACCAAGAAGGTCTCCAACCTCCGCCTGACCTCGAACGATTCGATGGAGTCGGTGATGCTCGAGCGCATCGAGCACGAGTATTCCTACAAGGACTCGGCCGGCCACCATTTCCTCCAGACCCAGACCTACGACGATGTCGTCGTGCCGGAGGACATCATCGACGGGGTGAAGGACTACCTGATCGAGGGCCAGACCTACACCCTGCTCTTCGCCGATGGCGTCGTGGCGGACATCGAGCTGCCGCAGTCGATGGAAATGACGGTCACCGAGGCCCCCGAGGGGGTGAAGGGAGACTCGGCGAACAACAGCAACAAGACGATCACCATGGAGACCGGGTTGATCGTCCAGGCGCCGCTTTTCATCAATCCGGGTGACCGCCTGCTGATCAAGACCGAGGACGGCTCCTACATGGGCCGGGCCTGATCGTCGTGCCACGTGACACGCCCTTCGGCTCGCTTCCGCCCGACTTTGTGAAATTTTTCACAAAGGGCGCTTGCCGCTCGTCGGAGCGGTTTTCATATTTCCGCGCGGTGGGGATTCTCCCCGTCCTTCCAATGCCTCATGAGTGAAGAAGCCTCCACTGCCGAAGTCAGACTGCCCAAGGATCTTGCGGCCGAGAAGGGCCTGGTGAACGTGCAGATCGACGGCGTGTGGAGGCAGGTGCCCAAGGGAACCCGGATGATCGAGGCATGCCGGATGGCCGGCACGGTCGTCCCCCACTACTGCTACCATCCGAAGCTTTCGTCTCCCGGCAATTGCCGCATGTGCCTCGTCCAGATGGGCATGCCACCGCGTCCGACCCCCGGCGAGGATCCCGCTTACGACGAGGAGGGCTTCCAGCCCATCGGCTGGATGCCCCGCCCGGTGATCGCCTGCGCCAACACGGTCGCTGAGAACATGGGGATCCGGACCGGCGGCGAACTCGTCGAGGGGGTCCGCGAGGGCGTGATGGAATTCCTTCTCATCAACCACCCGCTGGACTGCCCGATCTGCGACCAGGCCGGCGAGTGCCGGTTGCAGGAACACTCGGTCGGGCACGGCCGCGGCCACTCGCGCTTCGTCGACATGAAGGTCAAGAAGCCGAAGAACGTGGACATCGGTCCGCGCATCCGGCTCGACGACGAGCGCTGCATCATGTGCAGCCGCTGCATCCGCTTCATGGACGAGGTCGCCGGCGATCCCGTGCTCGGCTTCACCCAGCGCGGTACCTACACCACACTCACCGTCCATCCCGGGCGCCGGCTCGACTCGAACTACTCGCTCAACACCGCCGACATCTGTCCGGTCGGTGCGCTCACCAGCAACGACTTCCGCTTCCAGATGCGGGTCTGGTTCCTCAAGGAGACTCCGAGCATCGACGTCAACTGCGGCACCGGGACGAACATCACCATCTGGACCCGCGGCGAGACCGTCTACCGCATCACGCCCCGCCAGAACGACGAGGTGAACTCGTGCTGGATGCCGGATTCGCACCGTCTGAACTTTCACTACATCGACTCCGACGAGCGGCTGACCGAGCCGCTGGTGAAGCGGGACGGAAAGCACCAGGAAGCGAGTTGGCAGGACGCGCTCGAAGATGTCGTCGAGGCGGTCGAGGGACACGCGCCCGAGGAGATCGCGATCATCGGCTCGTCGAAGTGCACCAACGAGGAACTCCATCTCATCCGCAAGCTGGCCGATCAGATCGGCACCGAGCACCTGACCACGATTCCGAGGATGGGCGAATCCGACGGCATGCTGATCGCCGCCGACCGGAATCCGAACACCACCGGCTGCAAGCTCGTCTGGCGCCGCGAGGACCCGGGCTTCCGCCTCGGAGCGATTCGCGACGGCGTCCGCGACGGGAGCATCAAGGTCATCCTCAACTTCGGCGAGGACCTCACCGCCGAGGCCGGCCTTTCCACCGAGGACCTCGGCAAGCTCGACTGCCTCGCCTCGGTTCTGCTCCTTGCCGGCCCCACCGCCGAGGCGTCCCACGTGGTCCTGCCCGGTGCGGCCTTCGCCGAGAAGCGCGGCTCGATGGTCAACGTGACCGGCCGCCTCCAGCGCCTCAATCGTGCGGTGGAGCCCCACGGCTCGGCTCGTGACGACTGGGAGATCCTGCGCGACCTCGCCGCCCTGCTCTCGGGCGTTTCTCCTTTCGACACGTCGCAGCCCCAGATGATCGAGGACGTCTTCAGGGAAATGGCGGAGACCATTTCCGATCTCAAGGACCTCAACCTGTCCAAGATCGGCGACCTCGGCATCCCGGTGACGGAAACCGACGTCACCATTCCCCTTCTCGAAAACGAACGGGCCCGCAAGGCCGCCGGCACAATCGTTGGCTGACCCAGCCTCTCCCACTTCATGGAACTCCTCACCGATCTCGCCATCATCCTCGCCAAGGTCATCGGGCTGACCTTCATGGTGGTGCTGCCCCTGGTGCCGATCAGCGTCTACTTCGAACGCCGCTTTTCCGCGATCATCCAGGACCGGGTGGGTCCTAACCGGGTCGGGATTCCCCTGACGCTCTTCGGCGCCAAGAAGGACTACCACCTCTTCGGCCTCGTCCAGCCGATGGCCGACGGCCTGAAGCTCTTCCTCAAGGAGGATTTCACGCCGAACTACGTGCGCAAGTCCTTCTACTGGCTGGCACCCGCGCTGACCGTCATCCCGTCGCTGGTGACCGTCTGCGTCGTCCCCTTCGGCTCGTCGATCACCATCGGCGGCGAGGAACACAAGCTGGTCATCGCCGACCTCGACGTCGGTCCCCTCTTCGTCTTCGCCGTCTCGTCGCTGACCGTTTACGGCATCACGCTCGCGGGCTGGTCCTCCAACTCGAAGTATCCCTTCGTCGGAGGCGTCCGTTCGACCGCCCAGATGATCTCCTACGAGATCGCCCTGGGGCTCTCGATCATCCCCTTGCTGCTCTACTACGGCGACCTGAATCTCTCGAGCATCGTCCAGCACCAGGCCGATCACGGCTGGCTGCTGCTGCCGTTCTGGGGAAACGACTCCGGCCCGCCTCTTGTCGAGAAGCTCGTGTTCCTCGTTCCCGCGCTGATCGCCTTCGTCATCTTCACCACCTCGATCTTCGCCGAGACCAACCGCATGCCCTTCGACCTGCCGGAGTGCGAGACCGAGTTGGTCGGGGGCTACCACACCGAGTATTCGTCGATGAAATTCGCGATGTTCTTCATGGGCGAGTACGCCGCCATGGTCATCGGATCGGCGCTCATCGTCACCCTCTTCCTCGGAGGCTGGTCGATCGGATTCGGGCTGGATGCGGCCATCTCGGACCTCGCTTTCGGCGGCCTGATCCACATGGGCGTGTTCATGACGAAGCTGATCGCCTTCATCCTGTTCTTCATCCTCGTCCGCTGGACGGTCCCCCGCTTCCGCTACGATCAACTCATGCGCCTCGGCTGGGTCGTCTTCTTCGAGGCGGCGCTGATCAACGTCTTCCTCGCGGCCTTCGTCATCGCCGCCCCGGATCTCGGCTGGATCTCCACCATCGTCGGTCTCGTCCTGCTCGCCATCGTGACCGGCGCCCTCATCTGGGTCCTCAAGACCTCGGATCCCAAGCACTCACCGAACAGCGGCCTGCTCGGCCAGAACTGATCGCCTATGGCAATTGTCAAAGTCAAACGCCCCGAACTCGGAGCCGGGGAAAAGTTCTACCTGGGAGCCATCTTCAAGGGCTTCCTGGTGACGATGAAGCACGCCATCGACTCGCTGCGCGGAAAGACGCGCGGCTCGAAGGACCTGCGGTCCTCGGGACTCGGTGCGACCATGCAGTACCCCGAGCAGAAGTGGGACGAATCGATGCCCGAATACTATCGGGGGGCGCCGGCGCTGGTGACCGACGAACAGGATCGCGAGCGCTGCGTCTCCTGCCAGCTCTGCGAATTCATCTGCCCGCCCAAGGCGATCAGGATCGTCCCGGGCGAGATCCCGTCCGACGATCCGTGGGCGAAGGTCGAGAAGCGACCGAAGGAGTTCGAGATCGACATGATCCGCTGCATCTACTGCGGCATGTGCGAGGAGGTCTGCCCGGAACAGGCGATCTACCTGCGGAAGGACTACGCCATCACCGGCCTCAGCCGCGAGGAAATGGTCCACGACAAGAAACGCCTCTACGAGATCGGCGGCAAGCGCGTCGGCCTGGTCAACAAGTGGAACGAGTTGAAGTGAGTGTCAGAGATAGAGATGAGAGGGATTTCGGGGTCAATTCTAATTCTTGCCGGGGCAGTCGTATCGCTTCCGCTCGACGGAGAGTCTCCTCCGCGGCTTGTCATCGGTTGTTTCCTCGCTGCTGTCGGAGTGATTCTCCTTGTGGAGGGGATTCCTCGCAAGTGACTCAAATTCATTAGTGTCATGCCCCTGCCTCTCTTCTGGTTCTTCGCCCTCCTCATGCTGGTGGGGGGGCTGGCGGTGATCATTCTCCGCAATCCGGTCGCCGCGGCCCTGTCCATGGTGGCTTCCTTTGTCGGACTCGCGGGCCTTTTCATCGGTCTCGATGCCTACCTTGTCGGGATCATCCAGATCCTCGTCTACGCCGGGGCGATCATGGTGTTGTTCCTCTTCATCATCATGCTGCTCGACCTCAAGACCGAGCAGAAGCGGGCGCCGAGGGCGGTGCCCGTCGTCGGTGGCCTCGGCATCGTACTCGCCTTCACCATCCAGTTGATCGGGGTCCTCGGGCATGTTCCGGGTCGCGAATCCGAGCCGCTGGATCTGGTCGCGGCTGCCGCGAACCAATCGGGGGGCATCCAGGACAAGCTCAAGGAAGGTCGCCTGCCCGACGTCAACCTCGTCGGCGACCTGATGTTCACCCAGTACAACCTCCCCCTCCAGATCATCGCCGTCCTGCTGCTCGTCGCGACCGTCGGCGTGGTGGTCCTCTCCAAGCGTCAATCCGCCTGACACCCATGGCCGGTCTTCATTCCTATCTGCTCGTTTCCGGACTGCTGTTCGCGATCGGCCTCGCGGGCGTGGTCCTGCGGCGGAACATCATCGTGGTCTTCATGTGCCTCGAACTGATGCTCAGCGCCGCCAACCTCACCCTGATCGCCTTCTCCCGCTTCAACACCGTCGATGGTCTGCCCGATTACCACGGACAGATGCTGGTCTTCTTCGTGATCACGGTGGCGGCCGCCGAGGTTGCCGTCGGTCTCGCGATCATCGTCGCCCTCTACCGCGCCCGCCAGACGATCCACACCGAGGATCTCACCAGCATGCGGGGCTGACGCCGTTTTCCTCGAAACCGATCTCCTCCAAAGATGCTCGCCTGGATTCTCCTCTTCCTACCGCTCCTGGCCGCGGCGGCGAACCAGCTCTACCTCAAGCGCAACGCCTTCATCGCGTCGATGGTCTCGACCGCATCGGTGGTGGCGAGCTTCGGCATCGCGCTGGTGCTGCTCGGGCAGCAGGGCGCGACGGTTGCCCCGCTCCCGTGGCTTTCCCTGGACGGGGGTGAGGGACTCCAACTCACCCTGGAACTCGACCGGCTGTCGACCGGCATGATGGTGATCGTGACCGGGATCGGGATGCTGGTGCACCTCTTCTCGCTCGGCTACATGGCCGAAGACTCGGCAAAGGCGCGCTACTTCACGGGGCTGTCGTTCTTCATGTTCTCGATGACCGGCATCGTGCTCGCCGGGAACTTCATCATGACCTTCATCTTCTGGGAACTGGTCGGATTCAGTTCCTACCTGCTCATCGGTCACTGGTACCAAAAGGACTCCGCGGCCGACGCCGCCAAGAAGGCCTTCATCGTCAACCGCATCGGCGACTTCGGCTTCATGATCGGCATCCTGATGCTGTTCGGGATCACGGGCACCTTCGTCTTCGACGGCATGAAAGAAGGCCTGGGCAACTTCCAGACGGCGAATGCCGGATTCTTCACCGAGAATTCAGCGGCTTTCACGGTCCTGCTCGGCACCGCCCTGCTGTGCGTCTTCTGCGGGGCGGTCGGCAAGTCGGCGCAGTTCCCGCTGCACGTCTGGCTGCCCGACGCGATGGAAGGCCCGACGCCGGTCTCCGCGCTGATCCACGCCGCGACGATGGTGGCGGCGGGGATCTACATGCTCTTCCGCGTCCAACTGGCGCTGGACCTCGACTTCGCGGCGACTTTCGCCGGTGACGTGATCGCCTGGATCGGCGGCATCACCGCGCTACTCGCGGCGTTGATGGCCACCCAGCAGAACGACATCAAGCGGGTGCTGGCCTACTCGACCCTCTCGCAACTCGGCTACATGGTGATGGCCACCGGTCTCGGCGGCGGCGAGGCGGGCATGTTCCACCTCTACACCCATGCATGGTTCAAGGCGCTCCTCTTCCTCGGGTCGGGGGCGGTCATCTACGCCTGCCACCACGAGCAGGACATCTGGAAAATGGGCGGCCTGCTCAGGAAGATGCCGATCACCGGCGCCACCTTCATCGCCGGCACCGCGGCGCTGATCGCGGTCCCGTTCACCTCGGGCTTCTTCTCCAAGGAAGCCATCCTCCACGCCGCACACGATCACAAGGCGCTTTTCTGGCTCGCGGTTGTGGTGGCGGTGCTGACGCCCTTCTACATGACCCGTCTCGTCATCGTCGCCTTCCTTGGCAAGACCCGCACCGATGACGCCGGACACGCCAAGGAGGTCCCGCCCGTGATGTGGGTGCCGCTTGCCGTGCTCGGCGTGCTGGCGATCATCAGCGGCTTCACCTGGGTCAACGGCCTGGCACCGGCCACCCCCGCCCACGCCGGCGAGTTTCATCCGAACGCACTCTTCTGGATCTCCCTCGGCGCCCTGGTCGCCGGCGTCGTGCCCGCCTTCCTGCTCTATAGGGATCGGGACAGGGATCCTCTCTCGATCGCCCTGTTCCGCGAGCGGTTCTACCTCGACGCGATTTACGACAAGGTGGTCGTCAGGGGCATCCAGAACGGCTCGGCGGCGATCGTTCATTTCTTCGACGAGTTCGTGGTCAACGGGCTCATCGTCGGCGGCGCGAGCCGGCTCGCGGAGTCGTTCGGGCTGCTGTTCCGCCGCGTTCAGAGCGGCAACCTGCAGGGCTACGCCTTCACCTTCGGAATCGGCCTCATCCTCGTCGTGTATTTCACCACCTTCTGGAAGTAAGCCATGCTCCTCCTGATCGTCCTCCTTCCCCTGCTGGCCTTCGCCGCGATCCTCGGTGGCGCGAAGGCGCGCCAGACCGCGGTGATCGCCAGCGGTGCCAACCTCGCACTCGGCCTGCTCGCCGCCTTCACTTGGAAGACGTGGGCCAACTTCTGGGGCTTCTCGGTCCCGGTGCTCTCGACGCCGGAAATCCACCTCTCGCTTGGCTTCATCGACGGCATGAGCGTGGTGATGCTCCTGCTCTCCGTAATCGTCGCGTTCGCCGCGCTGCTGACCGGTCACGCTCCCGTCGGCCGGGAAAAGCTCTACTACGGTTCCTCCCTGCTCATCGCGGCCGGGGCCATCGGCGCTTTCGTCGCCACCGACCTGTTCTTCTTCTACGCCTTCCATGAACTCGCCCTCATCCCGACCTTCCTCATGATCGGCATGCTCGGTCGGGGCGAACGCAAGGCCGTGGCCTGGAAGATCACCATCTACCTCGGGTTCGGGTCGCTCGTCCTGCTCGCCGGATTGGTCTGGCTCGGCGCCGCGGTGGACACCTTCGACATGACGGCGATGAACGACGCCGCCGTGATCGATCCCGCCACCCAGAAGAGCATCGCCGCGTTCCTGATCGTCGGCTTCGGCATCCTCGTTTCGCTCTTCCCCTTCCACTCATGGGCGGCACCGGCCTATGCGAGCGCCCCTGCGCCGACCGCGATGCTGCACGCCGGCGTCCTGAAGAAATTCGGCCTCTACGGCCTGCTTCGCCTCGGCGTTCCGCTGGTCCCTGAAGGACTCTCGGCCTGGCTCGTGCCGCTCTGCGTGCTGCTGCTCGGCAACATCCTGTGGGTCGGCTTCGTGACGATCAGCCAGAAGCGCCTCGACGGCATGCTCGGCAACTCGTCGGTGATGCACATGGGCTACATATTCCTCGCCATCGCCGCCCTGGCCGCCGCGCCGGACCACCCGTGGGCCCTACCGGCCGCGGTGCTGCTCATGTTCGCCCACGGCGTGTCGATCGCGATGCTCTTCGGCCTGGCCGACAAGATCGAGCGCGCCACCGGCACCCTCGATCTCGACGAACTGGGTGGCCTGGCGAAGTCGGCCCCGTCGCTCGCCTTCCTGTTCGGCCTCGTCGGCATGGCCAGCATCGGCCTGCCCGGTCTCGCCAACTTCGTCGGTGAGGTGATGGTCTTCATCTCCGCCTTCCATCCGGGGAACTACAACCCGGTTGCCGGCCTCGGTCCGGTCCAGATCACCTGCATCCTCGCGATCTGGGGCGTCGTCATCAGCGCCATCTACATGCTCCGCGCTTATCGCAAGGTGTTCCAGGGGCCGTCCGGCAAGCTGACCGAGGGTGCCGCCGACCTCAGCCTCGGTGACCGCGTTCCCGCGATCCTGCTCTCCGTCGTGCTCATTGTCGTCGGACTCTGCCCCAACCTCCTGCTCTCCCTGCTCCGCTGATCTCGGCATTCGTCAACCATCCGCCATGCCCGCCTACTACCTCGAAGCCCTCACCGTCGCGCTCGGCCTCGTGCTGCTGATGCTCGAGGCCTTTGGCCCCGCGCACAGCAAGCGCTACATCGGCCTCTTCGCCGCCTCGGGTCTGGCGATCATTCTCGTCTTCGGCTTCTTCGCCATCGGTCCCGACGACGCCCGCGACGGGGCCACGTGGCCGGAGTGGCCGATCTGGGAGAACTTCTATGCCTTCGACGCAATGGCCCGCTTCTACAAGGGCTTCGCGCTGGTCTGCACGATCCTGGTGATCCTGATGGCGATCGATTTCCGTTCCGTGCTCTCCCGCTTCACGGACGAGCCGGGCTCCGAGTCCGGGACCGGCGAGTTCTTCGCCCTGCCGGTCTTCGCCTGCGCCGGGATGATGTGGATGGCCTCGGCCAAGGACCTCGCGGGCGCCTTCGTTGCGCTCGAACTGGTCACCATCACCTTCTACGTCCTCGTCGCCTACCTGCGGCGGAACGTCGGCTCGCTCGAAGCCGGGGTGAAGTACTTGATTCTCGGCGCCTTGAGCACCGGGTTTCTGGTCTACGGCATCGCATGGATCTACGGCACCACCGGAACCATGAATCTCGAGGCCATCGCGGCCAGGGCCGGCTCGGTGGAAAGCCCGACCGCCCTGCTCTTCGGCATCGCCCTGGTCCTGGTCGCGCTCGGTTTCAAGATCGGTGCCGTGCCGATGCAGATGTGGATTCCCGACGTCTATCAAGGCGCCCCCACCCCGACCACCGCCTTCCTGTCGGTGGGCTCCAAGGCCGCGGGCTTCGTCCTACTCCTGCGCTTCCTCGAACCCTTTCTCGGCGTCGATTCGCTGCGTGGCCCGGTTCTCACGCTGCTGCTTCTCGTCGCCATCGCCACCCTGCTCTTCGGCAACCTCGCGGCTCTCGGCCAGACCAACTTCAAGCGCCTCCTCGCCTATTCCTCGATCGCCAACGCCGGCTTCATCGTGCTCGCCCTGGCCGCATGGTCCGAAAAGGGCGGCGCCGATCCCGGGTCGAAATCCACGGTCGGCTTCTACCTCGCGACCTACCTGCTGATGACCCTCGCGGCCTTCTTCATACTGGCTCAGGTCCGCGCCCAGGAAGGATCCGACGAGATTGCCGCCTTCGACGGACTCGGCAAACGCTCGCCCGTGCTTGCCGGCCTGATGACCGTGATCATGGCGGCTCTCGCAGGCGTTCCCCTCACGGCCGGCTTCATCGGCAAGTTCTTCGTCTTCTCCCTCGCGGTCCGTGCCGGGTTGTGGTGGGGCGTCGGCATCGCCTTCATCGGCGCGGCCGCCGGCTTCTACTACTACTTCAAGCTGATCCGCGCGATGTGGTGGAACGAGGCTCCTTCCGGCGCCGCCGTGGTCGAACTGCCGAAAGTGTCCCACATCAGCGTCTTCGCGCTGACGACCGCCATCGTCGTGCTCGGCGTCTGGCCCCAGCCGGTCCTGTGGCTGATGGGCGGCGGTTGACGAAAGTGCGGTCTATCGAGCGGCGGCCTGAAGGGCTCGCAGCCGGTCCAGCGCCGAGCCATCGTCGATGACCTGGCGTGCAAGGTCGATGCCGTCACCGATGTCGTCGGCCAGTCCGCAGCAGGCGAGCGCGGCACCGGAATTCAGAAGCACCATGTCGCGCCTGGGTCCGGTCTCGCGCCCTTCGAGAATCGCTTCGAGAATGGCGGCATTCTCCTTCGCATCCCCACCCTGCAGATCGGCAACCTCGGCGTGCTTCATGTCGAAATCCCGCGGACGGACCTCCTCGTCCACGATGTCCTCCATCGTGCCCGCCTTGCAGATGCGGGTCGACCCCATGAGACTGACCTCATCGACCGATCGCCCGTCGCCGGTGGTGCCGTGCACGACCCAGGCGGATTCGCGACCGAGCCGCTGGAGGATCTCCGCGAAGGCGGGACACCATTCGCGGGAAAAAACGCCGATGAGCTGGCACTGCGGCCGCGCCGGGTTGAGCAAGGGCCCTATGAGATTGAAGATCGTGCGCACTCCCTTTTCGGCGAGCTGTTTGCGCACCCCGGCGACCGCCTTGAAGGCCGGATGGTAGGCCGGCGCGAAGAGGAATCCGACGCCCGCCTTCTCAAGGCACTTCCGGAAGCCCTCCGGTGGGAGGTCGATGCGGATGCCGAGCGCTTCGAGCACGTCGGCGCCCCCGCTCTTCGAGGTGATGCCGCGGTTGCCGTGCTTCACGACCACCCCGCCCGCCGCCGCCACCGGAAACATCGCGGTGGTCGAGACATTGAACAGGTTCAGCTTGTCGCCTCCCGTGCCGCAGACGTCGATGGTCGGACCTTCCGCGTCGATCAGCCCCGCATGGGGATCGACCGCGTGTTCGAGGAAGACCTGCACGAATTCCGCGATCTCGGCCGCCGTCTCGCCCTTGCGGGAGAGGGATTCGAGGAAACGAAACTTGGTTGAATCCGGCGCCTTCGGATCGAGCAGGAGGTCCGCCCCGGCCCGCACCTCGCGATCGGTTAGATCGCCGCCCCCATCCAGCTTCTGAATCAGTGCATGCATCGCCCGAATCCTAAGCCCCGCCCCGCCGTGCCCGCAACGCTTTCCCGCCGGGCCTGGCTCAGCCGAACCAGGCCGGGGCGTTTCCCGGCTTCCACTTGATGTTGCAGCCGGTGCTCGGCATGGCCGCGGGAGCAGATTCCTCCCCCGACAGCAGGGCCTTCACCGCCGCGGTCAGGCTGGACCCGTCCGCCGTCCGGCCGTTCTTCGGTCGCGAATCATCGAACTGGCCCGCGTAGAACAGTCTCCGCGCGCCGTCGAAGAGAAAGAAATCCGGGGTGCACGCCGCGCCATACGATTTCGCCACCTCCTGGGATTCGTCGTGGAGGTAGGGGAAATCCCATCCGTGTTCACGGGCGAAACCGGGCATCAGGTCCGGGGCGTCCTGCGGATAGTTTTCCACGTCGTTCGAGGAAATCGCGACCGTCGAGATCCCCTCGTCCTTCCACTCCCGGGCGAGTCCGCCCAGTCGATCGGCGAGATGAACCACGTAGGGGCAATGGTTGCAGGCGAATACCACCAGCAGCCCCCGAGGTCCTGCGAGGGCGTCCAAGTCGTGCATCGTGCCGGAGGGATCAGGCAGGCGGAACGCCGGCGCTTCGTCGCCGGGCTTGAGCATGAAGGTTGAGGGGGTTTCGGCCATGCCCATGGCATTTCGTCGGGACGTCCTCCCGTCAAGGCGCGAATCCGTTGCCTTCGGCGTCCTGGCCACTACCTTCGCCTCCGATGCAACCGCTCTCCGACCTCGAACGCGAGCGCTACGCCCGGCACATCGGCATTCCCGGCGTCGGCGAGGAAGGGCAGGTGCGTCTCAAAGCCAGTTCGGCGCTCCTGATCGGCACCGGCGGTCTCGGTTCACCCGCCGCGATGTACCTCGCCGCGGCCGGGGTCGGACGGCTCGGGCTGGTCGACGAGGATCTGGTCGAGCGATCGAACCTCCAGCGCCAGATCATCCACCGCGAACCCTCGGTGGGCCGTCCGAAGCTGGAGAGCGCCGCGCAGACCCTGCGTGAAATCAATCCTCATGTGGAGGTCGTCAGGCATGCGTGTCGATTCAAGCCAGACAACGCCGCGGAGCTGGTACGGCAATACGACCTCGTCCTCGACGGCTCCGACAATTTCCCGACCAGGTTTCTCAGCAACGACGCGTGCTTCTTCGCGGCGAAGCCACTCGTCTACGGGTCGATCTTCCGTTTCGAAGGTCAGGTCACCGTCTTCGCCCCGCACCTCGGCGGGCCGTGCTACCGCTGCATGCTGCCAGAACTTCCTCCGCCCGGAGCCGCGCCGACCTGCGCCGAAGCCGGAGTCATCGGAATCCTGCCCGGCATCATCGGATCGCTGCAGGCGATGGAGGCGATCAAGCTCCTGCTGGGAATCGGCGAACCGCCGTTGGGGAAACTGCTCTGCTACGATGGACTGCGGACGAGCTTCCGCACCCTCCGGCTGCCCCGAAACCCATCCTGTCGTCTTTGTGGCGATGCGCCGGTGGTCGATTCGGAGATCAACAATGAGACCACCGCCGCAGACGAATGTGCCATCGATCTCGAATCGATCGGAGTCATCGAACTCGCGCGCCTGCTCGAATCCGATGAGGAGATTGTCCTGATCGACGTCCGCCAGCCCGCCGAGCACTCCGAGTCCTCGATTCCGGGAAGCCGGCTGATCCCGCTTGGCGAACTTGAAGGACGTCTCGCAGAGATCCCCCGCGAGCGCGCGGTTTACGTCCACTGCAAGTCCGGCAAACGCTCGGTCCAGGCCGCCGGCATCCTCCGCCGCGCGGGCATCGCCCGTGCCATCAACATCGAGGGCGGGATCGACGCCTGGCTGTCGCGCCGAAGCGATGCGGCGACCTAGTGTCCTGCGCTCTAAATTCGTTTAAGTTCCCGGCGTGGTTGGTACGGCGTT
>ERZ869936.1668-NODE-1668-length-15138-cov-4.634091_pt1 | contig 15138 bp, 15 predicted proteins | sample MGYA00520876_ERZ869936 | MGnify/ENA primary metagenome ERZ869936 (study PRJEB32218, sample SAMN09650985) | biofilter metagenome | isolation source: enrty point of leading RO module | place: Saudi Arabia: Thuwal, RO plant located on Red Sea | collected 2016-02-17 ...
TTCATTCCACCCTGGCTGTCGGGGATGACGGGTATGACGGCTGAAAAGCGAGAACGGGAAGGAATTCCGTTCCCTGAAGCCCTGAAGCTGCTTGTCGACTTTGTTGGCGACAACAACCCCTGGACGTTCAGCGGCGACTGGTTCGTGTTGCAAGGCAATGCTGATGCACATGGAATCAAGCTGCCATTTCCGCCGTTTCAGCGGGTGAAGCCCCGTCTTCCTGATTGGGGTGTGACGATGGCAGATTACCAACGTCATGGCTTTGCCGAAATGAACAGCGGCAATCTACACAAGGTGCTTGGTATCGAACTACCTTCAATCGAAGGGGTTGGGGCGCACGACGCGGCTCATGATGCCCGCAGCTTGGCACATTCTGTCCACCAACTGACCAACTGAAAGGAAACCAAGATGGTCGAGAAAACCGAAACCATGGTCTGCGAATCGCAAGTTCGTGGCTGGTCGCACCCTGCGGTGCAACGTCTGCGTCACGCGCTCGACACGAAGTCGGACGGCGACGGCCTGTTGCAGCGGGAAGTCGAAGAAGTTCTGCTTCAGGGCGCGTGGATGTCATCGTTCTTGCCGTTCCCGTTCACTGCCGAATCGCCTGAAGGGGTTCGTCTGTCGGCCGCACTTCAGCGGGCGAAGGAACGTTATCCCAACAGCGTGGTCGTGCAGGAATTCCGCTGGAAGTTCTGGAATCCACACGATGCTGTCGATGATGGCGTGCTGTTCGAGGAAGCGTTCCTCGGCAGTTTGACCAGGTCGGCCGAAGAAGCCAGACGGTGGCCGTGTAACTGACCGCCTTGTCGGCGTGAAGAAGGGAAAGTCGCCCTTCCTTCACGGGACAGGGCGGCTTTTTTATTTCCAATCAAGTTCGTGTTTGCCAGCTGGTTCCATTTCTAGTTCATCGAACAGGTAAAATTTCTGAACGGTGATTTTGTACCAACGGTGACCATTTTCTTCAGCTTGTTCAGCCAGGACAGACGCATCATTGTTGAATCGCTGGTGGTAGGTTTGGAATGCAGTATCTTCTTCGGTAACATCTTCAAGCATTTCGATGGTGCCTTCAAAATAGACACCACGCACAGATTCACCTTTGTCGTGTTGTTTGATGATATTGCCAGCTATTTGGCTGTTTTCTGCCGCTTCTACACTATGACGACGGCTTGGTCGTGAAATAAAGTACAGATTCAATTCATCATCGTACGAGTAGTGAACTTCAGAAATCCACGGCTTGTTATTTCTGGACGTAGCAATCGACATATGGACGATGTCTTTGATGTAGTCGCGAATTATAGTTTCTATCTGCATATTTTCAGTATACAAAAACAAAAGGCCACCCGCTACCAGAATCGGGCGGGCGGCCCAGTGGTAGGGGTGGCGTAGGTTACTTCAGGAATTCGAGCAGACGCTCGGCTTTCCAAAGTTCCCAGTCCTCGAATGCCTTGTCGACGTCAGGGTGGCCCGTGTGAAGTTTCAGGCCGAATTGCTCGACTGTTGCTTCACAGTAGGCGAAACCTGCTTCGTCGATGGCCTGTACGGCGTTACCCATGCCCCATTCGATATTAGCGACCATCGCCCGAATGATATGCTGGGGCGATTTGTTGTTCACGAACAGAATGAAGCGGTCGACCAGCTTGTCCCGAAGAACGTCTTGGTCGGTAGTGCTGTAGTGTTCGGCGGGGTTGTCAAGAATGGCGATATCATAGGTGGGTGCAGGTACCGCGTTTGCCAGGTATTCCCTGACACGCAGGGTGCATGCCTGACTCAACCTGTACAGCAGGCGGTCGTAGCCGCATGCGTCCAGATAGGCCGCCAGAACTTCGACGCCCATGTTGCCAAAGAACGATTCGGTCGACATCACGCATTCACGCACCACGATTTCGGGCGTCATATCTTCCCGTTCGGGGATGTCCACCCACCGAAAACGTTCCGTATCTTCAGCCCAGTCGCCGTACAGCGCATCGAGTCCGTGCCGCATATTCAGCAGACACTTCATCAGATGCTTGTCGACAGGGTCTTCAGGGCGATGTCGGCGTTCGGCGGCGGCCATAACAGCTTCGTAGCGTTCCTTCTGTTCGACGATTTTCTGCGGTTTCGGCGTGCCGTCCCGCACATGGTCGAGCATGCGCATTGTCGCTTCGCGACTCAACACTTTGAATGTCATGTTTGTATCCTCACATGTGGCTCGACCAGAAACCGTTCTGGTCGTGGTTGAAGGGGTGCACGAAGCATTCGATTTTCGCATCAGGGAAGAATCCCCTGACGGCATCGCCGACGCTGTGCGCCAGGCGATTACGAACTTCCTGCGTGCGTTCGGGTTTGTCGTCGAGTCCCGTGATTTCCACGATGATGTCGGTACCAAGACCGTACTTCATCAGGTCGGACGGGAACAGGGTCGTCGTGTCGTTCTCGTCCTTCAGACCGAGTTCCGAGATGCTGCACACCCCGAGAACAATGGCTTGATGCAGGGCATTCAGACGTTCTTCTTCCATAGGCGGAAGACACCATACTTTGATGACGGGCATTTGCTTGTCCTTTCAAAAGGTTCAAATTGATGGGGAACTTATAGGCCAAACAGGCCGCAAAATTTCGCTTCGAACAATATAATGAAAATGTGGTTTTGTAAAGGGAAAGTAAAGCAGAAAAACCTATTTTCTGGTAAAGTGTAGCCATGGCAAAGTCCTATTCTGTCGCACTGTATACGCTTTATGTTGTAGAAAAGAAGCGCGGTAAAAAAGAAGAAAATGAGTTACAACCATTGAAGTTGAACGGGAACACAAAGCCCTCGACCAACGTGCGCTTCATTGGGTGGAAATTGCTGATGGGTATCTGACCTTCAACGAAACAGTCAGTGATGTATTCAATGACAAAGAAACACCACTTGAAGTCAAACGGGAAATACTTCAGACCCTTGGTTCGAACTTGGAAATTTTCAATTAAAAGCCAAGGTTTACAATGGCAAAACCATTGATTGCTATCAAGAATGTTCATGTCCGTACTTATCAGGAATTGGGTAGGTTCGAACAAGAAAAAACCCTTGATAAACAAGGGCTTCTTCCCGAAAAAGCGGCTGCTTTTTCAACTTTGTGCCCCAACATACTTGTTTTCTGAACTTAAGAGTATTTATTCAAGTAATGAGATTAGAGGGTTTAGGGAATCAAGATTATTCTCTCACTGCTAACTGTTCAACACGTTTTACGTCGTTTTCAAAATTCTCAATGGTTGGTGTGTTATGAGCAATTTGTTCATTTGATTGATTATGACCAGTCATATAAGCGCTAAATTCTCCATGCATTTCACCAGCTTGTGTCAGCTTATCCTTGTTTAGTGTAGCTCTCTCAACATTTAGTAACTGAGTTCGGTCTTCCCACCGATTTATAACTCCACCGAAGATTTTATATTCCACAACTTTTTCAATCGCTTCTCTTAGCATGGAATAAAGAACTTGCAGTTCATGGTTAAGAGTTTGTGGATTGTCTTGCTGTTTAAGAATTTCTAATTTTTCATTAATTAGCTGCATTTGCCCTTCATATTTTACTGAGGCAGGGTAGTAATCGACATTCACATGTCCTGGAATGCCACCAATGCTTGATATCTGATGGAATGAAGCCTTATTTCTATCTAGGTTATTTCTGCTCTCACAGAGGCCGTGTAGGTAGCTGGCGAACATTAAATCGTGAGTGAAAACAATTACTTGCCTTTGTTCAGATTCCTCAACAATCCGCTCTGCAATCTGTCTTTTCCTGTCCACATCAAAACTTGTTGAAGGGTCATCAATAACTACTGGAAACGGCATCTCTTGCACGCTAATTTCTGCAAAAAAATCAGACAAAGCAACCGCTCTTTGTTCGCCTTCACTGAGAATATCTGAAACCTCAGTTCTGCCACCTATACTCTTATTTCGTTTTTGCTCACCAGTTTCGCCTCTGATTTGGAGAGTGACCTCTGGAGCATTCAATTTGTTCGATTCTTGCTCAAATCGTTCTTTAAAAGTGTCGGTAATTAACGCCTTACCAGCCTCAGTGGACAGTCTGGTGATTGGGTCGGTCTTACATTTTTGAGTTATAAGTTCATCAACTGCAGCAGTCCATTTAAGAGTTTTATAGTGCGCTAAGATGTCATCTTTTGATGAATTATATTGCTTTTCAGCATTTAAGTTGTCTATCTTTTTTTGATGTATCTCTCGTTGACGGTCAATGTTTTTTTGAGTGTCTTCAAGCGTTTTTATTTCTCCAGCCACTTTTTCCTCGACTTCTTCAATTGTCTTTACCAGACCACCAATCTCAAGTTGAGTCACTGAAAAGTCTTTTTTTGATTTAAGAGAATCAGCAATTACTTTATTGTTGTTGTCTGCCAATTTTAATTTCTCAATCACCAAATTAAAATCAGATTGCTTTAAGGTCTTTTTAAAGTCATCGAAAACATACCCAATCTCCTCGTGGTTGGATGCACTTAATTCCTCTGCATACTCATTGATGGTTTCTTCAACATCCTCAATGCTTTCGGACTCGTCTGTTTCAAATAATTTTCTGTATAGAGAAAGTAATTTTAGTGATGATTCGGGTAATTCGTTTAAGCAGTAGATACATTTATCACCTTCAGCAGGGTATTCATGCTCGTGAATAACATCAATGTAATCATCGGCGGAAGATATGAAGCGGTCCCATTCATCAGACTCACGCTCAGGAATACTAAATTCATCAAGTGATGACTCTTTCTTCTCACTAAGTTCCTTCTTGAGTGTTTTGTATTTCTTAGTGATTTCCTGATAAATTTTGATGTTTTGTTCGCTAAACTCAGTGTTTGCCGAATTTAGTGCATTTTTAATCACTCTTAATTTACGTGCACTTGTTTCTAGGTCAGATATTTTTTCATTAAGATTCCCCAAATCACCCAAATGTTTGATTTCGGCAGTAAGCTCTGCATCAGCTTGTTCATCCCAATTACGGATTGAGCCAAATATGTCTTCGGGAGTATTGTGTGACAGACTATGCATTAAACCTCCAACAGTTGTTGTGGCATCAAACATTCTCCCTAAATCTAATAATTCGTAGCGCTTCTCTCCAATGTCTGATTGAGCAATTCGTCTAATTTCTTGTATGGCGTTTGTAACATAGCCGAACAATTCGAATCCATAGGGCATGAACATGAAAGACATATTCTGCTGAAGTGAAAGGGGGATACATTTACCATCAAAAATAGAAATGAAATTAAAGGGATGCACACCCTCCTCACCGTTCCAAGTTATGGTTTCTTCTTCGCCGTAAGAAAAAGTTATATTTGCTTCAGGGTCGGTATCTAAATTATCAGCATAGATGTTTTCAATAATGTCTTCTTGGGTCCGCGAGTCTGCAAGACACTTTAAAATCCTTGAAAAACTTGATTTACCACTACCATTTTTGCCGTATACGACAGTGAGTTTTTCGTGAAATGGTATTGAGCTGTTTGTGAGCAGCTTGTTGACTCCACCTACGTGTTCAATGCTGTGAATCTGTAAGGATTCGTAGTTATGTGTTTCGGTTATTTCTGGTAGTTCGTTGATTGAAATTTCCTCATCAAGTTCTTTTAGTCCTTTACTTGCCAAGAGTAAAGAGTAGGTGTCACGAAGTAGTTCCGCGTCTGCTTCGTCATTTCTGTCAATAATTCCAGCAACAAGATGGGTAAGCCAATTTTCGTTGTATTCATTGGTGTATTCAATCAGATATTCTTCAGCGTTACTTTTTTCTTGGTCAGGCATGTTGTTCTCAGTGTAGAACTACAAAACCGCAAAGTAAAGCCGATTTTAACGGTGTTTTACGGTGATTCTACCGTTCTGCACAAGTTCCGCTAAATATTCCTTGAACTGTATTGAATGACAATTGGCCGCTAAGTTTTTTGTAATTACCCTCAAGCTCATTGTTAGACTGACCTCCGAAAAGGTTAAGCATTGAGCCTGAGTCGGTTACGTGGCCATAGTAATATGTCCAGCTGTCTGGTTTGGGTGTCTCAATCCAAACCGAAGCGTCGCTATCACTCCATAAACCAACCCACCATCTATATTCAACAAGTTCAACGAAGGCGTCTTGTTCATACTCACCTGAACTAGTTTTAACATTACCTTCACATGCGTATGTTGTTGTTTTGCCCGAGAAAAATACGATGAAAAGATAAAGCAAAACGACGACAGCAATTATTGAAAAGATGATTTTTAGTATTTTCATAAACATAGATACAAAAAGCCCACTGCTAAGGTAGAGCAAAAGCTCATATGACGAGTTTCCCCGCATAACACAACGAAGTGACCCCTAACAATGGGTTCTTTATCTTCGTTGTGATTAACGTATTTGCACCATACCCCTAGGAAATAGGGGGTTAGGTGACTTTATTGTTCATTGATTATACATTAACAACTGCTTCAAATCTCAGCTTGTCGTAAATGCTCAGCACTTGTGTTGTGAGATAATCGTGTTCTATTTATTGGAAATTTATGCCTACACAGCGATTTCACGTTTTAAAATAAAGGCGAAAAGTTTATATAACCTAAGTTATATATTAAACGATACAATTTAGCTATTGTCAAAAATTGTGACCCTGTTAACTTGGGACTGTCAGCGAAACACTGGCAGTTCTTTTAATTAAATAGACCACGCTGACCGGCAGAAACGACATATCAAAACGGTCAGCTTGATGTGTCGTTTTTGCTTTTACTTATTTCAACTGGAGATAACTGGTGAGTAATTGGAACAAGCGACTTGGATTGATGGAATTTTGCATTCTAAGACGGTTGGAATTGCAAATATGAATCAAGCCACACCTTCACGTTTCTCAGTGGAATCCAATCAATTTTTGAGTTCATTGAGAGTTGTTAAGCAACTCAAAAGTGTCTTTCTACAAAACAGAATCGGGGAACTCTGTATAAAGAACTCCGTTACCAAACCAAATTAAGCAGACGTTCAGGTGTTGATGCGAAAGCAGGGGAAACGAGTGTCCGACTTTCTCGCCCTGCCATCTAATCAGCATCGGAGCAAAAGAGTTCAGTTCGTTTATTGGAGGCAATAACCGATGTTGATGAACAAAGTAGATAGATTAAATATCCTCACTTATATGCCTTTAGAGGTAGAAGTCGGGCTGTGGAAGAAGATTGAAAGTTTAAAAAGTATTATGAAGCTGACTAAAAAACCATACACACACGAAGACATGCTCAATGACATGGTCTTTGAAGACACAATAGAGAAGTTGCGTGAATTTGGCGTTATTAAACCAGAACTGGTTGCAACATTTGTTGATGCTGCGAAGAATCTAAAACAAGTAGGTGCACGTTTATCAGTCATTAACAAAGACGAGAATGAAAGCGCATAAACACAAAGATGAGTATTTAGTTTACACACGCAAAAGCACTGATGACACAGAGAATCAACAGAACTCAATAGGGTTTCAGGTCGAAGAGTGTAAAAAATTCTGTCGCACAAATAATTTACCCATTGCAGATGTGACAGTAGAAGGTTTCTGCGTATCTGGTGTGATTGAAGAGCATCACTCTGCTTACAAATCAAAAGCAGGGGTCGATATGACAGCCACATTAGGTGAATTAGGTAGTCGTCGGCCGAAGTTTAAACAACTGGTAGATGTTTTGGCTGAAGAAAAATTTAAGGGTGTGGTGATACTTAGTTGGGACAGGGCGAGCCGTAACGCTGCTGACAACATTGTCATCCAGAATTTAATGCAATCAGGTATTGATGTGAAGTTTGTTCGTGCAAATTATCAAAAAGATAGTTCTGGCTTCATTCATATGAGTGTTGAAGGTATGTTCGCTGAACACTACTCGCGTGTCGTGAGTGAACGAGTAAAGGACGCAAACCATAAACTACGTTCTGATGGAAAGACGATTCACCGAACACCAATTGGTTATTTTGATGAAGGTTCAGACAATAAGCCCATTGACCCTGTTCGAGCACCTTTAGTTATCGAAGTATTTGAGAAATACGCAACGGGTGAGTGGAGTCTAACGACTCTTGCTCATTGGGCTAACAAACAAGGACTTACTACAAAACCCCAGCGTAAACGTCGAACGCGTGAAGAGATGTTAAAAGGTGTTTCAATTGAAGATCGCCCAAAAGTCTCTTTTCCTGTAAACAACAAGACTATCGAGATAATGCTTCAGAATCCATTCTATATTGGCTACAACGTTCATCGCGGGCAGTTGGTGAAAAGCACTTCTCATCAACCCCTAATCTCTCATGAGCTGTTTTACAAGGTGCAGGGGATGCTTAAAAGCAAAAAGCAGGTCGTTCACTATCCTCATCATAAATTTCATATATATCGAGGTTTGTTGGTCTGTGGAGGTTGCGGACGGGCGTATTCACCATATGTCAAAAAAGGTCACGTTTATTACAGGAGCCCATGCAAGAAAGAGTGTTGGAATACAAAGAAAAACATTTCTGAAGCTGAAATCAACAAAATGATTAAAGGTGTTCTTTCAAAACTTCACTTTACCGATGAGGAGTTGGGAATGATTGAGAAAGAAGCTCAAGGAGCATTGGATAACATCAGTTCTGAGCGCGAAAAGGAATTGCAAGAGAAGCAGCGACTGCTCCTAAAGGCATCCAAAGACTTAGACTACCTAATAAAAAATCGAATCACCATGATTCGAGAAAACATCATGTCCACGAAGGATATCGTTGAACAAGAGGTGCAGCTCAAAGAGCAGATAAAAACTATCAAGCAGGACATTAATTCAAACCTTGAAACAGGTGATGAGATGTTGAAATATGTCATTTCATTTGCGGACTTAATGAAAAACGCACCATTCTTCTTTGAGAACGCCCTTGATAACGAAAAGCACGAGATTGTTACTCAAATCTTTTCTGAACTCATTCTTACGAATGGAAAGCTAAATTACATTGGAAAAGCAGGGTTTGGAACCCTGCTTTCCCGTCATTATGACCCAAATTGGGTTATTGGTGCGCCGGGCTGGATTCGAACCAGCGTAGACATAAGTCAACGGATTTACAGTCCGTCGCGATTGACCACTCCGCCACCGACGCAAACATTAATGGTGCTTCTGTGGAAGACAATTAATGTTTGCACGGGAGCTCCGTGGTCAATTACATTGTCCTCCTTTGGTCTGTTCGGCTGCTTGCCTCACATCGACCAATCTTCTCGCTGTCGCTCGCAGACCAGATGAAAAGTGAAGTAGTTCACTTTTCATCCACTCCGCCACCGACATTGACGCAAATTTTACGAAGTGAAATTTGCGTCTCAACAACAAACCCACCTCGAAAAACAATATGAAATTGTGGCGTATAACGTACCATAAAGCGTGCATATCGAAAAGGGTATGTACATTAACCGTGGTACGATTAACACACTAATAGACGACTCATGACAATACGAATTCTACCATTTGTATACGCTGGATTATTCTTTCTCGCATTATGCTTGGTCCCCTCTGACACAGTTTTGGCGCAGCCAGTATTGACGGGCGATACCGGTGGTATCGTGCCATGTTCGGGGAGTGATTGTGGAACGTGCGAATTGGTTACGTTGGCAAACCGTATTGTCACGTTTATCATCACGATTATGGTGGCAATTGCGGTTGTTCTGATGGCTATAGCTGGTTTTCGGTTAGTCACTGCTGGTAGTAATCAAGGTGAATACAATCGCGCCAAAGATCTTATCAAAAGTATATTGATTGGAATTATCATCATTTTGGCAGCCTGGCTCATCATTGATACCGTCATGAGGGCATTATTAAATGATGGTGGTGTCGTAGAAAATTTCGGCCCATGGAACGAAGTGCAGTGCTCATCGCAAGTTGCAGTCCGGGATACGGAAGGATATGTACCTGGTGATTCCGGGTGGTTGAGCGTTGATGCTCCTGCAGAGGATACGGGAGCAGTAGCGCCTGCGAGCACCGGTTCGTATGGTACCGGTGTTGGTCCAACCTGTAATCCTGGTACCCCAAACTTTCCCGCTTGTGCAGCAACGATAACGACAAACGGAAGCATGAATCCAATTTTTGATTGTAGTAGCGGGGGATGTTCAAGTCGAGTGCAGCCAGGAGCTGAGCAGCGGATGCAAGAAACGTTAAATGGACCGTTTGCTACCTTGCAGCAAAACTTTGGCCGGCCATTGGTAATCAATGACGCGCTCGCAAAAGACGGGACCAGTAGAGAGACTGAGACGCCAAATTCACGCCATTTTTACGGCGATGCAATTGATATCTCTCTGGCTGGCATGAGTAACGCGGACAGGATCCGGCTGTTTAATGAAGCACAGGCTGCTGGTTTCACCGGTTTTGGTTTTGGCAACAATATACTTCATATCGATCGTGGCGGGTCTCGTGGATGGGCATATGGCAATTCGACCTATGGTGGACAAGATGTTGACCAACTTATCAACCAGGCGAGGAATTAATTTTTCTATAGTGAGTGATTGAATCATTGCAAGGTTTATTTGGTATTGGTGTGATACGATTAATATGTCATACATGAGAATAACCAAGTATATTCCGTTCGTATTGCTACTCCTGTTCGTATTGCTTCCGGATGTGGTTTTGGCGCAGCCAGTATTGACGGGCGATACCGGTGGTATCGTGCCATGTTCGGGACGTGATTGCGGGACGTGTGAGACACTCACTCTCGCTAATCGTATCGTGTCGTTCATCGTCACCATTATGATTGCCATTGCGGTCGTACTCTTAGCCCTCGGCGGGTTCCGGCTGGTTACCTCAGGCGGCAATCGAGGGGAGTATGAGCGAGCCAAAGGCAGTCTTCAGAGTGTGTTTATTGGCATTATTATCATTTTGGCGTCGTGGCTGATTGTCGACACGATGTTACGGGCGCTATTGTTTGGTGGTGGTCTGATTCGAAACTTTGGCCCGTGGAACGAAATGCAGTGTTCATCGCAGGTGGCGGTACGAGATACGGCTGGGTACGTGCCTGGCTCGAGCGTTTGGATTAATTTGCCGGAGGTCTACAGTTCAGCTGACGCGGTCAACAACTATGGTTCATCTTCGGACGCTGCGCTGGCTGCTGCCAACACGTACGCGGCTGGGGATTGTTCGCCCGCCAGTTTGCAGTCGTACGGCATGTCCGCTGACCAGGCACGGGTCTTCTCGTGTATTGCTGGTCCAGAGAGCGGCTGTAATCTCAATGCCGACAACCCAGATTCTACTGCCCGTGGAGTCTTTCAAGTTTTGCGCGGGTACAACAACGAGTGTCATAATTTAAATCTACCTTCATGTACTGCCGCCGCTCAAGCAGCCGGGTGGAACGGCTCAGGAAATTTAAACTGCTCTCGAGCATTTCGTGGCGGGCACGCTATTCCTGGTAATGAGCTCGCAACGTACTGCGATGCTGCCGCGTCAAATATGCAGTGCAACGTGGACGCAGCACTGTGTTTGTATGAAGGTCGAGATAATAGTGGGCCGGGTGGGTATGCGCCATGGCTTGGTGTTACTGGTAGAGACCATCACCAAGCTCAGCGAGCGTGTGCACAGCGGTATGGTGGATAATATGCAAATATGAAAATTTTATTTGGCAGTTTCATAATCATCGGGTTCATCTTCGGGGCAATTTGGTTTTTCTCGGCTTTACCGAATGGCCAACGCCCAAACAATGATGACGGCTTTGCTGATTTACCCGCCGGAGAGGACTATACTAGTCCAGTGCCGTTTGTGTCCGCGCCACGGCAGAACACCAACTCGTTCGTATCTCGCTTGGTCGACAATCCATATGTCACAAAAGACGCACAGAACAACGGCGTGTACCTGCTTCATGAGAATCCACAGAACGAGCAGCACGATTTCATTATTGAATATCATGAAAGCGATCAGACCATTCACGTTCTTATTCAGGTCCAACCAATACAGTTTGTGCGACAAGCCGCTGAAGCACGGTTGCAGGTGGTGCTGGGTATGAGTCAACGTGGACTGTGCGATTTGAAGTATCAGGTCATTGTGCCGCAGTGGGTATCAGAAGCGTACGCCGGACAGAATATCGGCTTTAGTTCATGTCCGGGAGCGGTGCAATTTTGATTTTAGTATCTATGAGTATCAACACAGCAACTAAATTCATACCAACAGCACTCATGGTGGTTGGCCTAATGTTACAGCCAAACCTTGCTTCGGCGCAGCTCGTTCCATGTAGTGGTAGTGAGTGTGGAACCTGCCAAGTCGTTCAGTTGGTTGAAGGTATTGTTGATTTCATTATTTTGCTGTCGGTGGCCATTGCCACCATCATCATAATGTGGGCCGGTTATCTGATGCTCTCGGCTGGGGGTAACTCGGGACAAATTAAGCGAGGTCGTGATGTGCTTACCAATGCCATCATTGGACTCATTATTGTGCTTGCGTGTTGGCTCATCGTGGATATCATGCTTCGCTCGTTATTGCCTGGTGGCACGGTGGCTGGATTGCCATGGAACCAAGTGCAGTGTTCGTCTCAGAATGCCGTGAGCGATAATCCTAACCCGTATAGCCCGGGTGGTTCTGGGTGGACGGGTGTTCCAGCTACTGGAGGAAGCGCTGCTGCGGCGCCATTTAACGTGAGTTATCAAACGACTAATCCGAGTAGTTGCGTCGGGTACTATAACGCTTCAACAAACGAATGTAATACAACTTCTGATAATCTTCCAACCGGGGGAGCGCCGGTCAATGTAACGTACCAAACAACGAATCCAACCAGTTGTATTGGCTATTATGATTCATCGTCTGGTACCTGTCATACGACTTCGGACAATCTTCCAACAACCAACGGAGGAAATAGTTCGACTGGCGGTACTGGGAGTACCGGTGGAATAAATGGTGGTTCATCACCACTTCAAATATCAATTGGTGCGGGTGGTGCACAACGAAATCTCACTATCGATACAAGCCAAACCTACACTATCAACGACCCTCCCGAAAAATATCTTATAATAACTACTGGAGACAATCATGGTGACCAGATTAATCTGACTGGGAATATACAAAGTGGTATGCTCGAGTACAGTAACCAGGTCACAGGTAGTATGGGATATGTTGGATGTGCGCTCGTGCAGCCACCGATTCCTGGGTGTCAATAAAATTGCAAGCTTACAAATGAAAACTATATACGTAAAAAGGGCTGTCGGAATTACTCCAACAGCCCTCTGTCTTGTTGTCAGGTGCATAACGTGCCTTCAGGTATATCAGTGAGCCGATAACCCTCTCCCCAAATGGTCTCAATGCACTGTCCAAGACCAGGGTGTGCTCGATTGAGCTTAGTTCGAATCTTGCAGATGAACACGTCTATAATCTTTATCTCTGCTTCATCTTCTTCCAGTCTGTAGACGGCGCTCATGAGGTTTTCTTTCGTTCTGAGCGCCTCTACATGATCGGCAAGTTCCATGAACAACAGATTTTCTTTCGGTGTGAAGGGCAGGTGTTGTTTATCGAACATCGCTATGCGATGTGACAAGTTGATGACCAAGCGGTTGTCGGCCAGACGGAGCAGCGTTCGGGTGTTGCTGAAACGTCGACCAAGCTCCATGATGCACGCCAACATCTCACGAGGATTGACAGGCACTTGCAGGAGATAACTCCCGCCCTGCTCGATGAAACTGGCTCGCTGAGCGGGCCAGTCACCATCATGTGGCAGTTCGGCACTCACACCAATGATGGGAAGATTTGAGTTTTCTTCCCGTATCGCTCGTGGCGCGTACACGCCATGAGTTTTGTCGATGTCGATGATGATACAGCCGAACTCATCGGGGTCGTGCCAATCTAACAACTCCTCAACATCACTCGTAAAGTAAACCTCGTGTTTGCCAGCCAATAATGGTTCAAGTTCGGCATAATTTGTCACCAGTCTCATGTCAATCTCCCGCAAGGCGTTGTCTGAGCGTCTTGAGCTTGTCCTCAATTTGTTTGATACTCTCAAGCGCATCCTCTCGCTGCTCTTCTCCGTCACTGAGGTTGGAGAAAAGCTTTTCAAACGTCATTTCGTTCATTTCACGATTCAGCCACGCATGTGTACGAGACCGAAAGGTTTGGAACAAACGACGCCTATCGTTTGGAGTGCGCATAAACAAATCTTTTGGACGCGCTTTGCTTCGCGAACGCTTGGTTGTCGGTACATGCACCGAAGTGTGTATTTGCACATCACGAACTGTCCACCTGGCTGCAACAGCCTCATCGGCCAGTAACGCTTGGAGCGAATGGTCCGACACACGTGCAATCTCAATGGCCTGGGTCACACCCAGCTTGACCGCTGTGTCGAGACTCGGGTCCATCAGTTGCTTTACTTCAGGAGCCAGGTCATTCAGCGTTAAGTAGTTACGCACGAAGACAGCCGATTTTCCGTACAGCTTGGCAATTTCTTCGACTGACTTTCCGCCTTCTTCCAGTAATCGCTTAAAACCAGCTGCGACATCAAGCGGCGGCATGTCTTCATGATGAACGTTGTCGATAAACGCTTTGCTAAAAAGTGTTATTTCGTCAACATATGGCTCAACGTTGGCCTTCATCATAAATGGCGAACCTTGCTGTTCGGACAAGATGCCACAGGCTCGCCAACGGCGCTCACCACCGATTAAGGTGTAATGGGTGTCGCGAGGACGTTTGGTAACGATGATGGCAGTATTTTGCCCTTCTGCGGCAATGCTTTCAGCAAGCTCAGCCACGCGGTCCATGTCAAGGTAGGTGCGCGGCTGGGCATCGTAATGCTTGATAAGGTTATGCGGAATCATCTCAAAGGTCGTGGTAGCGACCATTTCCATACGAGCGTTCATTGCGATTGCTCCTTTCTGACTTCAAGATATCAATGTACGAAACTATCGGTACTTATACCTAAGAAAGTCTTGATTGTAAACATGTTTTGTTGTGAGGACTAATTGGTAAATGAAAATCTCTCCTGGCGGTTTTTTGCGGTCACAAGTTACATATTGTCCACGAGACTCGTCCCACTTTTTCTAATTCACTGCGCAGTCCGCATGCGGTCACAGGTTACTAAGCATATTGCTCCACGTATTCGCAATCTGCTAAGTACCTTCGACCCCGACTCAGCTGTCGTGCTCGCTATCGCTCCGCGCGACATACTTCCGTCTCCCGCTCGAGTACGAACCTGAAGCAGTTCAGGTTCTAAAAGCAAAAACCTGATACGAAAGTATCAGGTTTTTGCTTTTACCCGAGCGGGC
>ERZ869936.1669-NODE-1669-length-15132-cov-4.760562_pt1 | contig 15132 bp, 16 predicted proteins | sample MGYA00520876_ERZ869936 | MGnify/ENA primary metagenome ERZ869936 (study PRJEB32218, sample SAMN09650985) | biofilter metagenome | isolation source: enrty point of leading RO module | place: Saudi Arabia: Thuwal, RO plant located on Red Sea | collected 2016-02-17 ...
TTCAACGTCAAGGGCGGGCGCTGCGAGGCGTGCCAGGGCGACGGCGTCATCAAGATCGAGATGCACTTCCTGCCGGACGTCTATGTCACCTGCGAGACCTGCAAGGGCAAGCGGTACAATCGCGAGACGCTGGAGATCAAGTTCAAGGGCAAATCGATTGCCGACGTCCTGGACATGACGGTCGAAGAGGCGCGCGAGTTCTTCAAGGCGGTGCCCGCCATCCGTGACAAGATGGACGCGCTGCACCGGGTGGGTCTGGATTATATCAAGGTCGGGCAGCAGGCGACGACCCTCAGCGGCGGCGAGGCGCAGCGGGTCAAGCTGTCGAAGGAATTGTCCAAGCGGTCGACGGGCCGGACGCTGTACATCCTGGACGAGCCGACGACGGGTCTGCATTTCGAGGATGTGCGCAAGCTGTTGGACGTGCTGCACGAACTGGTGGAGCAGGGGAACACGGTGATCGTGATCGAGCACAATCTGGACGTGGTGAAGACCGCGGACTGGATCATCGACATCGGCCCCGAGGGTGGCGACGGCGGCGGCGAGATCGTGGCCGTGGGCACGCCCGAGGACGTGGCAAAGGAGCCGCGCAGCCACACCGGCCGCTACCTGGCCCCGATGCTGGGACTGTCGAAGGTGGCGGCGGAGTAGCGCCGGTCAGATCAGACCGGCCGCCGCTGCATCGTCGCGGCTGAAGTCGATATGAATGTGGTTTCCGTCCGGGTCGTGGCAGTTGACCTGAACCAGCGGAAAGCCCGGCACCGGATCGACGGTGAAGGGAATGCCGCGTTCGGTCAGCTTGGCGGCGAGATCGCCCATCCCGGTGGCGTCGAAGGCATAGTGCTCTATCCGTGGCTCGCGGGTCTGCGGGTCTGCCGCCACCTCGACGAGATGGATGAAAGGTTTGTCGCCAGCGTATATCCAGGCGCCGCCGAACGCGAAATCGGGGCGCGGGCCCGGGTGCATGTCGAGGATCTCGCCGTACCAGGCGATCATCTCGTCCAGTCGCGATGTGCGGACGTTTACATGGCTGAATCCGTTGACTTTCATGGTCTCACCCTCCCTTGCGCGGCGAAGCTAGCATGGGGAGGGCTTTGCCGGAAGTCCGCGTCAGCTGACGATGAGGTCCACCAGACGGATCAGGTCGATCACCTGCTTGGTCTCGCGATCGACGCGCAGGATGGCGTCGCCGATCCTCACATACTCGCTGTCGTCGTAGCGGGGCAGGCGGTACCAGTCGTCGCCGCGGCGCAGGACCGTGCCGTTATCGGTGTCGACGACGATGTATTCCTGGCCTTCGAAGACGACGCGGTCGCCTTCCTCCAGTATGACATAGCGGTCGCGCGGCAGACGGTCGCCACGGCGCCAGCGGTTGTAGACGATGTCGTCGTCCTCGTCTTCGTAGCGGTCGTCGTCGTCGCGGTGGACGCGGTCCTCGTACTGCTCGCGGGTGACGCCCTTCTTGGCGAGACCGGGCGGCACGCAGGCGGGGGATTTCTTAGCCAGCCCCGGCGGACAGCCCTTGTCCTTGGCGCTGGCCATGTCAGGGGCGAGCGTCAGCGCGGCGGCGGTTGCAATGGTGATGAAAAACAGGGATTTCATACGTCTTCTCCGATGCTTGTCACCGGGTTAACGACCGAGCGCGGCAAAAGTTTGGCACGCGGTCGGGGCGTCGGCGGTGTCTTGCCGAAAGTTCAGCCGGAAATGGCCCTGTCATGCAATATCAGGCGGCCAGATCGATCCAGACGGGGACGTGATCGGAGGGCTTTTCGCGCCCGCGCACCTCGGCCTCGATCCATGAATCATTCAGCAAATCAGCGGCTTGCGGCGTCAGCAGGTGGTGGTCGATGCGAATGCCGTCGTTCCGGTCATAGGCGTTGGCTTGGTAATCCCAGAACGAGTAGTGGCCGCCGCCCTGTTTGCGGGCGCGGAAGGCTTCGGTGAAGCCGAGATTGAGGATCTCGCGGAAGGCGTCGCGGCTGGGCTGCATGGCCAGCGCATCGTTCTTCCAGGCTTCGGGGCGGGCGGCGTCCTCGTCCTGGGGGATGATGTTGTAATCGCCGCACATGACGGCGGGTTCTTCTGCGCCCATAAGGTCTTGGGCGCGTTTCTTGAGGCGCTTCATCCAGGCGAGCTTGTAGTCGTACTTGGGGCCGGGGGCGGGATTGCCGTTGGGCAGGTAGAGGCCGCAGACGCGGACCGGTTTCCGGTCGCCGATGACGGTGGCCTCGATCCAGCGCGCCTGCGCGTCGTCGGTGTCGCCGGGAAGGCCGCGGGTGACGTCCTCGAGCGGCAGCCGGGACAAGATCGCGATGCCGTTGAAGCCTTTTTGCCCATGAGTTTCAACGATGTATCCAAGGTCCTGAAAGTGCTCGACAGGGAAGTTTTCGTCGACCGACTTGATCTCTTGCAGGACCGCGACATCGGGGGCGCTGTCCGTGAGCCAATGGGTCAGGGGGTCGATGCGGGCCTTGATGCCGTTGATGTTGAATGTCGCAATTTTCATGGGGCAAGATGACGGGATTTTCCGTGGTTTGTCAAAAGGGAAGGCTGCGTACGGTGGCAACGGGTGCGCACGGAGGACGGCTTCCCGCGAAGGAATGGTTAACGGCCTTGTTTTGCGGGGGTCCGGATGGCTGGCTTGGTGCGGCGAAGCGTCTGCCAGGCGTATGCAAAGTGTATGGCACGGCTATGGGGTTGCGCCGGGATGATACCAGATGTTGCGCGGGCGTTAGGATTTCTTGCCAGACCGTTAAGGGCACGGTCGACAGGATGGCGTCGCAATAATGCTCAGACCCAGCCGTTCTGGTTGTCACCGGCTAATCGCAAACGTCTTGACCGATGTGCAGATTCCGTGCAGATTTTTGGCATATTATCTTGGTGGGGACCTGACGGTTTTATCCGTCGCTTGTAAGAGTATGACATGCTGGTGAATTCATCCACGCGCCGATTTGCGCGCGACGAGAGCGGCTCGCTCCTGGTTTTTTTCGTGGTTTCGATCGTGGCGATCCTTGGCATCATGGCGTTGTCATTTGACATGGGACGCCGGGCCTCGACACAGACCGACATGCAGTCCTTTGCGGATAACGTGGCCCTGGCGGCGGCGGGCGAGTTGGACGGGCAACCGGACTCGATCACGCGGGCGAGGACGGCGGCTCAGGAAGTGATCGTGGCCGCGAACGAGGCGCTGAAGGCCGGGGCTTCGGGTACCAACGGGACGCTGAGCTTCAACCCCGCGACCGATCTGGTGTTCTATGACGATCTGCCGCCCAGCGACACGCCGGGATCCTTTGCCGTCGGGGCGCTGAGCGCGTCGAAATACGTTCTGCCGTCAGACGCGGCGTTCGTGACCACGAACCCGTCTCGGGCCCAGTATGTGGGTGTGCGGCTGGCCGCCGTGAATGTCGACTGGATGTTCGCCAACATCTTCGGCAACGCCAACCTGCCGGACGAGGCCGTGGGCGCGATCGCGATCGCGGGCAATGCGGGCTATGCCTGCGATTTCGCGCCCTTGATGGTCTGTCTGCCGCGCGATGCCTCGGGCAACTCCGCCCAGTTACAGGAAGGTCAGAGCGTGCGCGTGGCGACGTCGGGGAACAGCGCGGCGTGGAATCCGGGCGAATTCGGGTTTCTGGACGTCAGCGACATACCGAACGGCGTCAGCGGTCCCTGCACGATGAACAACGAGGCGCAGAAGCAGGCCTGCCTGCTGGCGCGCCGGTTGACCGGATGCTTTCAGAGCGGTGCGGTCGATATCCAGCCGGGCCAGCGAACGGGCCAGGAATACGCGCAGTTCAACATGCCTTTCGGGGTGTATTCGGGGTCCATGGGGCAGCATTCCGGCGATCCGGTCTATGCCATGGGGCCCCATGCCATTTCCGGCCTGACGATCCGTTCGAACAACTGCAACGTCCAGAACAACGCGCCGCCCACGGGTACGATGGCGTTCCCCGAGGACGATTGCCAGGTCGCGAACAACTGCACGAACTATTCGTCAACGAGCGACCCGAACGACCGGTTCGGCGACGGCAACTGGACCGCCGGCCGGGCCGCCTATGTCGCGACCAACTATACGTACGTCAACTCGGCCGGAACCACCGTGAACGGCAGTTGGTTCGACTTTCCCGAGGCCAATCTGACGCGGTATCAGTATTATCTGCGCGAGATCGAACGCGCAGCCAATGGCGGGATCATGGAGTCGCGATACGGCGCCTGCGGGACCGGCGACTCGTGGTGCGCGGACAATGATGGCGGCCGATCCGCGAATGGCGGCGGAAACGGCGGCGGCGGAAACGGCGGTGGTGGCGGCAACGGCGGCGGCGGGAACGGCGGTGGCGGCGGAAACGGCGGCGGCGGAAACGGTGGCGGCGGCGGAAACGGCGGCGGTGGTGGCAATGGCGGCGGCGGCAACGGTGGCGGAAACGGCGGCGGTGGTGGCAATGGCAGCACCGGCGAGACGACGGCGCAATACACCACCTGGGACGATTACTGGCCCAACACCCTGCCGGCCTCCGGCGTGAACCCGATCATTCCCGATGCCCATGCCCGTATCGACAATGGCCTGCCACAGTGCAGTGCCCCGACCTCGACCAACGCGGATCGGCGTATCGTCATCATCGCCGGGATCGATTGTCCGCCGGGCGCCTATAGCGGGCGGCAGGAGAATGTGCCGGTGGTGCAGTATTACCGAACGTTCCAGCTGAGCCCCGCCCGGATCGCGAATGGCGGAGGCGGCGGCCCGACGATGGAGATCGATGTCGAGATCATTGAGCCGCTGGGACCCATCGCAGGCGGATCGACCGCCGTGGCGCCAAGCCCGTTCCGGCAGATCATTCAGTTATACCGATAGGCCGGGTCGGCAGGTCGGCTCAGATCGAGAAGCTGGTGCCGCAACCGCAGGAGGACGTCGCGTTCGGGTTCTCGATCACGAAGCGGGCGCCGATCAGTTCGTCGGCAAAGTCGATCACGGCGTTCGACAGGAACGGCAGCGAGACCTCGTCCACCACGACTTTCTGGCCCTCGCCTTCGAGCACAAGGTCGCCATCGGCGGGGTCGCCCAGCTCGATGTTGTACTGAAAACCCGAACAGCCGCCGCCCTCGACCGCGACGCGCAGCGCCTTGGGCGTCTCGGCGTCCTCGTTGATCTCGGCCAGGCGCGCGAAGGCGCGGGGGGTGACCTTGGGCGGTATTTGCAGGTCCATCGGGGACTCCGGCGTTTCAATTCAGGGCTTTCGTCAATATATGGGCCTTGGGACAGGCGAACAAGACGGGCAGGGACATGCGCGCGCCTTATGCATCGGATCCGGCCTTGAGCCGGGGCAGGCTCTATCCGGAGGATGAGAGCACGTTCCGGTCATGCTTTCAGCGCGACCGGGACCGGATCATCCATGCCAGCGCCTTCCGGCGTCTGAAGCACAAGACGCAGGTCTTCATAGAGCACGAGGGCGATTACTTTCGCACCCGGCTGACGCATTCGATCGAGGTGGCGCAGGTGGCGCGGACGATCGCGGGGGCCCTGGGGCTGAACGCGGAATTGACCGAGGCTGTCGCTCTGGCCCACGACCTGGGCCATCCGCCCTTCGGCCACACCGGCGAGGACGCGCTGAAGGCGCTGATGGCGCCGCACGGGGGCTTCGATCACAACGCGCAAGCGGTCAGGATCGTGACCGATCTCGAACGGCATTACGCGCAGTTCGACGGGCTGAACCTGACCTGGGAGACGCTGGAGGGGATCGCCAAGCACAACGGGCCGGTGACGGGGGATCTGCCCTGGGCGCTGGCGGAGTACCAGGCGCGGCACGATCTGGAGCTGGACACCTATGCCAGCGCCGAGGCGCAGGTGGCGGCGATCTCGGACGACGTGGCGTACAATCACCACGACCTGCATGACGGGCTGCGGGCCGAGCTGTTTTCGACCGACGAACTGGCCGGGATGCCGATCCTGGACCGGTGTTTTGCGCGGGTGGACGAGCTGTATCCGGGGTTGAACTATTACCGGCGGCGGCACGAGGCCTTGCGACGGTTCTTCGGGCTTTTGGTCGAGGACGTGATCGGGGTGGCGCGGCAGAGCCTGTTGGAGATCGGACCGAAGAGCGCCGACGACATCCGGCGGGCCGGGTTCCAGATCATCCGGTTCTCCGAGCCGATGTTCGCGGATCTGAAGGTGATCCGGCAGTTCCTGTTCGAGCGCATGTACCGCGCGCCGACGGTCGTGGTGATGCGGCGCGAGGTGACGCGGGTGATCGAGGAGCTGTTCCCTTTCTTCATGGCGCACCCCGAGAACCTGCCGAAGCAGTGGCGGAAGGATGTGGAGGAGGCGACGAGCGAGACGGCGCTGGCGCGTATCGTCTCGGACTATATCGCGGGCATGCCGGACCGCGTCGCGCTGCAATGCCACGAGCGGTTCGTGGGCGGCGTCGATGCGGCCGCGATGCGGAGCGTCCCGGTGGGGTGACCGGGGGGCGCTGCCCCCGTCGCCTGCGGCGCGTCTGCGCGCGTATTTTGGCCAGCAGGATGGGGCTGGGCGCGTCGGGCTGTCAGTCTCCCGTCCAGCCGCCGATCACCGCGTCGGCTTCTAGCTCGACCAGCCATTCGGGGTTCACGAAGCGGGTGACCGCCATGATCGTGTCCACGGGGCGCACGTCGCGGAAATATTCCTTGCGGACGTCGATGGCCTCGCGCCAGCGGTCGATGTCGGTGAGGATGACGCGGGTGCGGACGACGTCGTGCAGCCCCGAACCGGCCTGTTTCAGCGCTTCCTCGATGATTTCGATGCAGCGGCGCGTCTGGGCGCCCACGTCGCCGATGCCGACGGTCTTGCCGTCCGGCCCCACGGGCGCCGTGCCGCCCACGGTGATGTAGGGGCCGACGCGGACGGCGCGGCTGAAGCCGACGATGGCCTCCATCGGGTTGCCGTTCGAGATGAGCTGTCGGTCGTAGGTCATGGTATCCTCCCCGCAGGTCCCGGCGCGTTGACGCGGCGGGTCAAGGTGCTAAACCCCGCTGAACCTATCACGGATGCATGAGCCATGAACATCTTCGCCGAGATCCGCACCTCGATCATCGAGACGCTGGACGCCATGGTGGCCGACGGACAATTGCCCTCGGGGCTGTCCTGGGGCCCGGTGACGGTGGAGCCGCCGCGGGATGCCGCGCATGGCGACATGGCGACGAATGCGGCGATGGTGCTGGCGAAGGCCGCGGGCAAGCCGCCGAGGGAGATCGCCGACGACCTGGCCGCAAGGCTGGTGACCGATCCGAATATCGAGAGCGCGGACGTGGCGGGGCCGGGCTTCATCAACCTGCGGCTGACGCCCGCCGTCTGGCACGACGTGGTGGCCGAAGCGATCGACGCAGGGCGCGCCTTCGGCCGTTCGGGCATGGGCAGCCACGTGAAGGTCAACGTGGAATACGTCAGCGCCAACCCGACCGGCCCCTTGCATGTCGGCCATACACGGGGCGCGATCTTTGGCGATGCGCTGGCCTCGCTGCTGGCCTTCGCGGGCTACGAGGTGACGCGGGAATACTATATCAACGACGGCGGCGCGCAGGTCGACGTGCTGGCGCGGTCGGCCTATGAGCGCTACCGCGAGGCGAACGGCCTGTCGCCCGAGATCGCCGAGGGGCTGTATCCGGGCGATTACCTGATCCCCATCGGCGAGGCGCTGAAGGAGAAATACGGCGACAGCCTGCTGGACAAGCCCGAGGCCGAGTGGCTGGACGAGGTGCGCGCGTTCGCGACCGAGGCGATGATGGACCTGATCCGCGAGGACCTGGCGGCCATCGGGGTGAAGATGGATGTCTTCTACTCGGAGAAGTCGCTTTACGGCACGGGCCGGATCGAGGCCGCGATCGCGGAGCTGAAGAAGAAGGGCCTGATCTACAAGGGCACGCTGGAGCCGCCGAAGGGCAAGGTGCCCGAGGATTGGGAGCCTCGGGAACAGACGCTGTTCCGCTCGACCGCGCATGGCGACGACGTGGACCGGCCGATCATGAAGTCGGACGGGGCCTGGACCTATTTCGCGCCGGATATCGCGTATCACTGGGACAAGATCGCGCGCGGCTTCGACGAACTGATCGACGTCTTCGGCGCGGATCACGGCGGCTATGTCAAGCGGATGAACGCCGCCGTCAGCGCCTTGTCGGACGGTCGGGTGCCGCTGGACATCAAGCTGACGCAACTGGTGAAGCTCTACAAGAACGGCGCGCCGTTCAAGATGTCCAAGCGGGCGGGGACGTTCATCACGCTTCGCGACGTGGTCGAGCAGGTCGGGGCCGACGTCACGCGGTTTCACATGCTCACGCGGAAGAACGACGCGCCGCTCGATTTCGACTTCGACAAGGTGACCGAGCAGTCGAAGGACAACCCGGTCTTCTACGTGCAATACGCGCATGCCCGGATCAGGTCGGTGATGCGCAAGGCCGAGGAGATGCATCTGGACTGGTCGGACAACGCCAGGCTGGAAGACGAGGCCGAGTTCGCCGTTGCCAAGAAGATCGCGGAATGGCCGCGTCTGGTCGAGATCGCGGCGCGGAACCACGAGCCGCACCGGGTGGCGTTCTATCTGTATGAACTGGCGTCGGACTTCCACGCGCTCTGGAACAAGGGCAACGAGAAGCCGCATCTGCGCTTCCTGCACGACGACGATCCCGAGGCAACGGCGGCCAAGATCGCGCTTCCGCGCGCGGTGGCGGTGGTGATTGCCAATGGGTTAGGGATACTGGGCGTGACGCCGGTCGAGGAGATGCGCTGAGGCGGCAGCAGTCTGCTCAGTGACTTGCGACCGAGGGAGGCGGCAGAAGCGCGTTCCTCAGGGACTCGACCTGACTCGCATTTTCCCTGACCCAGTCGAGATAGAGCCGGTAGCCGGCAAGGTTTACAGTGGCGCGTTGTTCCGGCGGCAGGGACGCAAATTCACGGAGCCCGATACCGGGAATGAAAGAAAGTTTGACGCGCAAGAACGCGCGCGCGCAACCTGCCGCTTCTTCGGACGTCTGAATGCGTGACTTCGCCGCCTCGGAACAGGCGATGTGGTAGGCAAGATCGTCCATGTTCGGTCCGGGTTCGCTCTGGTGCCCGTATTGGGCCGCCGCTGGCGGGGCGGGTGTCATGGCGAGCAGCACGAGGCTGACGCCGATATTCAAGGTACAGCCAAGCCGGGACCGCAATGCGGCGGTCGATGCCCGCCTGCATCTCAAGGGCATTGCCCGTCCGGATGTCGAAACTTCAGCCATGTCGGCCTCCTTGGTTCTGATTGTTCGAGCATCGCGGGATTTCTCGTATGGATCTTGGGCCTGAACGAACCTTCTTCATGCTTGTGGCGAACACGGGTCTCGGTGCGGGAGGCATGGCGGAAGCTCAACGATACCAGTAGCGCCAGGGTGCCGGAGTATTGTATTCTCGGGCTGTTTCGTTCGGGGAAAGCAGATGTCGGGCGAGGTTCGGGCCGGCGTGTCTTTCGATCTAGCGACCAGCAATGTCGTGGCGCCGCTGGGCCTGGCGAAGCTTCGCGAAATTTTCGACAGCAGGGTGCAATTGCGTCTGGACGCCGATCCGGATCAGCGCATCGACGCGCAGATGACCGTGCATGGGCTGCCGGGGCTGAGATACGCGAAGATGACGTCGAGCATGAACGTGTCGCTCGAGCGGTCGCCGCAGATGCTTGTCGACGGCGAGGATGACGTGTGCCTGATCCTCAGCAGAGGTGGGCCGATCTCTATCGAGCAGAGGCATCGTCAGTCGCAGGCCGGCGACGGAGAGGCCGTTCTGCTTGTGTACTGCGAGGCGGCGACACTGCGCTTCTCGGCCATGAATTACGTCGCCATACGGGTTCCTCATGATGCACTTGCCCCCGTCACGAAGGACCTGGCCGCCTATGCCGGGCGCCACATCCAGCGTGACACTCAGGCACTTGGCCTGATTGATGCTTACCTGAGGGCGCTGCCGGATCTTATTGCCGACCCCGCATTGAAGGGGCTTGTCACGACTCACGTCTATGACCTCATGGCGCTGGCCATCGGCGCATCGCGCGAAGCCTCAGAGATCGCGGCGCAAAGAAGTCTGAAGGCCGTCCGGCTACAGACGATCAAGGCGGCGCTGGCGAAGGACCGCGATCTGACGGTTCACCAGATTGCCATGGGCCAGGGTGTCACGCCGAGGTACGTGCAGAAGCTGTTCGACGAGGTGGGGACGACCTTCACCGAGTATGTCCTGTCACTGCGGTTGGACGCCGCGCACGCCATGCTGGCCAGTCCGCGTTATGCGCATTGGTCCATCACGGCGGTTTCGAACGAAGCGGGCTTCGGCGACTTGTCGTATTTCAACCGCCGCTTCAAGGCGCGCTATGGCCTGACGCCCTCGGACGTGCGCGCGCGCTCGGGCGCCTGATAGATCAAGCGCTGCGGAACGCGGGCGTGGCAAAAAGCGCCGATTGGATACCTCCGGCGTTGTTATTTCCAACGGATGGGGTATCCTTGCCGCGACGCCGGTCGAGGAAATGCGCTGACAACAAGCGCCCCGCCAGCGTCGAGCGAGCAGGACGGACCGCCGGATCAACCGGCGGCAGCAGCGAGGCATGGAAATGGCGGCATTCAATTATGACGATTATGGCGAGTCCCAATTCGGTGGCACGCTGGCGGCGGCGCTCAATTGGGCGGGCGCCTTTCTTTCGGTGGTCCTGATCGCGGGGCTGGCGACCTGGGGCTGGAAGCTTTGGGTGCGGGACGTCTCGGGCGTGCCGGTGGTGCGCGCGCTGGAAGGGCCGATGCGGGTGATGCCCGCCGAGCCGGGCGGTTTGGCGAGCGAGTATCAGGGCCTGTCGGTGAACCGGATCGCGGAGGAACGCGTCGAGGAAAGCATGGCGGACCGCGTGGTGCTGGCGCCGCAGCCTTCGGTTCTGAACGAGGACGAGGATCTGGCGATGGCCGATCTTCAGCCGCTGGTGGAACCCGGGGCGCTGCCGGGGACCGAGGCCGTCGTGGCGCGGGCCGCGCCGGAGATCGTGGAGATCGCCGAGACGCCGGAGTTCGTTGCGGCGGAGAGCGAGACCGTGGCGCCTGAGAGCGAGGCGGTAACGGTGATCGAGGATGAACCGGCGCAATCGGGCACCGACCTGGCCGTCGCCCTTGCGCTGGGGCTGGCCGAGGAGGACCCGGAGGCCGAGGCGGCGGTGCTGACGGTCGCAGCGGCGGACAATGTGCCGGTGGTCACGCCCCGGCCCGCGATCCGGCCCGAGAACCTTCAGGCGGTCAGCTATCGCCCCGCGCTTGAAGGCGGTACGAACGAGATCGACCCGGCGACGATCCCCTCGGGCACGCGGCTGGTGCAGCTGGGCGCGTTCGGCAGCGCGGATGTGGCGCGGGCCGAGTGGGAGAAGACCACGGCGCAGTTCGGCAATTACATGGCCGGGAAGGAGCGTGTGATCCAGGAAGCCCAGACTGGCGGGCGCACGTTCTGGCGTCTGCGCGCGATGGGGTTCGAGGACCTGGCGGATGCGCGGAGGTTCTGCTCGGTCCTGGTTTCGGACGGGGCGAACTGCATCCCCGTCGTGCAGGAGTGATGTGGGCCGGGGCGCGTATATCCTCGCGCCCCTCGGGCCTGCCCTGTCTCCCGACGAGGCCGCGTTCTTCCGCGAGGCGGACCCCTGGGGGGTCATCCTGTTTGCGCGGAATATCGAGACGCCCGGGCAGCTTCGCCGCCTGACGGGCGATCTGCGCGGGGCTGTCGGATGGGACGCGCCGATCCTGATCGACCAGGAGGGCGGGCGGGTGCAGCGGATGCGCGCGCCCCATTGGCGCGAGTGGCTGCCGCCTTTGGAGCAGGTGGAACGGACCCGCTCGGAGCGGGCGATGTACCTGCGCGGTCGGCTGATCGGCGCGGAGCTGGTGGCGCACGGGGTCGACGTGAACTGCGCGCCGTCTGGCGATCTTGCTTGGCCGGAGACGCACCCGTTTCTGCGGAACCGCTGTTACGGGACCGATGCGGCGACCGTCATCGCGATGGCGCGGGCCTGTGCCGAGGGGCTGATGGACGCGGGATGTCTGCCGGTCATCAAGCACGCGCCTGGACACGGGAGGGCGACCGTGGATTCTCACCTGGGCCTGCCCTTGATCGAGGCGCCCCTGGCGGACTTGCAGGAGACCGATTTCGCGCCGTTCCGGGCCTTGAGCGATCTGCCCATGGTAATGACGGCGCATATCGTGGTGCCGGAGATCGATGCGGAGGCGCCGTTAACGCTTTCGGCGGCGGGGATCGGGTATCTTCGGGACGCCTTGGGGCTGGACGGTTTGCTGATGACGGACGATATCTCGATGGGGGCCTTGAGCGGCTCGGTGGCTGAGCGGAGCGCCAAGGCGCTGGCGGCGGGGTGTGACCTGGTTCTGCATTGCAACGGCGAGATGGCCGAGATGGAGGCGGTTGCGGGGGCGGCTGGCGCGATGTCGGGCGCGGCACGAAAAAGGGCAGATATTGCGCTTTCCCGCCGGAGACCCCCAACAGATATTGACATTTCGGCCCTGGAGGCCGAGTTTGAGGCCCTGATCGGGGGATCTGCCAATGCCTGACGGCGACGTCGATTTCGAGGATGTGGAGGCCCGGCTTGCCGCCGAGGCCCTGATCGTCGATGTCGACGGGTTCGAGGGGCCTTTGGACCTGCTTCTGATGCTGTCGCGCACGCAGAAGGTGGACCTCAGGAAGATCAGCGTCCTGGCGCTGGCCGAGCAATATCTGGACTTCATCCACCGGGCCAAGACGCTGCGGATCGAACTGGCGGCGGATTACCTGGTCATGGCGGCCTGGCTGGCGTTCCTGAAGTCGCGGCTGCTGTTGCCGCCCGATCCGGCCGACGAGGGGCCGTCGGGCGAGGAACTGGCCGCGCACCTGGCGTTCCAGTTGGAGCGACTGGCGGCGATGCGGGACTGCGCGGCGAAGCTGATGGCGCGTGACCAGAAGGGACGGGATTTCTTTGTCCGCGGCATTCCCGAGAGCGTCGAGCGGGTCAGGAAGGTGCGCTACACCGCAACGCTTCTGGACCTGATGCAGGGCTATGCGCGGATCCGGACCAAGGACGAGTTTCGGCCCTACGCCTTCGAGCGCGAGCATGTCTTCACGCTGGAGCAGGCGCTGGAGCGGATGCGGGGTCTGATCGGCTATGCGGGCGAGTGGACCGATCTGATGTCCTATCTGCCGGACGGCTGGGGCAGCGATCCGGTGCGCCGGCGCTCTGCCACCGCAAGTCATTTCGCGGCCTCGCTGGAACTGGTCAAGAACGGCGCGATCCAGATCCGGCAGACCGATACGTTCGCACCCATCCAGATCCGTTCGGTGGCCCGTGGCTGAGGCGGAGACGAGCGACGTCCGCGACAGCCTGTTCGAGGCGCCGCCATTGGCCGAGCAGGAGCGGATGGTCGAGGCGATCCTGTTTGCCAGTGCGGAACCGGTGACCGTCGCCGAGTTGAACGCGCGGATGCCCCATGGCGCGGATGCCGCCGAGGCGGTGGTGCTGTTGCGGAAGCGGTACGAGGGGCGGGGCGTACGCGTAGTGAAGGTCGGCGAGGCCTGGGCAATCCGGACCGCGCCGGACCTGGGTTTCCTGATGCAGAAGGAGACGGTCGAGACGCGGAAGCTGAGCCGTGCGGCCATAGAGAGGCTGGCGATGGTGGCCTATCACCAGCCCGTCACCCGCGCCGAGATCGAGGAGATCCGGGGCGTCAGCGTGTCGCGCGGCACCGTCGACCAGCTTCTGGAATTGGAATGGATCAAGTTCGGGCGGCGCAAGATGACGCCGGGGCGGCCTGTGACCTATATGGTCACGCAGGGGTTTCTGGACCACTTCGGGCTGGAGAGCGCGCGCGACCTGCCGGGGCTGAAGGAGCTTCGGGCCGCGGGGCTTTTGGAGAACCGTCCGCCGCCGGGCGAGCCTGTCGAGGGCGATGACGAGACCGGCGCGGAGGATCAGAGCGACATGTTCGAGGACGAGAGCTGAGCGATGAATGTCGAACGACTGATGCACATGACGATCCGGCTGCTGATGCGCTATGGCCTGCGCGCCCTGTCGCGGGGCGGCAAGGGCGACCCGAAGATGGCCGAGGCGGCGAAGAAGCTGCGGATGGGGCGGCGGATCGGCCGGTTCTGAGGCCCATGCGGATCCGTACGCTGGAGACCGTCGAGGGCGTTCGGACGCTGGAGCCGTTGGTCGCGGAATACATCCGGTTCGTCTGCGGCGATCTCATGACGCGGCACGGTATCTCGTTCGATGCCGAGGCGCTGATCTCCGGCACGATGGGCGGTCTGGACAAGGTCATTCCGCCTCTGGGACGGACCTTCGTGGCGGAAGGCGATGCGGGCAATGTGCTGGGCATGGTGTTTCTGCGCGCGTCGGGCGCGGATGCGATGGAGATCAAGCGGCTGTACGTTCTGCCCGAGGCGCGGGGCACCGGGGCAGGCCGGGCGCTGGTCGAGGCCGCCATGGCCGAGGCCGTGGCCTCGGGTGCGGTGGCGCTTCGACTGGACACGACGCGGAACCTGGCGGCGGCGATCGGATTGTATCGCTCGATGGGCTTCGCGTTTCGCCCGCCCTATCCCGAAAGCGATCACTTCGGGGATGCGGTGCTGAAGGATGTGCTGGTCTTCATGGAGAAGCGGCTGGATGCCTGAGGCCGCCTGGGATCAGGGCCAGAGCAGCCAGATATAGGCGCAATAGAGCGCCAGGAATCCGGCGCCTTCGATCCGCGAGACGGTCCAGCCGGTGCGGCAGTTCACCACCATCAGCAGGGTGGCGGCCCCGAGGACGAGGCTGTCGCGGACGACCATCTCGGCCGGCACGGGGATGGGCGCGATCACGGCGGTGACGCCGAGGATGCCGAGGACGTTGAAGATGTTCGAGCCGAGGATGTTGCCGAGCGCCACGTCCGACATATTCCGGCGGGCGGCGATGATCGAGGTCACGAGTTCCGGGAGCGACGTGCCGACCGGAACGAGGGTCAGGCCGATGACCGCCTCGGACAGGCCTGCGCGGGCCGCGATGGCCACGGCGCCCGTCACCAGCGCCTTGGCGCCGAGGATCGTGATGCCAAGGCCGACGACGAACATCAGGGCCGATTGCCAGCCGGGGCGAAGCGCGACCTCGGGCGTGT
>ERZ869936.1670-NODE-1670-length-15130-cov-6.203847_pt1 | contig 15130 bp, 10 predicted proteins | sample MGYA00520876_ERZ869936 | MGnify/ENA primary metagenome ERZ869936 (study PRJEB32218, sample SAMN09650985) | biofilter metagenome | isolation source: enrty point of leading RO module | place: Saudi Arabia: Thuwal, RO plant located on Red Sea | collected 2016-02-17 ...
GGAATTTCCACGCCATGCTTCCGGAAGTTTTCCAGGATTTCATATCGGATTTCACTTTTTATGGATTCAACCCTGAATTCATTCTGGGCCCAAAAATGCAATTGCATAATTAACGCATTATCACCGTAATCCAGCAACCGAACCTGGGGTGGTTTTTTGGCGTGAATGTGCGAATTGTTCAATGCCGCATCCATCATTATTTTTTTTACGGTAGGGATATCGGAATCGTAGGCCACGCCTACATTGAGTGAAAACCGGGTTTCTTCTTTTATATGACTCCAGTTAATTACATTGTCGTTCACAAATTTGGAGTTGGGAATAATAATGGCAATATTGTCTCTTCCCCTCACGATGGTAGTTCTCAATCTGATCTTTTCTACCTGGGCAATAATATTATCTACTTCCACAACATCCCCCACTTTTATTATCCCTTCAATCAACACCATGAATCCGGATATTACATCGGAAAAAATCTGATTTATTCCGAGTCCGAGTCCGACAAGAAGAGCGGCAGAACCTGCAACGAAAATGGTGAGGTCCACACCAACCGACTGCAGGATCAATACAATGGCGAAAATCCATAAAATATACTTCGTGAGTTTGTATATGGCATAATTCTGCCCAATGTCGATTTTGCCTCTTCTTTCCTGTCGACGTAAAAACGCTCGTAAAAAGAAAAGGAAAAAAATAACGCTGGCAACAATGGCGAGAATTAGAACCAGATTGAAAACAGTTAGTCCGTATTCGCCAACTGAAATTAATTTGTATTCGAGTATTTCTGACAGGCTCATTGTGCTAATTTAATTTAAAACGGGAAAAAAACCGGTATTAAAAAAGTTGCAAGTATCCAGAAAATAAGGTTGAGCGGGGCTCCAACCGTAAAAAAGTCCTTAAACCGGTAGGCCCCTGAGGCATACACCATAGTGTTGGTTTGGTAACCCACGGGAGTCATAAAGCTGGCCGATCCTGCGAAGGTGATGGCCATAAGAAAAGGTTTGGGGTCAACATCAAGAGATTGGGCAATGGAAAAAACAATAGGGGCAAGGAGTACCACCGTGGCATTGTTCGACATGGCTTCTGTCAATAAAGAACTTAATAAGTACAAGGCGCTCAGTATAACCAAGGGACCAAAGGTTCCTACCATTTCCAGGATACCATCGGCAAGAATGGTCGCAGCTCCGGTCTTTTTAAGGGCGACTCCCAAACTAAGTGATCCCGCCAAAAGTACAAGTACTTTCCAGCTTATGCTTTGGTACATGTCTTCCACTGAAATACAACGGGTAAGTGCCATTACCAATACACCCGCCAAAGCGCCTGCTAAAATGGGGACAATGTCGAGTGAGGCAAGGATTACGGCTGTTAAAATTACTCCGACACTGATGGAGGCATTTCTTTTATTGAGTGATACTATATCGGGACGACTAACCACAAGAATGTTTTGGGTTTGTTCCTTCAGTTTGGGAATATGTTCTTCGTCGATGGATAAGAGGAAAGTGTCGCCTGAGCGGATTTTTTCTTTTTTGATCAGATTTCGGATAATGCCATGCCTTTCTCTAACGGCTACCAGATCCGCTCCAAACTCGGCTTCAAAATCGATGGAACTAACCCGACGGCCACAAAATTTGGAATTGGGCAGGATTACGGTTTCTACCAGCATTTTCTTTCTTTCCCTTTGTATGGCCGTAAACGATGAGGCCATGGTGTCGAGGGCTATTTCTTTTCGTTCCGAAAGCTGGTGAATCTTTTTAATGTCCCCTTTTACCTTTAAGCGGTCACCGGCTTTTAGAATCAGGTTAGGCGCATGGGCTCCCACAGCATGACCTTTTCTGAAAACAAACAGAATTTCCAGCCCCAGGTCTTTTACAAGAGGTGAATCTTTCAAGGCTTTTCCCACGGAAGGAGCACCTTCCAGCAAAACTATATTGGTTACATAGTCGCCCAGGTGAAATTTGGATTTTTTAGAGGGGCCTTTGAGTTTTATGGATCCGGGCAGTTTACGGATTCCAAATACTACCATGTAGATCAATCCAGCGATGAAAAAGACCCCTCCCAGCGAAAACATTTCGAACATGCCGAAGGGCCCGAACCCCTCCTGGTCAGATAAGTCGCTTACGAGAATATTGGTTGAGGTTCCAATCAGCGTACATACCCCTCCAAACATGGAGCCGAAGGAAAGGGGAATGAGCAATTTTTCGGGGGAAATCCGGTTGAGTTCGGCGCAGGAAATGATTACCGGAATAAAAAGAGCCACTACGGGTGTGTTGTTGATGAAGGCAGACAAAACCCCTACAATCATCATCATTAAAATAATACCTAACCAGAAATTTTTTCTGAAAAGAATGGCGAGCCTCCTGCTGATGGGGTTTAAGGCTCCGCTTTTCTGGACCCCTGCACTCAGCACAAACATGGCCGCAACGGTTACGAGTGCCGAGTTGGAAAAGCCGCTAAGGGTTTCTTCGGCAGTAAGGATGCCCGAAAAAAGCAGCAGGCCCATGATGATCATCGCAGTTAGATCCACGCTGATCAGTTCCGTGGCAAAGAGTACAACTGCCAGGAATAGAATTACCAGTACTATTAATATGTCGAGCGACATGACTTTTAAATTTCAACAATTCCATCTCCTTCACGGTAAACAACTTTATACAGGTCGAGCCTGCGGTCGTTCCAGGTCTGAACGCTACCATAATCTTTATTCCGGTTCAACAAATGCATATCAAGGTCCTGAAAAACTATGGTTTCTTCACCTGCTTCGCAAATGGCTGCCACACCATCACGCTGAAACTCTACATCGGAAGGGGTAAATATTCCACTTTGGGCATACTGGATGTCCATGTTTTCAACCTGAGGCAAATTCCCTACACAGCCTGATGCCACCACATAAATCTGGTTTTCAACGGCACGGGCCTGGGCACAATAACGCACGCGGAGGTAACCCCTTCTTTCATCCGTATTAAACGGACAAAAAATAATTTTGGCTCCCTTCTTTACGGCAATTCTGGCCAGTTCCGGAAACTCCATATCATAACAAATGAGAATAGCAATTTTTCCGCAATCGGTGTCAAACACTTCTACTTTATTTCCGGGTTTTACGCCCCACCATTTTCTTTCATGGGGTGTAATGTGGATTTTGTATTGGCGGTCTACCGAACCGTCGCGCCTGAAAAGATAAGAAACGTTATATAGGTCACCCTCCTCCTCAATAAAATGAGTTCCGCCTATAATATTGGTATTGTATTTTACGGCAAGACGGGTAAACAAGTCAATGTATTTCCCCGTGAATTCAGAGAGCATCCGGATGGCTTTTCCCGGCCGTTTGTTGGGAAGGAAGGTAAGTAGCTGCATGGTGAACATTTCCGGAAACAGCACTATGTCGCAACGATAATCCGAAGCTACATCCACAAAATATTCGCAGTTTCTTTCAAATTCTTCAAAGTCGTTAATCATCCGCATCTGGTATTGCACAGCACAGGCGCGTACATAAGGGCTCATGGCTTTGATCTGGGCATTGACCGGATGATAATCAAGGTTTACCCATTCCAGATAAGTAGCATAACCGCCCGATTCCACATCATTGGGCAGGTAATCGCGAATGATCCGTTTAAGCATGAAGCCATTCGACAATTGAGTGGTAAGTACCGGATCAAATTTCTTTTTATCGGTAACATGATCAACATATTGCCGAATGGTAAGCTTGTTCTGGTGTTTGTGGTAGTTGGGAACCCTGCCACCGATTACAATTCTCTTCAGATTTCTTTCCCTGACCAGGGTTTTCCTTGCCTCGTATATCCTTCGGGCAAGTTTTAAGCTACGGTATTTGGGATCCACCATGATTTCGATACCATACAGTGTGTCGCCATCGGGCCGGTGGGTGGAAATGGTTCCGTTTCCGGTTAATTCATTCCAGCTATGGCTGCCCGAATATTCATCGAAATTCAGAATGAGGGAACAAGAAGAGGCCACAAGTTTCCTTTTGTATTCCACCCCGATCTGTCCCTCCGGAAAAGTCTCCATAATGCTTTTCCATTGTTCAGGAGTCCAGGGCTTCATGCCGGGAAAACAGGCCTGTTGTATTTCGGTAACGGCCTTGTAATCGTCCGGGGTTAGCCGCCGCACTTTTACTTTCTTCTCAAATTCTTTAGGGTCGATTTTTGTCATAGAAATATTTAGGGATGCAATTAAAGATAAGGAAATTAAAGGGTTTTTGTATTAACCCAATGTTAATAAGTGAATTAACCGGGAAAACCTCAAATGAGAAACATATAAACCAGAGCCCCTGAAAAATATCCGATTAGGGCCAGCCAGGTTATTTTTTTGAGATACCAGAAAAAATTTATTTTTTCCATACCCATAGCGGCAACCCCGGCTGCAGAGCCTATGATCAGGGCGCTGCCTCCGGTTCCTGCGGCATAGGCAAGAAACTCCCAGAAGTAATGGTCGGTGGGAAACTGAACCAGGGAATACATGCCCTGGGCACCGGCTACCAGGGGTACGTTATCTACTATTGAGGACAGTAATCCAACGGAAAGAACAATAACGTTGATGTTCTTGATTTTCTCATCGAGGAAAAGGGCCAGATTCTCAAGAACCCCTGTTGATTGCAGGGAAGAGATGGAAATAAGAATGCCCAGGAAAAAAAGTACACTGGGAACATCGGCTTTTCGCAAGGCATGCACCACTGATAATCTGGACTTATCGGCTTCGTCTTTTCCGTGGTGAATCAATTCGGTTATTACCCACATCAGTCCCAGCCCGAAAAGGATTCCCATGAAAGGGGGAAGGTGGGTGATGGTTTTAAAAATAGGAACGAAAATAAGCACGCCCACCCCTAAAAAGAAAACCATGTTTTTTTCAATTTCAGGGGTTTCGCTTTCCGGATAGGGGTTTAACTCAGGTGTTGGATCACTTTCAACATCTCCCTTTAGTATAAAGGATAAAACAATCAGGGGAACAAGCAAACAAACCAAACTCGGGATCAGCAATTTTAAAACGATGTTGGCTGCAGTAATCTGTTTTCCAATCCAGAGCATGGTGGTGGTTACATCACCGATGGGGCTCCAGGCTCCGCCGGCATTGGCAGCAATTACTACAACACCGAGGAAAAATAATCTGGTTTTAAGAACCGGGGTGATTTTCCTGAGTAGGGTAACCATTACAATCGTTGTAGTCAGATTATCTAAAACGGCCGAAAGGAAAAAAGTAAGAAATGAAACTATCCAGAGTAGTTTTACCTTATTCCGGGTTTTTATCCGGTCGGTAATTATCTCAAATCCGTCGTGGGCGTCAATCAGTTCCACAATGGTCATGGCCCCCAAAAGGAAGAAAAGAATTCCCGAGTGCTCCCCGAGATGTTCAATCAATTGTTCGGTTACATGGTGAATCCCTGCTTCACTGTTTTGGGAAAGAATGTAAATGGTCCAGCAAAGCACTCCCGTTAATAAAGCGGTGGCGGCTTTGTTTATTTTAATGTTATGCTCGAGGGCAATGGCAAGGTAACCGATGATAAATGTGGCAATGAGTGCGGTGGTCATAAAGGACTGGGAAAAATTTCTTAAGTGTTAGGGTGATAGGAGCCTTTACAGAAGACTCCGGTTATTTTGCCGATTAGCTTTTTTCCAAGCAATGGATCATTTACCCCCAGTGATTTCTTTTGCTTTGCCTCATGCACCCAGGAGACACCCGGATCGAAAAGGGTTATCTCGGCAGGTTGGTTTTTCCGTATGCTGGCAGGAGGTATTCCAAGAATCTTACGGGGATTTATGGAGGCAGACTGAACCAGACGAGTTAAGGAAGCGGTGGTTTTGCCAAGACTTTCAAGCGCCATGGGGAGGAAAGTTTCTAAAGATGCCATCCCAAAAGCAGCATGATCGAATTCTATTACCTTGGTTTCAGTGTCTTCCGGTAAATGTGCGGTCTGAAGTATGTCAAGAGTCCCGTCCTTCAATCCTTCGGTAAGGGCTTTTACATCGTCTTTTCCCCGGAGAGGAGGCATTACTTTATATTCTGTTTCGAAGTTTTTAAGATCTGCATCGGTGTAGTATAAGTGATGCGCGTTTACAGAGGCAGTAACTTTTATTTTTTTCTTTTTGGCTTCGCGAATCAGTTGCACTGACCTTTTGGTGGAAATGGAAAGAAGATGTATGGGAGCCTTACAATATTCGGCCAGGAAAAGGGCCTGGGCAACCATAATTTCTTCCGCCAGAGCCGGAATGCCTTTCAACCCGAGTTGCAGGGTAGCTGAGCTTTCATGCACCTTTCCATCACGGGCAATAAAGGGGTCGTGACAAAATACCATTACCAGTCCTCCGAAACTTTTGGCGTACAAAAGAGCCCGTATCAGCACCCCGGAATTTTGCAGGGGCTTCATTTCGTCGGTAAAGGCTAAGGCACCGCTGCTGTGCATATCGAACATTTCGGCAAGTTCCTTACCCTCCAGGTTTTCGGTAACCGATCCGAGTGGATACAGGTAAAGGGGTGATTTTTTTCCGGCTTTTACAATGTAATTGACCGCCGCTTTATTCGAAACCGGTGGCAGGGTATTCGGACTCAGGCAAACGGCTGTAAACCCTCCTCTGAGCGCAGCCTTAACACCGCTTTCCAGATTTTCTTTGTATTCATGTCCGGGGTCCCGGAAATTGGCAAGTGAATCAACAAAACCCGGACAGGCGACCAGATTTTTTCCTTCTATTACACTGGCTTTCCCCGGTTTTATGCCGGCTCCGGTTTCTTTGATAATGCCATTTTCAATAAGAAGGCTGGTTTTTTTCCCGTGAAGGGGCGACTGAGGATCGATTACCAGGGCACTTTTTATGAAAAAGTTCATGGGGCGAAATTACCGTTTATTTCCAAAACCGAAGCAGAAGGGTTTCAAACAATAGAAAAATAAGGGCCAGAATGATGGCATATTTCCAAATGGGCTTTCCGCTGTCTGCCGCACTGATACGGGCTCCCAGACCCGATTTGCCCTCGCTTACTTTTATTTTGGCTCCAGGATTCATGCGGAGGGCCAAATCCTCAATTTCAGAAACCTCATAGACCCTGGTGTCAGACTCCCTGCGGTCGTAATTAAAGGAAACGGGCTCAAAGGGTCCGGACCTGGCTCCAACCAGAAAATTTCCCGCCTTACTTATTTGATCATGCACCATAATGCAGCGACGGGTGGAGGCGGTTTTTATTTCGGGAATCACCTCAAAATTGTCCCTGCCCTTTATCACCAGCATGTTTTCGGTTTTGTTTTCCTTGGTGCGCAAGGGGATAAGGTCGTTTTGGCCCAAAAAGTAATACAGGGCCGACTGCCTTACGCTCCTTAGCGCCATCTGAAGCATCAGGGGTACAAATAATCCGTGGCGGCTGAGGTTTGAAAACCTGGGATTCAGGGGCACTGAAAAGGCATACAGATACCCGCTTTCCCCGGGATAAGCCGCCAGCAGGGGATCGCCGGTTCTCAATTGCAAAAGCACTTCCTCCAGCGACCTGACGGAGCGTTGCAGGGGAAACCTACGGCTTACTTTTGGAAGATCAGGATTGGAGGGTTTTTTCTCAAAAACATCTTCGAAAAAGGGATGTTCAAAGAAAATGCGGTCGCATGGGGTAGTGGTGGTATCCATTTTTCCAAGAGAAGGCCCCCCCAGGGATTTTAGAAAATCATTGGTAGACTCAATATCCGGCTGGGTGGGGGGAAAAAATACCAGACTGCCGCTTTCCTGAATAAATTTTTTCAATTCGGCCGATAGTCCGGAAGAAAACCGTTTCAATCCGCTTAGAATTATCAGATTCTGCTCCGGAAACCGGCTGAAATCCAGGCTTGAAAGGTCCATTACCGAAAATCCGAACAAACTATCCTCAAATAGGGCCTTGAGGCTTTTCAGGCTGCTGTCTCCAACCGATTCGGAAATGGCCAATACCCTGATTTTCGGGGTAACCTCATAATTGAACCAAAAGTCGTTATCGTAAGTGACCGGGCTGTCGGAAAGTTCGGCTTTTCCTTCCTGAAAGCCGGCTTCTTTGGGTACTACCTGAAGTGAAACGGATTTTTCGCCCCAGGCCGAAATGGAAAAAGTTGCCGGCGCTTTGGGTTGTCCGTTTATATAAACCCTGAGCGGCTGATTTTCGAGGTCTTTGTCGCTGTAATTTTTTATTCGGAAGGTAATTTCATCGGCCTGATTTACCTGGTGAATGGGTTGGTTGAAATACACCGAATCAATAACCAGATTTCCTGATTCCTGAGCTTTCACAGGTATGAGACGCCAGATAACGGAAGTGTCGGCCTTCAGCTTGTCAAACTCGCAAATGTTTTTTTGAAAATCAGAAAGGATATAAGCTGTTTTGGTTCCGGCAGGCGCATCTTTAAGCAAGTCAGAAATTCGGGAAAAAACACGGGGCATGGATTTTACCGCCGGCCCGGTATTTATCTGGTCCAGGTACTGAAGTACATCTTCGGGCCCCGAAAGGTGCTGGTGTTGTCCGAGAAACTCATTGGTCAGAATGGCAAAGCGATCGGAAGGGTTAAACCCTGCAATGATTTCCCGTGCAATTTCCCGGGCGTCATCGAAGACTGTTCCCGCCCCGCCACCGGATTCCATGCTGAAAGAGTTGTCGATATAAATAACGACCGATCGTGCCCCCGGGGCAATTTTTATTTTTTCACGGGTTAGAACAGGTTGGGCAAAAGCCAAAACCAGAAATGTGATAAGTAAGATCCGGCTGAGGAGGACCAGCAAGTGACGAAGTTTGTTTTTCCGGGTTGTTTCGTGTTTGATTTCTTTTAAAAACTTAACATTCGAGAAAAAAACAACCTTGTATTTTCTGAAATTAAAAAGGTGAATCAGAATGGGAATGCTGATGGCCAGAAGGCCGAAAAGAAATGCCGGATATATAAAACTCATCCTTTGCAAAGATAACATTTCCTCTTGCTTTTGGTTTGAACCTGAATGAATTACACCCTGGTATGTCGCTCTTTTCCTATTTTTGCAGGGTGAAGGCCATATTATTTCAGCTTAAGACCGGGTTTATGGCCTATTTCCTGAGCTTTGCCTTTATAGCCAAACACGCACTTTGGCTTTATTTTTTAATTCCTGCGGTTTTGTCTTTTGCGCTTTGGTGGAGTGGTGATATAGCTCTTCGCGACCTGCGCACCTTCTCTTTCGGCGACCTTCCGGCCAAGGATTTTGAGTTTGAGATATTGTTTGCAGGGCTCAAGGCCATTTTTGTTTTCATTTCCCTTAAGCTGAATAAATACCTGGTAATGATTTTGCTATCACCGGTTCTTACCCGGCTTTCCGAGAAAACCGAAAGGCTTTTAACCGGGAAAAAGAACAAGCTGACCTGGCTTCAGTTTTTCACTAATTTGTTTCGAGCCATTCAAATTGCCATCCGCAATATGGTTATTCAGATGCTGATCATTGCTGCCTGGCTGGTTCTTACACTGATTATTCCGGTACTCGCCGAGGCCTCGGGAGTTGTGATTTTTATGGTAGGCTTTTATTTTTACGGTTTCTTTTTTATGGATTATGTGAGTGAACGCCTGGGATACGGGCTCGACGAAAGTGTTTCTTTCATTCGTAAAAACTGGCTGATCGCTTTTTGTCTCGGAGGAATTTTTGCCGGACTCTTTTCTATTCCTTACGCAGGGGTTGTGGTGGCCCCCATAACGGCCTCTATTGCAGCTACCCTGGCCGTACACCGGGTGGTGGATCCCGATTCATCTTCAAAAAACAGCCCTTCGTCCGGTTCCGGGGATTGATTTATTAACAATTTTTGAAATGCAACCCCGTTATAGTTAAACCTGTCTTTTTCAGGGTATAAATTCCGTATTTTTGCGGTGATAAAAATGAAGGCCTTCCGCTTATTTTTCCTTGCCATTTTAGGCTCCCTTCAGGTGCTTTGGGCGCAGCTCGTGGGTACGCTCCAGTTACTATGCATGACTGTGGGCTGTCCGTCGGGCGATGTTTCCCTTTCATGGACCGTGCCACCCGATCCCGGCGGAACTTTTGTGGCCTACCATATTTTCAGGAATAACAGTCAGATCGCATCCATTCCAAACCGGCTTATTAATACCTATACCGATCTGGGTGCCGGGGCCCATCTTCAAAGCTATTGCTATTATGTGGAAGTGGAATCCTTTACCGGAGTCACCGTTATTACTCCCGCCTTTGATACCCTATGCACCATGTTTCTCACCGTTACCAATTCGGGAAACAGTGTGGCCCAGTTGAGTTGGAATGCACCCAGAACACCATTGCTTTCCTCTTCCTCAACCTGGTATAAAATTTACAGGGATTTTCCTTTTCAATGGACCTTTGTCGATAGCACCCAGTCCTTAACTTACCTGGACACGGTGCATGTATGTAACCGCACCGTGAATTATGTTGTTCAGCTCGCCGATAATTTTCCCTGCCTTAACATTTCCAATTGCGACGGCGATGTTTTTAAAGATAATACTGTTCCGCTTACCCCTGTAATTGATACGGTTAGTGTGAACCCCGGCAATGATGCCATAATGAGTTGGGCCATTTCACCCTCTCAGGATGTGGTGGCTTATGTAATTTATCAATACATCAGCGGATTATGGGTGGCCATAGATACGGTTTACGGGTATCTGAACAATAATTATGTAAATAACAATTCCTCAGCGGATGTTCAGAGTGAATGGTATTCCATTGCAGCTATGGATTCCTGTGGGAACCTTTCTCCCCTCAGCACTTATCATCAAACTATTTTTCTCAATGCCAGCCTTGATCGCTGTAACCGGAAAATAAATTTGTCCTGGAATCCGTATATAAACTGGACCTCCGGCGTTAAAGAGTATCAGGTATGGGTGAGTAAAGACGGCCAGCCCTGGGTAATGGCAGGAGTTACAAGTCCGGGGGTTTTACAATTCAGTTATGGTGGATTGGTGTCCGGTTCCAACTATTGTTTTTTTATCCGGGCATGGGATAATACCATGACAAAATCTTCCAGGTCAAACACGCGTTGTGTGTTTGCATCCATTGCACCTTCGCCTTCCTATACCTATATCGAGGCGGGAACAGTAACTGTACCCGGAAATGTAAGGCTTGATGTTTGGGTTGATAATACGGTTCCCACCAAATCTTTCGTAATTGAAAGGTCTGATTTTTCCACCGGACCATTTCTTCCTGTGGGAACCGTTGCCTTTACGGGCGCCCCCAATTTTTCTTTTAATGATAACACAGCGCTTACCGAAGAGAAAAGTTATTATTATCGTGTAGTCTCTATGGATTCCTGCCAGAAACCCTCCGATACAAGTCAGATCATCAGAACCGTGCATTGCAATTCCCTGGGAAATCCTGGCATGTACAATATGGTTTCCTGGAATGCTTATGAAGGATTTGATGCCGGGGTGGGATCCTATGATATTTTCCGCAGCATCGACGGTGGAGCCTTTATGCTGGTTACCACGGTAGGGCCCGGCACTCTTCAATACTATGATGATGCTGAACCCTTTTTCCAAAACATCGGTCGCTTTGATTATTACATTATAGCCAATGAAGCTCCGGGCAATACTTATAATTTGAGTGGGGCTGCCTTCTCCAATATTGCGGAATGTTTCCAACCTCCGAAAGTTTTCGTTCCCAATGCTTTTGTACCCAAAGGAGTAAATAATGTTTTTATTCCTCAGGGTTCATTCTACGATAAAACCGACTATAACTTTTCCATTTTTAACCGTTGGGGTCAGTTGATATTTTCGACCGACAACCCCACCGTGGGTTGGGATGGAACTGCCGGCGGTGATGTGGTGCAACAGGGTGTATATGTGTGGCTTCTTACTTTCAAAGGTGCCAGTGGCGAATATTTTGAGCGCAACGGAACCGTTACCCTGATAGGAAAATAATTTCCGATATTCGCTCTCCAATTTTTTTTCAATGTCAAAAAACATTACCGTACTGGGAGCCGGCCTTGTAGGAGGCGTAATGGCCCGTGAGCTTTCAAAGACTTACCGCGTTACCAGCATTGATGCAAACGCGTCGAACCTCGAACCCCTGAAAAAATCGGGCATTAAAACCATTCAGGCGGACTTGTCGGATCCTGAATCTATTCATCATTGCACCAGTGATGCGGATCTGGTGGTGGGAGCACTTCCCGGGTTCCTGGGGTTTAAAGCGCTGGAAACGATTATTAAATCGGGAAAGAATGTGGTTGATATTTCCTTTTTCCCGGAGAATTCATTGCTGCTTGATGAACTTGCAAAAAGACACGGAATAACCGCGGTGGTGGATTGTGGCGTTGCGCCGGGCATCAGTAATCTGGTTCATGGTTATCATTTTAAAAGAATGGAGGTGGACCGGTTTTTCTGTTGTGTGGGAGGTTTGCCCTTGAAAAGGGAATGGCCTTTTGAATACAAAGCTGTTTTTTCGCCCATTGATGTTATAGAAGAATATACCCGTCCGGCCCGGGTTGTGGAAAATTCGAAAGATGTGGTGAAAGATCCTTTGAGTGAATTTTTTCCGATATCATTTCCCCAAACCGGTGTACTTGAGTCGTTCGACAGCGACGGATTACGGAGTCTGATTCATACCATGCGTGTGCCGAACATGGTGGAGCGCACATTGAGGTTTCCCGGCACTATGAAATATCTGAAGGCCATGCGTGAAATCGGATTGTTCAGTTACGATGAAGTAGAGGTAAAGGGAAAAAAAATTCGTCCTATTGATTTAACCGCAAAGCTGTTGTTTCCCCATTGGAAAATGAAGGAGGGCGAGGGCGACTTTACAATAATGCGGATTGAAATTGAGGGAAAGGAAAACGGGAAGCCAATTAAATATACCTACGATCTTTATGATGAATACGATGCGGTGGAAGGAGTTTTATCTATGGCCCGAACTACGGGATATACTTGCACGGGGGCCGTTGAATTGGTGTTGTCGGGTAAATTTTCGAAAAAGGGAGTTTTCCCTCCTGAGTTTGTCGGTGAGGACGAAGCATGCACGAATTTTATTTTTGATTATCTGAAAAAGCGGAATGTGATTTACCGGAAGACGGTGGGGTAAATGCATGCACTGCAAAACACATTTCCTCTCTTGTTTTTTCGCTGGTTCCTCAGTTGAAATCAAAAATCAATCAGTCAATTCTGGGCAATTTAATTATCTGCGGGTCATTGATAATGTAATCCGGAATAGGGTGGTTACGGTAGTTGAATACGGCAAGGGTTCGTCCTTTCTCCTTTAATTTCCGGGTGTCATTCTCATTTGTAATAAATGAATAGGTTACGTAGCCTGTATAAAAAATGGCTTCTATGTTTCGTTCGCCGGCATTGAGGATTATTGTTTTTTCCGGCAGGGTTCCCTGGATTTTCAGAAAAGTTTCTTTGTTGTTTTTCAAGGTAGGGTAATACCAATTATCCTTCAACCGACCGGTATGCCTGTCCTGTTTTTTTTCGATGTCAAAATTAAATGCACCGGCTCCGATTATCAGGAGAACACAAATCGTTTTTCCTGCAAACCGGAGGTGTTTTTCAATGAGGGAAAGAAACCAATCCAGAAAAGTTCCCATGGCGAGAAACAAAACGGCTGAAGTTCCAATGGTATAGGAGGGCATTTTGGTGGCTGAAATTGAAAAAAACAAATAGACGACAACGGGAATGGCAAGGACTCCTGCACGAGCCGGATGATTTTTCATTTTCAACCAAAGGAGGATTAATCCAAGGGTAAGTAATAAGGGGGCAAAGGTTCCGTAAATATGACTTATTTGTTCAAAATGAAACCAGAAATCGCCCCCATGACCTTCGATAACTTCGAAGAAGTGGCGCGTGTTGTAATTTATTTCTGCCAGGGCAGTCTCAGGAAACTTAACCAGGGTGTAAATCTGCCAGGGAAGCATTACCAACAAGGAAACAAAAACCCCAATTCCCAGTTCTTTATACTTTTTTCAGTTGGATCTTAAATTTTTATTGGTCAGGATCATTGTTATCCAACCTGCAAAAACTAAAAGGCCCACCAACCATTTATTAAGTATTGCCAAACCTGAGAATAATCCGGCTAAAAGAATCCATGATTTTTTTTCTCGTTCAGTGTATTCAACCCAAGCCCAGATGCTCAAAGTGGTGTAAAATAAAAAGGCGATATCATTGTGGTCGAGGAGTTGCCAGCCGGCCACTAATTCACCGAAATAAAATGATGTAATAAATAAAAAAGAGGTCATAAACCCTGTTCTTTCATTAACCAGAATCCGGCCCAGCTGAAACAATGGATATATCAACAAACTGCACATGATAATGTTAGGGAGGCGAAGGGCAATTTCATTAATTCCAAAAATTTTAAAGCTCAGTGCAATCTGCCAAAGGAAAAGCGGTTGTTTATGAAGCCATATATGTCCCATCGACCAGAAGCTGTTGTCAATCTCTACAGGGTTTTCTGTGTACAACATGGGAATAAAAGGGTTTTCGAGCATGTTTTTTGCAACCAGTGCATGAAATCTTTCATCCCACATATTAACAAAGGGGTCGAGCAGAGCGGAGAAAAAATTAATAGCAAATGCACCCAGGACTAGTGCAAAAAGCGAATACCGCTGAAACCTCGAGAATTGAAGGATTATTGCAATGATCAGGAAAACTCCCCCCGCCATTACCCATGAAAGTTGCTCATTGCTGAAATAGGTTTTAAATATCCTTTCGACCATTAATTATGGGATGATTTTTTTTATAGCGAACGGAAGAAAAAACAAAATATTTTGAGTTTTTCATTTGACATGGTAGCTTTTTTAGGGTGTTATTCATTCAGTTGGGAGTGTTTTTCCTCTGCGGCGGACGAGGTTGTTGCCTGGGTCTGTCGAAGGCACGGTCCGGTCGTTGAGCTCTCCTTCGGCGGGTAGCCTCGACTCCGCTCGGCTACCAAATTTCGAACTGGTTGGTTGGGTCATTGAGCCATCCTGCGTCGGATAAACTCCGTCGAAGCGCGGTCGCTGAGCGGAGTCGAAGCGACCATTCTTCTCCGCCACGACACACTCACACTCACCCGCTCTCATTCTCATTCTCGCTCTGTCTTCAACGCACCAGCGTCACATTCCCTTTCTGCGAAATCTCCGTACCATCGAGGAGTGAGAAGCGAACAAAAAAACAATCAGATAAAATCCTGGAAGAGGATCATTCAATCTTCAAAACTTTGGAAAACCAGGATTG
>ERZ869936.1671-NODE-1671-length-15126-cov-3.868954_pt1 | contig 15126 bp, 14 predicted proteins | sample MGYA00520876_ERZ869936 | MGnify/ENA primary metagenome ERZ869936 (study PRJEB32218, sample SAMN09650985) | biofilter metagenome | isolation source: enrty point of leading RO module | place: Saudi Arabia: Thuwal, RO plant located on Red Sea | collected 2016-02-17 ...
GAGATGAAAATCGATTGGAACAAAGTTGTATTCAACATGCTGACAATAAAAGGCATTTATGGTCGTGAGATTTTCGAGACCTGGTACAAGATGACCGCGATGATCCAAGCAGGGCTCGATTTGAAGCCGATCATCACGCACCGCCTCCCGTATCAGGAGTTCGAGAAGGGCTTTGAGACGATGATTGCTGGCAAGTCAGGCAAGATCATCCTCAGCTGGGATTGAGCACAACACCACAAGAGGGAAGAGATGTACGGCGCGTTCCAGGAGCATCTTGAGCGTGAGCTCAAAGCCATTCGTGATGCTGGCTTTTACAAGGAGGAGCGCGTCATCGCCACGCCGCAAGGCGCGGAGGTGGAGGTCGCCGCGGGCGGCGCGTTGATCAATCTGTGCGCCAACAATTATCTCGGCTTGGCGCAGGACCCACGCGTTACCAAGGCTGCGCACGATGGGTTAGACCGCTGGGGTTATGGGATGGCGTCTGTACGCTTCATCTGCGGCACCCAGACCGTGCACAAGGAATTGGAAGCGCAGCTGTCGCAATGGCTGCAACTTGAAGATACCATCCTCTATCCGTCCTGTTTCGACGCCAATGGCGGCCTGTTCGAAACGTTGTTGGGCGCCGAAGACGCGGTTATCTCGGACGAATTGAATCACGCCTCGATCATCGACGGCGTTCGGCTCTGCAAGGCGCAGCGCTACCGCTACAAGAACAACGACATGGCGGATTTGGAAGCGCAGCTCAAAGCGGCCGACGCCGGCGGCGCGCGCTTCAAGCTCATCTCGACCGATGGCGTGTTTTCGATGGATGGCATCATCGCGCAGCTCGACAAGATTTGCGATTTGGCCGAGCGCTACAATGCGCTCGTTCATGTGGATGATTCACATTCCACCGGCATCGTCGGCGCGGGCGGGCGCGGGACTGCCGAGCATTGCGGCTGCATTGAGCGCGTCGATATTCTCACCAGCACGATGGGGAAGGCTCTGGGCGGCGCGAGCGGTGGGTTCACTAGCGGCAAGAAGGCGATCGTGGATTTGCTGCGTCAGCGCTCTCGGCCTTACCTTTTCTCCAATACCGTGCCACCGCCGATTGTGGCCGCGGCGCGTACGGCGGTCGACCTGGCGGCAAACGGGGACGATCTGCGCGCGCGGCTGCGCGACAACATGACTTTCTTTCGAGAAGGGCTCACGCGAGCTGGGTTCGACCTCATCCCCGGCGAGCACCCAATTATCCCCGTCATGTTGTACGATGCGAAGGCTGCGGTGGCGTTGGCGCAAAAGCTCCTTGAGTACGGTGTTTACGTCATTGCCTTCTCCTACCCTGTGGTCCCGAAAGGGAAGGCGCGTATCCGAACCCAGATCTCGGCCGCGCAAAGCCGCCGCGAGTTGGAGGCTGCCATTGACGCCTTCGCGCGGGCCCAGCTTGAGGTGGACGCGGCGCCCGGCCCTGACTGAGCGTCTGTAAGGTTCGCGCCCGTTCATCCGATTTCGTCGCAAAATCAAAACATCAGACGAGTGTGGGCTTGGCTTTTGCCTGCCCGGCGGCTTTATTGCCGCGCCGCCCGCTCGGACGGGCGCCAGGTGAGGTGGGGGAGATCACAGTGCGCGGTTGGTTGATTGGGCTAGCGTTTGGCGCGTGCGCCTTGGTTTCGAGCTGCGCAACCACGCAGCCTGCGGCTGACGACTCCGCCGCGGTCGAGCGACTCTTGGATCGGGTCAACATCGCCTACGACACCTTCACGCTGGACAACGGTCTGCGTGTCGTCGTTCACGAGGACCGCAAGGCGCCCGTGGTCGCCGTCAGCGTCTGGTACAACGTCGGTTCAAAGGACGAGCCGCCAGGCCGCACTGGTTTCGCGCACCTGTTCGAACATCTGATGTTCAACGGCTCAGAAAACGCGCCCGGCGATTACTTCGATCCATTGCGTGAGATTGGCGCAAACGATCTCAACGGCACCACGTGGTTCGACCGCACCAACTATTTCCAGACCGTGCCGCGCTCGGCGCTGGAGCGTGCGCTGTTCCTAGAAAGCGACCGCATGGGCTACTTGCTGGGCGCGGTGACCCAGGAGAACCTGACCAATCAGATTGGCGTCGTACAAAACGAAAAGCGCCAGGGCGACAACCAGCCCTATGGGATGGTTGAGTACGCGCAACTCGAAGCGCTCTTCCCTGAAGGCCACCCGTACCGCCATTCAACCATTGGCTCGATGGCGGATCTATCAGCCGCAACGCTGGCAGACGTGCACGGCTGGTTCCGCGAACGCTACGGCCCCAATAACGCCGTGCTGGTGCTGGCCGGCGATATCAATACGGCAGAGGCGCGGACCCTGGTTGAGCGTTATTTTGGCGCGATCGAACGCGGGCCGGTAAATACACCGGCGGCGGCGGACGTTCCGACCTTGCCGGAACGCATCGACGAGGTGATGCACGACCGCGTCGCCACGACGCGCCTGTATCGCAACTGGGTGGTGCCCGGTCTCACCCATGAGGACGTAACGCCACTTTCCGTCGGCGCCGCTGTCCTCGGCGGACTGGCGAGTTCGCGGCTCGATAATGAACTTGTACGCGGCGAGCAAAGCGCGGTGCGCGTGTCGGCATTCGTGCAGCAATTCCAGCGCGTGAGCTTGGTCGAGGTGCAGGTAGACGTAAAGCCGGGCCAAGATGCTTCCGCTGTCTCCCAGCGCTTGGACCAGATCATCGCCGAACTCATCGCGAATGGGCCGACGGAAGACGAAGTACGCCGCACGGTGATGCGCACGCTGTCTGGCCGAATTCAGGGGTTGGAACGCGTCGGAGGGTTTAGCGGCAAAGCCGTCGCGCTGGCGGAAGGAATGCTTTACGCCGACAATCCGGACTTCCGCCGTCAACAGCTTCATGAGCTAGCGGCGGTGACGCCTGAGCAGGTGCGTGACGCGATGCAACGCTGGCTGACGCGACCGGTCTATGCTCTTCGTGTCGATCCGGGCGAACGCGAGGCTTATGTGGAGGCGCCAGCAGCGCCGGCCCAGACCGTGGATGCAAGTGCGCCGGAAGTAACGATCACGCCGCGCCAAATGCCGCCGGTTGGCGATGCATCGGCATTGGACTTCCCAGCCATTCAACGCGCCAGGCTCTCAAACGGCATTGAGGTGGTCTATGCGCGGCGCAACGCAGTTCCGGTTACTTACGCTACCGTGGAGTTCGATGCCGGCGTCGCCGCCGATCCTGCAAACCGCCTAGGCACGCAGTCGCTGATGCTGAGCTTGCTTGAAGAGGGCACGACCAGGCTCAATTCAATCCAGATCGCCGAAACCGAAGAACGACTCGGCGCAAACATTTCTACTGGCGCCAGCCTTGATCGCACTTTTGTGAGCCTGACCGCGCTGAGTCCCAATATTGACGCTTCGCTAAACCTGCTTGCGGACATCATCCGTAATCCGGCGTTCGAACCCTCGGAAGTCGAACGTCTGCGCCGCCAACAGCTCGCGGCAATTTCCTCTGAACTGACGCAACCTGCAGCGCTCGCGCGCCGCGCGCTGCCACCTTTGCTTTATGGCCCTGAGCATCCTTATGGAAGGCCGTTCTCGGGTCTGGGTACGGCGGAGATTGTGGAATCGCTGACCCGCGACGAACTGATCAGCTTTCATCAGGCATGGATCCGCCCAGATAACGCGACCATCTTCGTCGTGAGCGACTTGCCTTTGTCGCGCATCACGGCGGCGTTTGAGCGCGCTCTTGGAGACTGGCCGGCGCCGGCCGCGGCGCGCGGTGTGAAGCAGTTCGATGTAGGCGTCCCGGCTGCGCGTCCGCGTGTCGTTATCGTGGACCGGCCACAATCGCCACAATCGTACATCTTCGCCGGTCAGGTGTTGTCTGCCCAAGGCACCGACGACCTGTTGAACCTGACGGCGGCCAACGAAGTGCTCGGCGGCTCTTTCTTGGCGCGCATCAACATGGAGCTTCGCGAACGCCGCGGTTGGTCCTATGGCGCCTTCGGCAGCGTCGCGCTGCTGGAACACCGCTCACCGTACATTATCCAGGCGCCGGTACAGGCCGACCGCACGGGCGACTCCATCGCGGCGGTCCGCGAGCAGGTCAACGCCTTCTTGACTGACGATGGCGTGCGCGAGGCAGAGTTGAACCGCAATATCCTCGGCAATGTGCGTCAATTGTCCGGGCAGTTTGAGACTTCCCCGGCGGTGCTCGGCGCATTGCGTTCCAATGCGCTTTATGATCGTCCCGACAATTATTGGGAGACTGTCGCCGATCGCTACCGCGGCATGACCGCGCAGACGCTCGATAGCACCGCGCGGCGGTACATTGACGGCGACAATTTCGTGTGGGTGATTGTGGGTGACGCGTCCGTGGTGCGTCCGCAATTAGCGCAACTGGGACTGCCGGTGGAGGTCGTCCCGGCGCAGTAGCGCTGCGACGACCGACTTCCGGCGTGGTGAACGCGCATTATTGATGAAGCTGAAAAAAGGATAAATCCTTACGCGGCCTAAAGTCCCGCTCAGGTAGAACGCCACCATCGCATCGCCTGCGTTGGGGTCGTCACGTGAAGCTTCGCATTGCGCCGCGCGCGCTCGCATTGTCTTGCATCGGCATTTTGGCGCTCACCGGCGTTGCACACGCCCAGCGCGCGCCGATCGTCTATGCCGGGCAGGGGGCTCCAGTGCAGACCGCCTCGGCCGAGGATCGCCTAGCCGGCGGCAGCGACAACTCATACGGGTATGGCGCAGGCAGTCGGCGCAGCGAAGGCGCTGTGATCGACCTACGCCGGCCGCAGGCAAGCCGCGGGCGCGTGACGCCGGTGATTTCTGAGCAACCGGTCCCACTCGCGGTTCAACCCGCGCAGGCGCCCGTTGCCGCTGAGGGTGCGGAAGAGGGGAGCGACGGTTGGCTCGAACGCGAGCGCGTCGGACCTCCATACGAAGCCAACGGCCGCTGGTATGTGCCCACGCCGGAGCCTGGGTACTCAGAAACTGGTACCGCGTCCTGGTACGGGCCACAGTTCCACGGCCAACGCACAGCCAGCGGTGAAGTGTTCGACCAGGAGGCATTGACCGCGGCGCATCCTACGCTGCCGATCCCTAGCCTCGTGCAGGTGACCAATCTTGAAAACGGGCGCGAAATCATCGTGCGCGTGAATGATCGCGGACCATTTGTCGGTGAGCGATTGATCGATTTGTCGCGCCGCAGCGCTGAAGTGCTCGGTTTCGAAAGCGCCGGCCATGCACGCGTTCATGTTCGTTACTTGGGTCCGGCCCCGCGCCGGGTTAACGCCGATGGCAGCCCTGCTCCAGCCGCGCCCCCCTCACCGCCGGTCGGTCCAGGACGAGGCTTAGCAGTGGAAGAGGGGCCAACCTCCCTGCTCCCACCCTCTTCCGCCAGCGCGGATGTCGCCTTTGCGGATGAAAACCTCGCAGACGCGCCGGTCGGGGCGCCAATCTATGCGGCGCAAACCGCTGCGCCTCACGCACCACCGGCTGGGGATTATTTCGTGCAGGTCGGGGCTTTTTCCGATCTCGCCAACGCGCACCGGGTGCGTGATGCCGTGGCGGCGGCGGGTCCCGTCGTGGTCGATGTACGGCGCTCGGGCGCGGGTGTGGAACTGTTCCGCGTGCGGGTAGGGCCATGGGCCAGCGTCGCTGAGGCCGAGAACGCACGACGGCTCCTGGCCTCCATGGGTTACGGCGAGACCATCGTCGCTTCGCGCTAAGGCCGGTTTGTTGACGCAAAGCCGCCGGCTCGGTTTGATTCAACCGGACAGCGCGGCGAGCGCGAACGATTCGGCGGTTACATGAGACTTTCCCGCGCCCTCTGTGCGGCCACCATTGCTGCAGCCCTAGGCTTGGCTAGTACAGCCGACGCTCAGCGTCGTCGCGCGCGTGAGCCGGCTGCGCCTGCGCCGGTGGCGCAGCACGTTACGATCATGGACGGCGCCTCCGGTGCGATCCTCCACTGCGAGGACTGCAATACGCCGATCCCACCGGCCTCGATGGCTAAGTTGATGACGGTGCTGATCGTGTTGGAGGAGTTGCAATCCGGGCGCATCAGTTACGAGACGCAGTACCAAGTCAGTGAATACGCTTGGCGTGAGCACGGCGCCCCATCGAGCGGGTCGCATATGTTCCTGCCCGTAAATTCCATGGTCTCCGTGCGTGACCTCATTCAGGGCGCAGTGATCGTTTCTGCAAACGATGCGTGTGTAGTGTTGGCGGAGGGCATCGCGGGATCGGAGGAAGCGTTCGTGGCGCGGATGAACCAACGTGCGCAAGAACTCGGCCTGCGCACTGCGCGCTTCCGTAATGTGACTGGGCTCGACGATCCCGAGCAGCGCATCAGCTCCGCCGACTTGGCGCGTCTCGCGCGCTATCTCATCATTCACTACCCGGATTTTTATCAGGTCTACTCCCGGCCAGAGTTTCGCTACAACAACCGCACACAGCAGAATCGCAATCCGCTGCTCGGCGCCTATCCCGGCGCAGACGGAGTCAAGACGGGTCATACCGACGACTCGGGTTACGGCCTGATTGGTTCGGCAGTACTGAACGGGGAACGCCGCATTATTGCGTTCAATGGCTTGCCAACGATGGCGGCGCGTACATCAGAAGCGCAGCGCCTGATGCGTGCAGCGTTCAACGACTACGCGATCACCCGGCTTGCCGATGCACACGAGCAAGTGGGCGAAGCTGAAGTGTGGTTGGGTTCGCGGCGCACTGTGCCCTTGCTGGCGCAAGAGGAGATTGTTATCGGCGGGACGCGCGCGGTGCTGAGCGGGCTCAGCGCTCACATCGTTTATGACGGACCGCTCCGGGCGCCGGTCGCTGAGGGCGATGTTGTGGCGCGCCTCGTGGTCGAGGGGCCGAATTTTGAGACGCGGGAATTCCCACTCGTGGCCGGCCGCCGTCTTGGCCGCGCAAATTGGTTCTCCCGCGCCTTTGAAGGCTTGCGCCTGACCCTGTTCGGCCCTTCATAGGGACAATGGCTCAAGGCCGTTTCATCACGCTGGAAGGCGGGGAAGGCACGGGAAAGTCCACGTTGGCGCGGGGCTTGGCGGAAGCACTGCGCGCGCGTGGGCGTGACGTCGTCATCACGCGCGAACCAGGCGGTGCGCCGGGCGCCGATGCGATTCGCAAGCTGCTCGTGGAAGGCGATGCAAACCGTTGGAGCCCGCTGGAGGAAGCGCTTCTGTTCGCTGCGGCGCGGCGCAATCATCTCACGCATACGATCGCGCCGGCGCTGGCGCGGGGCGCCATCGTGATTTGCGACCGCTATTACGATTCAACGCGCGCCTATCAGGCGGCGGCGGGCGGTTTGCCGCTGGAAGTTCTCGACCAGATCAATTCCTTGATCGAAGCGCCACCGCCCGATCTGACGCTCATTCTCGACTTGGTTCCAAGTTCAGGACTGCAGCGGTCGCGCGGCGGTCACGCGGGCGAAGATCGATTTGAGAAAAAGGGCGCTGAGTTTCACGCGCGCGTACGCGAAGAATTCCTGGAAATTGCGCGTCAAGAGCCCAAGCGATGCGTGTTGCTGGACGCGTCTCAAGGCGCTGGGCAAGTGCTTGATGCGGCGCTGGCGCAGGTGGAGCCCTTGCTTTGAAAGCTGAGAAAGCTCCTCCGGAGCCAGACAAAGAGGGTGCAACGCCGCATCCGCGCGAGACATTCTCGTTCGTGGGGCACGATTCGCAGGAGCAAGCGCTATCGGACGCGCTTGACGGAGCCCGTATGCATCACGCTTGGCTGCTGGCGGGCGCTAAAGGGCTAGGCAAAGCAACTCTGGCGTATCGCTTCGCGCGTGTCGCTCTCGGCGCACGACGGCTAGGCCCGCGGCCGCTGGACGTCGAGACGGAAGACAATGTCGCGCGGCGTATTGCTGCGCAGGCGCATCCGGATCTGTTTGTGTTGCGACGCGGCTTGAACGAGCGCGGAAAGCCGCGCCGCGAGATCGTGGTCGATGACGCGCGTGAACTTGGACATTTCTTCTCGCTCGCACCGTCCGAGGGCGGCATGCGAGTGGCGATCATCGACGCGGCGGATGATCTCAACACCAACGCCGCCAATGCGATCCTCAAGACGTTGGAAGAGCCGCCGGCGCGCTCAGTACTGCTGCTCGTTTGCCACGCCCCTGGAGCAATTCTGCCGACTATCCGTTCGCGTTGCCGGCGGCTGACGCTGCGGCCCCTGCCTGATGCGCTCGTGCGCCAAGCGGTGGGCGGCCAAGCGGATGACACCCTAATCGAACTGGCTAAGGGCCGGCCGGGGCGCGCGATTGCGCTCGACGCTCTGGGATTAGGTGCGGGCGCGTTGCAGCTCGAGCGGGCGGTGGCGTCGATCGCGCGCGGTGAGGCCGGCAACGTGTTAGGCGCGATCTACGATCACCTGAGCGGTGAGCCGTTCGAGCGACTGGCGGGCGTGCTACAATTGGCCAGCGAATGGACGCGCGCGGCAGGCGTGGAGGAGGGCGGTGAGCCCTGGGCTGAAGCTTGGTCGGCGCTGGAGACGCTGCGCGCCGAGGCCGAGGGACTTGATATGGATCCACGCCATGCGCTGGCGCGCGCCGTCGGCGTGCTTGATCGCGCTGCAGCCGCGCGTAGATGAAACGTATGCTGATCGACAGCCACGTAAATTTGCACCACCAAGCGTTCGCGGATGACCGGGACGCGGTGATCGCGCGCGCGCGCGAAGCTGGAGTCGCGCGCATGATCACCATTTGCGACAAGTTCGAGAACTTCGCCGATGTTATCGCAATTGCTGAACAGCACGACGACATCTACGCCAGTGTGGGCGCGCATCCGCACTACGCCAAGGACCATCTTGATCTCACGGCGGCGCAGTTGATCGAAGCGGGGCGGCATGAGCGCGTCGTCGGAATAGGCGAGACGGGGCTCGACCAGCACTACAATTTCAGCCCTTTCGAGGATCAGGTGAAGGTCTTTCGCGTGCACGCTCAGGCGGCGCGCGCGCTCGGCAAGGTGCTGATCATCCATACGCGCGAAGCCGACGACGCCATGGCCAAGTTGTTGGAGGAGGAGGCGGGGAAGGCCCCCCTTTCCATTCTCATGCATTGCTACACCAGCGGTCTTGAACTTGCCCGACGTGCGCTTGCGATCGGCGCGTATTTTTCTTTCTCAGGCATCCTGACATTCAAGAACGCGGAAGAAGTGCGCGCAGTCGCGAGGGAGGTGCCTCTGGAGCGCCTTATCGTCGAGACCGATTGCCCCTATCTGGCCCCTATTCCGCATCGCGGCCGGCGGTGCGAACCGATGCACGTGCGGGAGGTTCAAAGCGCCCTAGCCGCCCTACGCGGCCTCTCCGATGCCGACGCGAGCGCCCTGCTCGCCGACAACTTCCACCGCCTCTTTCCAACCATCCCGCGCGTGACGCAATGACCGGTACGCTGCGTGTCACCGTGCTTGGTTGCGGCTCGTCGGGCGGCGTGCCGCGCGCCACTGGCGACTGGGGCGCATGCGATCCGAATGAGCCGAAGAACCGGCGCACGCGTTGCGGATTGCTGCTGCAGAAATGGAGCGGGCAGGCGGGAGCGGCGGAAGAGGCGACTAGCGTACTGATCGATACACCGCCCGAACTGCGCCAGCAGCTCGCCGCGGCAGGCGCGCGCCGTCTCGACGGCATCGTCATGAGTCACGATCACGCTGACCAGACACATGGTTTCGATGACGTGCGCGCGTTCTTCCTCAAGCAGCGCGCCATGCTGCCGGTGTGGATGGACGAGCCGACGCGGGAGACCTTCATGCGCCGCTTCGGCTACACCTTCGAGAGCCAGGCCGGCTATCCGGCTATCGCGCGCTTGGCCGGCGACATTTCTCCGCTTGTGCCGATCAGCGTCAATGGTCCTGGCGGCGTGCTCGAGCTGCTGCCACTCGAACAGGATCACGGCTTCTCGCGTTCGCTCGGATTCCGAGTTGGACCGGTGGCGTATTCAAACGACCTGGTGGCGATGCCGGATGCCAGTTTTGAGGCGTTGTCCGGAGTGCAGCTCTGGATCGTCGATGCGCTGCGCGAGCGTCCGCATCCGACTCACGCGCATGTCGAGCGCAGCCTCGAATGGATCGCGCGTGTGAAGCCGGCGCACGCGCTGCTGACCAACATGCACATCGATCTGGATTACGCGGCGCTGAAGGCGAGGCTGCCAGCCGGTGTCGAACCGGCGTACGATGGCTGGACCGGCGAATACCCGATCTGAGTCGTCTATGACTTCTCATAATCTATCTTATGCGAGAACTGTATGTCGGCCCAAGTATCTGAAAAAGCGACGGAAAATGACACCGAACGCCTCGTCCGCAACGCCGCCGCCACGCAGGCCGTGCTGGATGTCATGGCGCGGCTCCGGGATCGTGAACACGGCTGTCCGTGGGATGTTGAGCAGACTTTCCGCACCATCGCGCCGTACACGATCGAGGAAGCTTACGAGGTGGCTGACGCGATCGAACGCGAGGATCTGCCGGCGCTCAAGGAAGAGCTGGGCGATCTTCTGTTTCAGGTCGCCTTCCATGCGCGCATGGCCGAGGAGCAAGGCGCGTTCGATTTCGCCGACGTTGCCCAAGCGCTGGCCGACAAAATGATCGAACGCCATCCGCACGTGTTCGAAGATAACGTCGAACGCACCGCGGAAGAGCAGACCCAGGCCTGGGAGGCGATGAAGGCCGAGAAGCGGGCAGCCGCCGGCGCTTCGCTGCTGGACGATGTGGCCATGGCCCTCCCCGCCCTCATGCGCGCCGAGAAACTGACCAAGCGGGCGGCGCGCATCAATTTCGACTGGCCGACGCCGGACGAGGTGCTGGAGAAGCTCGAAGAAGAATTGGCGGAGCTGCACGACGCGCGGCTGAGGGAGGACCACGAAGCCCTCACCGAAGAGATGGGCGACATCCTCTTCGTCATGGCCAACCTCGCCCGCAAGCTGAAGGTCGATCCCGAGGAAGCGCTGCGCCGCGCCAATTCCAAATTCACCAGGCGCTTTCAGTATATCGAGCGCAAGCTGGCCGATGCCGGCCGCACCGGCCCGCAGCCGCTGGACGAGATGGAAGCGCTGTGGCTACAGGCTAAGCAGGCTGAGAAGTCCTAGCGCTTCAGCGCGCCAAATGGCACCACCTTGTTCTCGACATCGTGCCCAATATCCGCGCGCCCGAGATACGCGATGCCGGCCTTGGCGCACCAATAACGCACGATCTCTTCCTCGCTGGCGCCGAACGGCTTGTCGTTCTCCGGTACATCCGAAACGCGTCCGAGCTTGATGCCTTTAACGCTGCGCACGTTGGCGGAGGAGGTGATGTGGAAGAGGGCGCGGTCCAGCCGATAAAGGTACTCCCCCACCTCTTCCAGCATCAGCACGTGCCCGCTCAGATCCGGCTCCAGCGGCGTGCCCAAAATCGAGCTCAAAATCTCGACGTTAAATGCAGCGGTTTTACCGTCGAACATCACGCCAAGCTCGAGGCTCTCAGGGGAGCGGTCTATGAGCCAGGCGAGCGCCCTCTTCACCGCGACCTCGCCCCCTGCCCGTGTCAAATCCACCGGCATCGGCCCGTGCGCCAAATGCTCGAAGCCCTGCTTGTAGAGCCCGCCCATCAGCGCGCCTGCATCGCTGTAGCCAAGGTAGCTCTTGGCGCGCGCCGCTTCTGTAAGCTGCTGGATGGCGGCCTCAGCAATCCTGCACGCACCATAGCCGCCGCGCGCAAACCAGATTGCGTCGAACGCCGGATCGTTGGCCGTCTCCACAAACGCCTTCAGCCGCGCCGCATCGTCGCCGGCGAAATGCCCGGCGCTGAGAAAGCATTGCGGGTGGAAAACGATCTCGGGCGCGCGATCGAGGAAGCTGTCGGCGGCGAACGCCTGAACGCGCTCGGCCAGGGTCGGCTCGATGCGCGTGCCGGGCGCAACCACGCCAATACGGAGCGAAGGGGCCATGAGCGGTCTTGTGTCCTTGCCGGGCGGCAGCGTTTCTCGTCATAACCGCCGCTGATGAGTCCGGCAAAATCCTATTTCATGAGCGGCATCGGCGGCTCGGGCATGCTGCCGCTGGCGCTGATCCTGCGCGCGCGCGGCCATGAGGTGGCCGGCTCGGACCGCGCGCTCGATCAGGGCCGGTTGGCCGCAAAGTTCGATTACCTACGTGCGCAAGGCATCGCGCTTTATCCGCAGGACGGTAGCGGTGTTGTGAGCGCGGACCAGATTCTGGTGCGCTCGGCCGCAGTTGAAGACACCGTGGGCGATGTTGTCACCGCCAAGCGCGTGGGCGCGCGCGATCTGAAGCGCCCGCAATTGCTGGCTGAACTCTTCAACGCCGCCAAAGTGCGCATTGGCGTTGCCGGCACCAGCGGCAAGTCGACGACGACCGCGATGATCGCCTGGATGCTGCACCGCGCCGGGCGTGATCCCACGGTGATGAACGGCGCGGTGATGAAGAACTTCGTCGCGCCGGACGCTCTCTTCGCATCGGCGCTTCTCGGCAAGGGCGATGCGTTCGTGGCCGAGGTCGATGAGAGCGATGGGTCGATCGCGCGCTACGAACCCACGATCGCCGTCGTCAACAACATCGCGCTCGACCATAAGAGCATGGACGAATTGCGCGCCCTCTTTCGCGATTTCGTCTCTAAAGCGGAGATTGCCGTCCTCAATCTCGACAACGAGGAAACCGCGGCGCTGGTGATGAGCGCACGCGTACGGACGCGCACCTTCGCCTTGCGCTCGGGCCTGGCGGACTTGCATGCTGCTGCGATCCGCCAAAAACCAGATAGCATCTCTTTCGACGTGCTCGAACGCGAGGGCGGCGCCAGCGCGACCGTCGATCTGGCCGTTCCGGGCGAGCACAATGTCGCCAACGCGCTCGCAGCGCTGTCGGCCGCACGCGCCTACGGCCTGACCTTGAAGGAAGCCGCTGCGGCGCTGCAGGGCTTTACCGGCACCAAGCGGCGGCTGGAGATTGTCGGGACAGCGGCCGGCGTCACCGTGATCGACGATTTCGGACACAACCCTGATAAGATCGCCGCCACGTTGAAGACGCTCCACGCCTTTCCGGGCCGATTGCTGATCATGTTTCAGCCGCACGGGTTCGGACCGCTACGGTTGATGCGACAACAATTCATCGATTGCTTTGCGCAAAGCATGGCCGGCGACGACGTGCTGATCATGCCGGATCCGGTCTATTACGGCGGCACCACAGACAGGAGCGTGACTAGCGAGCACATCGTCTCCGGCGTACGCTCCCGCGGCCTGCAAGCTATGGCGTTCGCCGAACGCGGAGCCTGTGGCGACAAGCTGATCGAGCTGGCCGAACCCGGTGATCGCATCGTAGTGATGGGCGCGCGCGACGACACGCTGAGTGTGTTCGCGGCGGATCTGGTGGAGCGGCTGGAACGCTAATCCCCTACTCCGCCGCCGGACGCAATTCTTCGGGTAGGGGCTCTAGCGGGGCGAAGCGGGCGGCGTCTTCGATCAGCAATGCGGCGCGCAGCAGCGGGTGGCCGGGCTCGTCGGTGCTTTCGTCGAGGATTTTGCCCGCGGCGGAGATCTGCGCGCGCACGCGCCCGGAATCGTCGGGCGGCAAGGTGAGGGTGATGACGCGCGTCGCCGAGAAGGCGGCGCGATCAATGGCGGCGAGTAGGGCGTCTATCCCCTCCCCGCTGACGGCCGAGATCGCGACTGCGGCGAGGGCGCCCTCTTCCATGGCTTGCGAGCGGCGCATGCGCGCTGAGCGCGTGGCGTCGTCGAGCTGATCGATCTTATTCCACACTTCGAGCACAGGCGGGGTTTTGGCTTTGCTGTCTTGTACGAGTTGGTCCAGAACGGCGAGCACATCTCGCCGTTGTTTGTCGCTGTCCTCGTGGGCGATGTCGCGCACATGCAGCAGCAGATCGGCCTCGGTGACGGCTTCGAGCGTGGCGCGAAACGCCTCCACCAATTCGTGCGGGAGATCGGAAATGAAGCCGACCGTATCACTCATAATCACGGCGCGCCCGCTCGGCAGCTTCACTTGCCGCGCCGTGGGGTCGAGCGTGGCGAACAGCATGTCCTTCGCTAGCACGCCAGCTTGTGTAAGGCGGTTGAACAACGTCGACTTTCCTGCATTGGTGTAACCAACCAACACAACGGCAGGCAGGCCTGCGCGTGCGCGTGCACGCCGTTGCAGGCCACGCGTGCGTCGCACATCTTCGAGCTCCTTCTTCAGTTTGACGATGCGGTCGGCGATGATGCGGCGGTCAAGTTCGATCTGGGTTTCACCGGGACCGCCGGTTTTGCCGAGGCCGCCACGCTGGCGTTCCAAGTGAGTCCACGTGCGCACTAGCCGTGAGCGTTCGTATTGCTGGCGCGCCAGTTCGACCTGCAAGCGGCCCTCTTTGGTCTGCGCACGCAGGCCGAAGATCTCAAGAATCAGACCTGTGCGGTCCATGACTTTGGCGCCAATGTCGGTCTCTAAATTGCGTTGCTGCACCGGTGAAAGCGGCGCATCGATCACCACGACGCCCGCGCCGGCGCCTTCAATCTCCTGCTTCAATCGTTCGACGCGACCGGATCCGAAGTAGGTGCGCGGGCTAATTTGGCGCAGCGGCGCCGCTTCCGCGCCGGCGACGTCCAAGCCGAGTGCTTGCGCCAAGCCGACAGCTTCGAGCAAGCGGGCTTCGCCGTCGCGCGCGGCTTCCGCTGCGCCGGTCAGAGGGCGCAACACGATCGTGCGGTTCAAGTCCTTGGGCGGCGATTCAGCCGTCGGCTTCATCTGCAGCCTTGTCGATTTCGTAGAGTTGCACGGGCGCGCCCGGCATGATCGTCGAGATCGCGTGCTTGTAAACCAGCTGCACTTGGCCGTCGCGGCGCAACAACACACAGAAGTTGTCGAACCAGGTGACGACGCCTTGCAGCTTCACGCCGTTGACCAGGAAAATCGTGAGCGGCGTCTTGGCCTTGCGGACAGCATTAAGAAATGTGTCCTGCAGATTTTGCTTCTTTTCCATGGGAACCCCATGCCTTGAGTTTTATGGCGCCGCGTCGAGCCGCGCGGCTACGCCGAGCTATAAGGGCAGCCGCCACAGGCTACTACTGTCACCAAACTGAGGGATGGCCCCGGTGGGGCCGGCGGCCAAATCTGCGGCGCGCAACGCGACGGCGACGGGCCCTCGGGGCCCCT
>ERZ869936.1672-NODE-1672-length-15125-cov-5.343397_pt1 | contig 15125 bp, 17 predicted proteins | sample MGYA00520876_ERZ869936 | MGnify/ENA primary metagenome ERZ869936 (study PRJEB32218, sample SAMN09650985) | biofilter metagenome | isolation source: enrty point of leading RO module | place: Saudi Arabia: Thuwal, RO plant located on Red Sea | collected 2016-02-17 ...
TCGCGGGCGTGCCGCGGCGAGCCGCGCGACGATGCGCTCCGCGGCCCGACCGTCAGCCGCTGGCCGTCGCACGCGCAGACCGCACCGCCCCCGGCCGCGACCGTCTCGATGGCGAGCGCCGGCGCGCCAGTCGGCGCGGCGTGCCGGCGCCAGCGCCGCGCGGCCGGCCTCCTGATGGCGGCGGGGAGGGCCCCGCATGAAGCTGCACGTCGTGGCAGTCGGCCTGCGACCACCCGCCTGGGTCAGGGCAGGGTTCGAGGACTATGCGAGGCGCATGCCCCGGGAACTGCCGCTGGGGCTGATCGAGATCAGGCCCTCTCGCCGGGCCAGCGCATCGGAAGCGCTGCTGGCGCGCGCCCGCGCGGAAGAGGCCGAACGTATTGTTGCCGCCATGCCGACCGGCAGTGTAAAAATAGCCTTGGACGAGCACGGCAGAACGCTGAGCACCGCACAGATGGCGAAGCAGTTCGAGCAGTGGATGCGGCAGGGGCGGGACCTCTGTTTCGTCATCGGCGGCGCGGACGGGCTGGATGAAGGGTTCAAGCGCAGCGCCGACATGCGGCTGTCGTTGTCGGCTCTGACCCTGCCGCATGCACTGGTCCGTGTGGTGATCGCGGAACAGCTCTACCGCGTAGTGTCGCTGATCCGCAATCATCCGTATCACAAAGAGTAGCCGCCCTCCGGGGCGCCGATAAAACGACAAAGGCTGCAATCATTGGCTTCCCTGGAGCGTCACATTTACCTCGCATCGCGCAGTGCCCGGCGCAGAGAACTGCTGAAGCAGATGGGCGTAAGTTTCGAGATGCTGCTGCTGCGGGAGGGCCCCGGCCGGGACGCTGACTTCGACGAAACGCCCCGGCCCGGCGAGGCGCCGCGCGACTACACCGAGCGGGTCGCACGGGTGAAGGCGGACGCCGGCTGGCTGCGCCTCGAGCAACGACGGCTGATGCGCCACCCGGTGCTGGCTGCAGACACCACTGTCGCGATTGGCAACGAGATTCTCGGCAAGCCGGCCGACCGCGACGATGCCGTGGCGATGCTGAAGCGTCTGTCGGGAACCACGCACGTCGTCTATTCCTCGGTCGCGGTGAAGTACAACGACCGCCTGGAGGAGGCGATGTCCGAGACGCAGGTGCGCCTGCGCGAGCTGAGCGACGACGAAATCCGGCGCTACGTCGCCACCGGAGAACCGTTCGACAAGTCCGGCGCATACGCGATCCAGGGCAAGGCGAGCCTGTTCGTAGAGCACATCGCCGGCAGCTACACCGGGGTGGTTGGGCTGCCGGTTTTCGAGACCGCCCAGCTGCTGGCTTCCTTCGGCCTGCGCACACTTTGAGCACCGACATCCTGATCAACGTCACCCCTCAGGAAACTCGGGTGGCCGTGATGCAGCAGGGCGTCGCCCAGGAGCTGCATGTCGAGCGCACGTCCAGCCGCGGCCTGGTCGGCAATATCTACCTCGGCCAGGTGTCTCGCGTGCTGCCGGGCATGCAGTCGGCGTTCGTCAACATCGGGCTGGACCGTGCCGCTTTCCTGCACGTGGCCGACATCTGGGGCCATCGGCAGAATGCCGGCGAGGTGCGGCCGATCGAGCGGCTGCTCCACGAAGGACAGCGCCTGCTGGTGCAGGTAATCAAGGACCCGATCGGCACCAAGGGCGCGCGGCTTTCCACCCAGATCAGCATCGCCGGACGGCTGCTGGTGTACCTCCCGCAGGAGTCACACATCGGTATCTCGCAGCGCATCGAGGATGAGGCCGAGCGCGCAATGCTGCGCGACCGGCTGCAGCAGTTGCTGCCCGGTACCGAGAACGGCGGGTTCATCATCCGCACCATGGCCGAGACCGCCAGCGAAGACGAGCTTGCGGCCGACATCGAGTATCTTCGAAAGCTGTGGTCGGACATCCAGGCGCTTGCGCAGACTGCCCAGGCCCCTGTGCCGCTGTACCAGGACCTGACACTGAGCCTGCGCGTGCTGCGCGACTTCGTCCATGACGACTGCGACCGGATTCTGGTGGATTCGCGCGAGAACCATCTCAAGATGCAGGCGTTCGCGAGCGAGTACATTCCGCGATTTGCTGACCGGCTTCAGCATTACACCGGCGACCGGCCGCTGTTCGACCTCTACGGCGTCGAGGAGGAAATAGAGCGCGCGCTCGCCCGCCGGGTACCCCTGAAATCCGGCGGCTATCTGATCATCGACCAGACCGAGGCGCTCACCACCATTGACGTCAACACCGGCGGATTCGTCGGCGGGCGAAACTTCGACGACACGATCTTCAAAACCAATCTGGAGGCGGCGCAGGTCATCGCGCGGCAGCTGCGGCTGAGAAACCTGGGCGGCATCATCATCATCGACTTCATCGACATGGAGAGCGAGGTGCACCGTGAGGCTGTGCTGACCGAACTGCGCAAGGCCCTGGCGCTCGACCGCACCCGGGTAACGGTCAACGGCTTCACCCAGCTTGGCCTGGTCGAGATGACGCGAAAACGCACCCGGGAATCGCTTGCCCACATCCTGTGCGAGCCCTGCTCCACCTGCCACGGCCGCGGCGAGATCAAGACTGCGCAGACCATCTGCTACGAAGTGCTGCGCGAGCTGCTGCGCGAGGCGCGCCAGTTCGATGCGCGGGAATTCCGCATTCTCGCCTCCCAGAAGGTAATCGACACATTTCTCGACGAGGAGGCGCAGGGCCTGGCCATGCTGGAACAGTTCATCGGCAAACCGATCTCGCTACAGGTCGAGACTGTCTACACCCAGGAGCAATACGACATCGTCCTGATGTAACCCCCGGGCGAGCGGTGCCGACGTCCCGCCCGCCCGCAGCGGCACCTGATCCCGGCCAACCGCGTCCCAAGGCCACGCGCCATCGGTTCTTTCCCATGCCCAGGGGAGGTGGGCCAGTTCTTGCCTATCGACACCCTGTAACTTGCGGGACGGCCCTAATAAGTTGCTGAAAATGCAAACAATTGTTAAGAAACCTCGGCCGGAGGCGGGCTGCATGCGATGCGGCCGTGCCTATACCGGACCGATGGACCGGACGGTGATGTGCTTCATGCCGAGCCCGCGGGGGGGAGTACCCTGCGGCGGCCGCATTGCCTGGCGGGGCAACCCAGACGACTGGATGCTGTGTCCGGACTGCGAGGGCAGCGGGAGCGATCCCCGCGACGCCTGCGCGCGTTGCCATGGCGATGGCTGGTTGATGGGGCGCGCCTGAGGATACGCCGCACGGACTGCCGATAATCGGCAGTTTCTTCCCCGCGAAGCTGCCCGCCTGCGGCGGTCCGGCGAGACGGCGGCGCCCGCTGCCGGAATGATGCGGCCTGCGCGCCCGCTCAGGCGACCTTGGCGATTTTCCTCGCCACCGGAATCTCGGCGTTGAGTACGTCGCGGATGCGGGTCAGCTCCTCGATCTGCTTCCCGAGAAGCAGTTGTTGCTTTTCCAGGTGCCGGATACGGTCCTGCAGCGTGTTGATGTCGCCGGCGATCTTCCTCAGGTTCTCGACGCGGTGCTCCAGCAGCTTCTGATGCTCGCGCAGCTGCATCGACAGTGGCGTGAGCGCACTCTTCAGCCAGGCGTCCAGTTCTTCGCGCACGTCCCGGAACAGCTGCATGCCCTGCCCAACCAGCTCGCGGTGAAAGCGCCGGATGACGAAGTGTTTCTCGCGTCCGAGCACGTTGACCGGATCCTTGCAGAACTGTTCGGTGCGCTGCTGCAGCGAATGCATGCGCAGAATCAATCGCTCGAGATTCAGTGGCGGGGGCGTGAGCTTCTTGAATCCATACTGCTGGTGAAAGCGGCTGTAAACGTTATCGACGAAGCCGCGGGTCTCTGCCGCGAACGCGAGGATCTTCTCCGCCTGGCGCGAGAACGTATCGAACAGCGCCTGCATGGAGCGCATCAGCCCGGCGGTGGTCCAGCTGCCCTGCATCACGGCCGTGCTTTTTTCCAGAATCTCGTTCAGCCGCGCTTCGTCCAGGGTCGCCAGCAGCGCTTCGCCCTGCTTGGAGACCGTCGCGTGGGAGTGCTTGAACCCATCGACATGCCTGCCGTATTCGGACTTGTCCTTCTCGAACTTGGCGAGCAGCGCCTTGGCGAGGTCGCGATTCTTGCCCGAGAGCTTCGCCATCTCCTGCAGTTCGGCGCGCGCGCTGTCGAGCTGGGTAATGACAGACTGCAATGACGATTCGACCATGCCGCCGATCTCGCGCGACACGGCCGCGCGCAGGATCTGCTGCTTCGAGGGAATAATCTGCTCGGCCAGCAGGCGCTCGAGCTGTTCGATGCGGCTGCGCCGCAGCAGGGTGTCATCATCGCGAATGCGCGCGACCAGCGCCTTCTGCGCCGACAGCGCAATGACGTGATCGCGCGGAAGTTCGAGCAGGCCCGAGGTTTCCTGGACCTGACGATCGATGCGCCCCTCGATATCCCGATCGGTCGTCAGATCGTCCCACATGAGATCGATCTTGTTCAGCACCGCGATGCGGCGGCTGACGTAATCGCGAACGTATTTCTGCCACACTTCGAGGTCCGACCTGGTGACGCCGGTGTCCATCGCCAGCAGAAACAGCACCGCGTGCGCGCTCGGAATCATCGACAAGGTCAGCTCCGGCTCGGTGCCGAGCGCATTGAGACCCGGGGTGTCGAGAATAACCAGGCCGTTCTTCAGCAGCGGATGCGGATAGTTGATCATTGCGTGGCGCCAGCAGGGAATGTCGACGCGGCCGCCATGCTTGACGATCACCGTGGTGGTGACGAATTCGGATTCATCCAGCAAGCCCAGCGCGCCGGCCTCCTCGATGCTCACCGACTTGGTGTCGGCCAGGCTGGCCATCGCTCTGGCCATTTCCTCGTGCGAGTCGAGGTCGAGCTTGATCTTCACCCACTCCACCGGCTTGTGCTTCATCGCGCTGATGCTTTCCTCGGTGGCGCGCGTCTCGATCGGGAGCAGCCGGATGTAGGGCTCGTCCGCCGGATCGTAGAAGATCTCCGTGGGGCACATGGTGGTGCGTCCGACGTCCGAAGGCAGCAGGCGCTGCTTGAAGTCGGAGAAGAACATGGCGTTGATGAGTTCGGTCTTGCCGCGCGAAAACTCGGCCAGGAAGGCGAGAATCATCCGGTCATTGCGCAGGCTTTCGGCAAGATCGTAGATGCGCAGGCTGCGCTGTATGTCGGCGTGGCCGTGCGTTTCCAGCCACGTCTGATACGCCTCGATGCAGCCGCGCAGCTCTTCGCGCCACTGCTGGTACTGGGCTACCTGGTTTTCGAGTTGGCTGCTCATCAGTCGACCAGAAGGCGGATGTGCTCAAGCAGCCCCGCCCCAGGTTCGTGGATCTCGACGATCTTGGTCCGGTCCTGCCTGCCTCTCGCAATCATAACCCGCCGCGCGGGCAGCTTAAAAGTTTTCCCCAGAAAATCAACGAGGAGGGTATTTGCCTTGTTTTCCACTGCCGGCGCGGCAACTCTCACCTTGAGGCTGTCACCGTACAGGCCGGCAAACTCGGTGCGGCGCGCGCCCGGCTGCACATGAAGGCGAAGCGAAAGCACGTTTCGCGCCGAATCGTACTGATACCAGTGCGAGACGGGCCCCGGGGGCTTCAAAGCATTCCGGTGAAATAGCGCTCGAGCGGCGCGACCGGCCACATCAGCAGCAGCTGGCCCAGCACCAGCACGAACAGCGGCGACAGGTCCACTCCCCCGATCAGCGGCACGTGGCGCCGGAAGAGATTGAGGAAGGGACGGGTCAGCGACTGCAGAATCGGCATCGCCGGGCTGTACGGGTTGATCCAGGACAGCAGCGCCTGCACGAAGGTGGTGAACATCACGATGTAGATGAACAGGCGAACGAGGCTCATGCCGGCGAGCAACAGGATGCCGACTCCGGCCTCGCCGACGGCGGCGCCGAAGTCGTGACCGGCCAGCGAGCGGGTCGCCACGACCAGCACGATCTCCACGATCCAGGCAAGCATCAGGGTCGCCAGGTCGTAGCCCCAGAGTCCGGGCACGATCCGCCGAGCGGGCAGCACCGCAAAGTTGGTGAGCGCCGCGATGAAGTTCGACAACGGGTTGCGCGCCGGCGCCCGCACCGCCTGCAGATAAAAGCGCAGCAGCAGCGCCAGCGAAAACAAGCCGAGAAAGGTGTGCAGCAGGAAAATAAGTGCCTGGTTCATGGTGCTCCGACTTTAGTCCGCGCCAAACGCGTCGCCCATTTCGCGCGCGCGCAGTGCGGCCGCCTTTACGCTGTCGATGATGGCCTGCCGCACGCCGGCTGACTCCAGGTGCTCGAGCGCGCGCTCGGTGGTGCCGCCCTTCGAGGTGACCTTCTGGCGCAGCACGGCGGGCGAATCCTCGCTGCCGGCAGCCAGTTGCGTGGCGCCGGCAAAGGTCTCGAGCGTGAGCGCGCGGGCCGCGTGGGCGTCTAGCCCCAGGTCGCGCGCCGCCTGCTCCACCGCCTCGATGAAATAGAAGACATAGGCCGGTCCGCTGCCCGAGACGGCGGTCACCGCGTCGAGCGCCTCTTCCCGCTCGAACCACTGCACGGTCCCGACCGCGCCAAGAATGCCTTCGGCCGAATTGCGGTCCGCAGCGCTGGCCGCCGGCATGGCATACAGGCCGGCGGCGCCGGCGCCGACCAGCGCCGGCGTGTTCGGCATTGCCCGCACGATGCGCTGATGACCCCCGAGCCAGCGCGACAGATCGCGCGTGCGGATGCCGGCCGCGATGCTGAGGACCAGCGAGCGCCGGCACTGCCCGGCCACCGACTGCGCAACCTCGCGCATCTGTTGCGGCTTAACCGCCAGGATCAGCACGTCGGCCGCCGGCATCTGCTCGACGGACGCGAAGGCCGCCACGCCAAGTCCGGTGGCCCGCTCGCGCGCCGCCGGTGAAACATCCACTACGGCAAGAGCGCGGCGGTCACAGCCCCGCTTGAGCAGCCCCCCGACCAGTGCGGCGGCCATGTTGCCACCGCCCACGAATACGATGCTGTTTGTCATCCGTTGCACGCGCCGGCAGGCCGCCGGTTCCGCCCCGACCCTGGGCTACCTGACGATCGACTTCAGGTTGTCGAGACCGGCCCGGTACACGCCCTCGATGAACTTGATCATCTCGGCGTCGTCATTGCCGGGCTTGGCGTTATAGCTGCCCTGCCACAGCACCGCGGAACTGTTCCTGCCGGTGCTGATCACCGCGATCGTCGACTCATAGTTCGCGATCGGCAATTCGTTCTCGCCGATGATGCGATAGCTCAAACGCCGGTTGGCGGCGTCGAAGCTCAGCAGCTCCTCGTCGAAAGAGGGGCCGTCCTTGACGGTGAGCCGGCGCGTCGCGCCCGGCGTGTTGTTGCGCCCGCCCGTGAGCACGCTGGCCGAGAACACCGGATGCCAGCCGCTCAGATTGCTGAAATCGTTGATCGCGGCCCAGGCCTGGCTGGCCGGCACCGGCAGATCGACCGTCTGATAGGCGTTGAGACGGGTCTGCTGCGCCCAGGTAATCGCCGGCAACAGCAACAACAACCATGCAAGGCGTCGGATTATCGCGTTCATTTGCTTCTCTCTCCCTTTTATCGCTTGATGTATGGCGCGGTCTGCACCGACGCCGCGGGCCGCGGGGGCGACGCAGTATAGGTGCTGGGCCGAAGAGGGGGCAAGGCGCACGGCGCTCAGGCGGCCGTACGGCGCGCGCCGAAAATGGCGCGGCCGATGCGCACCATCGTGGCGCCTTCGGCAATTGCGGCCTCGAGATCGTCGCTCATGCCCATCGACAGGGTGTCGAGCGCGAAACCGCGCCCGTTCAACGTATCGCGCAGCGCGCGCAACTGGGCAAAGCGGCGGCGCTGCAGCGCCGAATCCTCCGTCGGCTCGGGAATCGCCATGAGGCCGCGCAAGCGCAGCCCCGGCAGCGCCGCGACGACCTCTGCGAGCCCGGGCACCGCCTCCGGCGACACGCCGCTTTTCGAAGCCTCACCGCTGACGTTGACCTGTAGACAGACCTGCAGCGGCGGCAGATTTGCTGGCCGCGCCTCCGACAATCGCCGCGCGATCTTCTCCCGGTCTACCGAATGTACCCAGTCGAAATGCTCCGCAATCTGCCGCGTCTTGTTGCTTTGGATGGGGCCGATGAAGTGCCATTCCGGAGGGCGGAGCAGGGGCCCCGCCTGCGGGGATGCGACCTCGGAGGAATGGCGCGCGTCGCCCAAAGACTCCTCATCGTCCGGACCGGGCGCCGCGACGCGCCCATCCGGAGGGCGGAGCAGGGGCCCCGCCTGCGGGGATGCGACCCCGGAGGAATGGCGAATGTCGTCGCCCGGCGCCGCATCATCCTCGGCACGAGGTGACGCGTCGCGCCGCCGCGCCAAAGACGTCCCAGCGGCCTGCGCAGGCGATCTGGAGCGATCACCAACCCGCGCGCCGCCGGCAAGGGCCGACTCGACGGCATTCATCTTGGCGAGCGCTTCTTGGGCATAGTTTTCGCCAAAGGCAAACTGACCCGCGGCGATGGCTTCCAGAATCGATTCGGCCGGAAAGGTCTTGCTCACGGCAATCAGGCGCAATTCGCCCGGCCGCCGGCCAGCCGCCTGCGCAGCCGACCGGATGCGGGTGTGAACAGCTTGCAAGCGGGCCGCGATTGTGGTCATATTCTTCTTGCACTATTCACGCTAACCGCTGAATGCGTAAAGATTTTTTGGCTACCGCCGACAGATTCCCCGGCGCCCGCACCCTCTCTTCCTCGAGGCTGGACGAACACTAAATGGATATTGCCGAACTCCTTGCTTTTGCAGTCAAGAACAAAGCTTCCGACCTGCATCTGTCGGCCGGCCTGCCGCCAATGATTCGCGTGCATGGCGATGTCCGGCGCATCAACCTGCCGCCGATGGAGCACAAGGACGTACACGCGATGGTGTACGACATCATGAACGACGGCCAGCGCAAGTTTTACGAGGAAAACCTCGAGTGCGACTTTTCTTTCGCGATCCCGAATCTCGCCCGTTTTAGGGTCAACGCCTTCGTGCAGCAACGCGGCGCCGGCGCGGTGCTGCGGACGATTCCGTCCAAGGTGCTGACCATGGAAGAACTCAAGTGTCCGCCGATCTTCAAGGACATCTCGGAGTACCCGCGCGGCATCGTGCTGGTGACCGGCCCGACCGGCTCGGGCAAGTCGACCACTCTGGCGTCGATGATCAATCACATCAACGAAAACGAGTTCGGTCATATCCTGACCGTCGAGGACCCGATCGAGTTCGTGCATGAAAGCAAGAAATGCCTGATCAACCAGCGTGAGGTCGGACCGCACACGCTCTCGTTCAACAACGCGTTGCGCTCGGCCCTGCGGGAAGACCCGGACGTGATTCTGGTGGGCGAGATGCGCGATCTGGAGACCATCCGGCTGGCGATGACCGCCGCCGAGACCGGGCACCTGGTGTTCGGCACCCTGCACACCAGCTCTGCGGCAAAAACCGTCGACCGGATCATCGACGTCTTTCCGGCGGCCGAAAAGGAAATGATCCGCGCAATGCTGTCCGAATCCCTGCGGGCGGTAATCTCCCAGACGCTGTGCAAGACCAAGGACGGTGGCGGCCGGGTGGCAGCCCATGAGATCATGATTGGCACTCCGGCCATCCGGAACCTGATTCGCGAAGCCAAGGTGGCGCAGATGTACTCTGCCATCCAGACCGGCCAGAGCATCGGCATGCAGACGCTGGACCAGAACCTGACCGACCTGGTTCGCCGCAACGTGATCGCGAAGGAAGAAGCGCGCGGCAAAGCGGCCAACAAGGACGCCTTCGCCTGACCGGCGCCCGAACGCCGCACTGAAACAACGGAGTTGCTATGGAGCGAGACCAGGCAGTCAAGTTCATCCATGACCTGCTGCGGGCGATGGTCGCCAAGAAGGCGTCGGACCTGTTCATCACGGCCGGGTTTCCCCCGGCGTTCAAGCTGGACGGCAAGATGACGCCGGTGTCGAACCAGAGCCTGACGCCCCAGCATACCCAGGAGCTGGCGCGTGCGCTGATGAACGACAAGCAGGCGCAGGAGTTCGAAGCGAGCAACGAGTGCAACTTCGCGATCAACCCGCCGGGCATTGGACGCTTCCGGGTCAACGCCTTCGTGCAGCAGCAGCGTGTCGGCATGGTGCTGCGGACCATCACTACGGCGATTCCCAAGTTCGAGGATCTGGGGCTTCCGCCGGTGCTGAAGGACGTGGTCATGTCCAAGCGCGGCATCGTTCTGGTGGTCGGCGCCACAGGCTCGGGCAAATCGACGACGCTGGCCGCGATGCTGGGCTACCGGAACGAGAACAGCTTCGGCCATATCATCACGATCGAGGACCCGATCGAGTACGTGCATGAGCACAAGAACTGCGTGATTACCCAGCGCGAGGTCGGGGTCGATACCGAGTCCTGGGAGGCTGCGCTCAAGAACACGCTGCGGCAGGCGCCGGACGTGATCCTGATCGGCGAAATCCGCGACCGCGAAACGATGGACCACGCGATCGCGTTCGCCGAAACCGGCCACCTGTGCATGGGCACTCTGCACGCCAACAGCTCGAACCAGGCGCTGGACCGCATCATCAACTTCTTCCCGGAAGAGCGCCGGCCCCAGCTGCTGATGGACCTGTCGCTCAACCTCAAGGCCATGATCTCCCAGCGCCTGATCCCGAGAAAAGGCCAGAAAGGGCGGGCCGCGGCGATCGAGATCCTCCTCAACACGCCGCTCATATCCGATCTCATCTTCAAGGGCGAGGTGCACGAGATCAAGGAGATCATGGGCAAATCGCGCGAACTCGGGATGCAGACCTTCGACCAGGCCCTGTTCGACCTGTACGAGGCGGGCCTGATCAGCTACGAGGACGCGATGCGCAACGCCGACTCGATGAACGAGCTGCGCCTGCAGATCAAGCTGCACGGCAAGGATGCCCAGGACAAGGACATGATGTCCGGGCTCGATCACCTGAACATCGTGTAGGTCCGCGGCGGGATTACCCGCCGCCCTGTTGCGGCTTGCGCCGCATCGGGCCCGACACCAGCCTGAACTCGTAGAGCCGGCACTCGATCGCGCCGTTATAAAGGGGCGTGCGGCGCGATGGCGCCAGCCCGATCAGCTTCGGCAGCCGCAGGTCACCGGTGAAAATGTAGGCACGCCAGCCGGCGAAGCTGCGCTTCAACGCATCACCCAGCTCCGGATAGAAACGCGCAAGGCTGTCCTGCTGCGCCTCCAGCCGCACGCCGTAGGGCGGATTCATCACCAGAACGCCTTCCTCGGCAGGCGCCGCGATGGCGGTCACGTCGGCGACCGACAGCCTCACATGATCGGCCACGCCGGCGTTCGCCAGATTGCGCCTCGCGGTCTGCACCGCCCCCGCGTCGCGGTCCGACCCGAAAATCCGCGGCATGGCGGCAGATGCGACGCGGCGTTCCCGGCGGACGCGGTCCCAGAGCGCAGCATCGAAACCGTGCAGCCGCTCGAACCCGAAACTTCGTCCGGCGCCCGGGGCGATGCCCAGCGCGATCTGCGCCGCCTCGGCAAGAAAGGTTCCACTGCCGCACATCGGATCGAGCAGCGGCAGGTCCGGCGTCCAGCCGGCGAGACGCAGGATGCCGGCCGCAAGGTTCTCGCGCAGCGGCGCTTCGCCGGCGCCTTCGCGATAGCCACGCTTGAACAGTGCCTCGCCCGAGGTGTCGAGATACAGGGTGTAGTCGCCGCTGGTGAGAAACGCATGAATGCGCACATCGGGATTCGCGGTATCTACGCTGGGGCGCCGGCCGAACCGGTCGCGAAAGCGGTCGCACACCGCGTCCTTGATGCGCAGGGTCGCGAACTCCAGGCTCTTCAGCGGGCTGGCAATCGCCGACAGGTTGACGCGCAGCGTGCGATCGACGTCGAACCAGCGCGGCCAGTCCACCGCGCGCGCCGCGCGGTACAGGTCTTCCTCGCTCCGGTAGGTGCCGGCGGCGATTCGCCACAGTAGGCGGCTCGCGATACGGCTGCCCAGGTTGCAGCGATACAGGGTCTCCAGCGTGCCGGAAAATGCCACACCGCCATCGGTTGGCTGCGTCTCGGCCGCGCCCAGCTCCGACAGCTCCGCGGCGAGCAGGTGCTCGAGGCCGCGCGGAGAGGTCGCGAAGAAGCGCTCCCGCGCCTCAGAGCGGGAGGAAGATTTCAAGTTCGACCCTTTTCCAGGGATCGCGATGTTTGGTCAGCCGCACGATGCGCGCGGCCAGGCGGTTGCCGAAGTCGAGCTGGCGCGCGACCGCGGCGTTCTCCCTGCGCGGCAGGTAGCCAAGCACGTGTCCCTGCCAGTCGACGCGTACCGCAAGCGGATCGTGCGGATTGTCGGGCTCGCGCACCAGCGCCAGTGCGTCGCCGACACGCATGGAGCCCCATACGGCGCGTCCTTCGTGAAACTGGAACCCCGCCAGCGGCGAGACCTGTACCAGGATGCGCGCCTCGGTGGCCACCGCCGCCGACGCGATCCACCCCGCCAGCAGCAGGGCCAGCGCGGCCCAGGTCCGGCGCCTCATCAAAACGGCTTCAGCTCGACCAGGAACACGATCGCCACCAGCAACAGCACGGGTACTTCGTTGAACCACCGGTACCAGACATGCCCATGGGGATTGCGGTCATGGCGGAAATCGAACATCAGCTTGCCGCACCACACGTGGTAGGCGATCAGCAGGGCAACCAGCGCCAGCTTGGCGTGCAGCCAGCCGCCGCCGATGCCCCAGCCGAGCCACAGCCACAGCCCCAGCGCCACCGCGAGCAGCGCGCTCGGCGTCATGATGCCCCAGAAGAGCTTGCGCTCCATCAGCTTGAAGCGCTCGATGCCGACGCGGTCCTCGGCCATCGAGTGATACACGAACAGTCGCGGCAGATAGAACAGCGCCGCGAACCAGGTGATGACGAAGATGATGTGCAGCGACTTGACGGTCAGCATCGATCAGCCCAGAAGGCGCCGGCGCGACACTACCAGCGCGGCATAGAACCCGGCCAGCGCGTAGGCCAGCAGCACCAGCAGATGCAGGCCGATATCGCTCGGGACGACACCCGCCACCAGCGGCCGCGCCAGCAGCACCGCATGGGTCAGCGGGAGCACCGCGGACACCGATTGCAGCAGCGGCGGCAGCTGGGTCACCGGGAAGAACACGCCGCACAGCAGCACCATCGGCGTTATGAACAGCGTGAAGTAATACAGGAAGAAGTCGTAGCTCGGCGACAGCGCATTCATGACCAGGCCGAGGCTGCCGAAGGTGACGCCGATCAGCAGCGCCAGCGGCACGATCCACAAGGTCAGCGGCGAATAGGACAGGCCGAGCAGCCAGATGACGATCAGGATCGCCACCCCGGACAGAAAGCTCTTGCTGGCGGCCCACATCGCCTCCGCCAGCACGATGTCGTCGAGATCGACCGGCGCATTCATGATCGAATCCCAAGTCTTCTGCACGTGCATGCGCGAAAAGGCCGAATACAACGACTCGAAGGTCGCGGTGTTCATCGTGCTGTAGCACACGGTGCCCGCGGCAAGGAAGGTGATGTAGGGCAGCCCGCCGACTTCGCCGACCAGCGCGCCGAGCCCGTAGCCCAGCGCCAGCATGTAGAACATCGGGTCGGCCAGGTTGCCCAGCATCGACGGCACCGCGAGCTTGCGCCAAACGAGGAAATTGCGGCGCCAAATCTGAATGAAGCTCAGGCTGAAACGCGGCGGTGCGAAATCCTTGGCGCGCATCGGCTCAGTCCCGCAGGTCCCGACCGGTGAGTTTCAAAAAAACATCCTCAAGGTTGGCCGGCCGGTGCAGGTAGCGCAGCCCCTGCCGCCCCTCCAGGGTGGCGATCAGCGGCTCGGCGCGGTGGGTATAGGCAAACGCGGTCTCGCCGGTGCGTTCGACGCGCTCGGCCAGCGCGCTGCAGGCCGACAGCCATTCCTCCACGCCGTCTCCGAAAATCTCGACCACCTCCGGCTCGATGTGGCGGGCGATCAGCTCCCTCGGCGAGGCGGAGGAGATGATGCGGCCATGATCCATGATCGACAGCCGGTTGCACAGCCGCTCGGCCTCCTCCATGAAGTGAGTGGTCAGCAGAATGGTCTTGCCCTGGGAAACGAGCTGCTTCAGCCGGTCCCAGATCACGTGGCGGGCCTGCGGATCGAGTCCCGTGGTGGGCTCGTCGAGAAATATCAGGTCGGGATCGTTGACCAGCGCACGCGCCAGCGCCAGGCGCCGCTTCATCCCGCCCGAGAGCTGCTGGATACGCGAGCCGGCACGGTTGACGAGGCCGGCGAATTCCAGCAGCTCGGGCAGGCGGCTGCGGATCAGGGCATCGGGCTGGCCGAAATAACGGCCATAGACCATCAGATTCTCGGCCACGGTGAAATCCGGGTCGAGGTTGTCGTTCTGGGAAACCACGCCGACGCGCACCCTCGCCTGCCGGGCGGCTTTCGGCACCGGCGTGCCCAGTACCGTGATGTGGCCGGCGTCCGGTTCGACCAGCCCCAGGCACAGGCGCAAGGTAGTGGTCTTGCCCGCGCCGTTCGGTCCGAGCAGCCCGTAGCACTCGCCGCGCTGCAGGGACAGGCTGATCCCGCGCACCACCTCCGTGCCGCCGTAGGATTTCCTCAGGTCCCTGATTTCGAGCAGTTCCATGCGTCAGTCGCGGCAGAAGCGAACCACCAGTTGCTGCAGCGGCACCAGCATCCCATGAAAGAAATGGCCGGTGCCGGGAAACACCACGACAGGCAGCTGCTGCGGCCGCGCCCAGGCCATTACATCCGACAGCAGCACGACATCGTCTTCTTCGCCATGCACGATGAGCGTGCCCTCCGGCACCGCAGGCACCGGAAAACGGTTCACCGCCGGGGCGATCAGCACCAGCGCCTTCGGCGGCCGCGTTTTCGCCACTTCGGCGGCGACAAACCCGCCAAACGAAAAACCGGCGAGCACCAACGGCAGATCGCCAAAGGTTGCGCTCGCGTGATCGATAACGGCCTGCATATCCTCGCACTCGCCGCGACCGTCATCGAAAACGCCGTCGCTGTTGCCCACGCCCCGAAAGTTGAAGCGCAGCGTCGCCATGCCAACCGCCAGGAACGCCTTCGCCAGCGTCTGCACGACTTTGTTGTCGAGCGTGCCGCC